>SESH01001380.1_pt1 | contig 12286 bp, 9 predicted proteins | sample 3171561 | NCBI WGS metagenome assembly SESH01 (sample SAMN10866947, study PRJNA518727) | freshwater metagenome | biome: subpolar coniferous forest; feature: holomictic lake; material: water; isolation source: holomictic Lake 442 2011 16.5 m and 2014 13 m | place: Canada: near Kenora, Ontario
TCGAGCTCACCCACCAGTTCGGCATTCCCACGGAGATCGTCGGCCTCACCCCGGAGGGGATTTTGGTGGCCAAGCAGACCTTTGGCCGCCTGCTGCCCGAGAAGACGGATGTCTCGGCGCACGATCCGCTGAACCTGATCCCGATTCCCTCGCGCTTTCTGCGGGCCGACCGCGACCACCCGCGGCTGGCCTTCCTCGAGGGCGTGCCGTGGCTCGTGGCGGATACGCATGACCGCAATGTGGTGGTCGACGAGACCGGGGCCTGGCGGGTCATCGACCTGGTGGCGGCGCCGCTGCCGCCCGAGTGGTTGGCGCAGTTGGCGTTGTTCCGCGACTGGATCGAGCGGGCCCGCCTCGATCCGCGGGCCGGGGCGCTGGCCGCGGTGAATGACGACGAGCTGTAGGAGGGGCTTTATGCCCCGATCGTACATCCGCGCTGCGCTCGATCGTCCAATATCGCGGCATAAAGCCGCTCCTACAGCCGGACATAAAAAAGCCGCGACTCGCGTCGCGGCGGTAAATTTAGGCTCAACGCAGCTTACTTCGTCAACTCGGCCAAAATCGTCTCCGCCTGCTTCTCCGTGGTGCCCTTGTAATCGGCATAGACGATCTTGCCGTCCTTGATCAGGTAGGCCGAACGGTGGGCCATGCTGGTCAGCGGCATCGCGGTCGGAACGCCGAAGGCGTTGATCACGACGCTGTCCATGTCGGCAATCAGGGTGAAGGGCAGCCGGTATTTTTCCTTGAAGGCTTTCTGGGCGGCCACGTCGTCATGGCTTACGCCGATGACCGCGACCCCTTTCTTGGTGAGGGCCTCGTAGCCGTCGCGCAGCGAGCAGCCCTGCTTGGTGCAGCCCGGGGTGTCGGCCTTCGGGTAGAAATACACCAGCGTGTAAGGCTGTTGCTTGTAGACATCGGCGAGGGCGATCTTCGCGCCGGTATCAGTGACCGCGGAGACGGCGGGTGCGGCATCACCGACCTTGAGCGGCTCAGCAGAGGCAAAGGCGGAGAGGAGGGACATGGTGGCGAGGAGGGTAAGCAGGCGTGGAAGTTTCATGGGGAGGCAAGCTAGCCGGGAAGGGAGAGATTGCAAGGGGCACTCAGCCACGGCGGGCCCGGAAGGAGCCGAAGTCATTTTAGCCACAAAAATGCACAAAAACAGTTCGTCCTGATGGCGTGGACAAATCCGTGCGCCTATAGGCGCGACGCACACTTAAGCGAAGGGGCAATACCCTTGGTGCCTTTTTGTGGCCAAACCGGGAATTGGGTCGGAGGCCGGGGTTTTAATTCCAGGGCAATGCGGCGGATCGCAATCACCCGGCCGGATGGAATCCGGCGCTGGCGCCGACCCAGGTGCGGCCCTTGTTGAAGTCCACGCCGTGCATCGCGCCTTTGGTCAGGCGCACCAGCAGGTTGAGAAGCCGTGGCATGCCGGTGCCGTCGCCGGCGTAGATCAGCCGCACCTCGGCCTTGGCCGGGCCGTCCGGCGTGGCCATCACGGGAGCATAAGTGACCTTGCGCTGCAGCAGCCACTCGGCCGGGTTGGCGATGGCGGCGATTTTTTCGCGGGTCGGGGTGATGTCCACGCCGAGTCCGGCGAAGGAATAAAGTGGCTTGCAGACGTAGTTCTCTAAATCGGCCGGCAGGGAATCGGGGCGTTCCGCCTTCGCCGAGGCTTCGGCGGACAAGAAAGCCCCTCCTACAGCAAACTCGCTGACAAAGCGGCAGTCGGGCACATACGGGCTCTTCAAGAACGGCAGCGTGTGCTTGCTGATCCGAAAATACCAATTGGGGTGGCCGGCCCACTGCACATCGAGGTCGTCGAAAAAGCTGAACTGCATGGGCGGGGTCTTGCGCAGCAGTTCGTCGAAGATGACGCGATTGAAGATGCGGTGGATCGGCACCTCGCGGCCGCCGCTGTGATAAAAAAGTTTCTTCCCGCGTTTGAGCACATTTGTCACGCAGAGCGGCCTGATCCCAATCATCGCGTCGGTGCAGGCGAAATCGACCCGTGTTTTCTGCTGATCCGGCTCGATTTCCAGCAGTACGGTGTTTTCCGCCGGGCAGTCGCCGAGCATCGCACGACGGAGGGCAGTGAGATAGCCGTTCTCATCCAATCCGCCAAAGAAGGAGGTGTAGTCCGCAGGGATCTCCGGAGAATATTTTTTATACGTGCGGGCCAGGAGGGCCTGCCAGCAGGCTACGGTGGGAAAACCCTGCAGCTCGATCAGCTGCGGCCGCACCTGGCCGGCGGCATCGTGGCACAGGGCAAAGTCCACCGCGAGGAAGTGCGGCCAGAGGGTTTCGTTGGGCACGGTGAGCCCGGCCGGTATCGCCGTGCCCGCGTGCTGGCGGAACTCCGGCTTCGTCAGCTGGCGCACGATGTCGTCGGACGCGCGGACGAGTTCACCGGTGGTGGGCGCGTCGAGAAACAGGGGCGACTCCGCCACGCGGAAATCCACCGGCCAGTAGGCCGCCGTGTTCAACTCACCCATCATGGCGGCATAGCGCGCCTCCGTGAAGGCGGCATTGTAGCGTTGGCGCAGTGCGGGGATCATGTGGGGAAGATCGCGGAAGCGCGAAGTGGCGGAATCACGGAATTTAACCAGGCTGGGGTTGGGATCGAAGGAGGGAGGATCAACAGGTTCCGCGCTTCAGCCCTTCCGTACTTTCGCGATTTCCTAGATCAGGAATTTCCCCTTCGCCATCACCTGCTCGTCGTCGAGCCAGATGTCGAAGAAGCGGCCGACGCAGTCGATGTGGGTCGTGCTCTTCCAGGTCTGGCCGGTGTGCTCGCAGTAGGGATGGCCGAAGGCGATGTGGATGCCGGGCAGCTTTTCGTCCTGCAGGATGTGGCCAATGATGCGGGTGCAGGCGAGGTTGGTGCCGATGGCGAACTCGCCGACGCGGTTCGAGTTTTCGTCGGTGTGGCAATACTGGTCGAACTCCTCGAGCAGCTCCTTGTTGCTGCAGGCCAGCCCGGTGATGCGGTTGTCCTTGATGTCGATCGTCAGCGGCGTGGCGCCGATGTCGCCGTATTTCTGGCAGAGATAGTCGCCGACGACGCCATCAACGACGAAGCGGCCGTTGGAGGTGAAGGGGGAGGTGAAGATCTCGCCACCGGGCAGATTGCCCCACTTGGCGGAGGAGATCAGGCCGGAGGTCTTGACCCAGTTGAGTTGCGGCGAGAGTTCGGCGACATAATCGGTGCCGGCTGCGGTCTGGCAGGTCACGCGCCGGGCGCGGCGGGTCTTCTCGATGAGTTTTTGCGACAGGCGGTCGACCTCGATGAAGTCCGCGCGCATGCCCTCGAGCATGATCTGCTTGTTGATGTTCACCATGTGCCCGTGCCGGAGGCGCTGCGGGTTGATGACATCCATCATCTGCATGCGGGTGCGAAGCTCGCCGGTCTGGGTGATGCAGGCGTAGATGCTGACCTGCGAATGGGCGAGATCCGCCAGCACGGCGGCCGGCATGTCGCGATGCGGGCGGGGGCCGTACTCTTCCAGGACGAAAACGTTGTAGGGTGCGCCGGTCTTCTCGATTTCCGCCACCAGGGCGGCGGCAATCTCGGCGCTGGCCTGATCGGTGATGAGCGTCATGCGCTCGGTCGGCTGGAGCTTCAGGCAGACGTGGATGGCGTTGGCGGCCCCCGGCGTCAGGGCTGGGTCGAAGGTGGCGGGCAGCGAGGCGGCGTGCGGCATGCGGACAGAGGAAGGCATCAGTAGCGAGTAGTGGGTAGCGAGTAGCGGGTAGGTGACCGCGGAGCACATATCCGGTCGATATGCTCGCTTCTCACTACTCGCTGCTCGCTACTGTTTTGTTCAGAGATCAAGTCCGTGGTGGGTTTCGTTGATGATATAGTCGACTACGGCTTTGAGGTCTTTAGTCCGGTTGTAAACCTCAACCTGCCGGTCAGCGCCGGTGCCGTGCTGCAGGATATGCTGCACGTAGTTCACCTCGGCGCGGGAGCCGAGTTCATCCACCACATCATCAATGAATTCGAGGAGCTCGTTGATGAGGTCGCGGGTCGGAACCTCCTCGGACTTGCCGAAGTCGATCATCTTGCCGTTGATCCCGTAGCGGGAGGCGCGCCAGCGGTTTTCGTTGATCAGGCGGGCGCGGTAGGTGCGGAAGCCGAGGTTTTTGCGATGAAGCAGGTAGAGCTTGGCGATGACCGCCTGCATGATGGCGGCGAGGCAGATGGTCTCATCGACGCGCATCGGGATGTCGCACACGCGAAACTCCAAGGTGTGGAAGATCGGGTGCAGGCGGATGTCCCACCAGATCTTTTTGGCGTTGTCGATGCAGCCGGTCTTGATGAGCAGGTTGACGTAGCCGTCGAATTCCTCGACGGAGTCGAACAGGTCGGGGATGCCGGTGCGCGGAAAGCGCTGGAAGACCTGCAGGCGGTAGGAGGCGAAGCCCGTGTTGCGGCCGACCCAGAACGGGGAGTTGGTCGAGAGGGCGAAGATGTGCGGCAGGAAGTAGCGTGCGGTGTTCTGCAGCTGGATGGCGGTCTCGCGGTCGGGCATGCCGACATGGACGTGCAAGCCGAAGATGAGGTTGGCGCGGGCGATCTGCTGCAGGTCGTTCAGCACGCCCTGATAGCGCTCGCCCCTGGAAATCTTCTGGTCGATCCAGTGGGAAAAGGGGTGGGTGCCGGCGGCGGCGATGCGCAGGTTGGCTTTCTTCGCCAGGCCGGCGAGGTCGCGGCGCAGGCCGGTGACGGAGTTGCGCGCGGCGGCGATGTCCTTGCAGATGTCGGTCCCGACCTCGACCACCGACTGGTGCAGTTCCGGCCGGACGCGCTCCTTGAGGATCACCTTGCCGCCCTCGATGATCTCCTCGATGTGCGATTTCAGCTCGCGCGTGACCGGGTCGACGATCTGGAACTCCTCCTCGATCCCGAGGGTGAACTCATGTTTTTTTCGCGTAGTGGCCATGGGTTGGGGCGGAAATCAGCCGGGGAAAATGTTGGAGGGCCCACGTCCCTGTGGGCCGGGGCGGCTCGCAGGCACGCGAGCCCTCCAGGTAAGGAGGATTCTCAAGATGCTCATTTTTTCCTCGGCAGCGCTGCCGGTTGGCCGGTCTTGACGGCCCCCTGCACATAGTTGCCCCAGACGCTGTTGTTCTGCGCGGGATTGTGCGCCTTGGCCTTGCGGATGAGCATTTTCGCTGCCGCCTCGACGACCCACTGGAAGTTGTCCTCGCCGACGGACTTCCGGTCGGCGTCGGGGGCCGGGTTGCAGAAATCGATCGCGTACGGGACGCCGCCGCTCACGCCGAATTCCACGGTGTTGAACTCGTAGCCCAGCGCATGGTTGAGAGTGAGCACGTCGCGCTCGATGCGCGCCAGCAACTCGGGCGAGCCGGGCGGGCGGTCCACCACATAGCGCAGATGGTGCGGGTTGCGCGGCTCATAGGGCATGATGCGGACATCGGTGCCGCCGATGCAGTAGCAGCGATAGTAGTCGTCGAAGTGCACCTCGGACTGCAGCAGCATCACGAGCTGGCCGGTCTCGCCGTAGGCCTTGAAGAACTCGTCGCGGTCGCGGACCTTGTAAACGTTCTTCCAGCCGCCGCCGGAGTGCGGCTTGAAGTAGGCGGGCCAGCCGATGTAGTCGAAAATGCCGTCCCAATCGAGGGGGAAGGCGAGGTTGGCGAACGACTCGGCCGAGCAGTCGGCCGGATGGTCCTTCGAGGGCAAAATGACGGTCTTCGGGACGGCAACGCCCAGCTTGGTGGCGAGGCAGTTGTTGAAGAATTTCTCGTCGGCGGACCACCAGAACGGGTTGTTCACAACCGATGTGCCGTTGAGGGCGGCGTTCTTCAGGTAGGCGCGGTAGAAGGGCACATCCTGCGAGATGCGGTCGAGGATGACGGCATAGGGCGTGGGCTCGCCCTGCCGCACCTGGTTGATGAGCACTTCCTCGGCGGTGATGCCGGGTTCGTTCATGGCATTGATGCGTTCGATCAGGGCCGTGGGGAAGCTGCGTTCCTTGCCGTGGAGGATGCCGATTTTTTTCATGGGGAAAAGGATGAGGCCGGCGGGACGGATGTGGGCCCCGGCGTTTTTCAGGAGTGAATAAGCGAAAGATAGACGGGCAGCATGTCCCGCCAGTAATTCCAGTCATGCCCGCACCACTTGCGGTCGTCGAGAAAATGTGGGATGCCCCGCGAGTTGAGCAGGTGGGAGAGGTGGAGGTTGCGATCGCGGCAGTTGTCCCAATCTCCGGTGCCGAGCACTATCCCCATGTGGCGCAACCGGTCGAGAAACCACGGGTCGCTGAGGTTGGGGAGGTAATCGACAGGATTATGATAGTAGCAGAGGTCGTCGTAGTAGCCGTCCAGCATCGGCCGGATGTCGAAGGACCCGCTCAGGCTCAGGCAGTAACCCACCAGATCCGGGTGCCGCAGCGCGAAGTTCATGGCGTGGTAACCGCCGAAGCTGGCGCCGGCCAGGCAGACCCGGCCGTGGCCGGTTTCGCCCAGCGCGTGCGGTACGACGTCATGCAGGATCACGTTCTCGTAGGCCGCATGGGTGCGCACGCGGTCGGCGGGGGCGATGGACTTGTTGTACCAGCTCTGCGCGTCAATGCCGTCCGGGCAGTAGATCTTGACCTTCCCCGCCTCGATGAGGTGCGCGACCGAGCCGATGAGCCCGAAGTCCTTGTTCTGGTAGTAGCGGCCCAGCGACGTGGGAAAAAGAATGACGGGATAACCCGCGTGACCGAACACCAGCATCTCAAATTCCCGGCTCAGATGCGGCGTATACCAGCGGACATATTGCTCGTTCATGCAGGAGTAGGGGTCTGGGTGGACCGGCAGGGGGTTGTCATGCAATAACCGGGCCGGTTCAAGGCGCGAATCATTCCTCGTTGGGCTCAAGGATAGGTGGGTCGGGGTTTACCCCCGACGGGTTGCGTTGAGTGTCGGGTATAAAGCCCGACCTACACAAACGGATCCTCCTCCGCGCCGAAACCACTTGGCTTCACCCAGCGCCGTCTTTAGCACCGCCGTCGCCGCGTCATGCCGAATCCTCCTCCGACCACCGCCACCCTGCGCCTGCACCGTCGTTTCCGGTCGCCGTCGATGCGCACCAGCCGCGATGTCGTGGTGTGGCTGCCGCCAGGCTATGAGGGCACCCACCGCCGGCATCCGGTAGTGTACTTTCAGGACGGGCAGAATATTTTCGATCCGCTGACGGCTTTTCTGGGCAATGCCTGGCACGCGGGCGAACGCGCCACCGAGCTCATCGCGGCCGGCAAAATCACCGCTCCCATTATGGTCGGCATCTACAATCGGGGCTTCGACCGGATGAGCGAATACGCCCCGACGCCTGCGGAGTTTTCCGGCTGGGACGGCGAGAAGTGCCGGAGCAAGGGCCAGGCGAAACGCTATGTGAATTTCGTCGCCCGCGAACTGAAGCTCTTCATCGATGCCCACTATCGCACCCTGAAGGGCCCGAAACACACCGCCGTCGTCGGATCCTCGATGGGCGGGTTGGTCTCGCTTTATTTCGCCTTGTGGCAGCCGCGCGTCTTCGGCCACGTCGTTGCCCTGTCCCCCTCGCTGTGGTGGGATGACCGCGTGGTCATCAAGGCTTTCGCCCGGCTGCGCAAGAAACCGGCCGTGCGCCTCTGGCTCGACATGGGCACGGCTGAGCCCGGCTGGGAGACGGTCCAGGTGATGCGCGATGGCCTGGTCAAGCGGGGCTGGAAACCGGGCCGGGACCTGCATTACTCTGAGATCGTCGGCGCCGAGCATTCGGAGCATGCTTGGTCGGCCCGGATCGGGGACGTGCTCAAGTGGCTGTGGGCCGAACCCCGGCCGTAACCTTCTCCGCCATCCATCTGCTGGTGCGACCACTGGTCATGATGACACTCGCGGGCGACGAGGGACCTGTCTTTTCCCACGCCATGGATGACATGCCTAACCTCATTCCCCGACAGCCTCCGTCCGCAGCGGCGGCAAAAAAATCCACCAAGCGGACGGTCCTGGCCATGCTGCTGGGCGGAGGGATCGGCGCGGTCGCGGGATTTTTTGGCGTGCGCTACGGCCTGGACCTGATGCTGCCGATCCCCGGTTCAAAGCTGCTCAAGCTGGTCCCAATCGCGACCCTGCCGCTTAGCTGGCTGGTCGTGGTGGGGTTTCACGAGCTTGGCCATGTGATCGGCGGCTGGCTGGTTGGGGGCAAGTTTCTGCTCTGGGTCGTGGGTCCGCTCATGGTGCGCCGCACTCCGGCCGGCATCCGCCTGGGTTTGAACCGCAACATCAATGTGGCCGGCGGGATGGGGGCGTGTCTTCCCCTGGAGCCGGAGCGGATGACACCCCGGCGGGCGGCGGTCATGATTTTGGGCGGTCCGGTGGCCAGCCTAGTCCTGATGGTGGGACTGCTCTGGCTGGCCGTCGCTTTGGCGGCGGGGAACGCGCCGGTCACGGCGGCCCTCGCCCTCACGCAGAACGGGGTGATGTTTACCGCCGGTCTTTCCTTTATGATCTTCCTTGTGACCGCCGCCCCCAGCGCGACCGGGGGGTTCAAGTCCGATGGCAAGCGGGTGTACGAGCTGATGCGCGGCGGCCGCCGCTCCGAGCAGGAGGCCGCGCTGCTGATGCTTACGACCGCCGGCCTGGCCGGCATCCGGCCGGCGGACTATGACCCGGGGCTGATCGCGAAGGTGCTCTCGCTGGGCGATCGCACGCTCTTCGATCTCTACGGGCATCTCACGGCCTATTATTGGGCGGCGGATCGCGGCGACTGGCCGGCGGCCCAGGGGCATCTGGACTACGTGCTGGCGGGCGAGGACCAGGTGGTGCCGTATGTCCGGGACGTCCTGCGCTGCGAGTATGCGTGGCTTCTCGCGACCCGGACGGCAGATGTTGCGGCGGCCCGCGCCTGGCTGGCGGTGGCAGGCCAGCTCGAGTTTGACCCGGCCACGCGGCTGCGGGCCGAGGCCGCCGTGCTGCTGGCGGAAGGAAAGCCGGCGGAAGCTGCGACCAAGGCGCGGGCCGGCTTGCATGCGCTGGAGCACAAGAGCCTCAGTCCGGTGCAGAGTCCGTTTGTCCTCGACGCGCTGGAGGCGCTGCTCCGGCACGCCGGGGCCTGAGCGCCCCGCGGGGCGACTAGGGCCTTGCCTGCGCCGTTGGGTAATGGTTGAGATAAATGATCGCCATGGGCCGACCCCGTTCTCTACGCCTCACGGCGCCATTTTTATTGGTTACCCTGCTTGCGGCGGCCGAGCCCCCGCGTGATTTCCGGGACGCCACCGTGGCGTGGCCCGTGCCGGTGGCGCCGCCCGCGGGTGCGCCCAACGTGCTGATCGTGCTATGGGACGACATCGGCTTCGGCCAGTTTGGCGCCTTTGGTTCGCCGCTCACGACGCCCAACATTGACCGCGTGGCAGCGCGGGGCGTGCGCTACACCAACTTTCACACGGCGCCGGTTTGCTCGCCCACGCGAGCCGCGCTGCTCACCGGCCGCAATCCGCATGCGGTGGGGGTGAACCATATCGGCGAATACGCCAACGGCGCGGACAACAGTCAGGGCGGCCCGAAACTCGAGGCCGGGACGATCGCCGACTATCTGCGGGGGCGCGGCTACGGCACGTTCGCGATCGGGAAGTGGCACCTCGCGCCGATGACCGAGCAAGGAGCCGACGCCTCCTCGGCCTTCTGGCCCACGGGCCGCGGCTTTGACCATTTCTACGGCTACATGGGCGGCGACATGAACCAGTTTTCGCCCGAGATTTTTTCGGACCGGACCCGGATCAAGCCCGCGGCGACCCGCCCCGCGGGCGAGACGTATTTCATGGACGCGGATTTCACGGATCGCGCCATCGGGTTGATCGCCGAGCATCACGCCTCGGCCCCGGCCGAGCGGCCGTTTTTTCTCTACCTCGCCTACTGCGCCGGCCATGCCCCGCACCACGCCCCGCCGGAATACCTCGCGAAATGGCGCGGGAAGTTCGATGCCGGCTGGGATGTGATCCGTGCCGAAACCCTGGCGCGGCAAAAAAAACTGGGTCTGGTGCCGCCCGACACGGCCCTGCCGCCGCACAATGCCGGGGTCAAGCCTTGGGCTGATCTCACGCCGGATCAGCGCCGGCTGTTCGCCCGCTATTACGAGGCCTTTGCCGCCGACCTGGAATATGTGGACGCGCAGTTTGGTCGGCTGCTCGACTATCTCGACCGCTCGGGTCTGACCGACAACACCCTGATTTTGCTCGCCAGTGACAACGGCGCAAGTCCCGAGGGCGGCGTCGAGGGCATCTGGAACGAGATGCGGATCTTCGCCGCCAACCAGCCGGGCGAACTGGCGGGCGGCTTGCGCCATTACGAGGACTTGGGTGGACCTCTGACCTATCCCACCTATCCGATCGGCTGGACCCAGGCGGGCAACACGCCCTTCCGTGGCACCAAGGGCACGACTTTCGAGGGTGGCGTGCATGTGCCGCTGATCGCCTCGTGGCCGGCACGGATCAAGGACATCGGCTCCCTTCGTCCGCAATACCTGCACGTGGTGGACATCATGCCCACGATCCTGGAGGCAGCCGGCATCGCTGCGCCCGCGGTGTTGCAAGGCCGGACGCAGCCGCCATTGGCCGGCACCAGCTTCGCTTCCACTTGGCCCGCGGCCGCCGTGGCCGCCCCCGCGCAGCGCGACACCCAATACTACGAGATTCATGGCCACCGGGCCATTTATCATCAGGGCTGGAAGGCGGTCACTTTCCATCAGGAAGGAAAACCCTACGCTGAGGACCAGTGGGAACTCTACAACCTGACCACCGACGTCAACGAGACCCGCAACCTCGCCCCGGCCCAGCCGGCCAAACTGGCCGAGTTGCTCGCCGTCTGGGAACAGGAGGCGCAGCGGCACAATGTCTACCCCTTGGATGATCGCCATGCCGGACCCCGCGACATGTTGCGCCCGGAATACAATCTCAACCGCACCTCGATCACCTATTATCCGCCGGTCAGCGGGCTGCATAAGTTTACCGCGCTGGAGCGGCGGAACCGGTCCATGACCATCAAGGCCGACATTGAGCGTGATGCCGCCGGCGAGGGCGTGATTCTCGCCCACGGCGGCCGGTTCGCCGGTTATACGCTCTACGTCAAGGCCGGCCGGTTGTGCTACCACTACAACTATGCCGGCGACCAGCGCACCGCCGTCACCAGCGATGCGCCACTGACCGCCGGCCGGCACACGGTGTCGGCGGAGCTCAAGCTGACGGGCGATGGCGGCGCGGACGTGACGCTCACCATCGACGGCCACCCCGCCGGCCGTGGCCGGGTGCCGGTGGTGCTGCCGGGAAACATCAGCCACGAGACCCTTGATCTCGGCTGCGATCTCTACACGCCGGTCGCCGATGACTACGCGTCGCCCTACAATTTTCAGGGCACGGTCCACCGGGTCACGGTGGATACGACCGAACTGAAAAAATAAACCACCCCGCCATGTCTCTCCTTACCCGTCGCCAGTTCGCCAAGATCGCCGCGTTGTCCCCGCTGGTGCTGCACCAGCTGGCCAACCGCGCCCGCGCTGACATCGGCAAGCTCGGCGGCGGCACGCATGAGCTGACGCTGCTTTACACCAACGATTTTCACAGTGCCTTCGAGCCCATCCCGGCCTACTGGCTGCACGGTACGCCCAAGCTCGGCGGCGCCGCGCATCTGGCCGCGCTGGTCGAGCGCGAGCGGGCGGTGGCGCGGACCTCGTTCCTGCTCGACTCGGGTGACATGTTCACCGGCACGATGTCGCACCTCACGAATGGCGAGGCGCTGATGGAGATGATGACGCTCATGCGCTACGACGCGATGAGCGCGGGCAACCACGAGTTCGACTACGGTTGGCGGATCTTTGACCACGCCGCCCAGCGGGTGCCGTTTCCGATCCTCTGCTGCAACATCCGTTACAAGGGCACGGGCATCCGCTTCACGCGGCCCTACACCATTCTGGAACGCAACGGCACGCGGGTCGGGATCATCGGGGTTATGGGCCTCATGGCCGCGCACAACACCATCATGCCCTCCAAGGTTGCCGAGCTCGAGTTCACCGACCCGGTCGAGGAGACCAGGGCCTGCGTCGCCGAATTGCGCGACACCGTCGACGTGCTCGTCGTGCTTGGCCACATGGGCCTGCCGGGGGCGATGCAGACCGACGCGGAGAACGACCCCGAGGTGCAGCGCCCACTCGACGAGGACATTGGTTTCTGCGGCGCCGTGCCGGGGATCGACGTCTACATCGCGGCGCATTCGCACCACGGTCTCGACCAGCCCATCATCC
>SESH01018520.1_pt1 | contig 12280 bp, 10 predicted proteins | sample 3171561 | NCBI WGS metagenome assembly SESH01 (sample SAMN10866947, study PRJNA518727) | freshwater metagenome | biome: subpolar coniferous forest; feature: holomictic lake; material: water; isolation source: holomictic Lake 442 2011 16.5 m and 2014 13 m | place: Canada: near Kenora, Ontario
TGACGCATTGTTTTATCCATCACACGACGAAATTGTAATCCTTAATGATCAAGATTTAACTTATGACGATGAAATTGAGGTGGCATTGATTGAAACAGAAAGAGTTGAATTACCTCAAACCAAAACTTCAAGTAATTTTGAATTTGATGCTACCCGCTCATATTTAAATGATCTCAGTCGCTCAAAATTATTGACTGCTGATGAGGAAAAAATATATGGTGCTCGCGCTTTAAAAGGCGATCAAGTAGCTCGAAAAATCATGATTGAAAGTAATTTACGTTTAGTCGCCAAAATTTCTTACCGTTATTTAAACAAGGGTTTACCTTTGCTGGATTTGATTGAAGAAGGTAATCTGGGTTTAATCCGTGCAGTAGAAAAATTTGATCCCTCAAAGGGTTTCAGATTTTCGACCTATGCAACTTGGTGGATAAGACAGACTATTGAACGAGGAATAATGGATCAAACACGTACCATTCGCTTACCGATTCATATCGTCAAAGAATTGAATACTTATCTTAAGGCTAAGCGTCATTTGGCACAAACATTGGATCACGATCCCAGTGCCCAAGATATAGCAGATTTCATGGATAAACCCTTGGAAAAAGTTGAAAGAATGCTCAAGCTTAATGAACGAGTCACTTCTTTCGATATTCCGGGAGCAAGAGATAGTGAAAACACATTAATTGAGTCAATTGCTGATGAAAATTGCCTGGATCATGAAGACCAGATTCAAGAAGATGCAATGAAACAAAATCTGTATGAATGTGTACATGAATTACCAGAAAAACAACGAGAAGTTATCTGCCGTCGTTATGGGATTTGTGGCTATGAAGAAGAAACTCTCGAACAGGTGGCTAAAGAGTTATCAGTAACCAGAGAACGGGTAAGACAAATACAAATTGAAGGCTTAAAGAAATTAAAAGACATTTTAAATACTAACGGTTTTTCTTTTGAGGCTGTCTTTAACTAACAAAAGTCGTTTGCAATGGCCAATCTCTGTAATTAAAGACTTGGCCATGCTCACGGACGGTTTTGCAGGCTAGAGGTGATATCTCTTCAATAACCCATTGAACTGCATTAAATAGTCCGACCGATAAGATCCCGTTACTCGGAAAACCCCTATCAACAGGTGTATAAATTGCGGCAGCTCCGACATTAACATCCACTGCTTCTGACCAAGCCGCATCCCCCACCAGTGAAGCCTGAACTACATAACACTGATTTTCCAGCGCCCTAGCCTGACAGCCGATTTTAACGCGATGATAGCCTGCGATAGTATCCGTACAACTGGGCACTAAAATTATCACACAACCTGCTTCAACCTGCTTTCTTGCCAGCAGTGGAAACTCAGAGTCGTAACAAATATTTATGGCAATTTTTCCATAAATAGTGTCAAAACATTTTAATTCTTTACCCGGAGCAATTAACCATTGTTCATTTTCAAAACGGGTCATCATTATTTTATCTTGATAATCAAACTGACCATCGGGCATAAATAGATATCCTCGGTTTCTATAGATGTCAGACGCTATGCGAACCGGAAACGTGCCCGCCTGAATAATGCACTCATATTTTTGCGCCATCTTTTTAAATAGCTCTATAAAATCATTATGCAATGCTTGCATTGCCTCTAGTTGTTTACTTAATGATGAATAAATTTCCGACCCAAATAATGATGCCAGTTCCATACTGAAATATTCCGGAAACACCAAAATCTTGGCCTCTTGAGTAATAGCCTCAACAACCCAACGTTCAATTTTTTGATCATAAGCCTGCCAATCTTCCAGAAAACTGATGTTGTACTGAGCCGATGCAATTTTAACGTTCATGTTTTAGCCAAAAAGTCATCGGTTTAGGCGTTTCTTGTATTTCATCCAGATCTTTCCAGGAGTAAGTTGTTTTAAGTTCTGGATGTTTAACATAGCCCCGTTTGTTCCAGAATAAATCCAAAGGAACATAATTTGCCGGGCGGCGAGCATGATTTAACGGCCGTTCTACACAACAAAAAGTAATGACTTTAAAGCCACTCAACTCTTTAGCATGCGCTTCTCTTTGCTCAAAAAACTGCACACCTAAACCTAAGCCCCTATAATTCTTATTTAAAACGGATTCGCTGCAATAAAAGACCTCATCAAGAGCATAGTCCTGCTCAAGAAAAGGCCTTTTAAGTTGTTCAGTTTCATACTGCATAGGAATGGCTGTCGAAGCACCCACTACTTTTTCACCATCAAATGCCAAGACGATAACGCTATCAGGTGTATCAATATAGGTTTGCAAGTATTTTTTTTCATAGTCATAATCCCCATCATATAAATAAGGGAAATCACGAAATACTTCAATCCTTAATCGAGCAAGTTCTGGGATGTAGTGTTCTAATGCAGTACCGCTAAATCTTTCAATACGAATATCTTTTGGCATGGGTTTGATCAAGGTAAATATAAAGAGTCAATTTTAGTCGAACTGATTAAAAAGATACATGGGGCTTTAGCCATTAGCTATTTATCAACTTACCGAAACTAAATTTATATAGCGACATGACTGCCATAAATGCACCGCTGGTATCTGCAACCCAATCAGCAACCTCTGACTCTCGGCCCATAATAAATGACTGATGCCATTCATCAGATAATCCGTATAAACTACAAAATAAAATACTAAGCATTGCCAGTATAATGGGTACATCAAGAAAGTTTTTAAAAGCGCGCCATACCAACAATCCCATAATAGAATAGGCACCTGCGTGATAAAGTTTATCCTGAAAATCAAAGCCAAAATCAAAAGGTTTTTGCAGAGATGATTGATCAGAAAGCCAATAAATAAATAAGCAATAAAGTACCAATAACGTGAAATCCAAAATTTTAATCATTTTATAAATCGACCATCATTAATGAAAAATGTATTTAAATTTGCCGAAGCCTGTTTACAAGGTATCGCTATCGATGAAAAACTGGCATTGACCCATCAAGCTTGGTACCTTTTAGAAAATAATCAACTAAGCTTTACATCAGAATTGCAGGTACTGCCAATTAACCAGGTAAAATTTCCTGACAAGCCGATTCTATTGCCTCCGCGTGACATGCCTAAACGAAAACTGGGCTCCTCTGATGGTATTGCTGCTTTTTTTCATGCCATTGCTCACGTTGAATTTATGGCTATTTATCTTGCTTGGGATTTGCTTTATCGCTTTCGCGGACTACCTGAACAATTTTATCAAGATTGGCTAAAAGTTGCTGATGAAGAAGCGCAGCATTTTGAATTAATCAGGCTACATTTAAGAACCTTTAATTTGAATTATGGCGATTTAACCGCCCATAACGGATTGTGGGATCATGCTAAAGATACCGCTGATGACTTACTGGCCAGATTAGCCATGGTGCCGCGTTGCATGGAAGCTCGTGGACTGGATGTTACACCGGCAATCATCGCTAAATTTAAGAATTTGGGTGACGATGCCAGTGTAACCTTATTAGAACGCATTTTAACTGATGAAATAACTCATGTAGAACGCGGATCATTCTGGTTTAAATGGGTCTGTAAGGAAAAAGGTCTTGAACCTGAAGCTAAATATCGTGAACTAATAAAACAATATTATCAGGGGGGTAGGCCAAAAGGCCCTTTTAACAGAGAAATGCGTATAATTGCAGGCTTCTCGAATGCTGAGCTGGACTGGCTGGAAAATAAAAACCTATGAACACACAAAAAATTTTTAACATCCCTCTTTTTGGCTTGGGCTTTAGAGTTTTCTTTGCCTTGGCCGGATTGTCGGCGCTAATTTTAATCGTGATTTGGAATTCTATTTTTAAAGGCACCTTGACTACAGGTCATTATTTTACAGACAATTATTGGCATGCCCATGAAATGCTATTGGGTTATTCTGTTGCAGTTATTACCGGATTTTTATTAACAGCTGTTAAAAACTGGACCGGTAAACCAACATTAACAGGAGACAAACTGGCGGGATTAGCTTTATTATGGCTTTATGGCCGAATTCTGCCTTTTTATGCAGGATTATTACCCGATGCTCTTATTGCAGCCCTTGATTTTGCTTTCTTGCCCGTTTTGGCTTATCAAATCAGTAAACCGATTATCCAGGCGAAGCAATTGAAAAACCTCATCTTTGTTGGCCTGTTACTGTTATTAACACTCGGCAATGGTTTGATACATGCTGAAATTTTGGGGCTATGCCAAAACACCGCTTGGACTGGCATTCAACTAGTTGTCGGGACTATTATTATCCTGATCCTGATACTTGCCGGACGGGTATTTCCCTTTTTTGTAGAACGGGGTTTGCATGGCACCCTGATCATAAGAAATCCGTTACTGGATGCCTTATCCATTGGCTCTGCTGTCGCTGTCTTTGCATTACAGCTATGGACTATATCCGGTACTTTATTAGCGCTAACAGCTATTTTTGCGGTCATTGTAAATAGTGCCCGCTTGGCTGGTTGGTATGTACAACGAATATGGTATGTGCCTTTATTGTGGATACTTTATACAGGTTATGGCTGGATTATTTTGGGCTTTGTATTAACCGCATTATCCGCCTATTCTTGGATATTACCCTCTTTAGCTCTCCATGCCTTTACGCTTGGAGGAATTGGTGTGTTAACTTTAGGAATGATGGCCAGAGTATCATTAGGCCATACCGGTCGAGCACTCAGAGTTTCAAATGCCATGGCTATCGGGTTTATATTAATTAACTTGGCTGCCTTACTAAGAGTTTTATTACCGCTAGCATTACCCAACTGGTACAACCTGATAATTTATGGATCTTCGCTATGCTGGCTTGCTGCCTTTTCTTTATTTATGTTTGTCTACGCGCCCATTTTAACCAGTCCACGTATTGACGGACAGGAAGGCTAATAAAGCGCACACCATTTATCGCACATTGCAGCCACTAACTCATCATCAACTTGGTAACCCGTAGAAGCGCCGGCAATTAATTGTAGCGCAAAGTCTTCAACTTTTTCATGCAAGTTCCGTAGCTCCAGGGGCAAGAGCAATAGGGCAAACTTTTGGAGATCCAGCAGCGGTAAATCCGCTAAAAGCGACCATGTCATTATTGTTAATAATACCGGCCACTTCTTCCGGGATTAATGGTGAATAGCGCGTCATTATTCAATCCTGTTAACAGTAGACCTTATTTACCAATAAAATTAGGTTTTCTCTTCTCAAAAAAGGCAGTGAGACCTTCCTGATAATCAAGACTATCATAAACATATCGTCTAAGCCCTTGAATCCGTTCAAACTCATCAGGATTAATAGCATTTGCCTCACAGAGAACACGCATCTCTTCTTTGATAACAGCGATTGCTAGTGGTGCTTTTTCACAGATTAAGTTAGCAATTTCAAGGGTTTTATTTTCCAACTCTTCATCCGGAACAATATGGTTCAATATACCAATTTTTAATGCTTTATCAGCAGTAATAGGAGTCGCGGTAAAAATAACTTCTTTCATTACATGCAAACCTGCATCACGTATCAAGTTATGAATACCTACAACATTATAAGGAACACCCAAATTGACTGGTGTCATAGCAAATGTCGATTTATCACTGGCAATAACGATATCGGTACTCATGATAAATTCAAATCCACCGCCCCATACACTGCCTTGCACCATTGCAATAACAGGTTTAGGATAGCGCTGAATGGTTCGCGTGAGAATACGTAAGGGATCTTGATAACTTAGTGGATCCCGATGAGTCTTTGGCAACTCACTGATATCATGACCGGATGAGAATACCTTACTGCCCTTGGGTGCTCGCAAAATAACACAGCGAACTTCGGGAACATTTAGCTCTGTCAATGCTTTCAAAATATCTTTAATAAAACATTCACTCAACGCATTCAATTTTTTAATATAATTAAACTCAATAATACCGACTCTGTCTTTAAGTTCAACCTTTACAAATTCATAATTATTCATTTTATGCCATCATTAAGTTAATTTTTTAGCAATGTATTGACTGACAGCCTCTACGGCGTTTCGTGGCGAAAGCTGATTACTTTCTACAATGGCTTTGGTTTTACTATATAACTCTTTAATATCCGGAGTGTTATAAATCATATTGATAACATTTTCCTCAATTTGTCGTTTCATCCAGCGCACATTTTGCCCCTTCCGCAGCAATGCCACTTTTCCGGCGGGCTCCATAGTGGTATAAAATAGCTCGACAACCTCCCAAATATTTTTTATTCCCGTATTATCTCTTGCGCTACATGTTAAAGCTGGTGCCTGCCACTCCACATATTTAGGCTTCAAAATATGCAACGCATTTTTAAGTATATTTCTGGCGATTTCAGCCTGCATTTTATTATCGCCATCACACTTGTTAATGACAATGACATCAGCAACTTCCATGACTCCCTTTTTAATACCTTGAAGCTCATCCCCTGCCCCGGCAATTTGCACCAGACAAAAAAAGTCCACCAAATCAGCTACCTCAATTTCAGACTGACCCACACCCACCGTCTCAATAAAGACGACATCAAAACCTGCCGCATCCAAAAGAAAAGTCAGTTCTCGGGTTCTTAGGCTGGTTCCGCCCAAATGCCCCCCCGCGGGAACCGGACGGATAAAGGCGTTATGCTCGCGAAGCAATGTGGTCATTCTTGTTTTATCAGCAAGAATACTGCCGCCGCTGATACTGCTACTGGGATCAATAGCAATAATGGCTATTTTTAAGCCACTATTAATCAAATACATGCCCAATGCTTCCAGCAGGGTACTTTTGCCAGACCCTGGAACACCCGTAATACCTATCCGCTTGGCTTTACCAACCAGCGGCATAATCTTATCCAGAATTTCACCGGCTAGTTTATGGTGCTTGGGGTGAGTACTTTCAATCAGAGTCATTGCCCTAGCAAGAATAGCTCTATTGCCCTTTAAGATCTCGGCGACGATTTCATCGGCACTCATAGCATTGATCATGCTTGGTTCAATAACTCCATCGCTTCACGGACACACTTAATCATCTGCGTTCCCGGCCCATAGATTTTGGCTACGCCTCGTTCCAGCAAATAATCATAATCCTGTGGCGGAATCACCCCACCAACAATGACTTTAATATCACCCCGCCCATAAGCCTGCAATTTTTCAATCAGCGCAGGCACCAGCGTCTTGTGTCCTGCCGCAAGCGAAGAAGCGCCCACAAAATGAACGTCATTTTCTACAGCCAGCTTGGCAATTTCTTCAGGTGTAGAAAACATTGGACTTAAATCAACGTCGAAACCAAAATCGGAATACGCGCTGGCGATTACTTTTGCCCCTCGGTCATGACCATCCTGACCCATCTTGGCAATCAAAATCCGTGGTCGACGCCCTTCGTTACTCGCATAATTATCTACCAACTGCTTAACTTCATCAAACTTGCGCGCCCCAGCTTCACTATTATGATACTCTCTGGAAATAACACCCGTTACGCACTGGCTTGGCACCAGATAACGGCCAAAGACATCTTCCATTGCATCAGAAATTTCACCCAAGGTCGCCCGAACGCGTGCAGCATCGATAGCGGCTGCCAGCAGATTGCCACCCTCTTTGGCAACCACACGAATTTTGTCCAACGTCTCTTTAACCTCCGAACTATTACGGGTCAGCTTAATTTTTTGCAAGCTAGTTATTTGCGCTTCACGAACGGCTTGATTGTCAATTTCCATGACATTAACGACTTCTTCTTTTTCCAGTTTATACTTGTTCACACCCACAATAACGCGCTTGCCTTGGTCAATCTGCGATTGGGTTTCTGCCGCAGCTTCTTCAATCATGCGCTTTGGAATACCCAGTTCAATGGCTTTGGCCATCCCCCCCGCATCATCGATTTGACGGATAATTTTGCGGGCTTCTTGCACGATATTATCTGTCAATGATTCAACATAATAAGACCCCGCCAAAGGATCGACAGTCTGACAAATTTCAGACTCTTCTTGCAAAATAATCTGGGTATTACGGGCAACACGAGCCGAAAACTCCGTTGGTAATCCCAAGGCTTCATCAAACGCATTGGTATGTAAGGATTGCGTTCCTCCCAGCGTTGCCGCCAACGCTTCAATGGTGGTTCTGATAATATTGTTATAAGGATCTTGCTCGGTTAAACTCCAGCCAGACGTTTGGCTATGGGTACGCAGCGCCTTGGACTGCTCATTGCCGCCTAACTGTTCAACTGCGTCGCTCCACAGGTAACGCGCCGCACGCAACATGGCCACATTCATAAACAAATTCATGCCAATGCCGAAAAAGAACGACAGACGCGGCGCAAAATCATCAATTTTTAAACCGGCATTAATAGCCGTCTTAATATATTCAATACCGTCAGCAATAGTAAACGCCACTTGCTGAACACAGTTGGCACCCGCTTCACCCAGATGGTAGCCACTGATACTGATGGTATTGTAGCGAGGCATATTATGTGAACAATATTCGATTATGTCAGAAATGATACGCATCGAAGGTTTTGGCGGATAGATATAGGTATTACGGCACAAATATTCTTTCAAAATATCGTTCTGGATAGTACCGGTCAATAACCCTTGTTCGACACCCTGTTCTTCTGCGGCAACAATATAAAAAGCCAAAACCGGAATAACGGCTCCGTTCATGGTCATGGAAACAGACATTTCCTCAAGGGGAATCTGGTCAAACAACACCTTCATGTCTTCAACGCTATCAACCGCAACACCAGCCTTGCCTACATCGCCTTCTACACGCGGATTATCCGAATCGTAACCCCGATGGGTGGCCAAATCAAACGCGACAGAAAGCCCTTTTTGGCCGGCCGCCAGATTCTTGCGATAAAACGTATTGGATTCTTTGGCTGTGGAAAAACCCGCATACTGCCTGATCGTCCAAGGCCTGGCGGTATACATGGTAGCTTTTGGGCCACGAACAAAAGGAGAAATGCCCGGCAGAGAGTAGATTGTTTCCAGGTTCTTGGTATCTTCAGCGGTATAAAGTGAATTAATATCAATACCTTCCAACGTCTTGGAAACCAAATCATCGACCGTCTTACCCATTCTTTTTACTTCAGAGTTAGCTAATTCTTTCCACTGATCTAATTTCCCATCCATCTTATCGCTCCATTAAGATCTTAAATTTGATTAATAAATTGCAACAGCGCTTCTTAAAAGATTAGAAACAATAGTTCAATCGGAAAATAAAAAAAACCAAAAAAGATTAACAACTTGTATAGTCAAACCGCTAATTCAGCTAAAATATAACATATTTAGTAGGGTATTAGAAAAAGATTGTCTTGGTAACGCATCCAAAATTAATCTTTGGCTACCGATATTGGGCAAGCGTAAGAACCATCAATACACTTTTTAAGCCAGCTCTGCTATGGCATCTTCGGTACAAAAAAATACTTTGCCTGGCTTGAGTTGGTCCACAAAGTTTGTTCGATTTAGTTTATCCAGAACAGGGCCTTTTACTTCTGTTAGATATAATGTTATTTGAGTCTCTTGTAACGCACGATTCAAATGTTCTAAGGCTTCCAAAGCGGTCAGGTCTATATTACTGACCGAAGTAAAAATCAGAATAACCTGTTTAATAGTACTCTGACGTTGTAATTCTTTCGACATAAATTCTTCTATAAAATTTACATTCGCAAAAGTAATATTTTCATCAATACGAAGTAATAACAAATGTGGCCAAGTTTCTACTTCGTGACGTTTGATATTTCTATAATGAGCTGTATTAGGAATACGCCCAACGACGGCTATATGGGGGTGACTTGCTTTACGTAAATAACAAAAGATGGTAAGAATAATGCCTAGGCTAATACCTTCTTCAATACCCAAGATTAAAACACCTAGTAAGGTAACTGTTTCAGCAATTCCATCACCAACATCGTACTTCCAAGTGTGAATAATGTTGCCTAAACGTACCAATGGAATAATGGCAACCAAAATAATGGCAGCTAAAGCAGTTTTGGGTATATTTTCAAACCACGGACTAAAAAAGATAACGGCCAAGGCCAAGATGCCTGCCGCGATAAGCATCGCCATTTGCGTTCGCGCACCGGCAGAAAAATTAACCATTGTTCGGCTAAAGCCTCCCGCAACAGGCATGCCGCCAGAAATAGCCGTGGCAAGATTAGCCACACCCAGCGCTATTAGCTCTTGGTTAGGTACTATTTTTTCACCTCTTAGATTTGCGGTAACTTTGGCAATAGCGACACTTTCTACGTAAGCAATTAAAGCAATAAAAGCAGCCCCTGGCAGTAATAAACGCCATTTTTCAAGACTAATAAAAACCAGACTTAACGCAGGAAAGCCAGTCGGTACTTTACCGACAACTGCGACATTATTTTGAGTGGTTAAACTAAAATAACTCACCACAAGAGTTGCTAAAAGCACTGTCAATAAGGGCCCGCACTTACTGATTGCCGTCACTAAGGAAAGTTTACAACCGGCTTTTTTTAGCACTGCAATAAGTGGCTTGCCGAAAGCTATCAATAGTGTCAATGTTGCTACACCCAACAATAATGTGGCGAGGTTATAACCCTGTATATAATCCCTATAACAACTTGAATCGAAACCACAACTTGGGCTTTTTAAACCCAGTAATTGAGGCAATTGACTGCCGATAATTAAAAGTGAGGCACCGCTGGTAAAGCCGGTAAGTACCGGATGACTGATAAAATTAACCAAACCGCCCATTCGTAGGATAGCCATCAGCAACATGATCAATCCCGACTCTGCTGACAACATTAATGCACTTTGGGCCGGATTTCCCAAGGCGCTAATCTCAGGCGAGTTTAAAATACTAGCAATCATGATGGCGGCAATTGAAACCGGCCCGACTGACAAGGTTCGGCTGGTACCCAAAAAAGCATAAAATAGCGGAGGAAGAATACTCGCATAAAGTCCTAATTGCGGTGGCAAGCCAGCCAGAATGGCATAAGCAATACCTTGTGGAACAAGCAAGATTGCGGTGATGATACCAGCGAACAAATCACTGTTAAAATCATTCCGAGTATAGGTCTTAAGCCATTCTGTAATGGGAAAGAATCTTATTAATCGTGACATATGCGATTTTAATCCCGTCATTGCAGTCTTAATCTTTTTAGCTTTCGCGTGTTAAAAAGTCATCAACTGCTGACTATAAAAGGGTGATGGGGCATAGCCCGGAAAAGTATCAACCGATTTAAAAAGATTCAAGGTAAAACTAAAGCGTCGGCACCTTGAATCGTCCTCTTTAAATTGGATAATTTAGTCTTCGTTTATAAAGCGTTTAGCATAAGATTCTAAATGCGGTATATCGATACGATAACCTTTAAGCATTAAATGCCAGTACATCCATGGAAAACCGATTTTTTTACCTATCCACCAAATAAATAAACTTTTTCTCGGGTCGAGCAAGGGAAAAGAAGGTGTTACCTTACCACCGTAGGAAAACTCCGCTAAAATCACGGTACTTAGCGAGGTTGTTAATGGACATGAACCGTAACCGTCATACTTTTCTTGTAGTGCTTTACCTTCAATAAGATGAAAAATATTATCGACCAATATCGGCACCTGTTTTCTGACTGCCGCTGCAGTTTTGGCATTTGGCGTTGACGTTACATCACCTAAACCAAATATATTCGGAAATTTAGTATGTTGAAGGGTATTTTCATGGACATCTATCCATCCAGCCACATTGGCTAAAGGACTATTTTTAATAAAATCAGGTGCACTTTGTGGTGGTGTTACATGAATCATGTCAAAAGCTTTAATAACTTGCTGTTTATTACCTTCAGCGTCTGTCATTTCAAACGTGGCTGTTTTAGCCGGGCCATCGATAGCAACAAGATTTTGATTGAAATTGGCTTTTATCCCATAACCCGCTACTATTTTATTCAAGGCTTTTGCAAAAAAAGGAACGCCAAATATGGCGGGTCCGGCATTAAAAAATTCAACGTTAATTTTTTCTAAAATACCTTTTTTACGAAACCGATCTGCAGCCAAATACATAATTTTTTGTGGCGCACCGGCGCACTTAATAGGCATGGGTGGTTGGGTAAAAAGTGCTGTTCCCGATTTGATATTTTTAATGCATTCCCACGTATATTCAACAGTATCTGGTGAATAATTACTACAGACATTATTTTTACCCAGGGTTTCCTTTAAACCGGCAACTTTGTTCCAATCTAACTGAAGACCCGGACAAACAACTAGATAGTCATAACTAATGGTGTCTCCCGATCGTAAAGTAATCGTATTTTCATCTGGCTGAAAAGTTTCTACGTAATCTTTAATCCAGGTAACCGATGGATGTATTAAATCTGCTTCATTACGC
>SESH01034606.1_pt1 | contig 12280 bp, 11 predicted proteins | sample 3171561 | NCBI WGS metagenome assembly SESH01 (sample SAMN10866947, study PRJNA518727) | freshwater metagenome | biome: subpolar coniferous forest; feature: holomictic lake; material: water; isolation source: holomictic Lake 442 2011 16.5 m and 2014 13 m | place: Canada: near Kenora, Ontario
AGGCAATGCGGGTATGTCATATCGGATTCAACTTTTTCCCCGGTCAGGGTTTGACGATCTTTTACGAATTTGCCCGACACCAGGCGCGGCAGGGACTCGATGTGATGGTCATAGCCCCCGGGCGGCCCGATGAACCCAGTGTCGAGATCATCGACGGCGTTCGTGTGCATCGTATCCCACTTCATTCCATCGGACGCTTTTCCTTCGACAGGATCCGCTTCCTGATACAGGCCTCGCGCATTCTCCGCGGAGAAACCCTTGACCTGGTCCACGTCTATGCCTTCGTCGGTACAGGAATCCTCTCCCTGCTCGGCAAGCGCAAAGACACCTGCTGGCTCTACGATTGCCAGACCAGCGCAATAAAACCGCCCCTTCTCGGCCTGCAGAACTGGCTTGTAAAACTCGAGTCGCGCGGCTTCGATGCGATCACCGTGCTTTCCGAAGGCATCCGCGACATCGTCTTCGGCGCGGGGGCGCCGGTCGCCGCCATCGTGCCTCTGGGAGCCGATTTTGCCCGGTTTCAGCCGCGACCGCCCGACCGGGCGCTGATGTCGCGACTCGGCATTGCCGCGACGGATTGCGTCCTGTCCTACTGCGGCACCCTGGACCACAACCGGCACATGGACAAGTTGATCGACGCATTTGCGGTCGTCGCCGGCCAGAACGAGTCCGCGAAGCTGATGATCATCGGCGACGGCTCCGCCCTGGGCGAACTCAAGCAAAAGGTCCGTAAGCTGAAACTCGACGACCGCGTCCTCTTCACCGGACTGATTCCCTATGGCGAAATTCCGGCGTACCTGTCCATCACCGCCATCGGCCTGGCCTTCATTTCCATGGATGCCTGCTTCGAACATCAGCCGCCGACCAAGACCGTCGAATATCTGGCCCAGGGCCTCCCGGTGATCGCTACCGACACGGCCGGCAACCGCACATTCGTACGTCATGACGTGAACGGCGTGCTGAGCCGGGACAGTGCCGAAGACTACGGACAGGCCATGCTCGATCTCGTTCGGGACGCCGATCGACGACTGCGACTGGCTGCCCGTACCAGGGATTCGGTCAAGGAATTCGACTGGGGGGAGATCGTCCGGATGCGGGTAATTCCGACCTACCGGCGAATCCTGGACGAATGTGAGCCCACGGCTGGCTGACCACACTGTGGCCGGCCATTTCAGGCCTGCTGCATCAGGCCGCCACCGCCGCGCACCTACCCGCCCGGCTTCCTGAAAACCAGCACCTTCTCTCGTACGCATGTAATGCCGATCGGCCGGAGCTTCCAGCCGTAGTCATGGGCACCCCGGTCAAAGGTCGTGACAGGTTCGAAACGGGCAAGCACCGATCCAAGTTCAGTTTCCGACATGTAGTAGATGCCAACGCCGGCCACCGCTTTGCCGTCACGCATGCGCGAGACTATCGGCCTGAGCAATCTGGATCGGGTAACCATGAACAGGGCCGCGGAGGAAATGCCCGCCCTGAACGAGCTCTGCAGCAGGTTTTCTGAAACCACAAGGACACCGCCAGGCTTCAGGACGTCGTAGGCGACGGCCGCCGCATCCGCAATGAGTTGTTTCGTTGCCGGCAAATCCTTGCCCACAAGGTGATGCAGGACCCAGTTCATCAACACCAGGTCGTACTGCGAATGCCGGTCCAGCGAAAGAAAGGAGGTGGCCACGAGTTCCTTGCGCGGCGGTGCCGCATTCAAGGAGCGAAGATGCGCGGATATTTCATAGTTCGTTCCATGCGCCCGCGGCATCCTGCTCAGCAGCCGATCAAGAAACCGTCCATTGCCCCCGCCGAAATCGGCAATCCTGGCGACCTCGGGGCGAACGGCAGCAACGGCTTCCACCAGGCGATCAAGCAACGCATCATCGATGTAGTCTTGGTCGAAGCGCCCCATCGCGAGTTCATCGACCAATGCCTGTGGGTAAGGGCTAGCGCTCATCCTGGCGCTCCCTTGCGCGACCACCGGTTGGTCAGGTAGGAATAAAGGGTGTACAGCACAAAGCGCGGCTCGCCAAGGCGGAGAAGGTCCCCCAGGTCCTTGACCGACACGGCATCGAGTCCGTAGCAGGCCTGCGCCATCCGCAGGCACAGCAGCAGTTCCCGGTCGGCGTACTCGGCGTGCTTTTCCAGAAACAGGTCGAACGCGCGGCGAATCTTGTTCACGTCGCCGGAGATAGTCGCCCTCGACCGATCGACCGTATGGACGTAGCTGATGCCGCCGGCGGGCTTCCCTTCCCCGAACGCCTTGACCAGGCGAATCCAGAGGTCATAGTCCTGCCACGCCGGCAGGCGTTCGTCGAAGCCCCCGACTTCGCGCAGCCGGGAGGTCAGCGTCAATACCTGGTTGCCGACAATGTTCCTCTTCAGCAGGTCGCGCAGACGGGCCGCGTGCTTCAGCGGGATGCGCGCGCGTGTCGCGCCCCCGCCCGGCAGCAGGGTTTCTCGCAGGTAGCCGTCGAACACAAAGGAACAGGCCTCCGGATCGAAGGCTGCGACGAGCCGGGCAATCCGCTCGGGAAGGAAATAGTCATCGTCATCGAGCCCGGTAGCGAGACTTCCTTCACAGGCTTCAAGCGCCAGGTTTCTGGCGACGCACGCGCCTCGCGCATGTTCCTGGCGGAGAACCACCATGGATTTCCGGCTTGCATTTTCATGGACGAGACGCTCAAGCATGTCGCCGGTCTCGGACCCTGACGCGTCGTCCACCACCACCAACTGGACATTGGGATAGGTCTGTGCCAACACCGAACGAACCGCGCGTTCCAGCAACACGGGCCGGTTCCTGGTTGGAAGATAGACCGATACCAGAGGCGAATTATGCATTTTTCATCGCAATCCGACGCGTCCTGTGACCGCCATCAAGGGCTTCAGCAAGCAACCCGCGAAAAGCTGGCGGCCATGAACCCTTTTTCGCTGCTGAACGGGTCGTCCCTTTTCACGTTCGCCTGAAGCGACTCGTATATGCCGGGGGCGACCGGCTCGTAGACCCTTAGTTCTCCGCAAATAAATTCGGGTTCCAGCATTCGGAGCAATTCACCCGGATTCAGTTCGTGCGGCTCGCAACTTGTCGGCGGATGATTGATCTCGACCAACAGCAGGAACAGTCCGCCAACACGGACCACTCGCTTGATCTCGGCTGCCACCCGCTCGACGCTCTCGACGTGATCCAGCGAATTGAATGAAAACACGACGTCGCACGTCCCGTCCTCGAGCGGGATCGTCTCCGCCGGCGAGGAGATGTACTCCATTTTGTGCGAGTCCGCTCCAAGCTTTCGATATTCTGCCGCAAGCGGATCAAGCCCGATCCGGCGCGACGCCATGTCGGCCCACTCGAGACTGCCTCGCGGCCCGCAACCGATATCGAGGATCATCTTGTTTTCATAGAATGATTCCGCCAGACCGAAGTGGGTCGTGTAGAAATCCTTGTAATGGGCGTTCGACAAGGTGCCTTCGGTGTTCTTCCGCCGTCGCCAGTAGTGAAGCTCGTTGGCTTCTTTCCAGTTTGTCGGCATGAGGCTTTGCGCCGCTCTGGACCACAGACCGGACAGCGCTCGCTTCAACGGTTTCGTAATTTCCATTTCACGCCCCAATGTGTTGGAGGTTGAGTTTTGTTGGTCCGGTTTCAAGCGAGTGACCTCGGCCGGGCAGGCTTGCCGCGTCATCAGTCATGCGGCGACAGACAAAAATCGGTTCGACCCAGCACGGCACGCCGTATAAGCGCCGCTCGCTTTCGGCCAGAACGTCGCCCGGAAACACTTGATCAACGACAAGTCCGGCACGCTCCAGACGCACGACAAAGTCGTCGCCGTACATGCGTACGTGGTCTTCCTGACCGTAACGCCTCGCCCGTTCGGCGGGATCGCCGATCGACAAATCTTCCCGGGTCGCACCGTTGTCCATGGGAACAACGATCAACGCCACGCCGGCAACGGAAAGGACGCGGGCAATCTCGCGCATGGCCAGAAAATCCTCTGGAATATGTTCCAGCACGTGACTGCAGATCACCAGATCGACGGCTCGGTCAGGAACGGGCAATTGCCTCAAATCAAAATGAACCATTGCCGCGCGCGATGACAGGTCTCCCGAAACACAACTCCATCCTGGCAGAAGGCGCCGCAAGGGCGCCTCCAGAAATTGCTCAGGTGCCACGTGAAGCAATACGGCTCCCGCCGGTTGCGGGGCAAACCTGCGTTGCAAGTAACTCCAGAGGAAGCGGTGACGCTCGCGACTGCCGCATCCGGGACACTCGGCATCGGGACGTCGTGCCGACCCGATCGCCTTGAACAGGCGGCAGGTGTGACCACAAACCGGGCAGGTGCGCCCGGTTCCGCTGATCAGCACATGCCACGCAAGGCGTCGGAGAAACCTTGCCTCTGCGAACGTCTGCCGAATCAGGTGGCAGCTTCCGCGCGCTACACCGCGCAGGCTTGACGGCAAGAGCGCCTTCATGAGTTTGAACCAACCATGTCGAGGTAGATCTGCGCCAGCGCCGCCCCCTGTCGAACCGCGTCATGCTGCGCCATGACGTGGGCGCGGGACGGCGCGGTGATCGGGTTCCAATCCGGCTGCGCCAGCAATGCCCGCAGGCACTTTTCGAGATCGTCGACGTCGCGTTCCGCCGCAAAGAAGCTCGACGCCTGAGGGCCGGCCACAAACGGAATGTCGCAATGGCGCGTTGAAACCACCGGCATTCCCGAGGCCAGCATCTCGATGATGGCGACCGGCGCGCCGCCCTCGGTATCCCCGTCGGAAGCGGTAATGCTCGGCGATACGAAAATATCGTGGTCAAGGGCGATGTCGCACAGCGTGTCATGGTCGACAAAGCCAAGAAAGCGCGTAAGCGCTTCGAGTCCGGCTTCGCGAACGCCGAGCAGTATCCTTTGCTTTTCCTGCCTGCTGGCACGGTCACGGCCGGCATCGCCCGCGATCGTGATACGCAATGGAACGTCGCGGGCCAGCCTGCCGAGGGCCGCCACGGCGTATGGAATCCCCTTCTTCTCGCGAAACGAGGCAGCAATCAGGACGCGAAGTGGCTCTTTATCAGGCCGCTGCCGCGGCACACATCGCAGTTTTTCCATCTCGATGCCCAATGGCATCAATCGAACCTTGTGCTGGGGACAACCCAGACGGGCCAGGCAGGCCGCCATGTGCGGCCCCTCGCACAATACGGCGGATATCTCGGAAAACAACTCGCCATAACGCCGTCGCCACAACGATGAACCGCGGGGCAGTTGATTGACGTCGTAGCCGTAGAAGGTCGCGACGTGAGGAATTCCGAGGGATCGGGAAACCGCCAGGTCGTTCCACGCCTGATCGCCGAAATGGCTGTGCAGGATCTCCGGCCGTATCCGCCGGGCCACCTCAAGGGCATGATCATTCCTCGCCTTGCCGACGAAGCGCCCCAGGTAATCGGATGCGCGCCGGACAAGGCCTCGCGGCCGGCCGACATGCAGGTTCGGCCACGGGAAATGGGCCAGGTTCTCGGTCACATGGCAAGCGACATGGGCTTCGACCGCTGCCCCGGGCAGGTACTTGACCTGGCTGTAGATCCAGTTCTGCGTCATGGGAAGCCATGACCAGCAGCTGTGGAGGACCTTGACCGGCGTGGTGCGGGGCAATCCGTTGGAATTCATGGCATCCGCCTGCGCACGGCGGCCAGGCTGCTCCGCACGGCCTGAGCGACAACAACCGGCATCCGGAGCCGCCAGGCAAGCGCCAGACGATCCGGCCACGGTAGGTCATCGACTTTTGGCGCCAATGTCGCCGCCGCCGCGAAGTCGCCGGCAAGGATAAGGCTTTCCAGCGACAGCCTGCGGATCTCGTCCAGTCGCGCATCGGCCCGATGGCCCAGGCGGCCAAGAAACCCGGGGTTGTCCGCCAGAATCCGTTCGCAACTGTCAAGCAGGGCGCCGTAGATCCTGACCCGGTTGGCCGACTTGTTGCCGGCGTGATGGTAGTGCCGCACGGTGGGTACGTCGCAGTAGGCGGCCCGCCCAATCAACGAGTAGCGCTGAACGAAATCCGAATCCTCGTTGTAGCGCATCGATTCGTTGACCCATCCGACCCGATCGAGCAGTTGGCGGCGAAACATGACGGCGCCGTTGCGCACATTGGGATCGAGGAAGTGCTCGACGGCAAAGTCCTCGGGACGGCCTGCGGCGACGGGGCTGTTCGGCGCCACCATGCCGTCGGGATAGACCTCGATGGCCGGGCTATAGACATAGTCGGCGCCGCTGCGATCCAGCTCCGCCGCCAGGCTGGCAATGGCCTGCGGCTCGAGCGCGTCGTCCGAATCAAGGAACAGGAACAATTCCGAGCAGGACTCGCGAAGCCCGGTGTTTCGTGCCGCGGCGCAGCCCCGGTTGGGCTGGCGGACGTAGCGCAGATCGAGCCGGGAAGATCCCGCCAGCCGGGCGACGAGTGCTCCCGTGTCGTCCGTCGAGCCATCGTCGACGACGACGACCTCGAGGTCCGCGAAGGTCTGCTGCTCGAGGCTGTTCAGGCAGCGTTCGAGCGTTGAGCAACGGTTGTAGGTAGGAATGATTACTGCGACCATGTGTCACCAATCCTATCGCGGGGAGCGCCCGGCAAGCGTCATCATCGCGCCGAACCAGTCCCCGTTGAATCTGAAACTGATCATCAGGTACAGCGGAACAGCGATGGCAACACCGGCAGTCAGCCGGGCCATGGCACCGTCGCAATGCTGTGCGCCAAGAAAAGCCGGCGCCACGGCGAGCCCGGCAATGACGAAAGGCCTCAGCGCGGCTATCGAATACTCAAGCAGACCCGCCCCGCACAACGGGCGCACCAGCACATGCCAGGCGGGGATGAAAAACAGCAGCTGCATGCCGAGCAATGCCCGCGCCATGCCGAGCGGTCCGTCCAGCGAGCCCATCCAGATCGCTGGCAGGACAATCAGCGACAGCGCGAGATTCCACTTCAGGGCGAGGCCGGCACGCCCCATTCCGAACAGCAGGCTGCCGATCGGATTTCCGGTCGAACGCACACCACCCCAGAGCGCCAGGACCCGCAGGAGTCCGGCCGCGCCATCCCATCCCGCGCCGAGGACCACCGCGACGATCTCCGGCGCAAAGACCGCGATGCCCAGATACACGGGCGCGTTGGTGGATGCCGTCATGTTCAAGGTCTGCAGATAGATGTTGCGCACACGGGCAACATCGGACTGGACCTGCGCGATCAGCGGGAAGCCGACCCGCGTGATGATCGGATTGATCATGAACTGCAACTGCAGGGTCAGGTTGCGGGGCACGCTGTACAGACCGAGCTGCGCCGCCGAAAACATGCGACCGCCGAGGATCACGTCCATCGTCAGGCTGACCTGGTTGACGATGTTGTTGGCCACTGCGGCACTGCCGAAACCCAGAAAGGGCCGGATATCCTCAAGCCGCAGGCGCCGCATCGGTCGCCAACCCCGGGCCAAGAACATCCAACTCAATGCCGCAGCTGCCAGCGGCGTAACGATGCCGCCGGCGACCAGGGCATACACTCCCCAACCCTGAAACGCTGCCAGCACCGCTGCGGCGAGGCCGAGAATCGCGGCGCAGATTTCCAGGAGGGCGACCGGCCGGAAATCCAGGGCCTTTTCCGCGGACATCCGCAACTGCTGCCCCAAAGCGTTCAGCACAAACGTGGAAGCACTGAGAGCAATCAGCGGCGTCAACCGTTCATCGCCGAGGAGATCGGCGAGCAAGGGGCCGCAGGCGACGGTCAACAACATCAGGACCGTGCTTGCAAGAATGCTGAACCAGAACAGGCTGGAGCGCTGTTCCGGCGAAATCTCCTGATACTGCACATAGGCGGCATTGACGCCCATATCGGCGAACAGTCCACCAAAGCTCAGCACGACACCGACCATCGCCATCAAACCGTAATCGTCCGGCGAAAGCAGGCGGGCGAGGACCGCCAACTGCGCGATTTGCACAACCACGCGCATGACCGCCGTCGTCGTCGTCCAGCGGACGGCTGAGAAGGTTTGCAGTCTCAGGTCCGGCTTCATCACGTCAGGGCTTGCGGGCCGTCACGAAGTAGCCGCTGGCCTCCAGCGCCCAGTCCCGGTCGAGCCTGTCGAGCAGCGGAGCGATTTTCTGCCCGATGTACCAGCCCGCCCTGAACACGGCACCGATGACTTTACGCACCAGCCACGGACCAAGGATAAGGCGCAGGCTGAAGTAGTTCATCTTCAGCGTCATCATGGTGAAAAAGCCCGCCTGCGGCTCCACCCGGATATCGACAAATCCGGCCTTCCGCATCAGGTATTCCAGCCCGTGGGGCGTGTAGCGATAGTAGTCGTGCGGCGCCTCGTGAATCCGCCACTGCCAGGGCACCTGCAACACGATCCCGCCGCCGTGCTTCAAAATGCGGAACGCCTCGTTGAGCATGGTCTGAGGTTCGCTCAGGTGCTCGAGTACCGACAGCGACACCACCGTATCGGCCACCTCGGACGCGAGCGGAAGGACCTCGTTCAGGTTCGCCACTACATCCGCGGTTGTTGCGTGATGGCTGTCCGACCAATCGACCGCAATGTATCGTTCTGTATAGCGACGAAAGAATTCCTTGTACGGCGACTCCCCGGCCCCCAGGTCGTAGAGCACTCCTTTGTAGAAAGGAGTCAGCCTTTCAAGAATGCGATCGCTGGACTCGTACGCCAACCAGTTATGTGGGGCGCGGTTGCCGTGGTCTTGGCTTATCAAATCAATCCCGGGAAACTCTTCGGCGGTTCATCGGAAGAAGCTCTTGATCGCGGAGACCACCCGATCGGTATCTTCCTGCTGAAGCCCGTACCACATCGGCAAGCGGATCAGCCTCTCGCTCTCTGCAGTCGTGTAGCGGTCTTCTCCATGGAAACGACCAAACCTGCGTCCGGCTGTCGCACTGTGCAGCGGCACATAATGGAAAATGCTGTTGATTCCCGCGAATGCCAGATGCGACAGCAGCGCGGTGCGGATTTCAATGTCGCGCAACTTCAGGTAGAACATGTGCCCATTCTGCCGGCAGTCTGCGGGAATCCTCGGCAAGCTGACCAGGCCGGCGAGTTCAAGTTCCTGCAGCCCGCTCAGGTATCGATGCCAGGAGGCGAGGCGATGCCGGTTGATGTCGTCCGCTTTCTCCAGCTGCCCCCACAAATAGGCCGCCTGAAGTTCGCAAAGCAGATAGCTGCTGCCGACATCGACCCAACTGTATTTGTCCACCGCGCCGCGGAAAAACTGGCTGCGATTCGTGCCTTTTTCCTGGATGACTTCCGCACGGCTTACAAATTGTCCGTCGTTGACGATAAGCAAGCCGCCTTCGCCACCGCTGGTGTAGTTCTTGGTCTCGTGGAAACTGTACGCCGCCAGATGTCCGATTGATCCGAGCGGCTTTCCCTTGTACGCCGACATCATTCCCTGCGCCGCATCCTCGATCACCGTCAGCGCGTACCGCCCCGCGATGTCCATGATGCCGTCCATCTCGCAGGCAATACCCGCATAGTGCACCGGGACGATGGCTCGAGTGCGATCGGTGATGGCTGCCTCGATCAGCGTCTCGTCGATGTTCATGGTGTCCGGTCGGATATCCACAAACACGATATGCGCTCCACGCAGCACGAAGGCGTTGGCCGTGCTGGTGAAGGTGTAGCTGGGCATGATCACCTCGTCGCCCGGCTGAATGTCGATGAGCAACGCCGCCATCTCAAGCGCGTGGGTACCCGACGGCGTCAGCAGCGCCTTGCTGCAACCCAGTTGCATCTCGAACCAGGCCTGGCAACGCCGGCTGTAGTCCCCGTCACCCGACATTTTCGGGCTGCGCATGGCCGCAAGCACATGGTGCTCTTCGTTGCCTGTGCAGCAGGGGCGGTTAAATGGCAGCATCGGAATCATGCTCGAGGAATTGTTTTTCGAGTTCCAGAAGGTCCTTCTTGCGTTCCATGACGCGACGCGCCGGGTTGCCGACATAGACTCCCCACGGTCTGGTGCTTTTTCTGACCAGGGACATCGCGCCGACCGCACAGCCTTCGGCAAGATCGACTCCCGGAAATATTATCGAACCTGCACCCACTATCACGTGGCGCCCAAGCACAACGGCCTTTTTCGTTTCCAGCTTGAACTTTTCGGGAACGGTCGGATTGGTCAATGCCCTGCCCAGGTAATCGTCTGATTGGCTGAACACCTGCGCATGGTAGGCGAGTCCGGAGAAATCATCCATGAAGACACCCTGCTCGCCGCCGGCGACCAGCGAGAACGGGGCAATATGGACATACCTTCCGATGCTCACCTTCCCCGAAACGACACAGAAGTCGTCAATCCTGGAATTGTCCCCGATTTCAATTTGATCCGCATCATAGATGCTCGCCTTCAAGCTTATCTTCACGTTCCTTCCAAGGCGCTTGAAACCCATTTGCATAAGCTGTTCGTCCGTGCAGTAGGCCATGATTTCAATCCTCGAATATCGCCCGCAGTTGATCAACCAGCACCGGCTCCGAAAAGTGGCGCTCGACAATTTCACGGTTGCGCCTCGCCGATGGTTCATCCAGCGGACGCAGGTCAATATCTGCATTGTCGTAGACTTTCAGCCCCATGCTCTGGAACAGTTGCCAAGGGGTAACGTCGGTTCTCAGATAGACCTTCTTGCCCATCCCCAGGAGAGTGATCATATTTCCCATTCCTTGCTGCCTTCGATGATTGAAGACGGCTATGTCAATTTTTCCGAGCAGCCTCCGGTAATCATCCAGGGGCAAGAACTCGGTCAGGGCCACGAACTTGTCGCCAAACATCTTCCTGCCTGCCGCCGCCACCGCTTGCGCATGGAGCGGATCGCCGTAGGACAGCGGCGCATATATGGTGAAGTTCCTGTCCCGGTGGCGTTCGAGCATTTGCAGCATCTCGACGTGTTCGTTGTCCGGATCGGCCGAGTTGCCGATCTGGATACAAATTCCTTCATGCGCTTCCGGCGAAGCAAGCTTTTTGTCGAACAGATTGCTCGGATACATCACGCATTGATGAACCTTGCCGCGGGCACCATACCACTGCCGCGCCAGTTCGGCGTCGCCGGGGATGAAGGTAACGATATGGCCCAGTCGCCTGATTGCGAATTTCCGAAAGAGCTCACGCCGGTGCCAGTCCCGGGTGCGTTCGGCAAGCTTGTAGCTGTATAGATCCCAGCCCCAGATTACCCAGAAGCACTTCTTGAGCACCCATGGCAGCATGCAAAGCAGCTGCACCACCCGCATGTGGGACAAGCCGTGAAGGATGATCTTCTGCGCACGATTCATCTGAACGGCAAGGTGGATATAGGCGCGACGTGACGTAGGAAAATCCGATTCGAACAAGGTATTCGGCCTTCTGCCCACCGGGTAGAGCGCTAGGTCACCCAGACAGAAAAAGATGTGGCGGTCAAAGTCGGAAAAATGCTCTTCGACGAAATCGATGAACGGCGCAACAAATTTATCGAGCGGCATGACGTGAAGAATTTTCCGCCTGCCGTCATCTGCAACCGCAGATCTCACGCCTTGCCCGCTCCCCGACCGGCTCATTCCGCACCATCCTCCTGCATCATGCGCAGCAGGAAGGAACCGAAGACTAGGTTGATGCCGAGCACCACCAGCGTCGATGCTACGAAGGCAAGGTGCACGGTCCCGCCCATGTCGGCACGGCCACGCGCAAACCACTCGACGAGGATCGCGGCATCGACGGCGATTCCGCCAATCGCCAGGGTACCGCCGGCAAGAATGCCGCGCTCCAGCGTAAAGTGCCGGAGCAGGCTTGCCATCCATGAATCAGGCGCAATCGGGCAACGCGACGCGTTGCACACCTTGGCAAGTACGCCGAAGCCGACGACGTTTGCGCCAAGCAGGCTCAGCAGACTGGCCAAGGCAAGAAAATGGATGCCGAGGCGGAAGCCGCCGATGGTTGCCGGCCCTCCCGACAGGACGATCAGGCCCGCAATACCCGGCAAGGTGAGCACCAACCCGGGCACCATATACAGATAATCCGGCGCATAGGTCAACATGAACCGCAGATGCCGCCAGCCGTCACGGAACGATCTCAGATGCGGCGGCCGGTCGCGCTTGTCCGGATAAAGCCGCGTCGGAATCTCCGCAATGCGCAAACCCGCATGGGATGCATTCACGACCATTTCCGTGGCAAATTCCATTCCCGGCGTGCGCAGGTTCATGCGTTCAAACCCTTGCCGGGTAAAGGCGCGCATGCCGCAGTGGAAGTCGGTGATGGGGATGCGGTACATCACGCGCGCCAGCAGCGAGAGCACCGGATTGCCGAGA
>SESH01092844.1_pt1 | contig 12271 bp, 11 predicted proteins | sample 3171561 | NCBI WGS metagenome assembly SESH01 (sample SAMN10866947, study PRJNA518727) | freshwater metagenome | biome: subpolar coniferous forest; feature: holomictic lake; material: water; isolation source: holomictic Lake 442 2011 16.5 m and 2014 13 m | place: Canada: near Kenora, Ontario
CCAGCTCCGCCTGCACTTCAGTTTCCGCTACCCGGCCCCGCCCGAGGTCGCCGCGCTGGCCGCACGCATCCGCTCGGGACCTTCGGCCGCCGTGCACTTCCGTCGCGGCGACTACCAGCGCAACGCCTCATTCGCCAAGGAGATTGGCGCGCTCGACCTCGCCTATTACCACCGCGCCGTCCGGCTGCTCCGCGAGCGCAGCCCGGAGGCGACGCTCTATGTTTTCTCCGACGACATCGAGACCGTGGCCCGCGAGTTCACGCCGCCGGGCCCGCACGAGTTCGTGCGCTGCGTCAAACCGTGGCACGCCCACGACAAAATCCGCCTCATGTCCCTCTGCGAGCACATCGCCATCGCGAACAGCACGTTCTCCTGGTGGGCGGCGTGGCTGAACCCCTCGCCCAGCAAGCTGGTGCTCGCCCCGGATCCCTGGTTCGACCAAAGCCGGCACGACGCCTCGGACGTCGTGCCCGCCTCTTGGGTGCGATTGGCACGGTAATGGTGATGCCCCTCCGCACCATCCTCCACGGGAATTTCGCCCCACCGGCAGTTCTGCCCCCGCCAATTGCGGGGCTGCGCCGGGCCGGAAGTCCGGCCCCAGTTGAATCCTAATTCTATGTTGCGTTCGTTCTTCCGAAGTGTGGCTAGGTGGTCTGGCCTTGTGATTATTAGCCGCCGCCACGCCAGCCTGCCCTTTGTGGAGCATCCGCCCCAGACGGTTTTCGATCTCGTCCTGCTCCACTGCTTCCCTGACCTCAACGGCCTAAACTTCATCCAAATCGGCGCCAATGATGGCCAGCGAGCGGATCCGCTGGTCGCTTACCTCGATGCTTGCGCTTGGTCCGGATTAATGTTCGAGCCCCTGGAGGCGAATCATGCCGCGCTCCAGCGCCGCCATGGTGCAAATCCCCGGCTGCGGATTCATCGGGCGGCAGTGGACCACACCACCAGCCGCCGCATCATGTATGACCTCGATCGGGTGCGCCATCCCCACCTGCCCGACTGGGCCTACGGCCTCGGGAGCTTCAGCCGTGACCGTGTCCTCACGGCGCTCAAGGAACTGGGGATGGATGAAAAGGCCTTGAAGGAAGAGGAAATTGCCAGCCTCGCGTGGGTCGATGTCTGGCGCGAGTTTGGACCGCGCCGCTGTGACTTGCTGGTACTCGACACCGAGGGCTATGACCTGATTCTGCTTCGGGCAGCCGGCCTCGCGCAGCACCGGCCTCGCATCATTCATTTCGAGCATGTCTGCGTGGACGAGATTGATCGCCTTGCGTTTTACCGCGAACTGATCGCGCTCGGCTATGAAATTGCCACGGATGGACCTGATACGACGGCCTGGCTAAAAACATGAGGCTCGCCATCATCTCCACCATCCTCGGCTATTCTTGGGGTGGCGCCGATACCCTCTGGACATGCGCGGCCGAGGCCGCGAGCAAACGCGGCGACCCATTGCTGCTTTCCGTTTCCCCTGCCGTTTCCTACCATGACCGCATCGCCGCCCTGATCACCGCGGGGGCCATCGCAGTGATCCGCGATCCGGTGACCAGACTGCCCTCGTTCAGTACCCGCGTGCGGCGCAAACTCGGGCTGGCCCGTTCCCCCGACGCCGCCCTGATCGCGGCACTGCAATCCTTCCGCCCCGAACTCGTCATCTTCAGCCAGGGCGGCACCTACGATCTCATCCTCCATCCCGCGCTCATCGCCTGGCTGCGCACCAGTGGCACAAAATACCGGATCATCGCCAACTGGCAGCAGGAACATCCGCAGCTCGACGACACCAACCTCGCCTTCATCCGCGACACCTTTGTCGCCGCCGACCGCCTGAACTTTGTCTCGACCCGCAATCTGGCCGTGACCCGCCGGCATCTCGCGTTGCCTCTGCCCAACGCCGCCGTCATCCAGAACCCGCTCCGCTGGCAGCCGGCCGATGTCGCGTCGTGGCCGGCCGGTCCGGTGACGCGGCTCGCCACCGTGTCCCGGCTCGACGAGGGCAAGGGCATCCAGTTGCTGCTGCAGGCCCTCGCCGCCGGCGGCCCCGCCCTGCCCGACTGGCAGCTCAACATCCACGGCCAGGGACCTTACGAACCACAGCTCCGCGCCGCCGCCGCGCCGCTCGGCCCGCGCGTGCAGTTCCGCGGCTACGTCAGCCAGCTCCGCGCCATCTGGGCGGAGAACCATCTCATGGTTTCCCCCGCGCTCGAGGACGGCGTGCCGATGACCATCCCCGAGGCCATGCTCTGCCAGCGGCCGGTGCTCGCCACGTGTGTCGGCGGCGCGGAGGACTGGCTGCGGCCCAACGCGACCGGGTTCCTCTGTCCCACGCCCGGCGCAGAGCCGCTGGCGGCAACCCTGCACGAGGCCTTCGCCGCCCGTGGCCAATGGGAAACGATGGGGCTCGCCGCCGCCCAAGCCGCCGCCGACCGCTACCTGCCGACCGATTATCTCCATCTTATCGCCCCATGATCACCACGATCGTCAAGTCCACGCTTCAGGCGTTGCGCTGCCAGCGTCTGCGCCTGGCCGGCGCCACCATCACCTCACCCCGCCTGTTGGCCGCCGGCATCGCCTGCCGGCCGGGCTTCGCCACCGGCCCCGGGCACATCACCATCGGCGACCGCGCCTGGATTGAGGACGGTGTCGTGCTCCACGCCTTCGGCGGCTCCATCCGCCTCGGCCGCGATGTGTTTGTCGGCCCGCATACCGTCATCTATGGGCACGGCGGCGTCGAGATCGGCGATGCCTGCCTCATCGCGATGCACTGCCGCATCGTTTCTTCGAACCACGCCACCCCTCCCTTCGGCACCGACATCCGCTCGCAGCCGGACGTCCTGCGACCGACAAAAATCGGCCGCGATGTCTGGCTGGGCGCCGGGGTCACCGTGCTCGGCGGAGTCTCCATCGGTGAGGGTTGTATCGTCGGTGCTGGCGCGGTCGTCACCAAGGACCTGCCGCCCGGCGCCATCGCCCACGGCGTTCCGGCCACGGTCAGAGGCTGGCGCCCCGGGCGCCCCGCCTGATCTCCCTTCGTTTTGCAACTCTCCGTCATCATTCCCACGCACAACCCGGATGCGGCGCGTCTGCAACGCTCGCTGGACGGGCTGCGGGCGCAAACCCTGCCCGCCGACCGATGGGAACTGATCATCGTGGACAATGCCTCCAACCCAGCGCTTAGTCTGCCCGCCCTGCCCGTCACCGCGCCGGCCAACACGCGCCTCATCGTGGAACCCCAACTCGGGCTCACCCACGCGCGGCGCCGCGGCTTCTCCTCCGCCCGCGGTGAATTTATCGTGCTGGTGGATGACGACAATGTACTCGCGCCCGACTACCTCGCGCAGGTCGCCGCCCTCTTCGCCGCGGATCCCGCCGTCGGCGCGCTCGGCGGTCGCAGCACGCCCGAGTTCGAACGTCCGCCGGCGGCGTGGTGGCAGCCGGAATTCAACGGCCTCATCGCCTGCCGTGATCTCGGCCCCGCGCCGCTGCTCGCCGCCGGCCGCCATGAGTATCCCGCCTGCGCCCCGATCGGCGCCGGGATGGCGCTCCGCCGCGCGGCCGCCCAGGCGTGGCTGGCCGACCCGGCCGCCGGCGCGCTGCCGGACCGTCGCGGCGCCGAGCTGACCTCGGGCGGCGACAACGACATCATCCTCACCGTGCTGGCCGCCGGCTGGACCGTCGCTTATTTTCCCACCCTCGTTCTCACGCATCTCATTCCCGCCGGCCGGGTCGAGCGGGATTATCTCGCGCGCCTGAACCGCGGCATCGCCAAGTCCTGGATGCAGGTCCTGCGCAAACACGGCGTGAACCCCTGGGCGCCGATCGCCGCGTGGACCGTGCCGCTCCGCCGGCTGAAGGCGTGGTTCACCTGCCGGGCGTGGAGCGGCCCCGCCGCATTCATCCGCTGGCGGGGCGCCTGCGGCCACTTTGAAGGCCGAGTCTCATGAAAACCGCCGCCCCCCCGTCCCTCGGTGATCGCCTGCTGGCGGCCTGGTTCCGGCGCAGCTGGCGGGGCTTCTGGCGCCTGATGGATTTCCGCGGGAAAAAATCCCTGCGCGCCCGCAGCCGCTACGGCCCGGTCTTCGAGCTGCATCCGCAGGAATACATCGACGCGATTGTGCTCCGCGAAGGTTATTACGAGGCGGAGGTGATCGAGGCGCTGCGGCCCTACCTCACGGCCGGCGCCGTCTTCTGGGATGTCGGGGCCAACATCGGGTTGCACACCGTGACGGCGGCGCGCCTTGCCCCGCAGTTGCAGGTCGTGGCGTTCGAGCCCGGTCCCGCCACGTTCGCCCGGCTCGCCGGGCACGTCCGCCTGAACGGCCTCGTCGCCGACCTGCAGCAGGTCGCCCTCGGCGATCGCGACGGCGCGGCCACCCTCTACATGAACACCGCGGGAAATGCGGGCATGAGTTCGATTGTGCACCCGGACACCGGTCCCGGCACGCGCGTGCGCCTGGCGCGGGCCGACACCCTGATCGCCGCCGGGACGGTGCCTGCGCCCACCGTGATGAAGCTCGACGTCGAGGGCGGCGAGGAAGGCGTGCTCAGCGGTTTTGGCGACCGGCTGGCCGACCCGGCGCTGCAAGCGGTGGTCTACGAGACCACCGCCGAATTGCTGGCTGATCCATCGCAGTGTCCGGCCACCCGCCGGTTGCTGGCCGCCGGTTTCCGGCTCAAGGCGCTGCCGCGCACCCAAACCGCCGCCCACCTGCTGGCCAACTTTCTCGCCCACCGGTCCTGATGTCCCTGCCCGGAAAAATCCTGTTCCACCTCTGGCACCAACCCATCAGCCGGGCCCGCGACCTTTTCGCGGCCGGCGGGCCGTTCGAGGTGCGCCGCACGGAACGGGGCCGGCTCGCGATGGAGGCGGCCGCCCTCACCCTCCCGCTGCCGCCGCCCGCCGCCGGCGCGCCGCTGGAGCTGCACCTGCTCACCGGCCGGCGCTTCTGGTATCAGACGGCGTTCTGCCTCTGGACGCTGGCGCGCCAGTCGGGCCGCCCGCTCGCCCCGGTGATCTACGACGACGGTTCGCTGACCGGCGAATTCCAGGCGCCCCTCGCCCGGCTTTTTCCCGCCGCCCGTTTCGTGGCGCGCGCCGAGACCGTCGCCCGGCTGGATGAATTCCTCCCGGTCGCGAAATTCCCCGCGCTCCGCGAGCGCTGGCTCAACTACCCGAACATCCGCAAGCTCACCGACCCGCACATCGGCCGCACCGGCTGGAAGCTCGTGCTGGATTCCGATCTCCTGTTTTTCCATCGCCCGTCATTCCTCGTCGACTGGCTAGCGGCGCCGGACCGTCCGCTGCACGCCGTGGACTGTGAGACGTCCTACGGTTACTCCCGTCCGCTCATGAATGAACTGGCCGGCGCCCCGGTCGCCGACCTGGTCAACGTCGGCCTGACCGGATTGAATGGCAGCGAACTCGACTGGGCGCGGCTGGAACATTGGTGCGCCACCCTCATCACTCGGGAACAGACCAGCTATTATCTCGAGCAGGCGCTCATCGCGATGCTGGTGGCCGGCCGCCCCTGTGCCATCGTCCCCGCCGCCGACTACGTGACCCTGCCGGTGCGGCCCGAGGCCCGCGACTGCCGCGCCGTCATGCACCACTACGTCGCGAATTCAAAGCGCTGGTATTTTCAGAAAAACTGGCGGCGTGATTTGCCGCCCACGCCATGAACCCGGTTTCCACCGCACCCGCCGGACGCGTCGCCTGGGCGTGGCTTTGCCTGCCCTGGCTGCTCGTCGGGTTGCAATTGGCCTGGTGGAGCTACGGCGTCTGGCCCATCACCCCCGTTGAAGGCGACGAGCAAGGCGTGATTTTCGGCGTCGAGGGCATGTTGCAGCACGACGACATCCTCCTGCAGTCGCGCTACAAGTATGACGTGCAGCCGGGCTCCTATCACCTGCTGGCGGCGTTGACGCGCCTGACCGGAACGTCGGTTGAAACCGTCTTCGGAGCGACCACCGTGGCCGGGGCGCTCGGATTCGCGCTGGCCGGGGCGTGGCTTCTGCGGCTGCTGCTGTGTCTGCCGCTGGGCTGGACCTTGGCCGCAATGTTGTGGGCGCAGGAGGTGACCACGGCCGCCTGCTATTCCAACACCAGTGCCCTCGCCGGCGGCATCGCCATTCTGGCGGTCATACTCGCCGCACGACCACAACCGTTGGGTTTGTTCTGGTCCGGAGTGGCGCTGGCGGTGGGCGGCTGGTTGCGCGCCGACTGCCTGCTGGTAGCGCCGGCGTGCCTGGGCCTGGCCTACTGGCAGCTGCGGGCCTGGCGGCCGGCCATCCTCCGCACCGCGGCCATCGCGGCCACGGCCACGATCGGTGTGGCGGTTCTCTATTGGCTGAGCGGGACATCACTGCGCAACGCCGTAGGGGTCTATGACACCCAGATGGGCGCGGGCTTGTCCGGCCGGCGCCTGTGGCTCGATACACCCGTGCAATTGCTTTCCCCGGTGCTGACGCTGGCGGCGCTGGGAGGCGCTGGTCTGATGCTGTGGCGGCGAGAGTTTGCCCTCGTGCTGGTCGTCCTGAGCGGCACGCTCGCCACGCTCCTCGTCTACGGCGGTGTGATCACCACCGCAAAATATCTTTATTACATGTTGCCATTCGCACTGGTGCCCGCGCTGGTGCTCGTCAATTTGCTGCAATGCTTCCCTAACCGGCTGGCCCACCTGGCCGTCGGCGCCCTGCTGCTGGGCGACGGCCTGCTGGGTTTGCGGACGCTGTCGCAGTCCGAGAGGTACTTCACGACGGCCCCGAGCGGGATGACCCTGGCACGGATTGTCACGCGTTCCAAGGTGGTCGAAATGGTCGTCGGCCCCGGGGAACTCGTGATCAACTGCGACGGTTTTCGCGTGCGCACCGGACAACTCTTCGCCCCCCTCTGCTGGCATCGGGAAAAAGAACGGGTGCGCACGGACCTCGCGACCATCAGCTCCTGGTTGACGGAAGGTCGCGAACTCACGATTTTTTGGGCCAACTGGCTGCCTGGTCAGATCGCCGTTCGGGAACTGCTGGCGGCCGGTTTTCGCCCCTCGGACGGAAGCACTCCCGCAGCGGGCCCCCTGCCCGCGGAATCATGGCAACGCAAGGGCCAGGTGGTGCGCCTGCATTACCTCGGTTACGTCGGTTCGATCTTCCAGCCGGCGGGGCCGGCCACCGCCAGCACCACCGGCACGGACACCTATTTCATCGGGGATGGGGCCAACCAGCCGATCACTGAACTCGCCGACAACCGGCACTGGCATTTGCTTTCCGCCGCGCCCGAGGGTCTCATCACGTTGCACCAGCGCCACTAGCCCTACATGCCTCCCCTTATCAGCATCCTCATTCCCTGTCACAATGCAGAGCGCTGGTTGGCGGAGACGCTGGAATCGGCCCTCGCGCAGACCTGGGCGCCGACCGAGATCATCGTCATCAATGACGGCTCCTCCGACGGCAGCCTCGCCGTCGCGGAGAACTTCGCCGCCCGCGGCGTGCGCGTCGTCGACCAGCCCAACGCCGGCGCCAGCGCGGCCCGCAACCACGGCCTGCGGCTCGCCCGCGGCGAATTCATCCAGTTTCTTGACGCCGACGACCTAGTCTCCGCTGGCAAGATCAGCGCGCAGATGGAGCTGCTGCGTGCCCGACCGGCGGGAACAATGGCCACCTGCGCCTGGGGCCGTTTCCAAACCGATCCCGCCTCGGCACAATTCATCGACACGGCCGTCTTCCGGGATTTCGTGCCCCTGGATTTCCTTGTCCTCGCCGGCAACACCGGCGCGATGATGCATCCCTCCTGCTGGTTGCTACCACGGGCTGTCGCGGAGCGGGCCGGGCCTTGGGATGAGTCACTCTCGCTCAACGATGACGGCGAATACTTCTGCCGCGCGTTGCTCGCCAGCGCCGGCATGGCCTATTGCCCGGCCGGTCGGAGCTATTACCGCTCCGGTCTGCCGGGCAGCCTCAGCCAACAGCGCAGTGACCGGGCCCGGCGCTCGCAATTCCGCTCGCTCGAACTCATCACCTCGCACCTGCGGGTCGCCGAGGATTCGCCTCGCACCCGGCAGGCGGCCGCCAATTACTACCAGCGATTCATCCACGATTTTTTCCCAGCTCCCGCCGATCTCATGCAACAGGCAACCGAACGGGTCACACTCCTCGGTGGCTCAACCCTGACCGCCCCGCGGATGGGAGGCCGCACCCGGTGGCTGGCGTCACTGCTGGGCTGGAAAAATGCCTGGCGCCTAAAATACCTGCTCCGTCACTGATCACACGATCGGCCAGCCCGGCCAAGCGCACATGCCCCGCAATTCCCTGTCGTTCCGACGCCCCCTGACCTCCTACGCCAAGGTGCAGTCGTGGGTGGGAAAATTGATCCGCAACCGCCCGTTCCAACTTGATAAACCGCGCGTGCGCGACGGCACCCATCTCGATATCGGCTGCGGCCTCAACACCCATCCCGCGCTGATCAATCTGGATTACCACTGGCATCCCGGGGTCGACGTGTGTTGGGACATCACACGCGGACTCCCCTTTGCCAACGCTTCGCTCCGCGGCGTCTTTAGCGAGCACTGTCTCGAGCATTTCCCGCTGCCCACCGCTCGCTTCCTGCTGCGGGAAATCCGGCGGGTGCTCACGCCCAAGGGCACGGCCCGCCTGATCGTGCCCGATGGCGAACTCTACCTGCGCACCTATGCCGCCCAGCTGGCCGGCGACACCGCGCGGCCCTTCCCCTATCAGCAGGAGGAACAGTCCCGCGATCTCTGGTCCCCCATGGTCAGTGTCAACCGGGTCGTTTATCAGGACCGGGAATCCCTCTTTGGCCACCGCACCCTCTTTGATTTCCAGCTCTTGCAACTGCTGCTGCAGGAAGCCGGTTTCACCCGGGTCATGCGCCGCAGCTTTCAGGAGGGCGCGGATGCGCGACTGCTGGTTGACACCCCGGAACGGCGCGTGGAATCACTTTACGTCGAAGCCTCACCCTGAACCCTTGATTAACCCCCCGAGAAAAATCCTTATCCTGACCGCCGCGCACCTCTGCCGCAATCCGCGGGTGGTGAAGGAGGCCACCGCCCTGGGCACCGCCGGTTACGATGTCACCGTGCTGACCGTGTCATTTCAGGAGCGATTCGAGCGCATGGATGGAGAGCTGATGCGCGGACTGCCCTTCCGCCGCCTCACGGTGGATTACAGCGCCAATGATCGCGCCACCCAGGCGCGGGACTTCGTGCGGCGTTCCAAGACGTGGCTGGCGCGTTCCCTGCTTGAGATGCTGCACCTTGAGCTGCCCAGCTCGCTCGGTCCCGCCGGACCGCTGCTGCGCCGCGCTCGGTCCCTGCCGGCCGACCTGACGATCGTGCATACGGAGATCCCGATCTGGATCGCCCAATCCCTGCTGCGCGACGGCCGGCGCGTGGCGGTGGACATCGAGGACTGGTATTCGGAGGACCTGCTGCATGCCGACCGCCGCGGCCGGCCCGTGCGCCTGCTGCGCCGGGCCGAGGATTTCGTGCTGAACCGCGCTGCGTATTCCCTGGCCACCTCGCACAGCATGGCGGACGCGCTGGTCGCGGCCTTCCAGTGCCCGCGGCCGCTGGTGGTGCGGAATGTGTTCCCTTTGCAGCCGGTCGCCCGCACCCATCGCCCGGCAGGGGCGGGCCCGCCGGCGTTGATCTGGTTTTCCCAAACCATCGGGCCGGGCCGGGGCCTCGAACTGATGATGAGTGCCTGGGCCCGCACCACACAACCCAGCCGGTTATTCCTGCTCGGCGACGAACGGCCCGGCTTCTGTGAATACCTGAGGCACCGGTTGCCCGCGGAGCGCCGCGGCGACCTGCAGGTCATCCCCTTGGTCACCCCGGAACAACTGCCCGGAAAACTGGCCGAATTTGACATCGGTCTTGCCCTCGAGCCGAAACATCCCGTCAACCGCAACATCACGATCACGAACAAGCTGTTCCAGTATTTCAACGCCGGCCTCGCCGTGATCGCCACCGACACGGCCGGCCAACGCGAGGTCATGCGCGCCGCACCCGACACGGGGCTCCTCGTGCAAGCGCACGAAACCACCCAACTGGCGGTGCAGCTCGACGAACTGCTGGGCAACCCGGCCAGGCTTCGCGCCATGCAACTCGCCGCCCGTGCCGCCGCCGAACGCGAGTTTTGCTGGGAGCGCGAGGCCCCGGTCCTCCTCGCCGCGGTCGAACAAGCCCTCGCCCGCCCCTGACATGCCGCACCGTCATATCGCCATCGCCCTGGTGGTTGTGCTCAGCCTCTGGACAGTCAGCTACGCCAATGCCAAACGCATTGTGCGTACCGCATTGACGCGGCTCAACATGTTCCTGTTCCGCTGCACCAGCCGGCGCTACCGCACCGATGAAGGCCTGACGGTAGTGTTTGCCCCGCACCAGGATGATGAATCCCTCGGCTGCGGCGGTCTTATCGCGCGCAAACGCTATGAAGGCTGGCCCGTGCATGTCGTCTTCCTGACCGACGGTGGCGGCTCGCATCTGGATCATCCGCACCTGACCGTGCCGGAGGTCATCGCCTGGCGACGCCGAGAGGCTTTCGCCGCATTGGCCGAGCTGGGAGTTGAATCGTGCGCCATTCATTTCCTAAATGAGCCCGATGGCACGCTGCTTCGCCTCAGCCCCGAACGGGCTACGGCCCTAAGTAAGCGAATCGCTGATCTACTGGAGGAGTTGCGCCCCGCAAAGATTTTCCTGCCTTGCTTTCCGGACGGCAGCTCGGAGCACGACGCGGCCTATGGCCTGATCATGAATGCCCTCAGGGTAGCCCGCCAGCAGCCCAGCATCTGGCATTATGCCATCTGGTCATGGTGGAATCCGCTCCTGCAGCTCCGCCACTTCTTCCTGAATCCCGTCCGCTCGTACCTGCCAAACGAAGACTTTGCCGACAGCAAGCACGCGGCCATCGCCTGCTACGCCTCACAGACCAAAGCCACGCCCCCTTGGAAAGAACCAGTAATACCTCCCGACATGCTCGCAGCCCTACGGACAGATACTGAATATTTCTATCGTGGCAGACCGCCGAAACTTGCCTCATAAACACATTGAATCTCCTGCATAATTTTCGCCGCAAATTCTTCCTCGAGCCCGCCGGGTTCGGCCGGACCATCCCTCCGACAATTGTGGATAAAGAATATCGCTCGGGCACCGCGGTCATTCCCACCAGTTAACAGACAATCCAAACAAACCACCTAACGATTGCGAGCAGCGGTATCCATAGAATCTCCAACCTACTCGCATGCCCCGCAATCCCCTTCAATTAGAACCAGCAGCTGGCCAAGCGGCTCGAAGCATTCGAAGGCAGCTGACATGCTAAGTGGCAGGAACTGATTGCATATCCAGTCCTGCAACCGAAGCGTGATTAAGAACAAAGATGACCAATAAGGAAACCCCTTTGCAATGATTCCAATAACCACGAAGAGTATACTAAGGCTCAATTATCTACTTATTGGTATACTCTTTCTCGTGTCGCTGCGATACCCGCCAAGACTTGGCAGTGATTATCTACACATGCAGCGCGCATGGGACCATTGGGCATTTTCAAGTCATTTCAATCAGCTGCCAGAACTGGATCCTCAAGATATCACGAACCCCACCATGAAATTCGTTTCCTGGTGGAGTCCGGGTGCACTAATCCTTATCGGATCGGCGGAGAAAGCCGGGCTCTCCCTCGGTTCAAGCCTCTCCCTCTGGCTGGGAATTACGGCATTACTCTCTGTTTGGGGCACAGTGCTGCTATACCGGCATCTCGGAATTGATGATCGCCACGCCTCGTGGACGGTTTTACTTAACACCCTTAGTTATTGGGGACTTTATAATTTTCGCCAATTTCAGGGAGCGGATCCCTTTGCCAACGCCCTCACGCCATGGCTTTTTCTATGTTTGCTCAAGACACGTGACCGTCCTCATGTCGCTGCATCATTGCTCACAGTAATAGCGCTTTTCGGATCATTGATCAAGCTGTCGTTCTTGATTACTGCCGCTGCCGCTGTTGCAGCATTGATTTGTAGCGTACTCCTAGGCCGATCGGAAGATTTCACGCGATCAAATCGAATATTGCGCCTAGGAGTTTGGCTTATTGGTGGTCTTGGTCTCGCCTGGTGGGCGCTGAATGCCTGCTTTCTTTCAAAAGGTGCTAGTCCTGCCACCAGCTTGGCGACCCAGTATACTATCGGCTCGTTACTACATGCCTCGGCGATGGCAACTTTGCTACCGTTCAGCAGCATTTTTTCCTTTCTCAGCATCAGCAACAATCTGTG
>SESH01060454.1_pt1 | contig 12264 bp, 7 predicted proteins | sample 3171561 | NCBI WGS metagenome assembly SESH01 (sample SAMN10866947, study PRJNA518727) | freshwater metagenome | biome: subpolar coniferous forest; feature: holomictic lake; material: water; isolation source: holomictic Lake 442 2011 16.5 m and 2014 13 m | place: Canada: near Kenora, Ontario
CGGCCTGAATAAGAGGGACGAAGCCGTAGACGGCGTTCGTGGCATCCTCGGTCACCGGAGCGGAGATCGTCAGCTGCTTGTCAGTGACCTTCTTCTTGCGCTTTTTCTCCGGGTCTTCCGGATCGATAATCTCCTTGAAGGTCGGCATCGAGACGAGCGTGGCACCATCGGGAATGCCACGTCCACTGACCGGCATACCGACATAGAGGTCGTCGTAATTATGGAGATCGTTGAGGGTCGCGACGCCCTTCTTAGCGTTGCCGAACTTGACCATGATGGCGCTACCTTCGGAAGCGGAGACGCAGCGCTGGAGGATCGTGCCAGGCTTGTTACCATAGGCACGGGAGGTACTGATGAGATAGAGGCGGGGGCCCTTGTTCTCGCGGGCGCCGGCAAAGGCCTTCTCCCATTCGTCTTCCCACTTCTTCTCTTCGGGGAAACGCTTGTCGCCGCCATTGTTGCAGACCACGCGGCCGGAGACGGCGGCGGTGAGGGGCTTGCTGAGCGTGAAGCTGACGTTATCCTTGATCTCGGTGACGGTCGTGCCCTGCGGGATACCGGACCCGAGGGCGACCATGCCGACGATGAGACCCGTGGTCTCCTTGCACTGGACGATTGGCTGGCCGGAAGCGCCGCCGCTGGCGACGAGGGTGACCGAGCGGGCAAAGCCGCCTCCCTGATTAGTGCGGTCGGAGAAGACGACGGGCGGGTCGGCACGCATACCCTTGTCGGGCTTGTAAGCCGCCACGCCGCCGATGGCCTTCGTGCGGATCTGGCGGACACCGTCCTGGAAGTCAGAGAAGATGATCAGCGCATCGTAGGTGCGGTCGTCCTTGAGGATATCGATCCATCCGCCGACGGATCCCGTCTTAAAGTTGCTGCCGTACTTCTTGAGGATGGCACGACCTTGGGAGGTGAGTTTGGCCGGATTGGTCTCGGTCGCGACGAGCTCGCCCTTGGCGTTCTTCTTGGAGCCGCCGCCGGTCGGGCGATTGATGAAAGGCGTGCCCTTGAATTTGTCTCCGCCGACGATCTCACTGTCGTGGATATCGATGAAGACCCCATTGCTGAGATACACGTCGGCATCCGGGAACTTATCACGGATCTCCGCCTCGACGCGATCGAGGTAAGGAAGCATCGAGGCCGAGGCGTCAAAGTAGACCGCCAAGCGCTGGGAGAAGATGTTCGCTCCCATCACCGGACGGGCGACGAAGTTCTTGCCGCCGCCAGAGCCCATGCCCTTACCGGTACCGATGCCGCCGCCGGCGCCGCCACCGAAACCCTTTGAGGCGCCGCCAGCCATCGCGCCGGAGATCATCGAGGAGGCCGAAGCGGAGTTCGGCATGTCAGGAAGCGCGATCGAAGCCGAGGCGCTCTTGGAAGTGATGCGCGTGGTCGTCTTCGCAAGCGACTTCACGTTCTTGGGCTGGACCTTGTGCTGCGTGCTCTTCACGCGCTCGCCGCCGGAGCCGCCGCCCGCGCCCGTGGCGAAGGTGTTCGGATCTTTCTTGGCGTTGTCGGTGACCGTGGAGACGACGAAAGCGGCGGCGATAAAGACCAACAGGACGTGGATTCCGAGGGAGACGGAAAGACCACTGGCGCCGATACGCTGCCAGAAAATGCGCTTCATGCGCTTGGATCCGAGCGAGTCGGACTCGACCTTTTTCTGATCAACTGGAGGGGCGTCTCCAGGAGGGGGCGTGGGAGTATCTTCGGACATCGCGTGAAGGGGGTGATTAATCTTCCCCTCCGCCCCGCCTGCTTCAACCCTTTTTGCCCCTAACCCGGGGGGCGGAACTCGCATAAGAAATGGCTTGCGACTCGGCCCTGGCCGCTTTCTCCTTCGCCTCCCACTTATTGCAGGGTGGAGCAGCCCGGTTAGCTCGTCAGGCTCATAACCTGAAGGTCGTAGGTTCAAATCCTACCCCTGCACCCAATTTTAAACCCTTGAGGGGCAGTCACTTAAACGAGTGACCAAAAAAGATTCGAATTAGGCTTGAACCCGTCGGAATTAATTGCACGGTATCAGGTATTAAATTTGTCCTACGGGACAATGGGGTAAGTAAGATAAAGCAGTAAAAAACAGGCGGCTTGCATAGGGGTATGCAAGCCGCCTCCTTTTTTGGGAGACCACTCCCCTCCCCTAGACATGAAAAAGCCCGGCACCTTGCGGACCGGGCTTCGTCGTTTCGTCGCGAATTCGCTTAGCCGCCGCCGGTCATCTTGGTGATGAGGGCGATGAGCGGGAGGAACATCGCGAGGACAATCATGCCGACGACCACGGCGAGGAACACGATGAGCACGGGCTCGATGATCGAAGTCAGCGCGGTCACCGCGTTATCGACTTCTTCGTCGTAGATATCGGCGACGCGATTGAGCATCTCAGGTAGCTGGCCGGTCTCTTCGCCGACCTGGATCATCGAGGTGACCATCTGCGGGAAGACGCCGGACTGCTCGAGAGGCACGGAGAGCGGCTCGCCGTCGCGGACGCGGTCATGCACGCGCTCGAGCGACTTCGCGATGACGACGTTGTCCAGCGTGTCACGGGTGATCGAGATAGACTGCAGGATCGGCACGCCAGACGCCATGAGCGTACCGAACGTACGGGCGAAGCGCGAGACCGAGACGATCTGCACGAAGCTGCCGACCTTGGGCAGGCGGAAGATGATGCGGTCAAAGAGCTCTTTGCCCTTCTCCGTCGATAGCCAGGACTTCAGGGCGGCGTAGCCGCCGAAGATGATGATCGGGGTCGCCCACCAGTAGACCCTGAGCAGCGTGGAGATACTGACCACAATCTGCGTGAGCAGAGGCATCTGGGTCTTCTGACCATCGAGCAGCTTCTGGAAGGAAGGGACGACCTTCACCATCAGGATGTAGACGATGACGATGGCCACGGTCATGACGACGCCCGGGTAGACCATCGCGGCCTTGACCTTCTTCTGGATGCGCTCGGCCTTTTCGCGGAACTTCGCGAGACGGTCGAGGACCTTGTCGAGCACGCCGCCCGCTTCGCCGGCGCGGATCATGTTGACGAAGAGTTTGTCGAACACCTTCGGGTGGGCCTGGAGGGCTTCCGAGAGGTTATTACCTTGGGAGACGCTCTCAGCCACGTTGGCGAGGATGGCCTTGAAGGCCGGATTACGCTCCTGCTTGGTGATGAGCTCAAGGGCGCGAAGCAGGGGCAAGCCAGCGACGATGAGCGTAGCCAGCTGGCGGGTCATCAGCGTGACGTCGTTCTGGCTGACCTTAGCGCCGAACGAGAAGCCGCCGGCCTTGGCCGGGGAGGCTGGCGTCGCGGCCGGCTTGGCCGAACCGCCGTCGTTGGCCAGAGTGGTGACCATCAGGCCTTTCGCCATGAGCTTCTGGCGGGCCTGTTCGTCGTTGGCGGCCTCGATCTTGCCGGAGGCCTGCGCCCCGTTGCGATCGATGGCGGTGTACTTGTATTCGGGCATGGGAGTTTTGGGGTAGAGTGAAAGTTAGGTGTACTTGAGGACTTCTTCGATGGAGGTATGGCCGTCGAAGATGCAGCGGAGGCCATCTTCGCGAAGGGGACGCATGCCAGACTCGATGGCCTTCTGCTTGAGGACGAGCGTCGGGGCCTTCTGGGTGATGAGCGAACGGAGCTGGTCGTTGATCGTCATCAGCTCGAAGAGGCCTTGACGGCCCTTGTAGCCCGAACGGTTGCAGTCCGCGCAGCCCTTGCCGTAATAGAACTTCTTGTTGGCGATTTCGAGCGCGTCGACGCCAAGCATGTTGACGACGTCCTTATCCGGCTCGTAGGCGGTACGGCAAGTCTTGCACACGCGACGGAGTAGACGCTGGGCCAGCACGCCTTCGAGCGAGGCCGAGATGAGGAACGGCTCCAGGCCCATGTCGATGAGTCGGGTCACGGCGCCGGGGGCGTCGTTGGTGTGGAGCGTCGAAAGCACGACGTGGCCAGTAAGTGACGCCTGCACGGCGATCTGCGCGGTCTCGAGATCTCGGATTTCACCGACCATGATGGTGTCCGGATCCTGTCGGAGAAATGAGCGGAGCGCCGCGGCGAAGGTCAGTCCGACTTGGTGATTAATGGGCACCTGCATGATGCCTTCGACTTCGTATTCGACGGGGTCCTCAGCGGTCAGGATCTTGACGTCCTCGGTGTTCACCTCACGGAGCGCCGAGTATAGGGTGGTCGTCTTACCGGAACCGGTCGGACCAGTGACAATAAAGATACCGTTAGGTCGGCTGACCATCGCGCGAATGCCTTCCTTGATATCGTCGTGCATCGAGAGAGCATCGAGGCTCAAGTTGACGACGGTCTTATCTAGAATTCGAAGCACGACGGATTCACCGAACTGCGTCGGCAGGGTCGACACACGCAGGTCGATCTGGCGGCCGCTGATCGTGGTCTTGATGCGTCCGTCCTGTGGCACGCGGCGTTCGGCGATGTTGAGCGAAGAGAGGACCTTGACGCGGGCGATGACCGCCGAAGCGAGATTCTTGGGCGGCGGCGCCATCTCGTAGAGCGAACCGTCGATGCGGAGACGGATGCGGAACTCGTGTTCAAAGGGCTCGAAGTGGATGTCCGAAGCCTTGGCCTTCACGCCTTCCTGCAGGACAAGGTCGACGAAACGGATGATCGGCGCTTGGCTGGCCTGCTTGGTGACGTCCTCATCGGTGACGGCGGCGGTATCGGCCTCGCCGAATTCACCGAGCAGGTCTTCCATCGAGGAGGAAGTGGCTTCGCCGTAGACGCGGGTGACGGCGGCTTCGACCTGAGCGGGGTCGGCCACGGCGAGCTCGATATCCTTCTGCAGGATGAAACTCAGCTCATTGACGACCGACGAATTGAAGGGATCCTTGGCGAGCAACGTCAGCTTACCGGCTTCATCGGCGACGGGCAGCACGACGTACTTGTGGGCCTGCGGGGCCTTGAGCAGTTTGGTCAGGGCTTCGCCAGGGTCAGCCGGCACCACGGAATAGAACTGGACCTGCAGATGGTCGGCGATGGCCTGCAGGATGGTCGGACGGTCGGCTAAGCCGGCATCCACGAGACTGTCGCTGAACGACTTGCCGGTGGTCGCATGAGACTCCCAGATCTCCTCAGCCTGGGCAGGCGTCACGAGGCCAGCCTCGAGGGCGATATCACGGATCACGTCACTATGGTCGTCGAACATGGGGGAGAGGGGTAAGAGGTTGGTTTTGTTAGCGGGCCGAAGCTCCGCCGCGCATGCGCTCGCGCATGGCTTCGGGGTTCTGGCAGTAATTAAAGACTTCCTCCTCGGACACGGTGCCCTGGAAGAAAAGGGCGAGCAAGTCGCTGTCGAGGGTGCGCATGCCGCGGGCGGCGCCGGTCTCGATGTCGCTGAGCAGCTGGTAGGTCTTGCCGTCGCGGATCTTGGCTCCCATGGCGTCCGTGCGCACCATGATCTCGAAGGCCGCAACGCGCTTGTCGTCGGTGGTATGCAGCAGGCACTGCGAGATGACCGCGCTGAGGGAGGTGGAGAGCTGGGCGCGAATCTGGTCGCGAGCAGTCGCCGGAAACGCGTCAATAATGCGGTCGATCGTCCGCGTGGCGCCGGAGGTGTGGAGCGTGCCGAGAACGAGGTGGCCCGTCTCCGCCGCCGTGACGGCAGCCTCGATGGTCTCGAGGTCACGCATTTCGCCGATCAGGATGACGTCGGGGTCCTGACGGAGCGCGGCGCGCACGCCTTCCGAGAATGACGGCAGGTCCACGCCGACCTCGCGCTGCGTGATCAAGCAATTCTTGTGCGCGTGGGTATACTCGATCGGGTCCTCGATCGTGATGATGTGCCCCTGTTCGTTCTCGTTGATCCAGTTGATCATCGAGGCGAGCGTGGTCGACTTGCCGGAGCCGGTCGGTCCGGTGACGAGGACCAAGCCGCGGGCACGCTTGAGCATGTCCTTGATCACCGGCGGAAGGCGGAGCTGCTCGAGGGTGAACATGGCCGACGGGAGCAGGCGCAACACCATGCCATGGCCGCCGAGACCGCGGAAAGCGTTGACGCGCAGACGGGTCTTGGCGCGGAAGGAGAAGGCGAAATCGCAGCCGCCATCGGCGTCGAGACGCACGTGCTGGGCCGGCGGCACGACGGCCATGACCATAGCCTTGGCGTCGGCTTCCGTGAGGGCCGGGCCATCGATGGAGACGATGTCGCCGTTGACGCGCAGGCTGGGGGAACGGCCTACGCGGATGTGCAGGTCCGAAGCGCCATTCTCAATCATGGCCTCCAGCAACTGGTTCATCTCGTAGGCCATGGTCTCAGATGACGTCGTCCGCGACGGTGGCGCCGAGCACTTCCTCGATGGTCGTCATACCGGAGGCGACCTTGCGCTGGCCATCCTCGCGCATGGTGCGCATGCCAGCCTCACGGGCCTTGCGGCGGAGCTCGACGAGATTGGAACCGCCGTAAATCATCTCCTGAATCTCCTCGGTGATGACGAAGAGCTCGAAGACGCCGCGACGTCCCTTGTAGCCGCGCTCGCCACACTTGGGGCAACCAGCACCCTTCATGGGAGTGGCGCTGGCGAGATCCTGCTCGGTCATGCCGATGGAGTAGAGCTCCTTGGAGGTCGGCTTGTACGGGGCCGCGCAGGCCTGGCAGTTACGACGCACCAGTCGCTGCGCGAGCGCGCCGCGCAAGGCGGCGGAAACGAGGAACGGCTTCACGCCGATGTCCACGAGTCGAGTGACGGAGCTGACGGAGTCGTTGGTGTGGAGGGTCGAGAACACCATGTGGCCGGTGAGGGCCGCGTTGATCGCGATTTCGGCGGTCTCGAGATCTCGGATTTCGCCGATCATCACGATGTTCGGCGCCTGTCGGAGCATGGCGCGGAGGGCGGCGGAGAACGTCATACCAACGTCGCGCTTCACCTGCACCTGATTGATGCCGGCCATCTGGTATTCGACGGGGTCTTCGACGGTGATGATTTTACGGTCGGGCTTATTGATGTAATTCAGCGCCGAGTAGAGCGTGGTGGACTTACCCGAACCGGTCGGACCAGTGACGAGGAAGACGCCATCCGAGCCAGAGATCAGGCCCTGGAACTTGGCCTGGTCGTCGGCGAAGAAGCCCAACTCGGGGAGACCAAGCTTGAGGCCTTCCTTGTCGAGGATTCGCATGACAATCGACTCGCCGTAGACCGTCGGAAGGACCGAGACGCGCAAGTCGATGTCGCGTCCGCCGGTGCGGGCCTGAATGCGTCCGTCCTGCGGGATGCGCTTCTCGGCGAGCGAGACTTCCGCCATGAGTTTGAGACGGGAGATGATCGAAGGCTGGAGGCGCTTGGGCGGGCCTTTCATCTCCTGCAGCACGCCATCGACGCGAAAACGGACGCGGAAACGCTTCTCGAGCGGCTCGAGGTGGATATCCGACGCCTTGCGACGGATGGCGTCGACGATGAGCGAGTTGACGTAACGGATGATTGGGGCGTCATCCTCCTTGACGTCGCCACCCTGGGGGAGTTCCACCGCGAGGCCATCGCCCCCGTCCTTGCCCAGGATGTCGGAATAGGAGTTGGCACCACCGATTTGACCCCCGTTATAACAGCGCGAAATGGCTTCCTTGAGGGCGTCCGGCGGTGCCAGCTTCGGATTGATGGCGAGCTTGAGCACGCGCGAGACGGAGTCGATGGTCTCGGTGTCCAACGGGTCGGAGATGGCGACGAGTAGCTCGGTGCCGTCCATCTGCAGCGGCAGGATGTTATGCTTCTCGGCCTGTTCGCGACTGATGAGCTTGAGGATATCGTCGGAAGGGGCGACCTGCGCGACGTCCACAATCTCCATATCAAACTCCAGGCTGAGAGCGCCGGTGATCTTGACCCAGGAGACCTTGTTGGTCTCGACCAGTTTCGCGATGGCGAGGGTGTCAGCGTTCTGGCCATCCGGGATGGGTTCGCTGGCGGCGCGGGCCTCGGTCACGTCGGCAGGAGACACCAGTCCCTTGTCCTGAATGAATTGAATGACGTAGTCGTCGGCGGTCGTCACAGTGGGGAAATCCGGAGCGGAAGATGGGGGTAGGGAGATTGTTCCTCAGAGAGGTGAACAATGGGGAAACGCACCCTAAATCGGGGCACCTTGCCCGCAACCGCAAATTAACCAAAGATGCGCCGATTCAGGCGACCTTAAGGCGGCTGACGAGCGCCGCGACCTGCTCGCGGAGAAACGCCAGGTCTCCGTCGTTCCACAGGACGACATCAGACCGCTTAACCTTCTCCGAGAGAGGCATTTGTGACGCGATACGGCGTGAAACCTCCTCGTCGGTCAGGCCCTTTTTAAGCAAACGTGACCGTCGCGCCTCTTCGGAACACGCGACACACACAATCGATGCAAAACCATCGGTCAGATTCTTTTCGAAAAGGAGCGGGATTTCGACCACATGATGTCGCTTGGCATCTAAGATGGCCAGCTGACGAAGGCGGGCTACCTCCGGGTGCGTCAACCCTTCGAGAAAAGCCAGTTCCGCCGGGTCCGCGAAAACTTTTGCCGCAATCCATCGGCGATCTGGCCGACCCTCCGGCCCCAGGCAGACATCGCCCCAACGTGCCCTCAGTTGGCTGACACAAGCGGCTGACTCCAAGACCTGACGGGCCAACTGATCGGCATCGACGACGTTGAACCCGAACTCCGCAAAGCAGGCAGCCGCCGCGGACTTGCCGCAGCCGATACCGCCCGTGAGTCCGATGACCATGTCCTACCCTACCTTCCCAGTCAGCCGAGGGCAAACCTCAAGCGGGACTGGGAGAGGAGTGTAGGCCAGGGCCGGCGTCAGCCGCAGGACTGGCCGCAGGCTGGGCGACATCCGGCGCCGGAGAAGGCGCCACGGCAGATCCGGCAATCGGCGTCTGAATGGAGCCCGTCTTGAGGATTTCCATCACATGGACGCCGTCGAGGGTCTCGTACTGAAGGAGAGCCTCGGCGATCTTGCGGTGGGCTTCGGCGTTATCGGCGATGAGTTTCTCGGCGCGGACATACTGCTCCTGCACGATGGCGGAGATGGCCTCGTCGATACGGCGCGCGGTGGCGTCGCTGTGGTTCTGGGTGCGCGAAATCTCGCGACCAAGGAAGACGGTGTCAGAATTCTCACCGAAGGCGATCGGACCCAAGTCGCTCATACCCCAGTCGCAGACCATCTGGCGGGCGAAACGCGTGGCCTGCTTGATGTCGCTTGAGGCGCCGTTGGAAATCTCTCCGGAGATGACTTTCTCGCCGATACGGCCGGCCATCGCCATGCAGATATAGTCGAGCAGGCGCTTACGGGAATAACCGAGAATCTCCTTGGTCGGCATAAGCATGGCCATGCCGAGGGCGCGTCCGCGCGGGATGATGGTGACCTTGTGAAGGGGTAGCGCACCGTCGTCGATCAGCGCCTGCACTACGGCATGGCCAGCCTCGTGGTAGGCGGTGTTCTTGAGGTCGGACTCGTCCATGACCTTCTTGCGCTCCCGTCCGTAGGCAATCTTGTCGCGGGCTTCCTCGATGTCGGACATCTCGACCTTCTCGCGATTACGACGGCCCGCGTGGAGCGCGCCTTCATTGAGAAGATTCGCGAGATCAGCGCCGGACATACCGGTCGTGATGCGCGCGACGCGTTGGAGGTCGACGGACGGAGCGAGCTGGAAGCGCTTGGCGTGCACGGCCAGCACAGCCTCGCGGCCACGAAGGTCAGGCAGGTCGACGAAGACCTGACGGTCGAAGCGACCCGGACGCAACAAAGCGGCATCGAGGACGTCGGAGCGATTGGTGGCGCCGATGACGATCACGCCGGCCTGGCCGTCGAAACCATCCATCTCGACCAGCAAGGAGTTGAGGGTCTGCTCGCGCTCGTCGTTACCGCCACCGACGCCGGCACCGCGCTGGCGGCCGACCGCGTCTATCTCGTCGATGAAGATGATGCAGGGGGCAAGCTTGCGAGCCTGCTCGAAAGTGTCGCGCACGCGGGCGGCGCCGACGCCGACGAACATCTCGACGAAGTCCGAACCGCTAATGCTGAGGAAAGGCACGCCGGCCTCGCCGGCGACCGCGCGGGCGAGCAGCGTCTTGCCCGTACCAGGAGGGCCGACCATGAGCACACCCTTCGGGATGCTGGCGCCGATCTTGGTGAAACGCTTCGGGTCCTTGAGAAAGTCGACGATTTCCTTCACCTCTTCCTTGGCCTCATCGCAGCCCGCGACGTCCTTGAAGGTCGTGGATTCCTTGTCGGTGGAGTTAAGACGAGCGCGGGACTTGGCGAACTGCATCGCGCCGCGGTTAGCGTTCTTCAGGAACCGGTACATCATGAACAATACCACGCCCGAGACGAGGAGCGTGGGCAGTACGTTGTAGAGGAACATCGTCCAGCCAGTCTGGGCAGGAACCTCCTTGAAGGCGTCACGGGAGACGGACGCACGGAGCGCCTCGAATTCCTTCTCGGTCAAATGGCCGTCGGCGAAGAAGCGCGACTTTTCGTCTTCCTTGGCGCCGGCGACTTCAAGTTCACCGGAGATATGCACCCAGCGCTCCGACCCGGCCGTCGGATTGGGCTGGAGAGTGAGGTTCTTGATCTTCTTCTCCTGGGCGTAAGCGAGGACCTGGGTGACCTCCAGCTTCTGGATGGCGCTACGGGAGTCGGCGCCCGGGATGTTGAAAAGGGCGATGATGGCGGCCACCAGCAGCATCCAAACGAGGATGGGCTTGGCGTTCAGTCGGGGGCCGTTTTTATTATCATCCGGCTGGTCGTTTTGACTCATGGGCAGAGGCTTTAACCTAAGCAGAGGCCAAGCCAAGTCAACCGGAGAGCCCCCCTTGTCGGCCCATGCAGACGAGCGGCGGCTGAAGGCGGAACGCCCGGAACCCAAAGGATGCTCCCGGCCGAAAGGACAACGGGTAACGCTTCCCGTTGCTCCGCAGGGATTTTCCGATTGATGAGCAGGTCGGACAACTTCGCCGAACCGGGCGAACCTAGGGGCTGATAGCGATCTCCTTCCACCCTCCCCCGCCACGTCAGCGACGTCGAAGGAGCGACGACATAGACTTCGCGAGCGGGCGAAATGTCCCCGCGAGACAGTTTTTCCCACAGAGACTCGTCGACCTCCACCCTCTCGACGAGTAGGCCTGATTCGTCATCGGTCGAGCCAATCCGTAAGCGACGCTCATCGGGACCGAACGACGGAGCCTCCGTCAGGACGGAAAGCTCCCCGCCTTTCACGCGCACAACGAGGCCGCGCACGGCGGATTGGGCTTCTCGGCCGGCAATGATTGCCGCCGTCAGCGGCAGGAGGGACCTTGAGCTTGGGTCGACGACCCCCTGGCGATACAAGAACTCGCGCAAGCATTCCTGGGCCAAGGCATCCGGTCGGCCCTTCAACGCACCCACGGGCATGGTGCCGGCGGCGGTGATGATGCAGCCCAGTTCGCGAGCCCAACCAGCCAAGGCCGCCTGGGCATCGCCGATGATACGGGCGGAAAGGGCGAACCCTTCGGCATAGCCTTCGCCGAGAGCCGATTCACCGCCTGCGGCCAGCCAGGCCCGGATGCGGTTGCGGGCCGCGATGGGCAGGAGATTAGTCGCGTCTTCGCGCCAAGGAATACCGCCACCATGAAGGGCCGCGAGCAAGGCAGCCTTAGCGATGCCGACTTCGATCAGGGGCCGCCAGCGACGGTGCCCGTCGCGAAACTCCTGCAAGGCACGCGGGGCGGCGAGGCCAGCTAGGCCGGCCCCACGAGCGAGACGGAGCAGCGCGCTCTCAACGACGTCATCGAGATGGTGCGCGGTACAAAGGATTTCGAAACCGATGGCCTGGCGTTGTTCAGCGAAGAAAGCATCGCGAGCGCAGCGAAGGTCTGCCTCGGAAGCGGCGCCCTGCCCCACCCTCACGCCCAGCACGCAAGGCACGCCGAGCGCGGCGCAGAGCCCAGAGACGAACCGCGCGTCTTCCGTAGAAGCTTCGCCGCGCACACGATGATCGAAGTGCAGGACGCATAATCTCGGTCGCACGGCTTCGTCGGCCCAAAGCGCGCAAAGCAAATAGACCGAATCCGCACCACCCGAGACACCCACGGCGATTGGCCCGCTGACTTCGGGCGGCGATGGCAAACGCGGTAACAGCGAAGCGGCCGCGCGCAAGGCATCGGGAGTGGGCAGGCTCATCGTCACGCGGTCATACTACGCGACCGCGAAGCGCTGCCAATCCAAAGCGGACGTCAGAACGACAGCGTTTCCTTGCCGTACCAGCGACGCAGCGCCTCGGGTACGCGCACGGTGCCGTCGGCCTGGAGATTGT
>SESH01079720.1_pt1 | contig 12263 bp, 3 predicted proteins | sample 3171561 | NCBI WGS metagenome assembly SESH01 (sample SAMN10866947, study PRJNA518727) | freshwater metagenome | biome: subpolar coniferous forest; feature: holomictic lake; material: water; isolation source: holomictic Lake 442 2011 16.5 m and 2014 13 m | place: Canada: near Kenora, Ontario
CATGCATCAGCCTGGAGCGCTTGCGCGATCCCCGCCCGCTCACCTGGTCAACCCGCTCCTGGCGCTACATCCGCGCCGCCATCGAGCTTGGGCACCCCGACTGGCTGCATATTCAGTACCAGACCGGAGCCTACGCCATGCGGGCGGGGGTGAACCTACTGCCGCGCTACCTGCGCCTCTTCCCTGAGCGCCCGCGCATCGCCGTGACCTTCCACGACCTGCTGGAGCCCTATCTCTTCCCGAAGGCCGGCCCGCTACGCCCGTGGCTCAACCGTCGCCTCGCCGCCGACGCCGACGCCGTGGTGGCGACAAATGCCGCCGACGCATCCCGGCTAGAGGCATTTGGGCTGCGCAGCCCGGCCCTGGCGACCATCCCAATCGGCTCAAATATCGATGTGTCCCCGCCCATCGGCTACAACCGCACGGCATGGCGGGCCGGACTCGGCGTTGGGCCAGGCGAGATCCTGGTGGCCTATTTCGGCCTGCTCTCGCCGAGCAAAGGTGCCGACCTCCTGGCAGAGGCGCTGTCGAGCCTGGGCGCGGCCCTCCCCTGGCGGCTGCTGCTGATCGGCGGGGCTGCCACCGCCCCGCAGGATGTGGCCTTCGCCGCTCAACTCCAGGCCCAGATCGAGCGACGTGGCCTCGCGCCACGGGTGATCCGCACCGGCCACGTGGGGGCCGCAGCCGTCTCGGCTCACCTGCTGGCCGCCGACTGCGCCGTCCTGCCCTTCCGCGATGGAGCCTCGTTTCGCCGGGGCAGCCTGCTCGCCGCCCTGGCCCACGGCTGCCCGCTGATCACCACCGCCCCGAACGATCCACCGACGGCTGAGGCTCTCGCCGACGGCAGGGTCGCCCTGCTCACTCCCCCCGGCGACAGCGCCGCCCTGGCCGCCGCTCTGGCCCGCCTGGCCGCAAGCCCCGCCTTACGCGCCAAACTGGCCACCGCCGGTCGTCGCGCCGCCGCCGCCTTCGCCTGGCCCGCGATCGCCCGCCGCCACATCCAGCTCTATACCGCATTTGCCGCAGGCTAGACCGCAGGCTATACTGTGCCGCAACCGAGGCAACCGGCAACCCGGTCGCAAGCTATAGGTTACAGATCCCGCACACTGCTGTGCGTTATGGGCATGCCGCCGTGGCGGATGCTAACTCAATAGGCGTAAGACGTTCATTCTTCTAGAGAATCTCTGTGTATGAGGCAAGGGAACCGGCAACCGGCAACTAGAGATTCCGCATCCTGTTCCCTGTTCCCTTGTTTTAGGTATGCTTCAAACCCACGTGACCGTTCAGCGATGAGACGATGACGCGATGCGGCGATAGGAGCGCGACATCGCCGCATCGCAGGACGGTCAAGCGGAAATGCCCGATTCTGAAACATACCTTAGGAAGACATAGCGTGCGATTGCCGAGCATCAACATACGGCGTATTTTTGCCTATGCCATGATGGGCGGCTTGACCTTGGGCCTGCTGATCTACGGGTTTATCAGGGCCACCGATCTGAATGCCGGTCTCTCCCTGGCGGAGTCCGTGGCGCTGGCCCTGCTGGTTGGCGCACTGCTCGGGTTCTGCCTGATCATGGCGATCAAGTTGGTCCTCCGCCAGACGGCCGACGACCTCTACCGCTACGCCGTCGATCTGACCGACTGCTCGCTCCCGCCGCCCGCCGCCAGTATGTGGGGCGATGAGGTGATCTTTATGCGCGCGACCTTGCGCCAGGCGGTTGCCAACGTGCCCCGCCCCGGCAGTTACCCGCAGATCGCCCAGCGTCTGGCGCTGGCATCCGATAAGGCCGACGCCCTCGATGTGGTGGCCAGCCAGATCGCCGTCCACATCCAGATTGAGGGTGCCGTACTCCTGCTGCTCGATGGTGAGCGCAGCTTGCTCTACCTCGCCGCCACCTGGGGCCGGGCCAGTCTGCCTGAAGGAATCACCCTTGACCTCGATGCGACCGCAATCGGTCGAGCCCTCCAGGAGCAGCGCGTGGCATTCTATAGCGGCGCGCAGGTACACAATCTGCTGCCGCTCCAGGCTGGCATCGAGCCGCTCACGCTCACATGCCTGCCGCTGATCGTGCGCGGCCAGTCCTTCGGCATGCTCTGCCTCACCAGCGCCGGTGATGACGTGCGCCTGAGCGACGACCAGTGTACCTACGCCCGCGCGATCTCGGATATGCTCACCCTGGCCCTCCAGAGCCACATGCACCGCCGACTGTTCGACCGCGAGAGCGACCGGCTGGCCGCCTTCGAGCAACTCGGCACGCTGCTTGACCGTAGCGAGCGGTTCGATGTGGCCCTGGAGCAGGTACTCCGGATCGCCGCGCGGGTGACGGACTCAATGCACGGCACGCTGCTGCTGCTTGAACCCGACGAGCAAAGCGTGCGCTACCGGATCACCCTCAAAGAGGGCGATGTCCTGCCCCTGAGTGTCACCGCCGGGGCCATCCTCAAGCACGGCCTGGCCGGCTGGGCCTTGCGCGAGCGCCACGCCGATATTATCGATGACGCCGAGCGCGATACGCGCTGGCTGCCGATCCCCGGCATGGGCGCGATGCGCTCTGTGCTGGTGGTGCCCCTGCTCTATGGCGAGCGCGCCCTCGGCGTCCTCACCCTCGCCGACCCCATCCCCCGGCACTACAGCCGGCGCAGCCTGGCCCTCGCCTCAGCCCTCGCCGCCTACGCGGTGAATATCCTGGCCCGTATGCAGTACGATGCGATGGTTGAGCGCGGCAATGTGGCCCTGGCCCGGCGCATCTTTGAGAGTCGTATCAGCACCTACGACCTAAACGTCCTGCTGGCAGACCGGGGCCTGATCGAGCGGGTGTTCGCCACCCAGACCCGCTTCGCCGTCGCGCTCTTTGTCGGCATGCGCGGCATCGAGCGGCTGGGAGATCACGTGTCGGCCGATCAGGTGATGGCCCAGGTGATCACACCCTACCTGAGCGAGCTGTGTGAGATCGCCTATGAACACCACGGCTATGTGGAATCTTGCAGCGATGGCGGGTTCCTGGCGATCTTCGGCTTCCCCGCCATCACGGTCGATAGCCGCATCGCAGCCATGCGCTCCGCCCTCGCCATCCAGGTGCTGGCCCGGCGTCTGCGCGGGCGCTGGCGATCTCAGCTAGACTGTGACCTCTCCGTGAGCGCCGGTGTTGCGCCTGGCGAGATGACGGCCGGGCTGCTGGACGCGGCGTGCTACCAGGGCTACACCGTGGTTGGCGGCGCGATCCGCGAGGCCCGCCGCCTCCAGCAACTCGCCCGCGTCGATGAGGTGCTCGTCGCCGACGCCCTCGTCGATAGCCTAGGCAGCGAGAGCATCTTTCGGTTTGAGGCGCTCGCCCCATTTTCGCTAGGCGGCGGCGAGAACACCCGCGCAGTGTATCGGCTCGCGTCGGGGCACCCATAATGTCACCCGTCGCGTCTGTATGGATATCGCCCCCGGCATGCGCCTGGGCGAGGTGTAAGGTGAGAGAACGATGAACACGAGCCGCTCGATGACGACAGAACCCGGTGACGATCACGCCCACGCCGATCTGCGCACCACGGCGCTGCTGCGGATTGCCTCGGTGATCGAGACGGCGGCGACGCTCGATGAACTGCTGATGCTCGGCCTCGCCGAGTTCTCGCAGTTGTTCGAACTGCCCTTCAGCGGCGTATTCTTTGTGAGCGAGGACGGTACCACCGCCCGGATGGTCAACGCGCACCCGCCACGGGTGAGCCTGCCTACGTTCATTCTGCTCGCGGAGACCTCCTTCCTGCGCCGGGTGGTCACTGAGCGCCAGATCATCCAGATCAGCGATATCCATAACGAGCTGTTCGATCCCAACACCAGCGCGACGCCGCAGTTCCTCGGCCAGTTCCTCGACCGCGAGCATATCTGCTCGCTGCTGATGTTGCCCCTGGTCGCCCAGGATCGGGTGATCGGCATCCTGCTCTTCGCCACGGTGAATACGCCGCGTCACTTCAGCGAGGACGAGGTTGGCCTGGCCCGCCTGATGGCCGGCCAGTTGGCCGTCGCCACCACCTCGTTCCGCATCACCGAGCGTGCCCAGCGCCGCACCGCCGAGTTGGCCACCCTCAACCGGATCGCCGCCACCGTCACCTCGTCGCTCAACACCCGCGATGTCTACCATTTGGTGATGGAACAGCTCAACGAGTATTTTCAGGTGGACGCTGGCTCGCTGCTCATGCTCGATGTCGAGACCGATGAACTGGTGTTTGTGATGACCCTGGAGGCCGGTGAGGAGAAACTCTTCGGCGTGCGCGTGCCCCAGGGCCAGGGCATCGTCGGCCTGGTGGCCCAGTCGCAGCAGTATCAGATCGTCCACGATGCGCAAAATGACTCACGCTTCTACGCCAAGGTGAGCGAGTCCGTCAACTACGAGGTGCGGACGATCCTCTGCGTGCCGATTGTGGTCAAAAATCGCACCATCGGCGTGATCGAGTTGCTCAATAAGCGCGATGGCGGCTTCACCGAAGAGGATGCCAGCCGCCTGATGCGTATGGTGGCCACAATCGGCGTTGCCATTGAGAACGCCCACCTCTTCCAAGAGGTGACGACGGTGCGCGACCGCTTTGAGTCCATTCTGAACTCGACGAACGATGGCATCCTGATGGCCGACATGCACGGCGCGGTGGTGACGGCGAACCCGATGGCCGCCCAGATCTTCACTTGCCGCAAAGACGCCCTGCTCGGTCGCCAGATCGACGATCTGCTGGCCGAACTGACTGCCCGCGCCCTCGCGGTGAGTACGCCGTCGTGGCTGAATGAGGATGGGACTGTCGATCAGGTGGTGGAACTGGAACTGAGCAGCCCGCAGGCGCGCTTCATCCGCCACTACACCCTGCCCGTGCGCGAGGCGAACGGTGCCGAGATCGGGCGCCTTGCCATGTTCCAGGATATCTCGAAGGAGCGCGAGCTGGCCCAGCTGCGCGAGGACTACACCGGGATGCTCATCCACGACCTGCGGGCACCGCTGACGGCGATCATGAACGGGATCATGATGGTCAAGCGCGGCCTCGGCGGGCCGATTTCTGACCAGCAGCAGGAGCTTCTGAGCATTGCCCACCAGGGCAGCCGAACCATGCTGGAGATGGTAAACACGCTCCTCGATATCTCGAAGCTGGAGCAGGGACACATGAACCTGGAGGTGGAGCCGCTCTCGCCCTACGCCCTGATCGACCAAACCCTTGAGCGCCTGATCGTCTCGGCCCGCGACCAGAAGATCCCGCTGGTACAGCAGCTCCCAGTCGGCCTGCCGCTCCTGGAGGCGGATCGAGAGAAGCTGGTGCGGGTACTCCAGAATCTGCTCGATAACGCGATCAAGTTCTCACCAATCGGCTCCCCTGTCACCCTTGGCGCCGTCTGCCTGCATATCGTCGAGGGTGCCGACACTGAGGTCGCCGACCTGCCGCTCAACCTGCCCGCGCTGCACGTCGGCGACTGGTTGGTGTTTTGGGTACGCGACCAGGGGCCGGGCATTCCACTACAGTACCACGAGCGTATTTTCGAGAAGTTTGGCCAGGTGCGCGGTCGGAAGGTGCGCGGCACCGGGCTAGGATTAACATTTTGTAAACTGGCAATCGAGTCGCACGGCGGTAAAATCTGGCTGCAAAGCGCCGAGGGGAAGGGAAGTATCTTCGCCCTGGCACTCCCGCTGAGCCAGGATCAGCGGGACGCGAGCGCGTCCTGATGCAATCTAGACCCGGCGCACGCCCTTTCTGGCCGGGTTCCCTCCCCTCACACCTACATCCCACGCCCTAACAATTCTGTGCTGGCAAAAGATCGGTTGTATCTGCGTTAGCGATAAGATACAATGCCAGGGCATCCCCCCCATTACGCTATCACCCATAGTGAGAATTGAGCCGGTAATGATTCGAGCTACAAGAGATAGTTCTGCTAGGCGCATGCCTGATTCAGAACGTTTCTCTGCTTCCGGGTTGATCAATGCATTATCTCTACGACAGGCTGCGGTCGCAGATCCAATACTTGATCATTCTGCCGTACCTAGGGCTGATGGTCATGGTTATGCTGGTTGGCTCCGGCATCGCCATTACCCTGGTGGCCGACAATTGGCAGGAGCGCTTCAATAACCAGCTTGGGCAGGTGGCGCGCAACTTCACCGAGTCGTTCGCCCAGCGCGAGATCGGCAACATCACATTTCTTGGCCAGCTCGCCTACACTGCCCCCAACCAGACCACCGGAGCGCCGGCGATCATCGATGCGATCGCCAACCACAACGCCACCGGCCTTGATCTGGCCCTCAGGAGCCTCTGGCAGGTCGGCCAGAGCAACGAGAATGTCAATCCGGATCGCCTCATCATCTTCGATCTCCAGGGCATCTCGCTGGTTGACTGGGAGCGCAGCACGCTCAGCGCGAGCGAGCCGACGCGCTACTCCGGCACCAACCTAGCCAACTTGCCCCTGGTGCAGGCGGTGCTGCGCGGCCAGCAGATGGTCATCCCCGGCAGTGATCGCCTCGGCGATAAGTATAGCGGCCTGATTGCCTTCCGCTCGAAGGACGGGCAAGACAACCTCTACTTCTTCACCGTCGCCCCCGCCTACCAGGTCAGCGCCGACAATGCCACTGAACTGGTCGGCGGGATGCTGGTGGCCCAGCGCCTCGATACGCTGCTCGAATATCTCCAGAGCAAGAGCCAGGCCGCAATTACGACGATCTATGATGTGAATGGCGTCGCCCGCGCCACCACCGTCACCGGCGTAAGACAGAACGACCTAGACCTGAGCGCGGCGCTGATCAACCAGGTGGCGGCCCTGAACGCAGCGACCGGCGGCCTTGCGGCGACCGCCGACCCGCAGCGCGCCGGGGAGGTCAGCGACCCCTGCCTCGATATTGGCGCGCTGACCGGACGCCTCGTGAGCCCGGTGGAGATCACGCACCTGCCCACGTGTTCGGTGAACACCACGGCGATGCTCTCTGACCACGAGTACCAGGTGGTCTACGCCCCGCTGCTGATCCGGGGCATTCAGTCGGGCTACTTCGCCGTCGGCCTCTCCCGCGACTTCATCGTGAGCGCCTGGTCGAGCAGCCGCTGGGCGGTCATCGGCATTACCGCTGCGCTGGCGATGAGCGCCTTATTCCTGGGCTACTACGTGGCCCGCCGGATCACCCGGCCCCTCGGCGATCTGGTCGATACCGCATCGGCCGTCACCTCGGGCGACCTCGCGAGGCGGAGCTGGGTCTCCGGCTCAAATGAGCTGGGCCAGCTCTCCAGCGCCTTTAACCAGATGACGGAGCACCTGCTGCGGCTGTATACGGCCAGCCGCGCACTGAACCGCACAATCGAGATTGATCAGGTGCTGACCGTCACCAGCGAGGCGACCGCGTCGTTTATACCGCATACCGAGACCCTCGCCCTGATCGCCGCCGATGGTGGCTATCTGTTCCGCGTGCGCCCCGAGGCACCTGCGGGATTGCGCGCCATGCTCGGCCAGCATCTGTCCGCCGACCACGCGCTATTCGCCAACCTCGGCGCGCCGGACGAACAGGAGAGCCGGGTCTATCCGATCACTGATCACGCGCTACGCGCCCAGGTTGGGCTTGGCCCCGATGCCGGGGTTCGCATGCTCTACGTGGCCCCACTCTTTCGCATGCAGCGCGTCTCTGGGGCGCTGCTCTTCGCCCTCGCCGATGCGGATGAGATTGACGATTCGCAGCAGCAGAGCCTGGCGGTGATCGCGAATATGGCGCTGACGGTACTCTCGAACGCGGTGCTCTACGCGCAGGTTCAGCAGGACGCCAAGGAGCGCCAGGCGATTCTTACCTCGATCAGCGATGGCGTGGTGGTCTGCGATGACCGTGGCCAGATCGTGCTGCTCAACCGCGCCGCAGAGCAGATCCTCGACCTGGCCGACTGGCAGCAGGCCCGGCCACAGTTCGCCGATCTGCCCATGGAACACGTGCCGCAGCGCCGCGAGATGTTCGGCCCAAGCCCCAATGAGCAGTTCAATATCGGGGATCGCTTCATCACGCTCTCACGGGCACCGGTGGTCGCGGCAGACGAACAGACCCTCGGCGAGGTCATCGTACTCCACGACGTTACCGATGCGGTGCTGATGGATCAGGCGAAGACGGATTTTATCGCCACGATCTCGCACGAGCTGCGCACCCCGCTTACCGTCATTCGCGGCTACACCGAACTCCTGCTGCGTAGCCGGGGCGATGAGGCACTGTCTGCCGACCAGATCGAGCTGATGGAGCAGGTACGCGCACGCGCCGTCGATATGACCAATATGGTCAACAATGCCATCATGATCGCCGATATCGAGTCCGGCCAACTGCGCACGGAACTTCAGCCCCAGGATGTCCAGATGGTGCTGAGCATGGCCCTCGTGCCGCTGCGCCAAGGCTTTGAGGCCAAACATCTGGAGCTGACGCTGGATCTGCCGCCCGATCTGCCGCCGGTTATGGCGGATCGCGAGCAGCTCAAGCGGGCCTTCACGCAACTGCTTGATAACGCGCTGCGCTACACCGATAACGGCGGCGTCACCGTGCGCGCCTCGGCGCACGAGCAGCGCGTTCAGATCGACTTTATCGATACCGGCCGGGGCATCGTTCCCGAGATGCTGCCCCGGCTCTTTAAGCGATTCCAGCGCATCGAGGGGAATAGCTCCCTTCAGCGCGGCGGCGGGCTGGGCCTGGCCATCACGCGGCAGCTGATCGACCGCCACGGCGGGAAGGTTAGTGCGGTGAGTACGCCCGGTCAGGGCAGCACGTTTACGATTACCCTCTTGCAGGCAAATGAATACTCGCTCGCGGTCGCACAATCGAACGGACCTGCGGCGACGTCGTGATGGGCTTGGCTGGCTCGTCCTGCTCGCCCTGCTGCTCGCGCTGCTCCCGATTGGGTGCATCGCCGATCTTGCCCTGCGCTTTGTCACACCGTCGAACGAGCCATTTAAGGATGTCGGCTCCGTGTCGGGTCTGGACTCCTACCTGCCTTTTCAGCCCGGCCTGAGCTACGCCGCCCTCGACCCAAATCTGCCGAACATCCGCGAGACGGAGGTTGCCCGTCGCGAGATGACGCCCGTGGGTCTGCGCGGTGCCGTCACGGTCGCGCCAGTGGTTGAGGTCGCCCCGCCGGTCTCCCAGATTGATCCGCCCACCCCAACCCCTACGCCCACCGGATCTCGCGCGCCCTCGCTGGAGATCACGACCACGCCCACCGATGTCGCCGGGGGGGGCACGCCAACGAATACCGCGCCGGTGCTGATTTCTGGCGCGACGGTGACCAGCAGCCCGACCAGCGTGCCTACGGCCTTGGGCGCTGAGACCGCCACCGCCACCAGCGCTACGGGGGTGATTGTGACTCCCACCGATCTCGCTACCCGCCTGCCCGCGACGGCGACCGGTACGGTCGGGCTGATCCCTACCGAGACGGCGCAGCCGACCACAACCTCGATGACCCCGCTGGCCGCCTCGCCCACGCCGACGTTCCCGCTCGTGAATACGCCGACGCCGCTGGTGAGTACCGCCACCAACACCAGCCTCCCGACCGCCACCAATACCAGCCTCCCGACCGCCACCAATACGCCGACGAGCGCGCCCTCGCCGACGGCGACGCTTGTGCATACCGCGACTCCGTCTCAGACATCTGCCCCCACGCAGGTGCCTGTCCCGACACATACCGCGACCCCGACACATACCGCGACCGCGACTAACACCGCGACCGCGACCAACACCGCGACCGCGACCAACACCGCGACCGTGACCAACACCGCGACCGCGACCGCGACCAACACCGCGACCGCGACCCCGACCAACACCGCGACCGCGACGGTGCCGCCACCTCTTCCGCGCGTGAGCATCGACTCGGTAACGGTGACGGAGGGCACGTCGGCGACGGGCGCGACAACACCCATGACCTTCACGGTAACGCTGCTTGACCCGGCCATCAATGTGGTAAACCTAAGCTATACCGCCGCCGGATCTGGTGCGAACCCGACGAATAACATAGATATCACGGCCCTTAGCGCCACTGGCACCCTGAGCTTCCCGGCAGGCGCGCTCGCCGGTGTAACCCAGACGCTCACACTTCAGGTGGTGCAGGACAGCGCCCCGGAGCCAGACGAAACGCTGACGGTCGCCCTCACCTCGGCCAACGCGCAGATCGTTGCTGGCGGCGGCGCGGGCACCATCCGCAATGACGACTTCCCGGCGATGACGATCAGCAGTCCGTCGATCCTTGAGGGCAACGCTGGCTCAACGCAGATGAACGTTGTGGTGACCATTCCGGGGGGGGCACCGTCGGCGGGCGCGCTGACCTACAGCACCGCCGATGGGACGGCGACGGCGGGCAGCGATTATCTGGCGGTGACGAATGCGACGGTGCCCTTTGCGGCGGGGGCGACAAGTGTGGATCTGCCGGTGACGATCAATGGCGACCTGACCTTGGAGGCGGATGAGACCTTCAGCGTGACCCTGACCGGGACGATTGGGGCTGGGGCCAGCGGCACGGGGACGATCCGCAACGACGACTTCCCGATCACCATCGATTCGCCCGTGATCGCCGAGGGCGATATCGGCACGACGCTCCTCAACTTCACCGTAACCCTGGCAGCACCAGTGCCGGCGGGGTACATGGTAACGGTGAACTACGGCCCCACCGTTGATGGCACGGCGACCGGCGGATCAGATTATGGGTCGCTCCCGGCCGGTGTACTCACGTTCAACGCCGGGCAGCAGACCCAGATGATTCAGGTGACGATCAACGGGGACACGACTTACGAACTGAATGAAACCTTCAGCGTCACGCTGATCAGCGCGAGCGCCGGATCGCTTACGGTGCCGCTCACCTCCGTGATCGGCACGGGCACGATCATTAATGACGACACGCTCACGGCCAGTATCAATTCACAGTCGATCTTAGAGGGTAATGGGCCGCCGAACGCCGTGATGAACTTCACGGTTAGCCTGAATGCGCAGGCGAATGCCGTTGCCGGAGTGACGGTCAACTACGCCACGGTCGATGGCACGGCGACGGCGGGCGCAGACTATATGGCGGCCAGCGGCACGCTCACCTTTAACGGGGTGACGGCGCAGCCCATCCCCGTGACGATCATCGGAGACACGACGCCAGAGGCGGACGAGACCTTCAGCGTTCAGATGCAGAACCCGGTCGGCGCTGCAATCTCGGCGACGAACGGCACCGGCACGGGAACCATCCTGAACGATGACTTCTCGACCGTGACGCTCAATAACCCATTGGTTCTTGAGGGCACTGCGGGCACCACGACAACCCTGAACTTCCGGGCAACGTTTACGACCGCGCCCACCTCTCCCGGCGTGATTATCTATCGCACGGTTGATGGTACGGCGACGGTGGCCGACAGCGATTATGTGCCTGTGACCAATGGGATTATCAGCTTTGCTACCGGCGCTTCATTTGTGGATCTGCCCGTGACCATCATCGGAGACAACACCATCGAGGCGGATGAGACGTTCTCTCTATCGATCACCGGCCCGATTGGATCCGGGACCAGCGGCATCGGGACGATCACCAACGATGATCCGAGCGGATTCGCCAGCTTCAATAAAACCGCAGTGGTGACGGGTGGCACCGGCACGTCCACAACCGTACGATATCAGATCACGGTCACGGAACAGAGCGGATTCAACGGGGTAACGGCTGTGGGAATCTCCGACAGCCTCGATGGCGGACTCACAGGAATCTCCGTAGCATCGAGTCGCGGTGCCGGAGATCCTAACCTGCGCCTCACCGCGAATACCGTTACCTGGGGAACTCCGACGACGTTCCTGAACCCGCTCGAACCGCTGGTCATCACAATTGATGGCACGTTTACGAACCCGGCGGTCGGCTGTCTGGCATTCTATAATCCTTCGCTGACCCTTACCGTCAATTTCACAAGCTTTACCGGCGCAAACCTTGTCCCGATCTACCTTGGCCCGCTGGGCCAGTGTGTGCCCCTGCGCCTGCTCTCGCCCTTCGTGCGTCAGCCGTTCTACCCGCTGGTGCCGAGCACCGCTACCCCGGAGCCTACGCGCACGGCGACCGCCACGCGCACGCCAACCGCGCCGGCGACGACCACGCGCACACCGACGATGACCGCCACGCGCACGCCAATCGCGCCGGTGACGACCACGCGCACGCCGACGATGACCGCCACGCGCACGCCGACTGGTTCGCCCACGAGTACGCCGACCGGCCTGCCCACGAGTACGCCGACGAAGAAGCCAAAGCCGCAGCCGACCGATGCGCCGGCCGCGACATCGACCAGCACGCGGCAG
>SESH01053472.1_pt1 | contig 12258 bp, 10 predicted proteins | sample 3171561 | NCBI WGS metagenome assembly SESH01 (sample SAMN10866947, study PRJNA518727) | freshwater metagenome | biome: subpolar coniferous forest; feature: holomictic lake; material: water; isolation source: holomictic Lake 442 2011 16.5 m and 2014 13 m | place: Canada: near Kenora, Ontario
CACCGAGATATTCTCATCCCTTCAGGGCGAGGGGCCGTACATGGGCGAGCGGCATATCTTTATCCGGTTCGAATCGTGCCATATGGCCTGTGCTTATTGCGACGAGACCGGAAAAAACGGCAAGGAAATGTCGTTAGCGGATATCCTGGCTGAAGTGGTCAAGCTTGAAAAAAAATCAGGACCGCATGCCTGCGTGAGCCTTACGGGTGGCGAGCCGCTCCTTGAGGCTGATTTTCTGAATGTTCTTTGTCCTGCGCTAAAACAAAGAAAATTTCGCATCCTGCTTGAGACGAGTGGTGTTTTGTGGCGGCAGTTTTCGAAAGTAATCGGAACCGTCGATTTGATCGCCATGGACTTGAAATTATCCAGCGTGACGCGGCAAAAAGAATTTCTCGAAGAACACCGGAAATTTCTCAAAATTGCGAAAAAAAAAGAAGTCTATATTAAAGTTGTCGTTTCCAAGGGGGTCAATCGTCGTGAATATGACGAACATCTTCGTATGGTCGCGCAAGTGGCACCACGAACACCTGTTTTTTTGCAGCCCGCCCATGTGACAGGGCGAGGCTCGCCTGCTTCCGCAAGGCGGCCCATGAGTCGAGGTAAACGAGTTTGTCCAGAGCCCGCGCTTATGCGGCTTTTGGACAAGATGCAACGAACCGGGGCAAAGATACTTCCCGATGTCCGTGTCGGGATCCAGCTCCACAAGTTAATGAACATCCAATAAGGAGGAATATCATGAGGATTGATAAAAGAAAAAGTGATGAGCTTCGCAAAGTGACAGTTCGCACTCAATACCTTAAGAACGCTCACGGTTCTTGTTTGATCGAGATGGGGGACACCAAGGTCGTGTGCTCGGCGACGGTTGAAGAAAAAGTTCCGTTTTTTTGTAAAAAAGAGGGGAAGGGCTGGCTTACGGCAGAGTACGGTATGCTTCCGGCTTCGTGCAACGAACGCATCACGCGTGAGGCTTCGAAAGGGAAGTTGTCGGGGCGCACGCAGGAGATCCAGCGCTTGATCGGGCGGAGCATCCGTTCGATCGTGGATCTGAAAAAACTTGGCGAGCGCACGATCTGGCTCGACGCCGATGTGATCCAGGGCGATGGCGGGACCCGTACGGCGTCGATCACGGGTTGCTATATCGCGCTCGAGCACGCCATTCAGAAGCTCATCAAAGATGGGAAGCTCATGGAAAGTCCCGTGTTGGATTCTGTCGCGGCGATCAGTGTGGGAGTGGTGAACGGGAAACCCGCGCTGGACCTTTGTTACGCCGAAGATTCTACGGCCGAGGTCGATATGAACGTGGTCATGACCGGCTCCGGTAAACTTGTTGAAGTTCAGGGAACGGCGGAGGGAGCGCCGTTTTCCGAAGCAACGCTTCTTCAAATGCTGAAGCTTGCAAAGAAAGGTATTCACGAACTCGCAGGGATCCAGAAGAAGCATGTCTAGCGCTGCGAAGACGAAGATTTTGCTGGCAACGACCAACGCCAAGAAGCTCAAAGAACTTCAGGAGCTTCTATCGGATCTCCCGGTTCAGTGTCTGAGTCTTTGCGACTTTCCGGATCTGTCGGAGGTGGAAGAGACGGGCCAGACGTTTGAAGATAACGCCAAGATCAAGGCTTTGGGTTATGCCGGACAGACGGGCGTGCTTACGTTGGGTGAAGATTCCGGGATCTGCTGTGATGCTTTGAATGGTGCCCCCGGTGTCTTTTCCGCACGGTTTTGCGGGGAGTCCAAAAACGATGATGCCAATAATAAAAAACTGCTCGAATTGATGCGGAATGTCCCGGAAGAAAAGCGTACGGCTCATTATGAGTCCGCGATCGCGCTTGCGGAGCCGGCAAAGCTGATCGGGGTTGTCCGGGGGCAGGTGCATGGATTGATCGCGCACGATCTTCGGGGAAGCGGTGGTTTTGGGTATGATCCGCTTTTTTTCTACCCGCCTTATCAGAAGACTTTCGGCGAGGTTCCTATTGCGATGAAGCATCTCGTTTCTCACCGCGGTCAGGCTCTTGGAAAATCCCTGGGACTTCTTCAGAGTTATCTTAAAGAGGTTTGATCTGCCGGTCAGGCGGCTGAGCGGACCAGTCGGATTCTTGAGGTTTGTGACGAAGAAAGGGCTTTTTTTCGTTGAATTCCCAAGAGGGGCGGTTTATGATGTGCCTCCCTCCGAGGTCATAGCACGGGCAGTAGAAGCTTTCGGTCAGAAATTCCAACAAGTGTGTTTTCTTTTTTTATGGGCGGTTAGTTCAGCTGGTTAGAACGTTTCCTTGACATGGAAAAGGTCACAGGTTCGACTCCTGTACCGCCCAGATTTTCTTCTACGAGCGCTTCTTTGGGGAAGGCGATAGAATGTTTCTCATATTGCTTGTGAACGTGATTGTCGCTGCAACAGGGTTTCTGCTGACAAAAAAAGTTGTCCCAAAACTCTCCACAAGAATTTTTCTTTGGTCCGCGATAGTTGTCTTGTTTGTTATTGTCGAATTAATTTTTATGAGCGATACCTTTAACGGTTTTTATTCTAAGCACTCTTATCCCTAGTAAGGAAGCATTGGGGTTTTAATTTTGCCCATAGTCAGCGGGGCAAAAATTTGAAAAGAAACGGGTCCCGCGGGTCTGTATGAAAAAAACGATCCTTAATCTTTCGGTTATATGCCTCGTCTCGATTTCATTCCTTTTCCCGCCCTCGCTTGCAGAAGCGGGCTCATTTACATTGCTGGCGCCCTCGGCGGTGCTTTTGGACGGCCGTACGCAAGAAATCATTTACGCTCGGGCGCCCCACATCAGACGCGCGCCTGCCAGCACCACCAAACTTCTGACCGTGATGGTGGCGCTTGATCATCTCTCGCTGGATAAGATCGTCGAGATCCCCGGAGGCCTGGAATATATTCAGCCTTCCAAAATAGGTCTGAATGGGGGAGAGAGCTTTTATGTACGCGATCTCGTCAAAGCGGCGCTTATCAAATCAGCGAATGACGCGGCGGAAGCTCTCGCAATCTTGGCGGCGGGTTCACGCTCCGCGTTCACCCAGCTTATGAATCAGAAAGCCAATAGCATCGGCGCAAGCAATTCTAACTTTGTGAATCCCAACGGTCTTCCCGACGGGAGGCAGTACTCGACCGCTTATGATCTGGCGAGGATCATGATGGCGGCTTCAAAATATCCATTCATTGTGAACACTCTGAAGATCCGGAGTGCGGTTATTTATAGCCGTGGCGGGAGGCGGATCCTGCTGAATAATTGCAATAAGATGCTTTGGCGGACAAGCGGAGTGATCGGCAAAACAGGCTGGACACGGACAGCGCGCCATTGTTTCGCCGGCAGGGTTCTGTCGAATGGCAAAGTGATCTTTGTCGGCCTGATGGGAAGTCAGAGAAGGCAGTATCTTTGGGCGGATCTTCGCCGGATCGAATCTATTTCTAGCGGGAAAATGCCTAAGCCGATCGTTTCAGGCCCAGCCATGCCAACGCGGAAAGAAACTTTGAAGATCCAAAAGGCGCTCCGGCGTGCCGGCTATTTCAAGGGGAAACCGACGGGTTTTTACGGTAAAAGGACTAAAGCGGCGGTTCGAAATTTTCAAAAATCCAAGGGGCTTCCGGTCACGGGAATGGTCGGGCCGGAGACCTGGAAGAAACTTAAGGCCTAACTATGAGAAAATTCTTAGCTTCCTTGTTGTTGTGTTTAATGGTTTTCCAGACAGGCTGTTCCCAGAGGCATTCCGATCAGCTTCCGAAAGGATCCGCAGCCGCTGAAGAATCTTCCGTGGTGGCTCCGGAGATGAAGTCGCCATCTTCTCAGGTTCCCAAGACTGTGATGGTCGCGGATTTCGAGGAGGGTCTCGTGAATCGTCTCGGGGGGCAGACAGGGGACTGGAACCTTAATCCCGCGGATGTAAATAATTCTTACACGGATCTCGCGATCGCTTCGCTTCCGGGCAAGGACGGCAAAGAATCCAAGGTTCTCCGGCTTACGTATAGCGTGGACTCGGATATTCCCGCTCAAAACGGATTCTGGACAAAGCTCATGGGTTTTGACGGGAGCCAATACGATCATTTTGAGATGGATGTTAAAGGGGATACGGCCAAAGGATTCACCGAAAAGTTCGGGATTGAGATCAAGAAATGTCTCGATAAAGAGTGCCTCCAAACGGTGCAGGGGGCCGCGATCATTCCCGTGACCTCTGAGTGGCAGGCCGTGAGTATTCCGCTTAATCAAATGACGGGGCTCATCGATTTTCAGAATCCCGAGGCCTGGAAAAATCCCAGGATCAGTTACAACGATCTGAACGAGCTCATTTTTATTTTTAACGATAAGTTCGTGACGAAAAAAACAGGCAGGATTTATTTCGATAATATCCGCTTCGTAAAGACTGGCGAACCGGGGCCGAGCGCCGTCGATCACCCCGAATACGGACTCCGGAAAACGGCGATAGCACACGGCACTCCAGAGTTTGCGCAATTCTTGGCGGGTCGTCTCGGCGGTTTTCCTAAGACGGTAAGCGTGAAAAAACAATTCTCTCAGGATGACAAGGCGTTCCTAAAAGAAGTGGCAGCGGATACTTGGAGATTTTTTGATGAGATCACGGACAAAGAGCATGGATTGCCACTGGACAATATTCGTTTGGGTGAGAAAACGCCGCTTGGCGAGGGCGTATGGATCGGGGATTACACGAATATCACGAATGTTGGCGTCTACCTGATGTCGGTCGTGAGCGCCTTCGATCTTGGGTTTATCACAAAAGAAGATGCGGTCGCGCGCATCCAAAAGACGCTCACGACGATGGAAAAACTCGAATACCACAAGAGTGGTTTTCCGTACAACTATTACGATACGACGCTCTTGGTCCCGACGAGCTATTTCGTTTCTTTTGTGGATAGCGGCTGGCTTTTCCTCGGCTATTACGTAGCGGAGAACGCGTTCCCGGAAGAACTTTCTGAACAAATAGGACGTCTACTGGCCCGATCGAATTTCAAGTTTTTCTATGATCCTGTCGCGAACCAGATGTATCACGGCTATTATGCAAATCTGGGCGTCTACACGGACTACCGGTATGGCGTTTTTTACGCCGAACCCCGGGCTGCTTTCTATATGGGCATTGCGCGCGGCGATATTCCGGAAAAGCTTTGGTTCGAGGGTGTGGTCCGGACGTTCCCGATGAATTATAAGTGGCAATCTCAGACGCCTAAGGACAGAACGGAGCGGACCGTGTTGGGTTATACCTACGCCGGGGGGTATTACGAGTGGAAGGATCTCAAATACGTTCCGAGTTGGGGCGGGTCAGCCTTTGAAGCTCTCATGCCGACACTGGTTCTTGAGGAGAAAAAGCTTGCCCCAGAGGGATTGGGAAGGAACGATGCCGTTCACGCGCAGGGCCAGATGCGTTATGCTTTGGAAGAATTAGGTATGCCGGTCTGGGGGATGAGTCCGTCGGCAGATCCGAATGACAGTTATTCCGAATACGGAGCAAAACCTTTCGGGATCAAGGGATACAAGCCCGGGGTCGTGACGCCGCACGCAAGCGCGCTGGCGCTTGAATTCATGCCGGTCGAAGCCGTTCAGAACTTGAGGAAGCTGATCGAACTTTATGATATCTATGGCGAGTATGGTTTCTACGATGCTTTGTCGGTCGCGAATGGAAAAATTTCCAGAAAATATTATTCTCTCGATCAGGGTATGATCCTGATTGCCATCAACAACTATCTTCATGACGGGGCCATTCGCAAACGTTTTCATGCGGATCCTGAAATGAAGAAGGGCGAAAAGCTTTTGACCGCCGAAAAATTCTTTGAGGCGGCCGCCCAGGAAACTGCCGGGAGTTCGAAATCATGACCTTTAAAGAAGATCCTTCGGGTATTTACCGTCTTGAATCTCTTGGGAAAGGGGTTGTGGCCGGTTTTCATTCCCGCATTTTTGATCAGTCAAAGCGCGAAGCTTTTTTAAATGAGCTGGGTCTTTTCTCTGACAACTTGGTTATGGTGAAACAAGTCCATGGCAGCACGATCGTGGTGGCCGAGCGGCCGGATCCGGAGCTCTTAGAAGCGCCCGCGGACGGACTGATCACCAAGACCCCGGGGTTGGTGCTTGGGATACGAACCGCGGATTGTGTGCCTGTTTTTTTCTGGGATCCTGTCCAAAAGGTCGCTGGAATTGCTCACGGAGGGTGGAAGGGTGTGAAGGACGGGGTCATTGCGCAAATGCTCAAGATCTTTGAGAAGAGCTGCAAGACGAAAATGGGAGATCTTCGTGTGGCGATCGGACCTTCGATCCGAAAATGCTGCTATGAAGTAGGCAAGGAATTCCTGGGCTATTTTCCAGGTTTTTATCGCGGCAAGGATGCTTCCAAAGGTAATCTGGATCTCGTGGGGGTGATCAAGAGCCGGCTTGTAAAACGAGGGATTCTGGAAAGCCATATTCATGATACGGGGCTTTGCACGGTCTGCGAGAACAAAAAGTTCTTTTCCTATCGCATGGAGAGCCAGACCCAGGAGCGCATTCTTTCGGTGATTAGCATCGTTTGAGTCTCAGGAATGAGAATCAGGCTTGCCCAAGTTTTTGTTTCATGGATGGCGACTTTTGGCTATCCTGACTACCGTTCAGTTAAAGAAAATCAAAGTCAGGGTTGCCCAAAAATTCGCTTCATGTATAATGTCGCTCCCTTACTATATAAATACTGACCTGATCCTAACGAGAGGAAATATAATGCAAGCACGAGACGCAAAAAAAGGCTCTATAGTTCTTCACCAGAAAGAGATGCATATGGTGACGGAGGCCACTCACCGGACGCCCGGGAACTTGCGGGCTTTTTTTCAGATTACCTTGAAGAATCTCAAGAACGGACGTATCGTTCAAACCCGGTTCGCTCCCGACGAGCCGCTTGAGAGGATCACTCTGGACCCGAAACAGTGCCAGTTCCTCTACAAGGATGAGCAGGGATATCATTTTATGGATATGGAGAATTATAATTCTTTCATGCTGACCGAAGAGATCCTGGGCGATAAAAAGTATTATTTGAAGGAGAGCATGGAGATCAAGATCGATTTTTATGAAGAGAAGCCCATTTTCCCGGAGTTGCCCGGCATTGTAACGCTGAAGGTCACGGAAGCTCCTCCTGGGGTCCGGGGGGACTCCGTTTCAAACACCGTGAAGGTCGTCGTTTGTGAGACCGGTCTTAAGTTGAGTGTTCCGCTTTTTATCGATGAGGGGACCGAGATCAAGGTCAACACCGAAACAGGCGAATACGTCGGACGGGCATAGAATTTAAGGGCGGTTAGCTCGGGTCGGACAGAAACGACAAATTTCTGCCGAAGCCGTGCCAGCTCAGTGGGAGCCGGTGCAGTTGGTTTTGTTTTTTATTAGGTGGGCGGTTAGCTCAGTTGGTTTAGAGCATTACCTTCACACGGTAGGGGTCACAGGTTCGAATCCTGTACCGCCCACCAAATAAAAAATGCGTTGGTTTAGCACTTGCCCTAGTGAGCAAGTACGGCAATCGCGATGACTATCCTGGCTTTTATTTCCTTTAACTGATGGTAGTCAGGATTGCCTCAATTTCAGAAAATCTGAAATTGATAGAAATTGGGACTAAGGAAGTCATCGTCTCTGCCGAGCATTGCCTTCACACGGTAGGGGTCACAGGTTCGAATCCTGTACCGCCCAGATCTTTAATTGTTTTCCAGAAGGGTGATCTGTCTAGCCGCAATTTCAGATTTTCTGATATTGACTGGTATTGAGACCGCCAAAGTCTTTACGTTCCTTTAACGGATGCATCAGATTGACAGGCCTTTTAAAAAATTCCCGTGGGAAGATAGACAAGTTTTGAAAGGTGATATACACTACCCGCATGAATGTCCGTGTCGAAAAGCCTAAAACAGTAGGTTATTGGAAACCCCTCGTCCTCGTTTTTGTGATCGCAGCAGGACTTATTGCATGGTCCCAGTTTGCGCCTCGCTCTTATAACCCGCTTGCTTTTGAGATCCTCGGATTTGAAGGAGACGTTCAGGTCTATGATCTGCATAGTCGTTCCTGGCGTGCGCCTAAGCGCGGAGAAGATTTTGTAACTTCCCAAAAGCTCAAGACCGGCGCGGATGGTATGATCAATTTCCAGGTTGAAAATGAGCTCCATCTGCGTTTGAAGGAGAATTCCGAGATCCTGAACGAAGAGTCTCGCGTGGTGGGGAAGCGGGAAGTTTATAAGCTTCGTTTGTCTCAGGGCGTTCTCCTGGGCGCGACAACGCGTCAATTTGAGCGCAAGCAAAAGGACGATAAAGCGATTTTGAAAATCCTGACCCGCGATTATGTTGCCAATATCCACGGCGCTATTTTTCGTGTGCAGGCGTCCACTCAGCCGGGACAGCAGAGCAAGGTCGGCGTTCTCCGCGGTTTTGTGGAAGTCTCAAAGCCATCCCCGTTTTTCCGTACGGAAGGGATCCGTATTCGAGGACTTGAAGAGACAAATGTTGTGGGGGGCGTTATCCAGCCGGCCACGAAGGTCACCCCTGAGGCGTGGGGCCTTATGAAAGAATCCTACGAGCTTCTCGAAAAGACAGCGGTCATGGAAGCCGAGCAGATCGATCTTGCCAAAATGGCCGGAAGTTTTTTTAATGTTGTTTTTGATCACGGCACCTTTTTTACGCCAAAAATAGGATACGCGGGTCGTGAATTTTTCAAAGATCAAGATTCGGGGCAGGTTTATCTTGAGACAGAATACGATGTTTTCCCGGCAGGGTCCTTCTGTGGTGTCTATTTCAAGACGCGTGATTTTGACATTTCAAAATATGCCGGTTTTTCTTTTGAGATCCGTCGTAAGGCCGATGAAGGTGCTCCCGATAGTTTTTTTATTGAGCTGAAATCCAAAGGTAATGTGGCTCGCCGTTTCGCGCCAAAGACGTTCGAGAAAAGCTGGAAGACCGTGGAGTTTGATTTTCATGCTAAGAAGCCCCTTATCGTCAATGAGATGGTCTTCGTCTTTACGAACGCGCGGGTAGGCGAGGCGAAAAAAGGGATCATTGAATTTCGTAATGTAAAATTGATCCCTCTTCCGGTAGTTCCCGCAACAGTTCCGAAGGCCGTGGCGCCAGTAACAACAGCCGTAGCGGTGGTATCTCCGACTCAGCCCGTGGTGAACCAGACGGTTTCAGTACCTGTTGCGCCTCAAGCGCCCGCCGCGCCCGCCGAGAGCAATACCTTGTCGGTTCCCAAAGAAATTCCGCTGTCATAAGGTCCTTCCATTTCTTATATTTACGGTTGACGGTACCTGCGTAGGGAAGTTATATTCGGCTTGCATTTTCCGTGCTGGGGTGGCGAAACTGGCAGCCCTGATTTTTTATTAATAAATAAATAATGATGAAGTCAGGACAGTCTAAGTCTTTTTATTATTTTTTAAATGGTCGACTTGGACAGCCCCAATTTCCGTTGTTCGGAAATTAATAAGAATTGGGACAGTGCCAACATCAATGAAAATGTTTGAAAAATATATGCATCCGTGGCGAAACTGGCAGACGCGCTAGCTTCAGGAGCTAGTGGCCGCAAGGCCTTGTGGGTTCAAGTCCCTCCGGGTGCATAGATTTTTCAAATTAATGAGAGTTGGGCAGTCCCAATAGTCATCAATATTTCGAAACGGAAATTTGTGCAGTCCTTTTCAACCATTTATGTAGTAAAGTTTAAGACAAGGACAGACGCGCTAGCTTCAGGAGCTAGTGGCCGCGAGGCCTTAGGGGTTCAAGGCCCATCCTCAGCAGCTTTTTATAATGAAAAAGTACCGCGCCGTCACGATGAGTGTAATCGTGTACGAAGCGGCACTTTACTGTAGTGATTTTTTCTGAGGGCCGTTATGCCGGATAAAGAAAAATTGATCGTAGCAATCGACAAAGATCTTCTCGCTTCACTTCCCGCTGATTCCTACCGGATACTCAATGAACACGCCAGCCTGTCCCAGTTCGAACCGCATGCCATCGCAAAGCTTGAGAAACAGGTATTCGATTTCTTTACTTTGTCCCAGATGGGGAAGTCGCTTTTGGCCATCCAGAAGATCGACGAGTTGAGCTATGTTTTTATCGCGAGCGTTTATGAAACGAGTGCGGCCGCGAATTGCGTGCTTTTCTTATGCGATGAACGTGCGCAGACTTTCAGGTGTGTTAAGGCGATAGGGCTTGATCCCAAAGAGATCGGTGAGGTGGAGTTCAAAAAAGAAGAAGGCCTTTTCTGGCAGATCTTGAATAGTGGAGAGCCTTTCCCAATCGTGGATTCTTTCGGCCATTATCGATTTGAATCCGTGATCAAGAAATGGAACCTCGAGTGCATCAATTCCCAGATTTGGGTTCCCCTTATGGTCAAAAACAAATTGATCGGCGTGCTCACTCTTGGGAGAAAAAAAGACGGCAGTTTCTATCAGGAAACCGAGCTCAGCTTTATCCTTCAGATGGGGAATCAGGCTGCTGTAGCACTTGAAAGCGCCATGTTGGACGACCAAAAAGAGCGCGCCTCTAAAGAACTCGCAAAAAAAATGAACAATCTATCCATTCTCTACAGCGTGAGCAAGGCGCTCAATTTTGCAAGTGATCTTAAGAAGATCTTGTTATTCATTCTTGATAAGGCCCGGGATGCTGTAGAGGCTCAAAAAGCTTCCCTGATGCTTCTGGACACCAACACTTATGAACTTGTGGTCCATGTGGTGCGCGGAGTGCCGCCCGAAGTTGAAGCCAAGATCAACCGGGGCGAAATGGAATGCACACGCATCAAGGTCGGCGAAGGGGTGGCGGGACAGGTGGCTGCGACCAAGCAGCACATCCTTTTGAATGAGGCTGGCGGTGACGCGCGATTTAAGAAATCGGACAAGTCTTTCGTCGAATCCATCCTCTGTATGCCCCTTATTGCGAACGATGAAGTGATCGGCGTTATCAACTTGACGAATAAGAATGATGGCGGCAAATTCACCACCGAGGACGTCGAGCTGCTTTCTACGCTGGCAAATCAGGCCGCGATCACCATCTATAACGCACGTTTGTATCATCTTGCGATCACCGATGGTATGACACAGCTTCGGATCCATCGCTATTTTCAGCAGCGCCTTGAAGAAGAGATCGTCCGTTGTGAAAAATTCAAGCATCCTGTGTCGCTCATCATGTCAGACATTGATCATTTTAAGAAATTCAATGACACCTACGGTCATCAAGAAGGGGATATTGTCCTCATGGAGACTGCCAAGATCTTTCGTCTGACAGCCAGGGATGTTGATATTTCCGCCCGTTATGGGGGCGAGGAATTCGCGGTCATTTTACCGGAAACGGATACCGAGGAGGCGATGGCGATCGCTGAAATTTTGCGTCAGAAAGTCGAAGCCCATGAGTACCCAAGTAAACAGGGCAAATTGAAAGTCACCGTCAGCCTTGGAGTTGCAACCTTCCCGACCCATGGGCGCAACAAAGAATCGTTGATCGAATCGGCCGATAAAGCCTTGTACCGGGCCAAGGATGCAGGGCGAAACCGCGTTGAGATGGCTGGCGCCGTCTGAACCGTTGACTGTCCACGCCGGAAACTTTTTATTATCTCGGGTTCCTAAATTCCTATGAAGAAAAAAAAAGACTCAAAAGCTGAACCGAAGCCTGTCCGGAATGCATTCGAGGTAATTTCCGAGAACCGGAAGGCTCACTACGATTACTTCATTCACGACAGGTGTGAGGCGGGTATTAGCCTCATGGGTCACGAGGTCAAATCCATCCGTGAGCGGCGCGTGAACTTGAAAGACAGCTACGTACGCATCATGAGGGAGGAAGCCTTTCTTCTCAATTGCCATATTTCTACCTACTCGAAGATTCAGGGGCATCAGGAGTTGGATCCGATCCGGACGCGAAAGCTGCTGCTTAAGCGTAGCGAGATAAACCGTCTCATGGGGCAGGCCGGACGCAAAGGGATCGCGATCGTGCCGCTTCGCATGTATTTCAAGAAGGGGTTCGTCAAGGTCGAGATTGCCCTCGGAGAAGGCAAAAAGCAATACGACAAACGGGCGACCATCAAGCAGCGAATTCATACCCGCGAGACCCAATCGGCTATCAAGAAGGCCACAGGACGCTAGTCCTCCGTACGGAGTAAGGCATACGGCGTCACGTGTTTTTAGTTTTTCACTGTGCGCCGTACACCTTCCGCCTTACTCTCCTCATTGAGCGGCATCCTTTAACGTGTTATACTCTCGTTTAGCAATGATCTTTTACATCGTCGATCCTTGGGGGTGAATAGGTTCGACAAGGGGTACAGCATTTAAGGGAGCAT
>SESH01006928.1_pt1 | contig 12254 bp, 10 predicted proteins | sample 3171561 | NCBI WGS metagenome assembly SESH01 (sample SAMN10866947, study PRJNA518727) | freshwater metagenome | biome: subpolar coniferous forest; feature: holomictic lake; material: water; isolation source: holomictic Lake 442 2011 16.5 m and 2014 13 m | place: Canada: near Kenora, Ontario
ACTGGGTGTCAAACATCACCGCGAGTTCCTCCGTGCGCTGGGCGTTCATGCTGGCGAGGGTCGTGCCGGGATGCGGGCCATGCGGGATGCCCTGCGGGTGCAGGGTGAACGAACCAGGCTCGACACCCTTGCGGGAGCCAAACTGGCCGCGCACATAGAACAGCACCTCGTCCGCCTCGGTGTTGTCGTGCGACCAGGGCACCTTGATCGCCTCGGGGTGATGATCGAGATAACGCGGGGCAAAGGTGCAGATGACAAAACCGTTGATCTCGAAGGTCTGGTGGATCGGCGGCGGCAGGTGGACCGTGCCGGTGATGGGCTCAAAATCATTCGCGTTGAAGGTGAACGGATACAGGTACCCGTCCCAGCCCACGACGTCATGGGGATGTGCCGCCATGACATTGCGCGTGAAACGATTCCGGTCCTTCGTCAAAATCGCAAAATCGCCCTCCTGGTCGTGCGCCAGGATCTCGCTCGGCCCGTGAAAATCGCGCTCGCTGTAGGGCGCCCCCATGCGGATCTGGCCTTCCTTGTGCAGGTAGCGTTCCGGGATGCGCACGGGATGCGCCGACTCCAAAATCAGGTAGTCCTCCTTGGCGACGTCGTCCGGCACCAGCCGGTAGATGGTGCCGCGGGGGATGACGATGTAGTCGTCCTGCTTGTAGCGCAGCCGGCCGTACTGCGACTCGAGCCAGCCCCCGCCGGCCCAGACGAAAATGACGTCGTCGCTCTGGCCGTTGCGGTAGAAGTCATATTCCTGCGCCATCGCCGTCGCCGGGCGGCAGCGGTAGGCGGCGATGTCGGCGTTGAACATCAGCGGGACGCGCCCGGTGTAGGGATCGCCCGCCCGGGCCATCCCGGCGGACTTGAGGTGGTGGTGCCGAAGTGGCGTGTGGCCGGCGGGCTTGAGTGCGAATTCCCGGAACAGCTCGACGTGTTTCACCCGTGTCGGTGGCTTCAGGTGATAGACGATGCTGTAGGCCCGGTCGAAGCCCTCGGTGGTGATGACATGCTCATAGTGCAGTCCCTCGCCCTTGTAGCTCGCCGCGGATTCGCGCGGGAATTTCAGGTGATGCTTGCGGGGCAGCGCGCCGAGGCGGAGGTATTGGGGCATGGGAGATGAAGTAGTGGGTAGCGAGTAGCGGGTAGTGAGTAAAGCGGCGTCGAGGATGACTGGTATGCTCGCTACTGTCTACCCGCTACTCGCTACTGTCACAGCGTTCCCCGTCGGGCCTGCTCGCGTTCGATGGCCTCGAACAGTGCCCGGAAATTGCCCTCGCCAAAACCGCGCGAGGTGCCCTTGCGCTGGATGACCTCGAAGAACAGGGTCGGCCGGGTGAACACGCACTTGGTGAAGAGCTGGAGCAGGTAGCCGTCGTCGGTGTCGCGGTCCGCGAGGATGCGCAGCGCCTTGAGCACCTCCTTGTCTTCATCGATCCGGCCGACGCGCTGGTCGAAGGCCGCGTCGTAATAGGTGTCGGGCACCTCGAGGAACTCCTGGCCCATGCGGCGCATCTCGTCGATGGTGCTGATGATGTTGGGGGTCAGCAGCGCGATGTGCTGCACGCCGGGACCCTGGTACTGGTCGAGGAATTCCTGGATCTGCGAATTGGCGGACGAGGGCTCGTTGATGGGCATCTTCACCCAGCCGTCGGTGGAACTGACCACCTTGGACATCAGGGCCGAGCGGCCGGTGTTGATGTCGAAGTGCATGAACAGGTCGAAACCGAACACCTCCTGGTAATACTGGACCCACGGGTCCATCTGCTCGACGTTGGCGACGACGTGATCGATCATCGCGAAATTGATGTCCCGGTCCTCGATGCCGCCCGGCTGGTTGATGTAGCCCGGGGCAAACTCGCCGTGCTTCCGGCGCTCCACGAAACTGTGGATGGTGTCCCCGTACGCAGCGATGGCGCCATGCGTGATGCCGTCGCCCTCGAACAGGGCGCGGGCCGACTTGGCTCCGCGCCGCTGCGCCTCGGTGTGGGCAAGCTTGGCATCCTTCACCTTGAAGGCCACATCCCGGACGCCGCAGCCATGCTTGGCCAGGTGCCAGTGCATGAAATCCGCCTCGGGGCCCGTGCCCTGGGGCTCGGCCACAAGGAAGTTCACCCGCCCCTGCCCCACCACATAGGCCCGCCGCCCCTTCAGGCCGGAGGCATTGTCCCCATAAGCCCGCACGCTCATGCCATACTTGTTGACGAAAAAGTCGCGCCACTGGTCGGCGTCATCGACGATGAACTCGATGTGGTCGACGCCCTTGAGACCGAGCGGATTGGTCGCAATGCTCTTGTCGACCGACGGGGCAAAGAAAGTGGTGCTCATGCGTGGGAGAAGGAAACTGGCGGGCCGCACTGTAGCCTGCCGCCCGCACCCGGTCTATAAGCCAAACGGAGTAATCGCCTTGCCCCGCGGGGAACGGCTGCTCAAGTTACGGCCCACCGGGGCAGATTCCACGCCCGCCCCGCGCCAACCCCTGACTGCCATGCCCCCACCCGACCGCGCCGCCCTGCTGGTTCATTATGCCGCCATGATGGAGGAGGTGCCCGTGGGCCTCCTGCTGGTCGACTGGGACCTGCAACCTGTCTGGTTCAACGCCGAGGCCGCGCGCGCCTCCGCCGTCTGGAATCACGGCGAACGCCGCGCCGAGGCGCTGCGCGCGCGCAGCGCCTTCCGCCTGCCGGCGGCGCTGGCCGAGGCCTGCGGCATACTGCGCGCCAGCTGGCCGGACGGCACCGCGGCCGGCCATCCCCAGGTGGTCAGTGACCACGCCCGTGGCCTCCACGCCCGGATCAAGCTGCACGCCCCGGCGGGCGGGCAGACGCCGGCCTTTCACCTTCAGCTCGATTACCGCCGGCCCCGCGGAGATCGCGAACGGCAGCTCTCCCCCGGCGCCGTCGCCCTCCTGGCCCGGCTGACCGAGCGCGAACGCGAAGTGGCCATGCGCGTGCGCGAAGGCCTGCGCACGACGGAAATCGCCGCGGAACTGCGCCGCAGCCCGCTGACCATCAAGACCCAGCTGGCGGCCATCTTCACCAAACTCAGCGTGCGCGGCCGCACCCGCGTGGCCGCCCTCCTCAACCGCTGAGCCGGGCCCGCAATGCCCTCTCCTGTCGGTCGGGCTTGATGCCCGCCACGTCCGCGGCCTGTCGGGGATAAACCCCGACCGACAAAAACCGCGTCAGGCGTGACATTCACCGGAGTCTCTGTCTATCTTGCCGCCGCATGAGCACCACGAGGTCCAAGGGCATTTCAGATGACAAGTTCGGGGTCTGGCTGCGCCGGGAATCCTGGCTCACGCTCAAGCTGAGCGCCCTGGCCTTGATCGTGGGTCTGGCCGTGAGCCAGGCCCTGCTCGCGCTCTCGCCCGCCATCGCCGCCGGCTGGGATCGGCTGAACTACCAGCTCTCCGTTGTCGCCCTCGACCAGCATCCCGTGGCGCTGATCCGCACCTTCGGTGCCCGGCTGCAGGAGAGCGAATACGGCTGGACCCTGCTGGATGCCGCCGCCCCGTTCAACGTCACGCAAGCGCGGAAAAAATTGCGCTCGGATTATCCCGAGGTCGCCAGTGTGACCAACGGCCTGCCTCAAGTGCCGCGTGCCGCCAAGCTCCGCAGCGCCAATCCCGCCGCCTATGACGCCCGCCTGGCTGCCTATCTGGTGCGCTACAACCGCATCGAGGCGGGGCGCTTCACCAGCCTTTATCAACGTGACGACCTGTTCACGCCACCCAACGCCAACGTCAAGCTGGGCATTTTGATCACCAAGCTGTTCGGCCTGCCCGATGCCTTCCTCTTCACCTTGGGCGCCATCCTTTCCGCGGGCTTCGCCAGCGTGCTGCTCTTCACCATCGTGCTCGCCCTGTCCGGCCGGGCCCTCTGGCGGTCGCGCCGGCCGGCGCGCACCCCGCTGAAACTGATCGTCTGGCCCGCTCTCGCCAGCACCCTGGTGTGGGGTGCGATCATCTTCATGGCCGTGGCCGCCGCCCTGTTTGGGGGCTTCACCCCCAACACGTCGGCCCTCGCCCTGGGCGCCGCCCTGCCCTGCCTTTACCTGCTCGCGCAGATGCCGCTGCAACTCGGCGAAAGCCTCATGCTGAAAACTCCCGTATCCGTCAAATGGGACGGCATCGAACGGCGGAAACCCCGCGGCCCCGCCCCCAAGCCCGGCGAAACCATCCCGCCGATGGGCGGAGCGTAAGGGGGAGACGTTGCCCGGTCCAGTAGCCACAGGCCTCCGTGCCTGTGGGGCTTGCGGAAAGGTGCACGATAATGCCCGACAGGCAGGGACGCCTGTCGCTACCAGCCAATCCATTTTGCAAACCCCTTAATCCTTACGGAGTAATTTGCCGATTTCCGTTCGAAACCCGCCGGGAAAGGTCCAGCTTCCGCGCATGCAGAATACCCCCACCCCAACCGCGACCGCCACCGGGGCCGACGACCCGCGGTGCATACCCCATAAGATCACCGTGCCGCTGCCCGTCGGGGTGGAATGCCACTATCCCCTCTACACGGCGGACGAACAATCGGTCTGGCAGACCCTCTATACCCGCATGGAGTCGCTTCTGCCCGGCCGCGCCGCCGAGGAGTTTCTCGTCGGACTCGCGGCGCTCGATCTGGAGAGCTACCGCATCCCCGCCCTGGCCGACGTCTCGCGGAAACTGCAGAAGGCCACCCAATGGCAGATCGCCCGCACCCCCGGATTGCTGGACGCCCATGATTTCTTCTCGTACCTCGCCCGCCGGATTTTTCCCTGCACGGATTACATCCGCGCCCGGTCCGAGCTCGATTACACGCCGGCGCCCGACTGCTTTCATGACATCTTCGGCCACACCCCGATGATCATGCACCCGCGCTTCGCCAACTTCTACCAGAAGCTCGGCCAGGCCGCGGTGAACTGCAAAGATCCCGCGGTGGAGGAAGGCCTGACGCGCATCTACTGGTTTACGGTGGAGTTCGGCCTCATCCGGAGCCCCGCCGGCCCGCGCATCTACGGCAACGGCATCATCTCCTCCTCGGGCGAGACCCTGCACAGCCTGACCGACAAGGTGGAAAAAATCCCCTATCGGCCGGAAACCCTCGCCGCCCAGCCCTACGACATCTGGCACTTTCAGGAGACGCTGTTCGTCATCGAGTCCTTCGACGAGCTGGAGCAGGAGTTCACCCGCTGGGCGCGGGATCATAGGCTGCTGTAGGTCGGGGTTTATCCCTGACGCGTCGGGCATAAAGCCCGACCTACATCCAAACTGACCCCTCGCCGAAATTTGGTCCCATTGATGCAGGTCAAGGCGGCGGCGACTGTTTGCGTTGATACTTCGAATATGCCGGCCTTCAGCATCCTCGCCTCCGTTCCGGGAAACTCCTCCCCGGCTTCCACCACTTTTCTGCCCAAGGAACATGGCTCGTGGTCGCTGGCCCTCGAGCCCATCGCGCTGGGGCTGCTGCTCGCCCCCTCGTTCGCGGGTGCCGCGCTTGCGACCGCTGCGATCGCCGGGTTTTTCGCCCGGCGTCCGCTGAAGGCGCTGTTTCACGCCGCGCCGGAACGCCGCCGCGCCGCCCTCCCCGTCTTGGTAGTTCTAGCAACACTAGTTGTTGCCGGTCTCGGGGAGGCCGCGTTGCTGGCTGGTCCAGCCGCACTCTGGCCGCTGCTCCTAGCCGCCCCGTTCGGCGGGATGTTCCTGTACTTTGATGCGCAAGGTGATTCGCGCGCCGCCGCTGCGGAACTGTCGGGCAGCGCCGCCTTCGCGTTTCTGCCGGCCGCCGTGGCCACGTTGGCCGGCTGGCCGATTCCGTCGGCGCTGGCCCTCGCCGGACTTTCGCTGGGCCGCAGCCTGCCAACCGTGCTGACCGTCCGCACCTACCTGCGCCTCAGCAAACAGCAGGCGACGGAAATTTGGCTGCCTCTCAGCAGTGGAGTCGCGGCCGTAGGTTTGATCGGATGCCTCGCCTATATCCAACTCGTTCCCCCTTTGGCCGTCGGATTGGCCGGGGTGCTGCTGCTCCGCACACTGGGGCTGGTTACCAAGTTTCGACCCGCCTGGCCGGCCAAACGGGTCGGACTCGTCGAAGCGGGACTCGGTTTGTTCTATATGGGTGGTCTGGCCCTGGCCTATCACACCTCCTGAGCGGAACATGCTCTGCTGCAGGACAAGAACCCAGCGGGAAGCGGCAGATACCTTACGCCTGTTAGAAAGGAGATGATTGGCTGCCGGGCAAAACCTTGACGCCCGTCAAGGCGGCGCCGGGGACATTGCGTTACAACAACGCCATGCCTCCGCCTGCGATCACCCTTTCTCCCGATGATCGGTACGCTCCGGGTCCGCGAGAAGTATCACTGCCGCTCCCGCTGACGCGATCAACCAGCGTCGGCCCGGCGCGCGGCTGGTTTCTCTTCGCCATCGGCAGCCTGGTGCTGGCGGGGTTTCTTTCGCTCACGCTGGTCGTCGGCCGGCTCCCGTTTCTCGGCTGGCTGTTTACGGATCCGCTATTTTTCAAGCGCGCCCTCGTGGTGCACGTGGACCTGGCGATCGTCGTCTGGTTTCAGGCCGGCACCCTCGCTTTCCTCGGCCTGGCCCTCGGGCCGCGGCTGCAGCGCGGCGTAACCGCCGCCGCCTTCGCCCTGGCCGCCACCGGCATCATCGGCCTGCTGGTCGGGGCCGTCATGCCCGGGGCCCTGCCCGTCCTGTCCAATTATGTGCCGGTGATCGACCACCCCGTATTTTTCGGTGGGCTCATCTGCTGGTTCGCCGGGGCCGGGCTGTTTTTTGCCCAGGCCCTGACCACCCCGGCGCGCACGGATGCGAAGGCGCTCGGGGCGGAGACCGTGATCGCGCTGCGGGCCTCCGCGGCGGCCAATCTGCTGGCCATCGTCACCTTCGCCATCGCCTGGCGGACGACCCCGGACGCCGCGCCGGCGGTATTCTACGAACTGGTTTTCTGGGGCGGCGGCCATGTGCTCCAGGCCGCAAATGTGGCCGCAATGCTCGGCTTGTGGCTGCACCTCCTGCGCCGTTGGACCGGCCTCGCCGTTTTGCCTTCCGTCTTCGTGGCCGCCCTGATGGCTGCGCTCATTTTGCCCCAACTCGTCATCCCCCCGCTGGCGCTGGGGGGCACCACCGCGACGCATTATTTCTCGATGGCCACGCACCTGATGCGTTGGACCATATTCCCCGTGGTGCTGGTGGTGTTGGCCGCCTCCGCCCGCCACGTGTGGCGGCTGCGCGCGGGCCTGGATTGGCGGGACTATCGCGCCACCGGCCTCGCCGGCAGCGCGGTGCTGACGGTGCTGGGCTTCATCCTCGGGGCGCTGATCCGCGGCTCGAGCACACTGGTGCCGGGACACTACCACTGCGCCATCGGCGCGGTGACGATCGCGCTCATGACGGCCGCCTATGGTTTTTGCCGCGAGGTCGCACCCGCCGGCGCCGCTCCGGCCGCCCCGCGGCGGGCGCGTTTGCAGCTCCTGCTCTTCGGGGGCGGCCAGGCGGTCTTCGGCCTCGGGTTCGCCCTGGCCGGGGTCTACGGGCTCGGCCGCAAGCAATACGGCGCCGAACAGCACGTCCGCTCGCTCGGCGAATACCTCGGCCTGAGCGTCATGGGCCTGGGCGGCCTGATCGCCGTGGCCGGCGGCATCTTTTTTCTCGCGGTCATGCTGCGGTGCATCGGCACGTGGCGGGCCCGCTCAACCCAACCGGCTTAAACCCCATGAACCAAGAAGAACCCAAGATCCACCCCTGGCAGAAAGTCCTCGATAACCCGTGGCTGCTGCTCGTCCTCGGCGTCCTCATCCCGTTCCTCTCCTACACCGTGTGGGGCTGGATTGAGCTCGTCCTGACCAAACCCGCGTTGCTGCCCTAACCGTCACCCTTTATGAGCCTGCGTCCCCTCACCTCCCCCTGGTTCCACGCCCCGGCCGGCCATGAAAAAATCTGGCTGGGTTGCGCCCTCCTCTGGTGCTTCACGATGTCGCTGATGATGCCCTACTGGCATTTTCGCGGCAAACAGAACAGCACCGGCGAGGCCTACACAGTCAAGCCCGTCGACTTTCTGGCCCGGACGGAAAAATTCGTCGTGGCCAACCGCGTCGGCACCTTCAAGAACCCGATCGCCAACCCGATGATGCAGGAGCTGCCGATCGTCGAACCGCCGGCCGGGGGCGACGCCTACATCACCGCCCGCATGTGGGTGTGGTACCCAGCCCTTCGTCTGCGCCAGGGCGAGACCTATCGTCTCCACCTCTCGTCGCTCGACCTCCAGCACGGATTCTCGCTGCAGCCTTTGAACATGAATTTCCAGGTGCTGCCCGGCTACGACCACGTGCTGACCATCACCCCGACCTCCAAGGGCGAGTTCACCATCGTCTGCAATGAATTCTGTGGCGCCGGCCACCATATGATGACCGGCAAAATCTTCGTCGAATAACCGCACCCCGCCATGTCTAATCCCTCCCATTCCCTCGCCGCCCCTGGCGTCCCCGGCCGCGTGTGCGGCACCACCGGCCTGAGTGTCTGCCTCGACGCCCAGCGCTTCATCAAGCTCAACGCCGTCGTCGGCATTGTCTTCCTCCTGCTCGGCGGCATCGCCGCCGTGCTGCTGGCCCTCACCCGCTGGCAGACCGTCCACCTGCTGCCCGTCGACTGGTTCTACCGCATTTTGACCTTTCACGGCATCAACATGCTGATCCTGTGGATCCTCTTTTTCGAGGTCGCCATCCTCTACTTCGCCTGCACCACGCCGCTCAACGCCCGGCTCTTCTCCAAGAAGGTCGCCTGGACTTCCTTCGGCATGATGCTCACCGGCGCCGTCATGGTGGATTACATCATCATCGCCGGCCAGGCCGACGTCATGATGACGTCCTACCTGCCGCTGCTGGCCCATCCGGCCTTCTACCTGGGCATTATCCTCGTGGCCGTCGGCACGCTGATCGGCGTGTTCAATTTCTTTGCCACGCTCTACGTCGCGAAACGCGACGGGGCCTACACCGGCTCCGTGCCGATCGTGACCTTCGGCGCCACGGCGGCGGCGATCATCGCGGTCATTACCCTGCTGCACGGGGCCATCGTCATGATCCCGACCTTCACCTACTCGATGGGCTGGACGCCCCAGCCGGACCCGGCGTGGTACCGTCTCATCTGGTGGGGCCTCGGCCACCAGTCGCAGCAGGTGAACGTCTGCGCCATGGTCAGCGTCTGGTATCTCCTCACGCATATTGTCCTCGGCTCCCGCCCGATCAACGAGGCGGTGTGCCGCACCGCGTTTGTGCTCTACATCCTGTTCATCAACCTCGCCTCGGCGCACCATCTGCTGGTGGACCCGGGCGTCGGCGCCACCTGGAAGATCTGGAACACGTCCTACGCCATGTATCTCGCGGTGCTGGCCTCCATGGTCCACGGCTTCACTGTCCCGGCGGGCGTGGAGATCGCCATGCGCGAGAAGGGCTACACAAGCGGCATCTTCGGCTGGGTCACGGCCCTGCCGTGGAAAAACCCGGCCTTCTCGGGCACTGCGCTGTCAGTCGTCATCTTCGGTTTCCTCGGCGGCATCACCGGCGTCACGCTCGGCACGCAGCAGATCAATATCATCGCGCACAACACGCTGCGCATCCCGGGGCACTTCCACGTCACCGTGGTCGGCGGCACGACGCTGGCCTTCATGGCCCTCGCCTACTACGTGATCCCGCTGATCTTCCAGCGCGACTTCATCTTCCGCGGCGTCGCCCGCGTACAGCCCTGGCTGTTCGGCCTCGGCATCGTACTCCTGTCCTTCGGCATGTCCTTCGCCGGCTCAATGGGCGTTTCCCGCCGCAGCTGGGATATTGATGCGCAGGGCGTCTACGGTCCCGCCGCCCACCTCTGGCTCGGCGTGCTGGGCATCGGCGGCGTCCTTGCCTTCCTCGGCCTGCTGACCTTTGCGCTGCTGTGCGTCGGCACGCTGTTCTTCGGCAAAAAGATCGAGAACCGCGCCATGGCCGACTGGGGCACCCCGACGGCGCTGGCGGGCAGCAAGGCGGGTTCACTGGCCGATGACCATTACGCCACGAAGGGTACGATCGTTCTCACCCTCACCTTCCTCGTCTGCTTCGCGGTGTATTACTTCGCGAACTGGAAGGCCCTGGCCGACGTCTGGCCGGTGCGGTGAAAAATAACGCCTGTAGGGCGGGGTCGCTGACCCCGCCTTGAGTCAACGCCGGCGGGATCAGCGATCCCGCCCTACAATTTATGCTTCTTCCGCTTCCCCTCCCCGATCCCGCCGCCGCGCCGATCCGCCCCGCCCGGGTGGATTCGTCGAGCGAGCGCTTCCTGACCGGCCCGGGGTTGCTGGTTTTCCTCTTTACTGCGCTCTGCGCCTACGAGGGATTCCTGCTGCTCACGATCTTCGGTCCGACCCAGGGCGGCCTGCTTGGCGACTTCGTGCGCGACTTCCAGCTCTGGTGTTACCGCGGCGATCCTCGCACCGGGGGCATCTCGTGGCTGGCGGTGTCCGTGATGATGCTCGAGCCGATCTTCATCGTGGGCGTGGCGGCGCTGATGTGGCGTAAAGTAGTGGTGCAGTTGGGCGACTGGCGCGTGTGGCGGACTCATGTCCGGGCCGCCGTCACCGGCTTGGGACTGATCACCGCCTGCGTCGCCGGCCTGGTGTATTATGCGCGGATCGACGCCACCCGCGCCCTGATCTTGCCGCCGTTTCCCGGCGAGAGCATCCGCGTCCGGCTCGACCTGCCAGATGTGCCGTTCATTGATCAGACAGGAACGGCTTTCCGTTTTGCCAATCTCCGCGGCCGGGTGCTGCTCGTGACCGGGGTGTATGCGACCTGCACGACCGCCTGCCCGGAAATTTTCCTCGAGGTGCAGAAAATCCTCGGTGAGCTGCCCGCCGTCGAGCGGGCCGGCGTCAGTGTGGTGGCCCTGTCGCTCAATCCGGAGTACGAGACCGCCGCCCTGATGAAGGCGGTGGCCGAGGGCCGGGGGCTGACGCATCCGGAGTTCCGCTACATCAATGGCGAGCAGCCGGCGGCGATGCACGACGTGCTCACGTCGCTCCAATTCTCCGCCACGCGCGACCCGCGGACCGGCATCATCGATCACGCCAACCTGTTTCTGCTCGTCGACCGTTCCGGTCACATCGCCTATCGCTTCACGCTCGATCCGCGCCACCGGGCGTGGCTCCGCGAGGGCCTGCGCGCCCTGCTCCGCGAATCCCATGTCGTCGCACCAGCATCCTGACGTGGATTGCGAGGTGCTGGCTGACGCCATGGGTCCGGCCGCCGCCGCCCCCGGCTCGCTGCCACCCCCGCCACCCGTCCGCGCGGCCCGACTGCTCGCCGCCGTGGATGGGCTGGGCACCAGGCTCGACGCATGGCTGGAACGGTGGCTGCCACGGTCGCTCAACCCGCTGGCCCAGCTCGGCCCCGCCGCCAACGCCATGCTGCTGCTCGCCACCCTCTCCGGTGTGCTGCTGCTCATCTGGTATTCGGCCAGCGTGCAATCCGCCTGGCATTCGCTGGCGGATCTCGGCCCGCGCTCACTGGGCGGACTCGTCCGCAGTGTGCACCGGTATTCCTCCGACCTTACCATGCTGCTCGTGCTGGCGCATGCCGCGCGAACCTTCTTCGCCCGCAAGTTTGCCGACGCCCGCTGGCTGGCCTGGGCCAGCGGCATCGCGCTGCTCGGCCTGGTCTGGTTCATCGGCTGGACCGGCTACTGGCTGGTCTGGGATGTGCGCGCCCAGTTGCTCGCCCTCGACACCATGAAGGCCGTGGATGTGCTGCCGATCTTCGGTGAGCCGATGCTGCGACTGTTCACCTCGGACCAGACGGTGCCGTCGCTGTTGTTCTTCGTGGTATTTTTCCTGCACATGGTGCTGCCGCTCGGCATTGCCGGCGGCCTCAGTCTGCACCTGGCGCGCCTGAGCCGCACTCAGCTGCTGCCCGACTGGCGGCTGACCGCCTGGCTCACCGGTGCAGTGGTGGTGGCCGCCGTGGCCTATCCGGCGCTCAATGCGGAGATGGCCCAGATGGCCGTGAAGCCCGGCCGCCTGACCATGGATTGGTGGTTTCTCTGGCCGCTGACCATCACCGCGCGCCTCTCCGGTGGTGGCGTCTGGCTGGCGGCGACGCTGGCCACGGCCGGGTTGATGACGGTGCCCTGGTGGCTGGCGCGGCGGCGGCCGCGGGCCGTCTATCAAGCCACAGTCAACATTTCCCGCTGCTTCTCGTGCACCCTGTGTTCGCACGACTGCCCTTTCGGCGCGATC
>SESH01046087.1_pt1 | contig 12234 bp, 13 predicted proteins | sample 3171561 | NCBI WGS metagenome assembly SESH01 (sample SAMN10866947, study PRJNA518727) | freshwater metagenome | biome: subpolar coniferous forest; feature: holomictic lake; material: water; isolation source: holomictic Lake 442 2011 16.5 m and 2014 13 m | place: Canada: near Kenora, Ontario
ATGTCCGCTTTTAGACTTACAGGAGATAATTCATGAAGTTAGAATCAAATCCAGTCCTTGATTTTGCGACATCTTACGAGTTCCCCCCATACAGTGAAATGACGGGAACCGGTAAAATTGTCGCTTTTGGAGATCATAGTCACAAGTGTCCCGTGTATGTCAGCCAGCTTCCGCCATGTTCGGCGGAATGTCCGGCAGGGGAGAATATCAGGGGGTATCAGCGGTTGTTGAATGGTATCGACAAATCCGACAATGCGTGGAAAGCCGCATGGGAGACGATTGTCGACGCCAATCCTTTTCCCGCTGTTATGGGCCGGATCTGCCCTCATCCCTGCCAGAGCGCATGCAATCGCCAGTACCACGACGAAAGTGTGGCCATTAATGCTGTCGAGCAGGCCATTGGCAATTACGGCATCGAAGCCGGTCTGCAACTACCCGGAGCAGGGCCCGACAGCGGCAAAAGAGTTGCGGTTATCGGAGGGGGCCCGGCAGGACTTTCCGCAGCATACCAGCTTCGCCGAAAAGGTCATGCCGTAACGATTTACGACGCCAATGAAAAACTTGGCGGCATGGTGCTTTATGGTATTATGGGCTACCGGGTAGATCGTAAAATTCTTGACACTGAAATTCAGCGTATCATCAGCCTTGGGATTGAGACCAAAATGGGGGTACGTGTTGGTACTGATATCTCCCTTGAACAACTCGATCAAGAGTACGATGCGATTTTTCTGGCTCCTGGTGCACAGCTTGGCCGCTCACTTCCGGTATCGGGTTCCGCTGATACTCCCGGTGTGACCAATGCCATTGATTTTCTGAGAAACTACGAAGTTCAGGGCGATGCTATTGCCATAGGGAAAAAAGTACTGGTTATAGGCGACGGGAACGTCGCGATGGATGTGGCGCGTCTTGCGCTTCGGCTTGGTTCCCGGGCCTCTGTGGTAGCCGGTATTCCAAAAGAGGAGATGGCCTGCTTCCAGATTGAATTTGATGATGCGGCCAGGGAAGGAACAGTCATGCATTATATGGCAGGGGCACTGGAGCTCATCAGGGGAGAAGATGGTGTTCAGGCTCTGCGCTGTGCCCGCATGGTGAAAAAAGTGAAGGGCGAAGAGGGGTGGAATTCACCAATTCCCTTTTTCCGGTATAAAAACAGTGAGAAAACTTTTGAAATTGAGGCAGACATGATTGTTGCCGCCATCGGGCAGAGTGCCGATATGAGTGGCTTTGAAAGTGTTACTGGCGGAAGCCCCTGGCTCAAGGTCGACAAATATTTTCGTCTGCCAGGCAGGCAAAAAATGTTTGGCGGTGGAGATGCCATAAAAGTTGATCTTATCACCACGGCAGTTGGCCACGGACGCAAGGCTGCAAATTCTATCGATGCCTTTCTTAAAGGAGAAGCTCTTCCAGAGCAGGGTTATCGGGAGATAACAAAAGTTCATAAACAGGACGTACTTTACTTTATCCACTCTGATCAGGCAAAGCGCGAGACTATTGAACTGGAAGAGGTGGCAGGTAACCATGACGAACTTCTTGTAGCACTTACAGAAAGTGAGGCAAAGGCGGAGTCCGAGCGTTGTATGAGTTGCGGGCTTTGCTTCGATTGCAAGCAGTGCGTCTCTTTCTGCCCACAGGAAGCAGTTACCCGGTTCAGGGACAATCCGCCCGGAGAGGTGGTCTATACCAATTACTCAAAGTGCATCGGATGCCATCTTTGTTCGCTGGTCTGCCCTTCAGGGTATATCCAGATGGGGATGGGCGAAGGCCTATAGGCCCTGCGAAAAGAAACCATGAAAACAAGGAGATAACGGATCCATGTCAGAAGATGTCATATATCAGGTTCAGGAGGCCATTGCATGCTCCAGAAAGTGGGCTGAAACAGGATGGCCGGTTACATTCGGGCCTCGCAATGTAGATGTATCGTCGCTCCAGCAGGCCCAGTCATTGCCTAAAAATTTTGTTTTTCGGCTGGAGGCTGTCAACTATTGGAATCAGGCGAAGCTTACAGGAAATGATGCGGCTGATTCAGGTCAGAAGGCGCTGGATGCCCTGAAAAACAGCAACCTCTCCACAGCCGAAAATGCACTCTATTTTTGCCAGTTTATCGAAAAGCCGTTCGCTGAACATTCAAAAACCTGGTTGCCGCTTTATGAGGCATTTAAAAAGAAGCGTGAAGGGCTTTGATTGCGCAAGAGTCTCTGATTTTTCATAAACTTTTAACGAATGGATCTGTAGTGAAAATAGGAATTCTACTCAAAGAGGGACCGTATAACCATCAAGCCTCCGATACGGCCTTCAAGTTTGCTGAAGCCGCAATCAAAAAAGGACATACGGTTGATGCGGTCTTTCTTTACAATGATGGTGTCACCAATGTGACGAAGCTCATGGATCCACCCCAGGACGACCGCAATATTGCAACTCGCTGGAGTGAACTGAGCCAGAAACATGGAGTCGAGATCCTTGCCTGTATTGCAGCCTCCAAACGTCGGGGAATCAGTGATGATGTTCTCGTTGAGGGGAGTGCGATTACCGGGCTTGGTACCCTTACAGACATTGCTATCCGTAACGACAGACTCGTAACCTTTGGAGATTGAAGTATCTATGGAAAACGAAAATATAAAGAAGATCATGCATGTGCTGCGCCATGCGCCACACGGTACAATCTATACATACGAGGGGCTGGAAATGATTCTGATCATGGCCGCCTACGAGCAGGATCTTTCGGTTGTCTTTATCGGCGACGGGGTCTATGCCCTCAAAAAAGGCCAGGATACCAGCGGTATCGGCATCAAGGGTTTTTCAAAGACCTTTATGGCTCTTGATGGCTATGATGTGGAAAAACTCTATGTCGACAGGGTCTCACTTGAAGAACGGGGTTTGACCGAAGAGGATCTTGTCGTTGATGTCGAAGTACTTGAGGCTGAAGAGACCGGCCGGCTGATGAAGGAACAGGATGTCATTATTCACCATTGACCGACAGAACCATGTTACATACTATCAATAAGTCTCCTTTTGAAAATAATACATTCGAGACCTGTATCAGGTTTCTGTTGCCGGGAGATCCCGTTCTTTTTATTGAAGACGGCGTTTATGCTGTTCAGACTGGTAATAAATTTTCATCCACGATTGAACGTGTTCTTAAAACAAATCCTGTTTTTGCATTGAAGCCAGATCTGGATGCACGGGGGATTGCCGCTATTGCTGACGGTGTTGAAAGCGTCGATTATGAAGGATTTGTCGGCCTTGTCGAAGAACATCAAGTGAACAGTTGGTTTTGAGTTGTTGATGGTATACAAAATCCTCGAATAGTCATTCAGTATGCTATGAATACAGTGCTGGCGAAGTTTTTGGAGTCCAACAAGAAAGCAATTCTTCAGCAATGGCTGGATTGTGCGCTTGCATTGTTTCCCGAAAAAATGGGTTACAGTACTCCGGTTGCCATGGTGCTTTCCGGAGCGCTGGAAAAGATTCTTTCCGGTCTTGGAAAGAGTGAAAACGATTGCCAGGAGGTGCTTGACGATGTTACAAGGATTTTAGCCGTACAGAACTTTCCGCCATCAAAAGCATTGTCTATTTTTTTGGAACCGAAACTCATTTTGCATGACATCATGATGAAAACCACTGTGGCAGGCACCTTGACGCAGGAGGTTCAGGAGGCATTCAATTCGCGTCTTGACGGGCTCACTCTTGAAGCTTTCGACAGTTACATGCGACATCGTGAAAAAATATATCAGCTTAAAGTTGAAGAGGGCAGCCGCCGTATGTACATGGCACTGAGGAGGACTGAGGCATGAAAAAAGTGTTTATGCCACTTGTTATGGTGGCAGTTCTTGCGCTTGTCCCATTTTTGGGCGTGCAATATGCAGGCTTGTCTTACCTGTTCGGTGTCATCATTCCCTATACGGCAATTGTTGTTTTGCTGGCTGGTTTTCTTCTGCGTTTGGTCGACTGGCTCAGGCGGCCTGTTCCGTTTCGTATACCAACGACCTGCGGACAGGAAAAATCTCTGGAATGGATCAAGTACGACCGGTTTGAAAGTCCCCATAGATTTTGGGAAGCTGCGGCAAGGGTGTTGTCAGAAGTGTTCCTTTTCCGCTCTCTTTTCCGGAATACAAAGGCTGAACTGCACAAAGATTCCAATCTTGCCTACGGATCACACAAATGGCTCTGGCTTGGTGGTCTTGCATTTCATTGGTCTCTTCTGATCATTGTGCTGCGCCACTCTCGTTTCTTTTTTGTCATGGTTCCGGGATTCACTGAGTTTCTTGATCATGCCGATGGTTTTCTTGATGTCACCCTTCCAACCTTTTATATCACCAACGCAGTGGTTCTTGCGGCCATCACCTTTCTTGTTTTTCGTCGGCTGAATGATGCGAAAATGCGTCTCATTTCATTGCAGACTGATTACTTTCCGCTTTTTCTCATTGCGGCTATTGTTGTCGTCGGTATTCTCATGCGCTATTTGACAAGGCTGGATATTATGCCAGTAAAAGATCAGATGCTGAGGCTGGTCAACTTCAGTTTTGATGATCCAGGGGAAATAGGCACTCTCTTTTATGTTCATCTTTTTCTGGTTTCAGTTCTTGCGATCTACTTTCCCTTCAGCAAGCTCATGCATGCCGGAGCGATATTTTTAAGTCCGACACGCAACCTGTGCAATAACAGCCGTGAAAAACGGCATGTAAATCCCTGGAATGCTTCGATCAAGTTCAAAACATACTCCGAGTATGAAGATAATTACCGCGATAAGATGAAAAAGGCCAATCTGCCGATTGAAAAGCAATAATTATGTCGAAATACGTTCCCAAACTTTCCGATCTTAAAAAAGAGTTCGACGAGAAGCCCAGTGTTCTGAAGGGGAACTACTCTGTTCAGGAGTGGTGGGATATTCCAGTAGAGTTCCGTGACGGCAACTGGTGTTTTCCCGGAAAACCGGAGGTGCTTGAAGATCTTGGTTTTGCCAATCCCAGGAAATGGGCGGCAACCGACGAGAATTGGCAACTGCCCGCAGGCTGGCAGAAAACGATCAGCGACGGGTTGCAAAGCCGCCTGAAGAAGTACCGTTCCCTGAAACTGTTTCTTGATAGCTGCGTTCGTTGCGGAGCCTGTGCCGACAAGTGCCACTTTTTTCTTGGCACCGGTGATCCCAAAAATATGCCGGTTGTCCGGGCAGAGCTGCTTCGGTCAGTCTATCGTCATGATTTTCCTCTGGTCGAGAAAATTCTGAAAGGCTTTTCAGGATCACGGAAGCTGACGGAAGCGGTTATCAAAGAGTGGCACATGTACTTTCATCAATGTACCGAATGTCGCCGCTGCTCTGTTTTCTGCCCCTTCGGGATTGATACGGCTGAGATAACCATGATGGTCAGGGAACTGCTGAACCTGATCGGTGTGAACAACAACTGGATTCTTGCTCCTGTTTCGAACTGTAACCGTACCGGGAACCACCTTGGTATTGAGCCGCACACCTTTGTGCAGAATATAAATTCCCTGGTTGAGGATATCGAAGATCTTACCGGAGTTGCAGTAGAGCCTACCTTCAATCGCAAGGGTGCGGAGGTGCTCTTTATTACTCCTTCCGGCGATGTGTTCGGTGATCCTGGCGTCTATACGATGATGGGCTACCTCCTGCTCTTCCACCATATTGGTCTTGATTATACCATCAGCACCTATGCTTCTGAAGGAGGGAATTTTGGCATGTTCACCTCGAACGATATGATGAAGAAGCTGAACGCCAAGATGTATCATGAAGCAAAACGGCTCGGTGTGAAATGGATACTCGGTGGCGAGTGCGGCCACATGTGGCGTGTGGTGCATCAGTACATGAATACTATGAACGGTCCGGCGGATTTTCTGGAAGTGCCGGTTTCTCCGATTACAGGAACCCGGTTCAGTAATGCTGCAGCGACAAAGATGGTTCATATTGCAGAATTTACGGCAGACCTGATTCACCACAAAAAGCTTAAACTTGATCCGAAACGGAACGACCACCTGCGCACCACCTTTCATGATTCCTGCAACGTTGCCAGAGGAATGGGGATGTTCGAGGAGCCCCGCTATGTTCTCCGGAATGTCTGCAACACTTTTCACGAGATGCCGGAAGATACCATCCGGGAAAAGACCTTCTGCTGCGGTTCCGGAAGTGGCCTGAATGCCGAAGAGAATATGGAGATTCGCATGAGAGGAGGATTTCCTCGAGCCAATGCCGTGAAGCATGTCAAAGATGGTCACAAGGTTGATTCTCTTGTGACCATCTGCGCTATTGATCGGGCAAGTCTTCCGCCTCTGATGAATTACTGGAATCCGGGAGTTTCGGTTTATGGGCTTCATGAACTTGTTGGAAATGCGCTGATCATGCAGGGAGAGAAAAAGAGAACAGAAGATTTGAGGGAAAATGCAATGGCAGGTTTCGGGGATGGGGGTGATGATGAAGAGTAGACTTTTTTGGATTATTGCCGTTTCATCCTTCTCTCTTTTAGTCCTGTTCAACCTCTTGAAAGGAGAGGCTGAAATAGTTCCTGCGCCTGCCCCACGGGTTTCAGCGATTGACAGTACAAAGTGCATCGCTCCGGCAGCATTCATGCGTGCGAACCACATGCGGGTGCTGGATGAATGGCGGAATGCCTCCGTTCGAACAGGGAAGAGAGTACATATCACTCCCAATGGCAGCAAATTCGAGAAGAGCCTGAATACCTGTCTGGGATGTCATTCCAACAACAGGCTTTTCTGCTATAACTGCCATAGCTATGCCAATGTAAAACCAAAGTGCTGGAATTGTCATCTGTCGCCGATGGAAACACCATGATGAATGAACAACGAAGAGAATTTATCAAGAAAACCGCATTAGGGGTTCTTGTCGGGCTCGGCGCTGCCTCCGGCCTTGTTCCCGCTTTTTCGCTGGAAAAAACGGTTCTTCCTGTCTGGGATGAGCAACCTGTTCCGGGAAAAATTCGATGGGGAATGCTGATTGATACGCGAAAATGCAAGGAGGGTTGCAAGCAGTGCATGGTAGCGTGCCATCATGAACATAATGTTCCTGATTTCAGGAACAAGAAAGAGGAGATCAATTGGATCTGGAAAAACCAATACCAGCAGGTATTTCCAACTGCCAGCCAGCAATTTCCTGGCAAGGAGATTCAGGAACGCTCCTGTCTGGCTTTGTGCAACCATTGTGCAGATTCTCCCTGTACGCGAGTCTGCCCCACCGGGGCCACCTTTAAGCGTTGGGATGGCATTGTGGCGATGGATTATCATCGTTGTATTGGCTGTCGTTTCTGTATGGCCTCCTGTCCCTATGGTTCCCGGAGCTTTAACTGGCAGGATCCCCGTACGGCCATACACGATCCGGTTACGACATACCCCACAAGGGAGCAGGGCGTTGTGGAAAAATGCAATTTCTGTTCCGACCGTCTGGTCAAAGGCCAGCAGCCTGCCTGCACAGAGGCTTGCCCTGAGCAGGCGTTGACCTTCGGTGACCTGAACGATCCCCGCTCCGATATTCGGATGCTTCTTGAAACCAACGCAACGATGCAGCGGAAGCCTGAGTTGGGAACCAAACCTTCAGTTTTTTACATTATTTAACGATTTCCCATGATTGAGAAAGCTCTGAAAGGAAACCGCAGTTACTGGATCTGGATAGCATTCCTTATCTCTGTTATTGGTATTGGCCTCTCTGCCTACAACCAGCAGAGGTGGTTTGGGCTTACGGTTACAGGGATGGGGCGGGACATAAGTTGGGGTCTCTATATTGCGCAATTCACCTTTCTGGTTGGTGTTGCCGCATCCGCTGTTATGGTGGTGCTTCCCTACTATTTGCACAATCAGAAGGAATTTGCAAAAACGGTTATCATTGGTGAATTTATGGCTGTATCGGCAACCATGATGAGTATGCTTTTCATTATGGCAGATATGGGCAGGCCTGATCGGATACTTAATATCATTCTTTATGCAAATCCCCGTTCCATAGTATTCTGGGATGTGCTGGCACTTTCCGGTTATTTCATTCTTAATCTTATTTCCGGTTGGGCGATGCTCGGAGCTGAGAAAAAGGGTGTTGCACCATCTGCATGGCTTAAGCCTCTTGTTTATCTCTCAATTCCCTGGGCATTCAGCATCCATACGGTCACCGCATTTCTCTACGCGGGTATGCCAGGCCGCCACCTCTGGTTGACGGCAGTTCTTGCGCCTCGTTTTCTTGCTTCTGCATTTGCGGCTGGGACAGCGCTCCTCATTATTGTCTCTCTTATTCTCAAAAGAACGACTGGCTTTGATACGGGAAAAGAGGCAAGAGAGAAGCTTGCTATACTGGCAACTTATGCTGGATTGGCCAATATTTTTCTGCTCGGGATGGAATTTTTCACGACCTTTTACAGTAACGTGCCTGCCCATAAAGAGAGTCTGCAATACCTCTATTTTGGTCTTGACGGCAAATACCAGTTTGTATCCTTGATGTGGTTCTCCCTCATTTCCGGTCTGGTTTCCATCATCGTTCTTCTTGTCCCCGCATTAAGGAGATCTACAAATTGGCTTGTTGCAGCATGTTCATTTCTTGTGCTCTCCATCTGGATTGACAAGGGTGTCGGATTGATTATTGGCGGCTTCATTCCTTCGCCTCTCGAAGAGATCGTTGAGTACAATCCAACATCAACTGAAATGCTCATTGCTCTTGGAATATGGGGTACTGGTATTCTTTTGCTTACCGTGTTGCTGAAGGTGGCTGTTGCCGTCAAGATGGAAACCGACTCCTGACCGGTTACCTGCCCTGCTTTTCGGGTATGCAGGGTGCCAATTTATTTTCGACGGGAAGCCCCCCTTGTCAGGGAACTCTTGTTGAATCAAAGGAGAGATCATGAAGAGTTTTCTGCCGCTTAATGTCAGAATAGATAACAGGAAAATTCTTTTTGTCGGAGGTGGTAAAATTGCACTCCACAAAATCAAAACAGTTCTGCAGTACACCAGGAATATTTCAATAATAGCGCCAGAGATTCAGGACGAGTTGCATGAGATGGGATTCAACGAGATCCGTAAAGAATATGAAAAATCGGATCTTGAGGGCTTTTTTCTTGTCTATGCCTGCACCAACAACATAGAGGTGAACCGCAGGATAAAAAACGATGCTGCGGCTTATGGAATTATGGTCAATGTTGTCGATAACCGGGAGTTGTCAGATTTCATTTCACCGGCAGTCATCAAAAAAGATGAGATGACCATTGCCGTATCCTCAAATGGCGAAAATGTAAAAAAATCAGTTGAGTGGCGAAACAAGATAAAAGCTATGCTCCAGCATGGTGATTTCTTTACAAAGAGTTCCGAACCGAACAAGAGTGGATATGTCTATATCATCGGTGCTGGGCCTGGTGACCCTGAATTGCTGACCATAAAGGCAGAAAGAGTGCTTCGTGAAGCCGATGTTATTCTTTATGATGACCTGGTGAACAGCGAGATCGTTGACCGGTTTGACGCAGAAAAAATTTATACCGGCAAAAGAAAGGACAGTCACCACTTTGAACAGGAGGCTATCAATGAAGAGCTTGTTAGCCAAGCCCTCCAGGGGAAAAAAGTTGCCAGATTAAAGGGAGGAGACCCATTTATTTTTGGCCGAGGTGGAGAGGAAATTGAAGCGCTGCGGCAACATGGTATCAGATATGAAATTATACCTGGTATTACTGCAGCCCATGGTGCCAGTGCCTACACAGAGATCCCCCTGACCATGAGAAAAATCTCCTCATCAGTTGCCTTCTGTACCGGTCATCCGGTCAACAATATCCAGGTTCCGGATGCTGATACTCTTGTATACTACATGGTTGCCTCTACTGTTCATGAGGTACTTGATGCCGTTGCTGAAAAAGGCAGGGATGAGAATACCATGGTTGCGATAGTCCAGAATGCAACACGCTACAATCAGAAGATTATCACAGGCACACTGGGTGAATTAAGAAAAAGTGAGAAGGCGGTCTATTCGCCAGCACTGCTTATTCTTGGTGAAAATATCAATCAGTTTATAAAGGATAACTGGTACTCCAAAAAGAAAAAGGTGCTCATTGCGGGGGAAGATTCCGGGCTTTATGTTTCCGAGGAGTATATCAAGGTGCTTTTTTCAAGCAAGAGGGAAGAGTGTACTGATTGTCATAACCATCAACAGATTGAACCGTTAGACCTCGACTTTATTGACGAGATATATTTTTCATCATTGGCAGGCATCCGAAACTTCAGTGCTTTCTATAAGAGCATCCCGAAGAAGATTACAGTAAAAACGGCCAATACAGAAGTAGGCGATGAGTATAAAAAGCTTTTCCTGACGTAGACTATCTCAGTATAATGAAGTATACCCGCAAGCTGTGGAAGGTCGGTTAAAAGGGTCAGCTTTACTTATCGCTCATGTCGTATTTCAAACATGTCTGCCTTGTTGAAGCGTTACAGTCCGCAAATACTCCGATCCCCCGCTTTTTCTCAGATTCTATAGGGGTGTGTTACATCGCTGGTGCCATCAAGCATGATGTCGAAACACTTGTCATGCCTGAAAATTATTTTAACGATGCCGTTTTTGAGAGCTTTCGAGCGCTTCTCAAACGTTATCCAATCGATCTGGTCGGCATTTCATCGATGACAGGAGCCTTTAACAATGCCATGAAACTTGCCTTGATTGCCAAAGAGCATGGGGTGTTTGTAGCCATGGGTGGATTTCATCCGACAGTGCTTCCTGAGGAAGTCCTTAGACTTGACTGTGTGGATGTTGTGGTCATTGGTGAGGGTGAAGCAACTTTCAGAGAGCTGGTACTACATGGGCTGTCGAAGGATATCAAGGGACTCGCCTACAAGGATGGTAGCGGAATAGTCTTCACTGGAGAGCGGCCCGTTATCATTGACGTCAATTCAATAGACTTTCCTTTAAGAAGCCTGCGTCCGGAACGATACGGTGAAAAAGGTTCAGAATATTCAATTGATACCATCTATACGTCTCGTGGTTGCCCATGGACATGTTCATTTTGTGCAAATGACCAAATGCATAAGCACTGGAGAGGGAGAAGTCCTGAGAATGTAGTAGAGGAACTGAGCATGCTTCATGATCCGAAAAAGAAGAAGCACATCAAGATCTGGGATGCCAATTTTCTGACTAATATTAAGCGGGCTGAACAGATTTGTGATCTTCTGATTGAGAAAGGGTTGACGAATTTCAAATTCGGTACGGAAAGCAGGGTGAAGGATGTGATACGGGGAGAACGAATTCTTCCGAAACTTCGTCAGATTGGGCTGCACTTGATCGGGCTTGGCATCGAAAGTCCGCATGAAAAAACCCTGTCGTTGATGAACAAGAATAACAATTTGGAAGAAGTCAAATATGCCATAGAACTGACCAGAAAAAACGGCATCAGCACGGAAGGATATTTTATTGTCGGACATTATTCCGAAACGATCGAAGACACCATGGCTTACCCTGAATTTGCCAAAAGCCTTGGTCTCAGCAAGGCTTTGTTTATGGTCATGACACCCTATCCAGGGACAAAAGTATTCCATGAGTATCAAAATGCAGGAAATATCGTTTCATACGACTGGGATCTCTACAACAATTACTCTCCTGTAGTTAAAACAGCATGTATGGATGCGCTCACTATCGTGAAGATAATGGCATATTGCACCATCGCTTTCAGCGGATACCGATCCGTTCTCAGGAGGAACAGTAAACACGGAATACTGGCTGACCTGCTCTCCCGCCTTTTTTCGTTCATCAGTATCATGAAAGTAAACAAAAGCCTTACAGAAAATGAGGTACGCAACTCTTTATTTGATGCTTTCTTGATGTATCAGGAAAAAAATCCTGTGATAGAATCTGAAGACAATTCTTTCTCTAAAAAGCAATGGATGGAGACTATTGTTATCAGTCTCGAACATTCTCCAGGAAAGGCGATCGACTTTGTTTTTGAACAGCACGGGATCAGACGAAACATGTCAATCGTTAAACGGGATTCAGAAATTCCCACACCAAATGCCGTTATCAGTCTCGACGATCTCATTGCATTTTCCAGGGCAGTCTCTATTGACTGGATGATCAAAGTATTCTTTACCGGTGAGATACTTAAAAACAACCCGCATCTGCTTTTGAACAGCGCAAGATTTGTCCGGCAGCTCTCACGGTTACTTGCTGATCGGGACCTGTGGCGTATATCCAGATCTGCAGTCTTACTTTATTCAGGCGCACTAGAACCTGACAGAGCAATTGTCAGGAGCCGTTGAGCACTT
>SESH01080920.1_pt1 | contig 12205 bp, 9 predicted proteins | sample 3171561 | NCBI WGS metagenome assembly SESH01 (sample SAMN10866947, study PRJNA518727) | freshwater metagenome | biome: subpolar coniferous forest; feature: holomictic lake; material: water; isolation source: holomictic Lake 442 2011 16.5 m and 2014 13 m | place: Canada: near Kenora, Ontario
CCAGACCTCGAACAGCGGATGTGGGTTGGGCGACACGTCCGTTCTGGAGAGCGTGCTGGGGGACAGGACGACCTTGACCACCTTGCCGCCGCTGGCGATCCCGCCGAGCACGTGCCCTAGTTCGTGGACGGCTTGCATCGCCAGCCACGAGAAACCGACGAAGGTCACGATCAGGATGATCTGGGGAAGGCGGGCGTTGGCTTGCATTGGCATCATCCTGGATTGATCGGGCCCATCATCCAGAAGAAGATGAACATCGCTATCAGGAAGAGTGCGATGACCAATCCGAGGATGTTTGTTGTGAGCACGACAACTCGCCAGCCCTCGCCGATGTCACTTGCCCTTGTTCGTACGATAGCGAGCACCTGGTAAACGGCAATGAGCGGGCTTCCTAAAAAGATCGTCTTTACCACCATGCCTCCTTCCAACGGGTGCGACTTTCGAAGACAGTGATAGATGATGAACGAGCCGATTAAGGAGACAAGAAACAAGGCAATGGCGTTGCCTGCGAACACCGTGATACGGATGCGATTCCTTCTGATCCATACAGTTACTATGGCGTTCCGTCCGAACAGGCGTCGTATAAGTGCAACGCCCAGGCCCAGGACGAAGCCGAGCGGGAGGTAGGCGATGCCATTCCAGAAGGCAATCCTATGCCGGGCGATCATCCAGGCATCGGTTGATTTGAAGCCGTTCCCGGTCAATTTGGAGGCGATATACCATCCTGGAATGGATGGCATTGCCTGTCGCACCGTTCGCTCGTCGAGGAACTGGCCGTGATCCCGATGCCAGGCAAACATGACATACGGCCCGAGGTAGCCAAGGATTACGCCAAGTAGGGCGGTTAACAGGCAGGACCATGCGAAGGTTCGCTTCAAGGATGCACCCTGACTTCCTCTGCCTTCCGGCTCTTGGAGAAGGTCACACGCCCGATGCGGGCGGGCCCCGCCAGCCCTCCCTTCCTCTCGATCCACATTATGCGGGAGGTCGTCATCCTGCTATAGACGGGGATCGACGGGTTCGCTTTCCAGCGCCAGCACGCCGAATACGCACTCGTGAACACGGCGCAGCGGCTCCTTCCGGACGAACCGTTCCAGCGACTCGATGCCCAGGGCGAACTCCCGCAACGCCAGCGACCGCTTGGCCCCCAGATTGCGGGACCGCAGCCGCTCCAAGTTGTCAGGCGCCGTGTATTCGGGACCGTAGATGATGCGCAGATACTCCGGCCCCCTTACCTTGACCGCAGGCTGCACCAGCCCCCGTTTCCCTTTCGTCACGAAGTCGAGAGGCTTTACCGCCATGCCCTCTCCGCCTTTGGACGTCAGGTCCTCCCACCAGGCGGTCGCCTCTGCCTGGCTTTGCGGGTCTATCAGGTCCACAACCTTGTACGGGGTGGCCAGAAGCAGGCCGGAATCGCCCCCGCAGAGCCGCTTCAGGGTCTCCATGTGCCAGACATGGTCCCTGTCTATGTGGACCTTCCCCTCCGTGGCGAGAAGATGGAACGGGGCCAGTTTGAAGTCAGCCACGGACTTCACGGGCCAACAATACTGCCGGTAAGCGGCAATATACTGCTCGATCATCTCCGCCCTGGTCTTCGACCGGGACAGGATCGCATCCACGTCTGCCGCCTTGACGGAACTGTTCGCCGGCACCTCAAACGACTTGACCACATCGCTTCGTGCGGCAGTGCGTTCGAGGCAGAGAACCGCTTCCTTGAATGATGCGCGTGCGGCAGCACCGACAGCAGCATATTGCGTCTGGAGCAACTGCTGGGCCTTTGCGGACCAGGGCATGAGCTCGCAATCCAGGCAAGCCCACTCAGTCCCGAACTCGTCCCAGAACCCGATCCGATCCATGGCCTGCCGCACAAGCGACAGGACCTGCTGTTCCATAGACTGGTCCTCAAAGAATCGGCGGCCGGTTCGCGTATACACGATGCCGATGCCGTCATTGAGTATCCCGAACCGCTTGCTGACGGCGTTCTCATCCCGGCACACGATCACCACGGCACGGGACCCCATGTGTTTCTGCTCGCACACGACCTTGGGCACGCCGACCGACCGGAAGTGGGCGAACGCCTCGACCGGGTATTCGAGATACCCCTCGGCCTTGCTCGTCTCGCTGGGCGACATGGTCGGGGGCAGGTAGATGAGCCACTTGGGGTTGGCTGCGTAGCGGCTCATGATCTCAAGAGCCGCCGTGGCGTTCTCCTCCCGGACCGTCACGGTGGAATGGAGCCGAGTCGTCACGATGCGCTTGCCGAGAACATCCTCCGCGTCCAGGAGGTCGTCATGAATCTGCTGGGTGGTCAGGGCCGGGGCTTGCGTCTCCTCGGGGATGAACGGCTTTGCTGGCGTGCAGTAGGTGTGCGCGGCGGGAACCGATACGAACTCCCGCTCCGGATAGCGGAGAGCCGTCAGCTTGCCCCCGAACACGCAACCCGTGTCGATGTTCACCGTCCTGTTCAGCCACTCGGGTTCGGGCACCGGGGTGTGGCCGTAGACCACGCTGGCATTGCCCCTGTATTCCGCCGCCCAGTTGTAGCGCACCGGAAGGCCGAACTCGTCCGTCTCTCCCGTCGTCTCGCCGTAAAGGGCGAAGTCACGCACCTTCCCGGAGCCGCGGCCCTGCATCTCCTGCTTCATGCCGGCGTGGGCAACGACGAGCTTGCCGCCATCGAAGACATAGTGGCTGACCAGACTGTCGAGGAAGCCTACGGCCTCCTTGACGAATGCCTCCCGCATTTCGGCGGGGATGGCCTCGAACTGCGCGAGGGAATCCTGAAGCCCGTGGGTGATCTGCACGTCCCGGCCGGACAGCTTTCGCATCAGCTTCATGTCATGGTTGCCGGGGACACAGTGTGCGGTCCCGGTCATTACCATGTTCCGTACGAGCCTCAGCGTGTCGAGAATCCTCGGCCCCCTGTCCACGATGTCGCCGAGGAACACCGCCTTCCGTCCCGCCGGATGTTCGTAGGTCTTGTTGCCCCATACCGGGTCATCCGGCTGGTTCTCCAGGACCGCGTAGCCCAGGTTATGCAGCAGGAGTTCTAACTCGTCGCAACATCCGTGAACGTCGCCGATGATGTCGAAGGGGCCATGCTCGTCCGACTTGTCGTTCCAGAGGGGCACCCGCTGCATGGTGGCCGCATCGACGGCGGCCACGGAATCCAGGACGAACACGTGCCGGAATCCCTCCCGTTGTAGCCCCCTGAGCGAGCGACGGAGTTGCGTGGTCTGCTGGCGGATCACGTGCGGGCCGAAATTCCGGTCGGCCCGCTGTGCGTTGTGGGCCTGACACACCTTCTCGGGCAGGTTGAACACGATGGCGGCGGGGATGCAGTGATAGTCCCTCGCCAGTTGGACCAGGGGCTTTCTTGCCTCAGGCTGCACGTTGGTCGCATCCACCACGGTGAGCTTGCCGGCGGCCAGGCGTTTGCGTGCGACAAAGTGCAGCACCTCGAACGCGTCGGTCGTGGCCTTCTGGTCGTTCTCGTCATCCGAAACGAGCCCGCGGCAGAAGTCTGACGACAGCACCTCAGTCGGGCGGAAATGCTTTCTGGCAAATGAGGACTTCCCGGCCCCCGAAGGACCGATCAGGACCACAAGCGACAGATTGGGGATTTTGATGTCCATTTGTCCTCAGCTTCGGTCGCGGGCGAACACGGCCATCTGGGTTGGCGGCCCCAGTTTCGCGTCATCGGGGCCAATCGGCAGGAACTTGACGCCGTAGCCGAAACGCTCCGCCATGCCATTGGCCCACGCCTGGAACTCGCTCCGGGTCCACTCAAAGCGATGGTCGCCATGTCGGAACGTCTGTTTCGCTTCCCCATCCTGCCCGCCAAGACCCCACACCACGTTGTATTCGCGGTTCGGGGTCGTCAGAACCACCGTGCCTGGCTTGGCGAACTCGAACAGCACCCGTTCGAAAGCCGCCAAGCGGGGAGGATCGAGGTGCTCGATGACCTCCACGACCGCCGCCGCATCGAAGCCCTCAAGCCGGCGGTCCCTGTACATCAGCGATCCGTGAGTCAGCCTTATGCGGTTCTTCGCCCATGACGGCAAGTTGTCCATCCGGAGGCGCACGTTGGCGATTTCGAGGGACCGGATGGACACGTCCAGGCCCACGATCTCCTCAAAGTGCTTGTCCCTGAGGAGTTCCGCCAGCAGCTTGCCTTCGCCGCAGCCCAAGTCCAGTACGCGTTTGGCACCCGAACCCTTCAGGGCCGCCATGACGGCGCCCAAACGGGCCTCGTTCAGGCTTGCCTCGGCAGCCACAGGCTCCTCCCGGTCCCGGACCCCATCGGAAGTATCTTCTGCCGCCGGATCAGGGTCGTCTTCGGCAAGCCGGGCCAGCGCCTCACGGGCAAGGCTGGGCTGGAACTTCAGATAACGGTGGGCAATGGCTTCCCGCTCGGGGTGCGATGCAAGCCAGCCTTCACCCCGAGTCATCAGCTTCTCGACTTCGTCGTCGCCCACGTAGTAGTGCTTGTTGTTGTCCAAGACCGGAATCAGTACGTACAGATGGGTGAACATCTCTTGGAGCGTCTTGGTGCCGTTGATCGCCACGGCGAAGTACGGCCCCTCGCCCCACTCAGGGAATTTTTCATCCAGCGGCAGCCTTGTGGCCTCGACCGTGTAGCCCAACGGCTCAAAGAGCCTGCGCAGGAAAGCGTCACCGCCCCGGCGGCAAGGCAGGGCGGGAATCTCGGCCCGGAGTGGGAGCGGGGTCTCGACAAGCTCCGGTTTGGCCTTGCACTGCCCCTTGAGCACGGAACTGAACACCTGCGCCAGGGCCACGCTCAGGTACGACGAGGCGGCGTAGGGGCGGTCATTGACGTACTGGTCGAGCGGCCCGCCTCCCGAAGAGCCGGCTCGTCCGCGGACCATGCCTACCGGATCGACGTCCAGCATCACGGCAACGGTACACTTCTCCGGCGTCGCCTCCGGGAAGAAGACGTGGACCTTCCCGAACGTCATCTCAAATTCCTGGAACCTCGCAGGATTCTTGTGCAGCAGGAACCCGATGTCCGTTGCAGGATTATGTGTTGTCGTGACCGTGAGCAACATGCTTCCACCTATTTCGGGCACAATGTACGGCAATGCCAGATTGCCGTCGAGGCGTATGATGGTTTTGGCTTTTCGCCAGGTAGCGCAGCTGCCCACAGCCCCGTCCCGTGCGCCCCACGACGGGCCTCTTGCCGACGGCGATGGCGACAGGGAGGGGTCTTTGTCCCGGCGTTTCGAGGGGCATCGTGGCAGACCAGAAAGGTATTGACCGTCCGACGCCGATGGTCAACTATCCACCAGTTGTTTTATTCATGCGCACCGTGGGTGAGGCTCTCCGGGCGTTGCTAAGACGCGAACATCCAGGCAGGCGGTGTTGCGGGGCGCAATGCAGGTGAACTGACACTTAGCACGTTGAGAAGAAAGGCGAGGCGCACTATGTTCGGAATGAGGTTCATCAAGGTACAGCCTACTGACTATGTGCTTCAGTATCAGAAGGGGAAACTGGTGCGGGAGGGGGCCGGTCTGGCATTCTTCTATTTCGCCCCGACCACGTCGTTGGTGTTGATTCCCGTGGGCACCGTCGATGTGCCTTTCATCTTCGAGGAGGTCACGTCCGACTTTCAGGCCGTGACGATCCAGGGGCAGATCACCTACCGGATTTCGGACCCCAAGAAGCTGTCGCAGTTGATGAACTACACCGTCGCCGCCAACGGCAAGGACTATACTTCGGACGATCCGCAGAAGCTGCCCCAGCGACTGATCAACCACGTGCAGGTGCTGACACGCTCATCTCTCAGGAGCATGCCGTTGCGAACGGCGCTCGGAAATTCCGACGGTCTTGTCACCGTGATCCGCGATGGGCTCCAGAAGGCAGAGACGATTACCGCACTGGGGATCGAAGTCATGGGGTTGTCGGTTCTTGCCATCAAACCGACGCCGGAGACAGCCCGTGCTCTGGAGGCGGATGCCAGGGAGCAGATACTGCGCGTCGCCGACGAGGCCGTATACAGCCGAAGGAATGCCGCCTTGGAGCAGGAACGGCGCATCAAGGAGAACGAGCTGAACACGGAAATCGCGGTGGAGAACAAGAAGCGGCAGATCAAAGAGGCGCAGATGGAGGCCGAGAAGTCCGTCCAGCGCAAGCGGCAGGAGTTGAAGGAAGCCGAAATGGCTGGGAAGATCGCCATCGAGGAGAAGAACAAGACTCTCGTGGCTCTGGTCGCCGAAAACGCGAAACACGAGGCGGACACCAGGGCTTATGGCATTTCGGTCGTGCTGAAGGCCGTTGGCGAAACCAATCCCGAGGTCCTGCAGGCGCTCGTAAGCGTCGGCATGGAGCCTGCCCAGATGGTCGCCCTTGCCTTCAAGCAGTTGGCCGCAAGTTCCGCGAAGATCGGCGAACTCAACATCTCGCCGGAACTGCTGCGGGAGTTGATGGCGAAACGGCCCGGGGCCTGATGGACCGCCTGACGGAGAATAAGATCGTCCTTGTCGTGAGACGGACGAGGCTCGACGACCTCATCGTCCGGTTCAACACGGAGTCGCAAGCCCAGTTCTACGTTGAACACCTCGGGGCTGACTTCTCGGACTACAAGCGGGAAGACGACCAATACAAGGCGTCGATCGCCGACGCTCAGCGGGCGCTCTCCTCGCTCGGACGCCTCCAAACCGTCGACCGGGCATTCGTTCCCAGTTTCGTCTTCGGCCGTGGCGACACGGTCGTCGTCCTTGGGCAGGATGGGCTGGTGGCGAACACCCTCAAGTACCTGGACGGTCAGTCCGTCGTGGGCGTAAACCCCGATCCGGGCCGGTGGGAGGGCATATTGCTGCCATTCACGGTGCCTGAACTGCCTGCGGTAATGCCGGCCGTGTTCTCGGGCAGTCGTCCCATCCGCAAGGTGACCATGGCCAAGGCAGAACTGAACAACGGCCAGACGCTGTACGGTGTCAACGACTTATTCATCGGCCCGAGGTCGCACACATCCGCCCGCTACGCGCTGCGCATCGGCGAGAAGTCGGAGGCGCAGAGCTCCAGCGGGGTGATCGTATCGACGGGGCTGGGATCGACAGGCTGGCTGCGAAGCATACTGGCCGGCGCCGCAGGAATCGCCTCATCGCTATCGGGCAAGCGGCTGAAAGTCGGACAGAAGAACGAATTCGCCTGGGATGCGGACTATCTTTACTTCTCCGTGCGGGAGCCATGGCCCAGCAAATCCTCGTCGGCCGAACTGGCGTTCGGGAAAGTCACGCGGGATGAACCGCTCCAGATCGTCTCCCAGATGCCCGAGAACGGCGTGATCTTCAGTGACGGCATCGAGAAGGACTACGTCGAGTTCAATGCCGGGACACAAGCAACGATCACTGTGGGCGAGCGAAAGGGCCACCTTGTTGGCTGAGAGCCAGTACGGAGCGCTGGCATCCACCGCAGGCATGCAGCGGGATGCCATCGTCGGTTGCATTCTGGGCATCGCCGTTGGTGATGCCATCGGCCTTCCCTACGAAGGCATGAATCCCCGGCGGGCAAGCCGGGTGTTCAAGGAACTTGGGCGACATCACTTTGTGTTCGGCCGTGGCATGGTTTCAGACGACACGGAGCACACGTGTTTGGTTGCCGAAGCTATCCTGGAAGCCCGCGGCAATCACAAGGTTTTCGCCCAACGGCTTGCGTGTTCTCTACGGTGGTGGTTGCTCGGCATCCCTGCCGGCGTGGGACTGGCCACCTTGCGAGCCTGCCTGCGCCTCTGGATGGGCGTCCCGCCTGACAACAGCGGTGTCTTCTCTGCCGGCAACGGGCCTGCCATGCGGAGTGCGTTGCTCGGCGTTGTATACGGCGATAACCCGACCGTTCTCCGCACGATGGTCGGTATCTCGACGCGCATTACCCACGTTGACCCAAAGGCATTGTCCGGGGCTTTGACCGTGGCCATCGCTGCACACCAAAGTAGTTCAGGCGTCAGCATCACGCCCTATGATTTCGGCGAACTGATCCGTGTCCGACTCGATGACAGCGACACGGGGGAGTTCCTGCAACTGGTGGACGGAGCATGTCTGTCGGCAGCTCGGGGCGAACCGTTGGACAAGTTCGCCGAATCCATCGGATGTGGGAAAGGCATATCGGGCTACATGCTCCACACCGTGCCGTGTGTCATCCAGACGTGGCTTCGCCATCAGACGGCCTACCGTGCAGGCGTGGAGGAGATGCTGGCGGCGGGCGGCGACACCGATACGACGGCCGCCATCCTTGGCGGCATCACGGGGGCTGGCGTGGGAAAGAACGGCATTCCGTCTGAATGGCTCTCCGGAATTGTCGAATGGCCCCGTAGGACAACTTGGATGGAGGCGCTTGGCGACGCCGTAGTCCGATCACTGGCAGGTGATGCTGCCGTTCGAGTTCCGCCTTTGTTTGTTCCCGGAGTCCCGGTAAGGAACGCTTTCTTCATGGCGGTTGTGTTGGCACATGGACTGCGCAGACTGGTGCCGCCGTACTGATGTAGATCGGGCGGTGCCCAGGACCGGCGTCGGGGTTCGGTTTTACCTGCTGGTAAAAGGCGACCTTGCCCGCCGCCAGTTGGGGCGGGCGGGGGACTACGCCAAGTACGGCTTCAACCTCATTGACATGAACGACGACGATGTGCATAACCTCGACGACATTCTGCCAGCCAAACTCCTGAAGTTTGGCGTTCAAGCCTATTGAGCCGACGGCGGAAGTCGTGGCGAGGAGGCTGTGAGGTGGTCGGGCATTGCGGCGGCCTCGTGTGAGCCAACGAAATAATGAGACCGATTTTCCTAATGTTGCTGTGTGTAGGTCTGATCTTGCAGGGGTGCAGGAATGACATCCTGTCGCCCTGCGACTTCCGTGCGGAGTTCGCTTCCACCTTTAAGCAGACGAACACGAACCTGTCAGTCCGCATCGCTGGCGAAATGGAATTGCAGGTCAAGACGGCTGATGGGGGTGAGTTCACAGTCTTCCTCGACAACGCATACAGCGAGTACAAACAAGACCCAACCAACAAGCAGCAGATCATCGAACGATATATTGGCAGCACAATGGAGTCCCCGTTAACGGGGAAGGGTGACGCTGTTGAAAAGACATGGATCGTCCCCATCATCAAAGACCGAGCCTGGGTGACGGAAACCCGCCGAGACTTTCTTGCTCGGGGAATGACCAACACATTCGAGTATGTTGCCGAAGACTACAATGACCAGTTGGTGATCCTGTATGCCCAAGATTCGCCGAAAAACATCCGCTATCTGAAGCCCGAGGATGTCACCGAACTCAAGATTCCAAGAGAGGCCCTTCGCCCGCTAGCCTGCGACAACCTGCGCCGCCTTCTGCCCAAGATCGAACTGATGGGAACCAACGGTCTCTATATGATGACCGCTGGGGGAGCGTACGAATCCAGCCTGCTCCTCCTGGACTCAATCTGGACGAATCATCAGTTCACGGTTAAGGGCGACTACGTGGTTGCCATTCCAACTCGTGATCTTCTCTTGATCGGCGGGAGTGATGATCCCGTTGCCATATCCAAAATCAAGATTCTGTCGAAGAAAGCGGCCGCAGAGGGTTCCTACCGATTGACGGATGAACTCTTCGTGTACAGGAATGGACGGTTCAAGCAGTTCGATAAGTGAGGCTGTGGCTCGGCAGTGCCAGAACGCCCACAACGGTCACAGCAGCCGCACAAACCAGAACCGCCAAGGCGAGGAAGGTCTTTGAGGGTAAGTTCATTGCTTGCCATCAGCCTACCCCCTGATCCGCCCGACATCCAGCCCTTTCGGACGCCTCACGGGGCACAGAAGCGGTAGAAACGGCGGGGAAAGTTCGTCCATTTGGGGTCGCTGAAATAGGACGATCCTCCGGTCAGAGTGTTCGTCGAAAGCGGAAACCAGACGGGAGCAAGCAGGTTCGTGCAGGCTTCCACCACGATGGTCGGGCTGCCAGCGTTCGTAAAGGTGAACCCGAAGCAGTTCGACCGAACGCCGAAGTTTCCATCGCTGGGTAGCACCTGCGGGTTCCACAGTACGGTCGGCGAATAGCCGAACGTGTCCCAGCCTGTTGTGTTCGGCAAGTAGTAGAGTGTGGTCGGGGAACCGACGAATGCCGATGAACCGAGATTGGGGGCGTTGCCTGTGAAATAGATGGTCGTCAAGTCCGAGCACCCGTTCAATGCACAGTCTCCAATGCTGAGCACGCTGTTCGGGATGGTCAAGCTGGACAGACTTGTGCAGAGATAGAACGTATAGTCCCTGATGCTGGTGATGCTCTTGGGAATCATCACATTCGTCAAACTGGAGCATTGACCGAACGCCCCGTCCCCGATGGTCGTGACGCTATTCGGAAGAGTGACGCTGGTGAGGCTGGAACACCAATAGAATGCCTCGTTTCCTATGCTCGTAACGCTGTCTGGGATTTCGATGCTTGTCAGGTTTGAGCACCCACCGAACGCATACCATCCGATGCTTGAGACACTATTCGGAATAGTGATGTTGGTGAGGCTGGAACAAGCCCAAAAAGCACGGTACTCAATGCTGGTTACGCCATCGCCGACCGTCACGCTGGTCAAGTTGGTGCATTCCAAGAACGCAGAGTCTCCGATGCTGGTGACCAGCAGGTTGCTGATCGAGTTGGGAATGATCACGTCGCCGCCAGAACCGCTGTACCCCGTGACTACGCAGGTGCCGTCGCCGTTGTCCGTGTAGGCATATCCCAGCGGCACGGTCGGACGACCGCCAAACGTGGCTCCCCAACCCGTGGTCTCGGGCAGGTAGAAGACGGTCGTAAGGTCATCGCCCTCGAAGGGAGAGGAACCAAGGTTGGGGGCGTTGCCATTGAAGCAGATGCTGTTCAGGCTGGTGCAATAGAAGAACGCAGCACTCTCAATGTTGGTGACGCTACTGGGGATCGTGATGCTGGACAGGTTTGTGCATTGGTCAAATGCTCCACTGCCGATGTTAGCAACGCTATCGCCAATCGTGATGCTGCTTAGACTGAAGCATTCGGCAAATGCCAAGTGCTCAATGGAGGTCACGCTGTCAGGAACGACAACGCTGGTCAGGTTGATGCAGGACGAAAAGGCACCATCACCGATAGTGATCACGCCGTTGCCGATCACGACATTGGCGAGGTTTGTGCAGGAGTCGAAGGCAATGCTTTCTAGCGTGATAACGCTATTGGGGATGCACACGTTTGTCAGGCTCGAACACTTATAAAACGCACCTTCCCCGATATTCGTGACGCTCTCTGGGATAGTGAAGGAGGGTAAACTGGGGCAGATGGCAAAGGCATGGAGACCGATACTGGCAAGGGTATCTGGGAGAGTGACGATCATAAGTCTCTGACAATAGGAGAACGATTCCTCGGGAATATGGGAGACGCCTCTTCCAATGGTGACGCCCTTGAGGTCGGTACACATGTGGAAAGCCCTTCCCCCCATGTTGGTCACGCTGTCTGGAATCACGACGTTGGTAAGGCTTGAGCAGAGTTCAAAAGCCGAGTCACCTATGCTTGCTACGCTATCGGGGATTGCGATGCTCCGCATTCGGTCTTTCTCATAGAACGCTTGATTCCCAATACAGTTGACGGTCATGTTGGAGATTGTCTCGGGCATAACCACGGCTTCGTCAATCCCCGCATAGCCGACAATCGTGACATTGCTCCCATCATCGGTGTAGAACCAGTCTCCAAACTGATTAACCTCTCCAGAAAGAGCGATGCTGGATATTCCTGCGACCGTTAAGAGCAGTCCCAATCGTGCGATCATTTTCAGCGAAGCCATGTGCCCATCATACGCCATACGGCGGGGGACGCAACAGGCTACTCGCCCACGATCCGAAGGTGGCCCCGATCCTGATCGTCGGTAGGCGACGGGGCAGGGGGGCGTTTGCCATCCGGCAAAGCCCATTCCGCCGCCGTTTTCCCGTCTTTTTGGAGTGTCAAATCGTCCAGTAAATCGTCCAGTTGGCAAAAACGCCTAAAAACGCCCTCGACGCCCAACTCTTTCCCGATTTTGGAAAAACATGGGCTTTTCAAGGGGAAAACTGGGAAAAGATTGGGCGGGGGCGGGAAATGGATCAGAAGTGACGGCGGGCGAATTCTCGCCCCGAACCTGACTTGAGATAGGATTCGAAGGCAACGGCCTTCTGGTCGTCGCTGAAGGCAACGCAGGTTTCGATACGCCATGGCCGGTATTTTGCTG
>SESH01058112.1_pt1 | contig 12204 bp, 29 predicted proteins | sample 3171561 | NCBI WGS metagenome assembly SESH01 (sample SAMN10866947, study PRJNA518727) | freshwater metagenome | biome: subpolar coniferous forest; feature: holomictic lake; material: water; isolation source: holomictic Lake 442 2011 16.5 m and 2014 13 m | place: Canada: near Kenora, Ontario
CCCAAGGTGTCTGACGCTCCGCACGGGCTGGAAGGCCGGTGCTATGTGCAGATAGGGCAATACTGGAATCTCGTCAAGGTGACTTGCTTCTGGTGGCCCTTTGACGACCACTGCCTGAAAACCAATCTCGGGTGGGAACTCAAGACGTATGCCGAGGATGAAACCCGCCTTGTAACCCAACCCATCGCACGCTTCGCTGCGAGCATTCGGCCAACCAAGTTTGTAGCACAATAACAAGGTGAAAAAATGGCGCTCGAAGATAATACCCTCTGGCGGTACGCGACAGAAGCCTCAGTTGGCGTTGTCAGTGCTTTGGTGGCCTTTATATGGAGAAGCAACGCAGCAGCCTTAGCCGAGTTAGGAGAAAGATTGGACAATAAAGCCGACAGGCACGAAACCAATAACGCCATCCTGCGTGAGTCGGCTAAGAATGCCGAGGAGAACCACCGTGCCGAAGCGCAGCGCAAAGAACTACAAGCCGGGGTAGAGCGAATCTATGACACTTTGGACGGACACCGCAAGGACACGCAGACCAAGTTCGACACGATCATCACGGCGCTTCACGTTAATAGCGTGGCGATGCTAAAAGAACTCAATAGCAAGGTGGACAAGTGATTCACCCCTACGGCATGAACATCGCGCTGGCACTGGCGGCGGTTCTTATTGGCATAAGCCTGTACCGCACGAACCGGGACAACCCCGAGTTCAACCTCATCGACTTGTTGATGGAGAACAAGCGGGTGAGCAAGGTGTCCTGCCTGGTGATGGGCAGCTTCGGAGTCCATACCTGGATCATGCTTTACCTGACCGTCCACGACAAAATGTCAGAAGGGTATCTGACCATTTACGGAGCAACCTGGGCAGCGCCCCTGATCGTGCGCCTGTTCAAACCCAAGCCGCCAGAGGATATTGCGCCATGATCAGCGTCAACGAGTACCTGAACCACTGGACCCTGCATTACGGGGCGGTTCATGTGCCAGAGGACGAACTGACGCCGGCCATGATGGAAGCTGCTGCAAACACGGTGGACAAGGCCAATCAGTTGCTTGAGCGGTTCGGGCAGTCGAGAGGCATTAATTCTGGCTGGAGACCTGTTGAGGTCAATAAACTGGTGCCTGGTGCGGCTTTGATGTCAAACCATACCCGGTGCTTGGCGGTGGACATTGCCGACCCCGAGGGCGATTTGGACGAGTGGTGTCTTGAGAATCAGCCCATTCTGGCCGAGATTGGGATTTTTCTTGAGCACCCGGCTTCCACGAAAGGCTGGACGCACGTTCAAACCGTTCCCCCGCGGTCTGGCCGGCGCGTCTTTTACCCCTGATGTTCCCACTTTCCACAAGCCTCTGGCTGGCCGTAGGCGCCGCCGCCCTGATCGCAGGGCTAGGTATAGCCGTCAAGGTGCAAACGAGCCGCCTAGAGGCTATACGCACCGAATACGCCACTTTTAAGGCCGAGGTCAAAGTGCTTGGCGAGGCGGCGCAAAAGGCGGCAGACGCGCAAAAGGCCGCCGACAAGGCAAAAAAGGAGAATACCGATGCCAAGCACAAAAAGACTGTGGCTGATCTTGCCGATACTATTAAGCGCCTGCGCGACAGCCGTCCCAGTGGCGATCTCGTGCCCGCCGCCCCCGCCAATTCCCGAAGTCCTGAAGTCGCCGCCTTCGACCGGGCCGAACTTAGCCGAGCGGTACGAACTTTCGATACAGAAGTTCAGGGACTCATTGACGAAGGCGCAAAGGCAACCGTAGACCTAAACGCTGCGAAGGAGTGGGCAAAGTGATAATCGACCCTGACGATCTGCCCGACAGTTTGTGCTGTATCGGCTGGGCTTTGACCCTGGCCTTTGCTGCCGGCGCGGTGGTCTGGTTCAGTCGGTAGGCTATGTCCAATCTGTGACCGTTTCGGGCGGTTTCAGACTTGGTTCCCTATGGTGAGGCTTGTCACAGAATAGGGGCTTTCATAGGGGCGTAACGGGGTGTGAAGGCGATGCTCTACCACTGAGCTAGCCGCGCATTGTGTCCTATTTCTGCCCTCTTTGGGCTTGCCGGGGTCTATTGTAGCGCATGGAAACGGGCTTTACGTTCGCCGCTACCCCCGCCAAGTGCTCGGTTGATAGGTGGGCATACCTCATCACCATTTGCATGGTTTTCCAGCCGCCCAGGCGCATGAGTTCCTCAAGCCGGGTGCCGTTCATAACGTGCCAACTCGCCCAGGTGTGCCGAAGATCGTGCCAGCGAAAGCCCGTCAATTTTGCCACCTTGACCGCCGCGTACCATGATTTATTGCTGGCCTTGACGTAAGGCTTGCCGGTGTCGGGATTGGCAAATACGAAGGGCTTAGAAACGCCTCTACGGGCTTGCAGGACGGCCATAGCGTCATCGTTCAGGGGTACGCCAATGGGTTGCCCTGCCTTCGCCTGGTCAGCGTGTATCCACGCCACACGCCGCCTCATATCGACCTGTGACCATTCCAGCTCTAGGACGTTGTTTTCCCGCAATCCGGTAGAAATGGCAAATTCAGCGCATTGCAGCAAAAGGGGGCTTTCAGCCGCAAGGCAGCGTTTCAGGCGCTTCCACTCTTCGGAGGTCAGCCAGCGGGTCCGACCTGGGGCGGTGGGCTTTCTCTCCATCACCGGAGGGGCTACCCCGCTTGCCCGGTGGATCGCTGCTATCAGGCTGGCGGCGCGGTTGTAGTTCGCCCCCTCCATATCGTCCAGGGGCGGGTCTGACAGAGGCAGGGCTTCGGTTGGGTCAATACCAAGACTTCGGAGCCGATAGCGATCCTGAATGCCCCGAGGCTTGATTGCCAGCCATTTCTTGACGGCCTCGCCCCAAGTCACGGCCGGCTGGTCGCCTAGCCGCTCCTGGCGCCAGAGCGCGTCCTTGAGCCTGTCGTGGAGTTCCTGCGCTGCCTTCTTGTCGGTAGTCCCAGAAGTGCGTCGAACTCGACCCTTGGCGGTGCGAATATCGATGTACCAGGTGAGGCCGACGCGGTACAGGGGCATAGGGATTCGAGGTAGGCCATTAAACCGGAGCGCAAGAATACCCACCTTTTGCCCGGTTTGCTGGCGCCGGGAATCTGGCCGGCTTTTGCCCGTTCCCGCAACGTCTGTGGATGCAGCTTCACCAGATCGGCGGCTGGCTCAAGTTCCAGGGTGTCCATCACCCCTCCCGCAGCTTGGCGAGGGCGGTATCCAGAATCTTCACCACATCGCTTCCCATTTCTCTGGACACACCATAGCGAATGCGCCCAACTGCTTCCTCCGCAGCCTCAATCACCGGCAGCGAGGCGATAACCCGCTCACCTTCCCTCTGTGCGCGGCCACGCTCTTCATCCCACGATGCAATAGCAGCATCAGCCCGTTCTTTCTCGGCGGCAAGCTCGCGCTCAAGGGTGCGGGCAAAGTCGGCAAGTTCTATGTACTCATCTTGCGTGGCTTCACTGTTGCCTGTAACTTGGCTATCCGTCCTCGGCGTTTCCCCCTCGCCGGTCAACTCGACAAGCTCGCGCTCCAGCACCTGCGCGTGGGCCATCATGCGGCCGAATCTATTGGGAAACCTGTCCCACTCCGCATCCCCACTCTCGTGGGCGACAAAGTCCGTCCTCGGCGTTTCCCCCTCGCCGGTCAACTCGGCAAGCTGGCCGCTGCGGTTGAACGCTTCGGCAGCAGCAGCGTAACGTGCGGATTCAGTAGGGTTGCCAAGACTGCATTCAAACGCTCGACGCTTGGCCCACTCACTCAACGCTTTGAGGTCGGTCATGGCTTCCTTTCAAACGCTTTGTGCGACAGGTACAGAGGCCACACGATTGCGGCCAGTATCCCGCCGACTACGCTTACCTCGGTTGCGCGTTTCGGGTCAGCGTGGTTTCTGGCTATCTCGTTGGATGCATACCCAAACGTCAGGATTATCCCAAGCAGATAAAGGCAAAGCAGTACGTCTATGATTCTGTCAGTTTTCATTGCCCCTCCTTCTCATGCGCCGCTCGCATGGCGCGGTAGATAATCACAACTCGCGTACCTCTGCTGATAGCGTGGTCGAGGTTCTTGCATTCCGGTTCGTCGCGCAGCCATTGCGGAATCTCGGTTCCAGTGTTGTCGAGAAAATCAAACAAGGTGCGCGGGGTCGGCGGCTCGTTACCAAGCGTGTCCTGCCAGAAGATAATGTCACGCGCCAAGCCGTTCCACATCGCCTCTGTCGGCTCCTCCGGCCATGACAGTTTAGCCAACACCTTTTCCTCCGCTTCAAGCACCAATTCATAGTACCGATGCGCCTCTTGTGTCTGCGTAGCGCACTCTGCCTGCGATGCCTTCAACTGTTTCCGCAGATGTTCAATCTCCGTAGCCATATCCTGCTGCGCTATTGCTTCGGCAACTGGCTCTGCCTGCCCTCCGCTGCTTGGGGCTGCATGACTGTGAGGCGTTCCGTAGTGTGGGCATCCTTCGTCCTCGCAAGTATTACCCTCCCGCTCCGCCAGCATCTCGGCAAAGGCAGTAAGCAGGTCGTACCGTTTGGCTTCCGCAGACATAGGGTCGCGCATTACATCTCTGTTTTTCAATACCTCTGCCGCCGTGAACTTGCTCATGGTTTTCCTTTCATGGCGCGGATAACAGCTTCGATTGCATACTTGTTAGGTTCCTGCTGTGCTATCAACAAGCATTCCTCCAGCACCGCATCTCGCTCCTTGCCAAGCCGGTCAATCTCGGCGGCGGCTGCGAGAATCATTGCGCGTTCATCCTCTGTCATAGGAACATAGTGGAGTGTGCAAAACTCCCGCAGGTTCGCCGCGTGGTCGGTCATTTCGTCACCATCGCCAGCAGCATCCTGATAATCGCCTGATACTCCAACCGCCCGAAAGAGGTCGGATCACCCGCGGCTATCCTCTTGGCTTTCTCCATCAGTTCGTCGTTGGTCATGCCATTTCCTTGAATAAGTCCGGCTGATCTTCCTCGACCAGTGCCAGATACCCATGCAGCACTGACCCCTCGGCGTACTCAATCGCCTCTTTCTCGGTGTCGAACGTCTTTTCCTCAACGTCAGATTCACCCTTTGTCCAGGTGCGAACGGTATAGGTCATGCCGGCGGGCTTGGAAACGCCATCCAATGCGTCACCGGAACGCCTACAGGGTCAGCCGACACATACCGCCAGCCGTCATCCCCGTCGAGGTATCCAGTCCATACCTCCCCATCTTCAAGGGCGATCAGGACGCATTGATCGTCATCGGGGAGGGAATCAGATATAGGGGTCCAGGTCATGTCATCCTTCTCCAGCATTCCCTGGTCGCAGCCACATCGCGCCGGCAATAGTCGGCAATCTTGTCCAGTTCCCCGGCCTTGAAGGTTTCATAGACCTTGGACCCGTCCATATCACCCTTAGACGTTTCGACGCCCAAGACCCTGCAAAGCCGGTCCAGGCTGATCCGCTTGCTTTGGTCGGGGTTCCACATGAGCATGGTGTCGGCTATGCACTTATCCCACGGTTTAGCCTTGACTGCGGCGAGAATGGGGGCCTGCAGGCGGCAATCGTTGATAACCGCCCGCTGCCACAGGAACCGGAGATCAAACCCCGATATATTGTGGCCTATGAACGTCACAGGACGGTCTGTGTGGCCTCCCTCATACTTCATGGCTACCGCAGCCCCAAAAGCCGTCACAAAGCCGCGCAGGACGGTCATTTCGTCGCCCACGATGCTTACCGGCTCGGCATCGTCGATCGCCCAGCCAATGCAGCAAATTGAGCCATAGGATGCGTCGAACGAGGTCTTGAGCATGGCCTGGTCGACCAGTGCGGGCTTTTCCTCCTCCTCCCATTTTTGGATGGTAGCTGCCAGTTTCATGTTGCCCGGTGGCTTGATGCCAGCCGCGATTTCTTCCCGCACGGCCGGCGACTCGCTGGGCAAAGTCTCGATGTCAAGGGTGATGTTCATGGTCAGAAGGGAATATCGTCGTCCATGCCCGCGGCGCCGGCTTGTTTCGGAGCGGCCTTGGTCGGGGCTTTTTCCTGACCACGGAACCGGAGACCACCAACGACCTGCCCGCCAAAGGACACGTTCGGATCGGTGTAGATGATGATTTCCTTGCCCTTCCAGTTGTCGGTGTCGTCCGAGGCGAACACCTTGGCGGCAACATGGATGTTGGTCGAGTTCAGAATCATCGGCTTGTCCAGTTCGCGGAACTTGATGGCCCACTTGTACTCGGGGGCTTCGCCTTCCTTCGCCATGTTCACCTGTTTTACGCCCTGAACGCTCACAATCAGCGGGTCGGGGATGTCCGACTGTTTCAGGTATTTGCTTTGCACCATTTCGTTAATGTTTGCCATGTCAGTTCCTTTCAGAGTATTCCATCATTGAGATTTGAAACGCTTGCTCTTGTTCTTCCTGCTCCCGCTGCCGCTCGATCCAGATGTCCTTCATCCGACCCCGCGGCTTGACACACTTCTCGTAAGGCACCCCCGCCATCAGGGCGAACAGCTTGGCATCGGCAACAGTGCCTTGACCCGTAGCGACACGCCTGACCGCTTCCTCGATCTGCTGCTGGAGTTCCAGTTGGCACTGGTCGGCGCTCATGCCCGCACCCTGTTGCCCATGAGGGCGGCGGGCTGTTCGATTGACCAGAGCCGGGACTGATCCACCACTTGCTGCTGTTCCAGTTTGGCGAGCAGCAGCTTGCCGTGGGCGAGGTTTTCCAGCACGAACTCGATATGTTCTGCCCTGATACGCATCTGGCGGCGCAGGAGGAAGGCTTTGATATAGGCGCGGATGGCTTTCATGCGTCCTCCCTATCGGCAGCGCGGGTTTCGCCTTCATCGGCAGCGTGCGCCAGCAGCGTTTTTTGCAAGTCAGAGCAGGCGCGGATCAGTTTGGCGACGTAGTGAGGATTAGCTACACACGCACCGTCTACCGCGCACATGATCTCGGACAGGTCGTAAGCCAGAAAGTCATCATTAAGCAGCGGGGCAAGCAAGCGTCCGTCCTCGATGATTTCCTTTGTGCATTCGGCAATGGCGTCATCGCTAGGCGGTTCGCGCAAATCCTCGTCGCCGTGGACGTTATCGAAACGCCCGGCGCCTTCCTGTGAGCGGCTCATGCTATCCGTACCCATGTGCCGTAACCGTACCCCGGTTCATTCCAGACGCATTCACCATCGCGGCAGTTGGCGCAGAAAATATAAACGCGACGAGTGATGGTGTGTTTTTTAAATCTCGGGAAATCTACCTCCCGCTGACCTGCGGCGGTCTGGATCCGGAAATATCGCCAGAGGTTCATTTGGGTTCCTTTCCGATCACGATGTAAAAAGCCTTTTGGCTTGCCGCTTCGCGCGACATCCCGCCGCGCTCAAACTCCGCCATCAATTCCGCGTGACGCTTGAGGCGTGCAGCCGTGGCTTTCTGCTGCGTGTGGATGCTGCGGTTATTCCGCTCGGTCATCATTGCCATTTTCCCCCCCCTTCAAAATGCCCCTTACTAGAGGCGATGGGAGAACAATAGCAAGGATTTCTTGTGAACGCAAGCGAAACTTGCGACAAGGGGCGAAAGGTTTAAATCCGCTGTTTTTGCGGGAAAGCGCGGTTTAGCGTTTGAAGTTTCGAGCTTGAGCCAGAACGGCTATGCGGATTTTTTCGCCATCCTCGGCGGCGGCGCGGATTTTCGCCAGTATCTCTTGGCGCTGGTGGCCGACGATCACAAGGGCCGCGAAGGCTTGATCGAGCAGGGCATAGGGGTTTAGTGCCGCCTCGTCCCTGATCGCCTTCCTGAGCGTCTTTGGACCGTCCCCTTCGCCAAATTCGATGAAGGTCTCGGTTTTGCCGAACACCAGGGAAAGGGCGCGTCTTGCCTCGTTGCCGGGGTTATTGGCCCCCGTTTCGTAAAGCCTGACCAGTTCGCCGGTAAAGGGGCGGTCTTTTCCCACGGCTGCGGCCATCTGGCGCCCCAGCTCTGGCCGGCTCCAGCCTTTTAGCTTCCGTAATGTTGCAATGCGTTTTCCGATGGTGTCCATGTGGGGGAACGTAACTTCTGCCGGCCCATTTTCAAAGGGTGGAAAGTTTCGCTTGTCATCGCAAGGATTTCTTGCTACGATTTCACGCATGGACAAAATCACAGCAGGAAATCCCCTAGTTCGTCGCCTGATTGACCACTTCGGTGGCCGGGGCAGGGCGGCACAAGCACTCGGACGCACTGGCGAGGCGATGCGCCTCTGGCTGCGCGACGGTATTCCAATGTCTCAGGCCATCGATGTCGAGATGAAATCAAAAGGTTTGGTGACGGCAGAGGAAGTTTTGCGCGAAACCAAAAAAATGGCCTCGCAATAAATGAGCGATGAGAACGTTGAGCTGCGCGGCCTTTGCCCTCGGGACACGGTGGACGTTTTGGACGCAGTAGCCATGCACCGACGCCTTTCCCGCATTGACGTCGTGAACGCCGTGCTGGCTGAGTGGGCAAAGGATCGCATCCATGAGGCCACCTTAATCGTTCGGATCACGCGTGCCAATGGAAGCATCGGGAGTGATGACGGAGAGGGCAAATGAGTATTCGCGTGATGACGATGATCTGGGACAACTACCCAGCAGGAGGATCGGATCTTCTCCTCGCCCTCGCCCTGGCTGACATCGGCCGTGATGACGGCACCAGCATCTACCCGTCAGTCAAGACGATGGCAAGCAAGACAAGGCTTTCCGAACGGAGCATCCAGTACCTCCTCGACAAGATGCGAACCAGCGGCTATCTGCAAGTGGTGGAGCAGGGCGGCATTGCCGGCAAGAAGCGCAAGGCAACCGAATATCGGATCAATTTAGACCTCCTTACACAACCGGTGCAATCTTTGCACCCGTCTGTAGAAGCTGTGGATAACTCACACATTTCTGTGGATAACTTAGATAAATCTGTGGATAAAGTTATCCACATGGGTGCAAACGGCGACACTGATGGGTGCAAATTGGAGCAGGAATGGGTGCAACCCATTGCACCCCATACGTTATTGAACCATAAAGAGCCGTTAACCCAAACCCGCACCCCAGAGATAAAAGGTCAAGGTCAAAACCAACGCGCTTGCGCCAAGTGTAAAAACCCGCTCACCAAAGGCTACACCTCAATGCCTATCGGTGATGTTTGCCCTAAATGCTGGACTGCTTACCTTGCAGGCTCTTGGCGAACGGAGCGGGTATGAAGCTCCCCGACCTCCCCTGTATCGGCTTTAACGGCAAGCCCGCCATCCTGACCCGCCGGCAGATGGTGCAGCATGAGTGGTGGGAGACCGTGGTCGTGAAGGGTAAAAAGGTGCAGGTGCGGCGGACTTACGGCTATGTGGTGTCGAGGGAGGTGCCGGCATGATTGCTGAAACATCTTTAGACGCTTACCACGCCCACCGTGACTCTGGTCGGCTGTCAGACCAGCAGCAGATCGTGCTGGACTGGCTCAGGGCGCACCCTGGCGACTGGACGCGGGCTGAGATAGCCCAGAGGGTCGGGATCCGCTTGAGCAGCGCGTGCGGGCGTTTAAATGAGCTTGTTGCCTCGGGTCATGTTCAGCAGCTTACGACACGCAGGGCGGGGTCGAGCCTTGTCAGGCTGGTGGTGGGTCAACTGGCGCTATTTTCATGAGGGCGTGGCGCACCGCAAACCCCGACAAGGTATCTGCCCAGAACGCCCGTTATCGGAAAAAACACGCTGCTGAGATTGCTCAAAAGAGGGAGGCGAAAAGGGCCGAAACGAACGCCAAGCAGAACGCCAGAAATTTGGACAAGTCCCGAAACCACCTCCCGCCTGCCGAGTGGATTGTGGTGGGACGCTCAACGAGGGTGCCGCTATGAAGTACCTGTCCGTTTGTTCAGGCATTGAAGCTGCGACTGTTGCCTGGCATCACATGGGCTGGGAGCCGGTGGCCTTCTCTGAGATTGAAAAATTCCCGAGTCAGGTTTTGGCTCATCACTATCCTGCCGTCCCGAACTGGGGCGACATGACTAAATTCAAGGAGTGGCCTGATGCAGATGTCGATGTTCTCGTCGGAGGAACACCCTGTCAGTCCTTCTCAGTCGCAGGACTCAGAAAAGGATTGGCTGATCCGCGTGGCAACCTCATGCTTACCTATCTTGCCATTGCTGCAAAGTATCGCCCCAAGTGGCTGGTTTGGGAGAACGTCCCCGGCGTGTTATCCAGTGGGGGAGGACGAGATTTTGCCTCCCTGCTTCGAGGGATGGGGGAACTCGGGTATGGGTTCGCCTACCGAATTCTTGACGCTCAATACTTTGGAGTGGCCCAACGCCGCCGTCGTGTGTTCGTTGTCGGATGTATTGGAAACTGGCAACGTGCCGCAGCGGTTCTTTTTGAGCGCCACAGCTTGTGGCGGCATCCTGCGCCGAGCAGAAAAGCGTGGAAAGACACTTCCGGCGGCGCTCCAGCAGGCACTGGAGTCGGTGTCAACTTCTATGGCGGCAACAAGCGCGTAGACCGACCCGAAGGTGGGTTCTACGTCAAGTCAGAGGAAACCAGCAAGACGCTTGATTCAGCGACGGGTCTTAACCCGACTTGCTCACAAGGCGGCACTGCTGTTCTGACACCCACATGGCCGGCTGATGTTGCCCCGACTCTTGATTCTCACTACGGCGACAAGCAAGGATTAGAAAACCAGCACATCAACGGGGGGGGGGGCTGTTCGTTGCCGGAAGTCAGTCTGTGCCTGAACGCGGGCGGGATGGGTCGGCAGGATGCGGAATCGGAGACTCTGATTCCTATTATCGGGGGCGGCTTCGATGTCGCTCACACCCTGCGCGGCGAAGGGTTTGATGCCTCGGAGGATGGAACGGGGCGGGGTACGCCGTTGGTGCCGGTGGCCTTCACTCGCTGCGATAACGGGCAAGACGCACAGATAAATGTGACGCCGACGATGCGCTGCGGCAGCAACTATTCTGCCCATCTGGCCGTCGCCTTTAACCATCAAGCCGGCGGCACGCAGACCACGCTCGGCTACGACCAGGACAGCGGCACCGCGCCTACGCTGAATAAGTCGCAGACCGCGGCGGTGGCGTTCGAATCCCGGTTCGCGCGCAATGGCCGGGGTGCGCCCTCGGATGTGGTGCCTCCGCTCAAGGCGCAATCGGGAGAAACAGGCAAGGGTGATGCTGCTCCACTGGTCATGGCCGCCATGCAAGTGCGCCGCCTTACCCCCGTTGAATGCGAACGGCTGCAAGGCTTTCCCGATGGTTACACGGACATTAAGCCAAACGGCAAGCAGACAGCAGACGGGCCGCGATACAAGGCGCTTGGGAACAGCATGGCTGTGCCTTGTATGGTTTGGATCGGGGAGCGGATCGCCGCGGTGGAGGCTATATCCCAAGTTGAGGAAGTGGCCGCATGACCGACGAACCAAAAACCCGCGACCAAGAGGAGCGTTATCACGCCATGCTAAATGATGTTGCAAGGCAATGTACGCACCTAAATGAGCGGTTTGACGATGATTCGTGGAAACGCCTGTGCGTGGATATGTTCCGCAAAGACTCCATGAGCGACCCCAGGCTGGCCGAGTATTGGAAGCGCCGGGGCTTTAGGCTTGTTCCCTCCCTCGACGGTTCTGGGCTTGTGGTGCTCGGTGAGCAAACCCGCAAATTCCCCAAGTACGTTGCCAGTGCGTTTATCGAATGGCTGTATGCCTACGGGGCGCAGAACGATGTGAGCTGGTCCGACCCTGAAAGGCTGGCACAGGAACAGGACTATGCGAGGGAAACGGCGTGACCATTGCCGAAAAACAGTGGATGGATGACCTGAGCCAGATCGGTTGCGTTGTCTGCGCCATGCAAGGGCATCTAGGGACGCCAGCCGAAATTCACCATGTTCTGTTTGCCGGCCGGCGCCAGTCAGACCTGGAAACGATTCCGTTGTGCGCGGCGCACCATAGAACCAATGACGAGCCGAACAAGATCAGCAGACATCCGTGGCGCAAACGATTCGAGAAAGAATACGGTACAGAGGCCGAGTTGTTACAGGCCACCCGAGTAATGGTTTCCAAGAGGAGGAATCATGGATGACACGATAGTGGACGTTTCGGCCTGTATCGAGCGCCACCGGAGAGACGCGGGGCATATCGGGTTTCGGCAGGGCATGGCGTGCGGGATCGTTTTGGCTGCGCTGACCTCTCTGGCCGTTGCCGCCCTCGTCCAGTGGTGGGGAAAATGAAACTAACCGGCTGGTATGACGGCAAGCAAAAACCTGTGCGGGTT
>SESH01087746.1_pt1 | contig 12199 bp, 9 predicted proteins | sample 3171561 | NCBI WGS metagenome assembly SESH01 (sample SAMN10866947, study PRJNA518727) | freshwater metagenome | biome: subpolar coniferous forest; feature: holomictic lake; material: water; isolation source: holomictic Lake 442 2011 16.5 m and 2014 13 m | place: Canada: near Kenora, Ontario
TAGAGACGGAGCTCGTCGGTCGGCGCACCCGGCGGGCAGTTAACCCCGGCTTCACCGTTGTCCAATGCCATCTGCCCGGCAAAATAGCGTGCCCATTCCCGGGGATCAACGCGGTTGGTAAGGCTCGTCACAAAAGTTGAAGGCGCCTGCGAGATGATCTGGAGCATATTCGTGAGATCATGCCACGCTGTGCTGGGGTTGTTGGTGTCGGCATTGTACCCGTTCTGCTGCCCGCTTCTCTTGTAGTCTTCTATGTTTGTGGAATAGTATTCAAGATTGCCGTTGTAGAAGTCGCCGTCCGTAAAGTAGAAATTGCCGTTGTCGCTGCCGTAGTGCTCCTGCGCAAGATCCTGGTCAACCGGCTCGTGCCGCACGTACATCTTGTGGTTGATGACAGCTCCTGAAGTGTCATAGATAGCCTGTGAGCTCTTGTCCGTACTATTCAGCCACAACCTGCAAAGCTTGACCTTGGGCGCTTCAACACCATAGCCGATGCCACCCATGATCTTCATGCCCATATACTGATACATGGCGCTGAGGTGGTTGAGATCCATGGACTGGAGTCCATCCAGATCGCGCCCCGCCGGAAAACGTATCTTGTAGTTGTAGGGGGAGTAGGTTGACGTGCCGCCACGGTGCCTGATACCGCAGTTGTAGAAGATCTCCCCGTCCGAGGTAATGACTGTGCCGTCGACCCGGACACTGTCGTCGTCTTTGGTCTGAGCCTCGACAATAGCCACGTTCGAAGTGGTCATGATCATGTGGTACGTCTCATACTCACCATTGTACGCAGTATCCTCACCGAAGTAGCAGAGGTATGAGAAACTGCCGGAGTTGGCCGCGGAAACCGCTGGCACGACCATGCTTCCGTTGGGATCGCCTGCAGATATCCTGAATTCCAGTATCTGTCCGCTCGTTGGCGCTGAATAGCCGTACGGTGGGAACATGATCGTATAGGTGCCGTCGCCGGCGGTTTCGTCGCCGTTGTAGCCGTCATCGTACATCGGCAGCGTCGAGTAGGCGTTCTGCGGCAAGGCATCCCACCGCCATTGAAGCGAGACCCGATCGACAGAGCCAAAGGTTCCTGGCCCAATCTTGCAGGTGATGCGTACGGATGATCCGGCCGGCGGCAGCGGAGGCTGGTGGATGACGTCGCCCACAACTGGCGTGGCCTTCGCATTGTAGACGCTGTTGCGGCTGCCGGGCGTGCCACCGTAGCGAACATGGTTGGTGCCTATTGTCGCGTTTGTGGAGGCTGACCACGCGCCATAGAACTGGTCACGCAGGGACGCGAACACCGGATGGACCAGTTCCAGGGAAGCCCCCTCCCCATCCGCTGTTCCACCGTCGGTGTACTCGATTGAGGCAACCTCAACCCACTGTGTGCCGTCGGACCGGGACAAGGTGACTCTCTCACCACCGTTGTTGAGTGTTCCCTTGTAGTTGCCCAGGCAGTTGGTTGTGTTCCACTGGACGTTGGTGTAGGCGCTCTTGAATGCATCTATGTTCTGGCAGACGACAAGATACGCGCCTGTGGCCAGCACTTGCCCGGCAGGAAAGCCATAAGTGATCCCGTTATCGAACCGGTAGTTGGAGAGATCCACGGCGTTGGTGCCGGCGTTGTGGATCTCAACGTACTCTGTGTCGTTCGTGACGAAAACCCATGTACCGGCGGCGTTGGTGTGCCAGCCGTCGTCCGGATGATACATAAGCTCGTTGATAACCACATCGGCAGGCGCGGAACCTGGAAGAACCGCGAACAGGCAGACAAGTGCGGAACAGAGCGCTGCATAAGCCGATCCGCCTGCGCGGCGCGGCGTACCGCCCCCCCCTACCCCCGACGTTGCTGGAAGCAGTGGCTTCACAATGCACTTCCCCCACGATTCAGGCCATTCTCGGCCCCATCCAAGCCCATTATGATATACGGCACAGGGCCTTGTGTCAATCGCACCACAGAGCTCACCTGCGGGCGAGACCAATTCAAGCAATGGTACGATCCAGACGGAAGCGCAGATGCCAATTCAAGCATTGCAACTCCGCTTTCAATACTCAGCCGGAACCACAATCGGCATGCCGAACCCATAATTCACTTCGAATGGCACCCAGACGCGTGTCCCTCATCCCTTTTCAAATCAGCGGCGCAGTTTACCGCGTATGCCAAGTTTGTCTTGTTGCGCCCCGGACCTGAGTCTGTGTTTGATGGCGTCAAAGGCTTCGCGTTTGCCCTCCACTCCTGACCATCGCTCGATCTCATGAAGATCGATGTCATTGGTCGCCGCCACCAGCACGGCCTGCTCTAGACATTCGGTGTCGTTGTCGTGGTAGTACCATGCGAGCCTGTCCTTGACGCAGTCCGTGGGCGAGATGATCTTGACGACACCTGTCTCTGTCGTGATCTCGTCGATCTGCTTCACAGGCTCTTCTCCAACCCCCAGAGGGCCGGGAGGGAATTCGACGAGCAGTGCCGTGTCGGGGTGACGGAAATAGCGGTTCTCTTCCCTGAAGCCCAGGGACTCCATTGCCTCTCCGATGGCAGCACGCTTGGTGAATCCAGCATTCACGAAGTCGAGGTCCATGGAGACGTATCTATCCGCACTGTAAATGGAGACGCAGGAACCGCCGGAAAGCACGACGTTGATGTTGCGTCGTCGGAATTCCGCCCCTACAAACGCGGCAAGTTCGAGCCGGCTCATCCTGAAGATGGGCTTCACAACGGCTTCCCCCTGCGGCGGGGCCGCCTGCGAACAACACGCAGGCGCTCTAGCTCATCCGCTGGATAGAATTCCAGGGCCTTGTCCAGCAGGGCTCTCAGTTCCCGCAGGAAGGAATACCGTGGGTTGAAGCGATACAACCGGGTTCTGCCCACCCTGTAGCTCGCTAGAACTCCACCTGTCTCAAATTTGTCCAGTTGCTTCTGTATCCCGTACAGGTCTGTGTCGAAGAATCCGGCTATCTCACTCGCATATCCTTCGTCACGAGCGAGAATGAAGAGCAGGCATCGCTCCGCATTCACGGATCCGATCAGTGGCTCCAGCATAGCGCACCTCGCAATCTCTTCCACCATGTCACATACATCACCAGCACACGTGGTAATATAACCACCACAATTGGTAATATGTCATCGGCACCTTCGGCCAGCAAGCGCATTCTCTTGCCGTGCACAACGCCACGCCACATTGGCCGCGGAACTCCCTGACCAGCGTGGTGGTTTTCCCAGGACGGGAGCAACTGCGGAGGATGACGACACAGCGCGTCGAGATGCGTGAGCGCAAGCGACGGAAGGAGGACGGCGCTTGAATGGCACGATCCAGACGGCCCCCGCAGGTGGGGCCCTACATGGTTCGCCCAGAGAACCAGACAGGAACATGGCACCTGGCTGTCATATTCGACCCCGCTGGGTTCGTTTAGCCTGTTATTCTTCCTGGCGTCGACAGCCTTACCGCTGGTCCTCTGGAGGCTCCTGGCTCGTCGCCGTCTTTCTGAATCGTCCCGGCTCAGGCTTTCTACATTGTGACACTAGTCCGACAGCCACTTGAAGGAGCGGATGAAATAGCGGCCGGTATAGGCATCGCGATAGACCGTGGCCACGGCACGCTTCTCGCCAACCACCGTCGCCCCGTCCCCGCCAAACACCTGGGCGGCAACTGCAACCGTGAAGAGATTGTGCCTGAAGGTGATCAGTTCGCACACCTTGCGGAACACATCCTCGCCATACAGGTCGCCGCGAGCCTCGGCGTTGGAATTGGTCCCTGCCCGCCTGAACGCATTGGCAACCGGCCCGCCGCCGCCGTCGTCGGCGTCATCGGTGGTGAACATGCTGCGGTAATTGATGTACGGCCCGTTGCTGATGATAGTTGCGGCCAGGAAAGCAATGTCGGCCGTCTTCACGCTATACATGTTCGTATCAGGCCCGCTGACGTATCCTACCTTCATGTTGAAGAGTGGCGCTTTGACAGCATTCGTCTGCCTCGATCCGATGTTCAAGAGGCCGTACTCCGGCGCGTTAGTCGGCCTGATTGTCATCCAGTCCAGCAGCGCCGCACCCTCGTCAAAGTGCATCAGGTTGATCGTGCGCCACCACATGAATCCAGCAGGCTGCTCGTCGTCCAGGTTGCTCCTCCAGATATAGCCAAGCTCCCCGATGTTCTCCATCGGCCCGTTGGTATTGAAGATCGGAAGGCCCGAACCCTTACGTGACCATGGGTCACAGCCCACTCTTTGAGCAACGCCGTACATGCCCGCCGCGACATCCGCATAATGGTTGGTCGTACCCAGTGTGCACCAGACCGGGTCATTCCAGGCATAGTCCCACCCGCCAACATTCTTCCAGGAGCCTCCTCCCTCGTTGTTTCCTCTCTGCGTCCAGTACTTTATCTGACCATTGGAACGCGGATCCGGTACGGAGTAGCCCCGGCATTCCCTGAATTCCCGCAGTTGGCGTTTGTATTGGTCTTCGGGTGCAACATTGTTTGTGTAGCCTTCCCCGTTGGCTCCGTCAAACGCCAGATATCCCATGGCTTCATCCACCGGCAGGCTGATCCACCCGGCACCTGACGCTGGATTGTACTCCCGCTTGTAAGTCCGCGACAGGAACCACACACGATTGGTTACGAAGCGCGTGGTGCCAGGGCCGTCAGCGTATTTCTGGATGCCTATCGGCAGGTAGTTGGTGACATAGCCTGGGACAGGGTTGGTTACGTACACACGCGTGGGAAAACTGATTTTCTTGTTGATCGGGGACGTAAAGCAGAGGAACTCATTGCCGCCGTATGACATGTTCGTGATGTCAAATGTGAAGCTGAAGTTGGTGAACGCATAGTTGGTGATGGATAACTCAGATGGCGCGGAAGCATATTCTACCTCGCCGTTCCAGTGGTTTGTGAATACACCGACCCAGACGAAGAAATTATCTGCAGGGGAGACCGAGACAGGCGCAAACGGATACCAGTATTCAACCACGAACTCATAAAAGGTGTTATTTGTCGGCCATATGGGCGGAGCAGGTATGGGAGACGGTCCGGTGTCGTACGGCCTGAGTACTATCTCGTTAGCCAGCGGGATCGCCTCGCCGCCTTCGCTGTGGGTCCACGGGGCATTGTCACCCACGTTGCCCTGCGGTATCCGGTCCGGATCGAGATAGTTGATGATATTCCACGCGACATCATTAGTACGCTCCATCATCGTCCCGCCGATAGACCTGGTTGTGGCAAGCAGAGCCTCCAGCGGGTAGTAGTACTCGCTCATGAACCTCGGGTCGTTGGCATATCCGGCAAGGTTCCACGACTGGGTGTAGCCCGGGTAGCGGTACTGCCCGTTGGTTTCCTTCCTGGCGATGGCGTTGATGTTGAACTTGTTTGCCAACACCGCATCCGGCCGGCCGATCGTCCGGATCCGCGTCATGTCGTTTGAACTGGCCATCGGGAAGTACTTGTCACGGGCCGGATCCAGCGAATACGCCGCGAACCCGTCATGACCCGGCCCCAGGGGTAGGGGCTTGGGGATGCCGGTATTCGGCATCATCATGGCCTCTGTCATCGTCTCGTACCGGCGATTCCTGGTTCGTGTGCTCACAAAATTCGTTAGCGGGGTGTCGAGCAGGTTCAGCGGGTCTATCTGGGAGATATTTGTGCTCCACCCGCGCGGATTGCCGCCGGCACGGTTGACGTCGATGAGCCCGGATGAATTCACGACAACGTAAGCGATCCGGCCATAGGTCTTGCCATCCACCACAACATCGGACCAGCGGCAGTTAGTCGCAGCCGCATTGGCGTCGGCACGGAGTGACGCCGGTATCAAGGCATAGGCCTCACCTGTGAGCAGATCAGTCATCATGTTCGTTGACCCGCCGGAGCACAGCGCGTCCGCTGAATTGGTGAAACGCGGATAGCACTTGCCCGCCTGGTACAGATTCACTTCGTTCATCGCGGTGGCCACCGCGGAATTCACCAGCGCCCCAGCCCTCACCGAATTTGCATGGTTCCAGGCGGCGAGTCGCTCCACCCACATGGCGGAGGCAAACGCCACGGCAAGAATGGTGAGGATGAACAGCAGGCTCAGCACCACCACGAGGGCTACGCCTTCATTCCGTCCGGCAAGATCAGGTTTGTTTTTCATATTCAGTTCCTCGGTAGTGGCGCCAACTCCACAACTCATACTGTCTCATTCACCGGGCTGCCCCATCACGCAAACCCAGTCTGGGGGGGGGCCGCCGACACCTCTTCATGCAACACTATCGTTTCTTGTAGCCAAGCCGGTTCTGGAAGTAGACCCGCGTCGTGTAGCGTCGGGCGTTACGTTCCACAAAGGCCGCCCTGACAGCGGCACTGATGCCCAATCCACCCGCCGCAGCCGGCTTCTCCATCTCGTAGAGTTTTGTTGCGTCAAGCTCATCCAGCACTTCCAGGCAGACATCCACATATTCCGGCAGCGAGTTGAAAAGAACCGTGTTCGTGGCATAGGCATATGCGTTCGTCGAGTAGTATTCATAGGACACACCACCGTTCTGGTTGGTGGGGGCATAGACGCTGAAGCCGACGACATTCTCGACGATCGGACGGGGAAATGAGTTGTTGCGCCCGACCCCTCTCGGGGGTTCTTCATACCAGGATCTGTTGTAGTAGCAGTGGTTGGCATAGCCCGGATCATCGGTAATGGCGGAGGAGTAGTAGCCCCTCATGAGGTTTCCCGGCCTGGCCGGCATGGTTGGCGTGGAATTGGTCGTCACAAAGTAGAACACCTCGCGCGCAGTGCGGTATCCGCCGGCGCTGTCGTGCTGAAGCGACACAAAACACATCTCGGCATTCTTCAGGGAGGAATTCGCGTAGTACGGGGAGTTGGTCCTGTCCGGCCTGACTGCGAACGTCAGCATGTCGTCGGCAACCGCATACTCCAGGTCGTGGGTAATGAGATTCATCGCCGCCCGCCCCGACATGCAGTTCATGGTCCGCCCGGTCCCCAGGTACCAGATCCGGTCGGCATCGGAAAAGATCATGCCGACAATCAGTACAATGATGGCGAGAATCGTCATCGCCGCCATCAGTTCTATGAGAGTGAAACCGCCCCGTATGGATTTAGTCTTCACTAGAGATTACCCTGGTTGGCGAACGACGAATAGAATATCAGCGCATCATCCGTGTTTGTACCACCGAACCTGCCATCCCATATATGCAGCAGCACCCCGGCGGTGTAGACGGAGCCGGTTGTGGTATAGGGGTACCAAGTCTTGTTGACCTTGGCGGAATTGTTGTTGAGGTTGACCGAATTTGTTACCCACGCCCTGATGCTGTACCTGAAAGCGTGATTTACGATGCCGGTTGTACCTCCGCCGTGTGTGGGGAGGTTCACGAACATCTGCGTGTACGGCCCGCCTGCGCGTATGACGGACGGATTCGTCCACACGCCACCCACCGGGGCGTCTGCCGCGATGGTGATGCTGCCGGTGCCATAGGCAAACCCGTTCCAGAACGCCAGCCAGGTGTTTGTGGCGAATGTCTGCTGCTCGGCCATCAGTAGCGACCTTGCCCGCAAACCATTGAACACGTTCTCGGCGAACATGGACGCATGCGTGTCTGCCACCGCCCTGGCGCTGGCGGTCAGCCCGCCGCTGAAGAGCGCGACAACAGCCAGCACCCCGATCGCCACCACAAGCACGGCAATCGCCACCTCGATAAGAGTAAATCCGTTCCGGCACGTCTTCATACCGCTCCCTCTCCAGGCACAATAGCCTGCGCCACTTCAAGGCTTGATCTTGACCCGGCCACTCATCGAGTAGACGGTGATCGAGTTGCTCAAAGCCTTGCTGCCCTTGTCTCGCTCTATCAGCGTTATATTCTCTTCAAAACCCGCAGCATTGCAGCTCCCGTCAAGCCTGAAGATAAAGGAACCAGCCACCGGATTGGTGAATATGATGCCTATGTCCAGGCGGTTGGTCGCGCCGATCAAGTCGCCGTCATCCCCCCTGATCACGTAATAGCCCACCAGCGGCTGTGTGTCGGATTCCATGTTGCTGTAGGCAAACTCCGTCCGGGTCCGGTATGTAATAGCATTCTGCCTGGCCTGGTTGAGGGTGGACTGGACATTCAACACGGACGCGCGCAACCCGGCGGCATATCCGATCTGCATAAAAGCCACCACCCCGATGGCCATCATCATCGCCATGATTACCATCACCACCAGCAGCTCAATGAGCGTGAAGCCCGTTGCACCGCGCCTTGTATCTACCTTATCCATGAGTATAACCGTGTTGCTGAGTTGGAGGGATCACTCCCCCATGACATTATTACGACCGTTTCCCCTATATTGGTGGCCGAGAAGGTCGCCCCGTTGTTAGTGGCGCTGATGTTGACCACACCATCACCATTCTCGTCAATAGCGATGGCATACGGCCGCTGCCACGCATCAAGATAGCAGTTTGTGGTGATATTCTCCGCAACTTCGCTGTAAACTTTGCGGCGCGGGTTGTTGGTCAGGGCGTCGAGGACTATGGAATGTTGCCTGTCCGACGAGTTGTCGTAGGTCCGGTCCGTGTCACCCTGCGTCTGCCCCGGCCACACCGGATAGTCGGCCCTGTAGGCCTTGATGGCGTTCACGAGCACCTGCGCCCTGGTTGCAGTATGGTTACGGGCCGACGCTCTCATCATTGCGTATATTCCCGGAAACGCAAGACACGCCAGGACTGCAATGATCAGCAGAACTGCCAGCAACTCAATCATCGTGAAACCACTATGACCCGGCCGGTTCACTCTGCACCCCCTCAATCCGCACTGGTCATTATTACGCCGCTGTCCACATTCCAAGTCCACACCAGCACCCTCCGTCTGAGGATCGTCCCCGCCGCGGGCGGCGGTACGGTGCCAGCGGTAATCACGTTGTCAAAATCCTTGTCCACCTTGTAATAGTACCAGTGGCTCGTCGATGCGCTCCCGGACGTCCACCAGGGGTTCACGGGCTGGGTGCCATCCTCTGTCGCGAAGCTCTTGAACTGGATGTAGGCGATGCGCTTGACGTTCTTGTTGCCGATGTTTTCGCCCTGCAGGAGTTTGGCTGTGTCACCGTTCACCGTTACCTTGGAAAGTTCCGGATCAGAGACAAGTGTCACGCTCATTGGCGGCCAAGTACGGTAGTCGGAATAGTAGGCTTCCAATGCGGAGGCAAGGCTCTGCAGTTCAACCTTAGCCTGCGTCTTCTTGGCCATACGACGGACGGCTCCGCCCGCCATGAATACAAGACCGGCTAGGATGGCTATCACGATTGTGACAATCAGCAGCTCAATCAACGTGAACCCGCCACTCCTGGAAGTCCTTCTCATTCTTGCCTCCCGCCGGAACCTTGTGCCGGCACCTCGCACGCGCTGGCCTACCTCTTGAATTCTATATCATCCACGCTCGTGTCCGCACTCCCTGTGGCCTTGTCTGGCCCCTTCGAGAAGACATTGAAGGTGCTGCCGGCAACAGTGTACTGGTAACGCTGGGACCATGGATCCAACGGCACATTACTCGAGAACGTAAACCCCTGTGGCAGCATGCCGACAATGCTCTCCAGATCCGGAGGAAGTCCACCGTTCTTCACCTTGTACTCGACTATCGTACCATGAATCTGCATGATCTGGGCCATTGCCCTCTTCTTAAGCATCGCCTGTTTGGCAAATGCCCCCATGCCCAGAAGTATGGCACTAAGGATCGCTATGATCACGATCACGCAGAGTATCTCAATCAATGTAAACGCGCCTTTTTGGGCCTGTTTACTCAAAGCGCTTGTTTCCAGAGACTTATGACTGGATCTGTTCAATCTGCTCATGTCACATCTCCCATCCGTCGCCATTGTAGTCCTTTCCGTGGTAGAGAGTCAAATGCGATTGCTCCTGATTCCCAATCGCCTTCGGAGTAGGACTCCTACATTGGGCCTGGGGTGGGTATGCATGAGCCCCATTCAGTGGGTCTGTCAACACCGGTTTGAAATGACTCTTCTTCAGCCGACGTGAAAGTGATCTTCTTCTCTGTATTCCTCCCGACGAACCGCAGATTCACTCTTCGTTATCCTATGTCTTTTCGTGGGGCAATTCCGACGAAGGAAGGGAAAATCCCGGGTCGGTGGCACTAATTTTCGATTTTGCCTTGTTTCCGGTGAGCCCTGTGACGTATTCTGGCCGGGCGATATTCGGAACTTTCACACGGGTTTGAAATCGCGCTGGTTTGCGCAACCGCGCCGACACCATCTGGATTGGAACGCAGTGGAGAGGTGGCTGCATGTCACGCCGTAGCTCGAAGAGCGAAGGCGGAAGTGGCCGTCCGTAGTTTGCACGGCATGCCCACCATGGCTCATGCCGGAAGACGATTTGGAACGCAGTGGAGAGGTGGCTGAGTGGCCGAAAGCAACGGTTTGCTAAACCGTCGTACGGGTTACACTGTACCGGGGGTTCGAATCCCCCCCTCTCCGCCAATCCGCATCCTCGCGGATTGGCACCCCGAAGCTTCATACGACCTCTGTGGACATCCTGCCTACCTCTGAACTGATCGGTAATTCTCCAGCGCGCGATATTCAGCAGCCAACCCTTGTCCTCCCCCTGGGGACAGACCTCTTCGTCCCCTTGGGGACCGTCCCCTGGGGACAGACCTCCCTTGTCCCGTTGATGAATTGGCTGAGCATTTCGGCACGGGGGATAGCACAGTCTTGACTCATATCAAACACTGTGCAGTATGGCATCAAAGCCGCAGTTCCATACGAAAGGATAGACCATGGATTTTGGACGGGTTCTGATACTATACAATAATCCTGCCAAGTATCGTGGCAGGGTTCTCGCCAGCGATCTTGGTGTTGTACACGAAGTAGCAGCGGTCGAGAAGGCCTTGAAAGGGCTGGGGCTTGAGTTCGAATCCATTGGGCTTTCCTCGCTTGCACATCTTTTGCAGGTGTTGCCGAAACACAAGGGGGCTTTTGCCATCAATCTCGTGGAGGGGTTTCCAACGAACCCTCATGACATGGTTTATGTGCCCACGATGTGCGATGCGCACGATATCCACGTAACAGGTTGCGATACGCGGTGCATGTCACTGGCTCAGGACAAATGGGTAACCAAGGCTGTTCTTCGCGAGGCTGGGATTCACACACCAGCGGGAATAGCGGTTAAGCCTGGAGATAGCGCCGACTTGAGCCGGATATTGCCGGGCAAGTACATAGTGAAGCCAGCATCGACTGACGCCAGCGAGGGAATTGATTCCAGATCCGTGGTCAGGGTGCCAGGGCCAGCCGTATGCCGTGCCATTGCCAGAGTCCACAAGAGATTTTGCCAGACCGCAATAGTTGAGCAAATGATCTCAGGGCGGGAATTGAATGTGTCACTGCTGGAGACTCATGGCAAAGCGAAGGTCGTTGCTGTTGCGGAGATCGACTTCTCGGCGTTTCCACCCGGCCGGGCGAGGATCGTCGACTACAGGGCGAAATGGGCCCCTGATTCGTTCCAATTCATCAACACACCGCGAATACTACCTGCAACCATAACGGCGCACCAACGTGCGAGAATAGAGGGCGTTGCACTGAAGGCCTGGCACGTCCTTGGGTGTCGCGACTACGCAAGAATTGACTCGCGGCTTGATGAGACGGGAGAGCCGATTCTTATTGAAGTAAACCCGAATCCCGACATATCGCCCGGGGATGGTTTTGCGGCTGGCATTGAATACGCAGGCCTCTCGTACGAGGCTTTCATACAAATCATTTTGACTAATGCCTATCGTCGTAGGAACTGCCACAACTCGATTCGCAAGCGGCCACGCCAGAAACCTGCCAGTGTCGGCACAAAGATCAGGCATGCCTCGGCACTTGATCGTCCGGCAGTTCTTGCTTTGATTGATCAGCCCAAGTTCTTCCGACAGGACGAACTTGCCGTGGCCGCGGAGGTCTTTGACGACTCAATACCCGGCGCCCCTCCCGGTGAATACCATTCCAGAGTCCTGCTTGAAGCCGGCAAGGTGCGTGGTTGGATCTGTTTCGGTCCGACTCCATGCACCATAGGGACGTTTGACATCTATTGGATTGTGGTCGCAGCTGGGTACCAGGGGAGAGGGTACGGAAGAAAGCTGATCGCACACGCAGAACGTGAAATGCAAGCTATGGGAGCGCGCATATCTGTCATCGAGACCTCATCGCGCGGAGACTATCTTCCTACCAGGCGATTCTACGATAGCGCGGGCTACACTGTCGCCTC
>SESH01103920.1_pt1 | contig 12189 bp, 7 predicted proteins | sample 3171561 | NCBI WGS metagenome assembly SESH01 (sample SAMN10866947, study PRJNA518727) | freshwater metagenome | biome: subpolar coniferous forest; feature: holomictic lake; material: water; isolation source: holomictic Lake 442 2011 16.5 m and 2014 13 m | place: Canada: near Kenora, Ontario
CACAGCCGGGATTCTCAAGCTGGGCAGTCACGACGTCCTTGGTGATGCGGATGTCGCGCAGCGATTTCTCGCCCGGCGCTTCGTACATGATCTCCAGCATCAGGTGCTCGAGGATGGCGCGCAAGCCGCGTGCGCCGGTCTTGCGCGTCCGCGCCAGCCGGGCCATCTCGCGCAGGGCGCCGTCGGTGAACGACAGCTTTACGTTTTCCATGGACAGCAGCTTCTGGTACTGCTTGACCATGCAGTTCTTCGGCTCGACCATGATGCGCACGAGGTCTTCCTCGGACAGTTCCTGCAGCGATGAGACTACCGGCAGGCGCCCGACAAACTCCGGAATCAGACCGTAGCGGATCAGGTCCTCCGGCTCCACGGCCAGCCCGCTGACCGACAGCCCCGCAGGAGGCTTGGCCAGCGGGTCCAAATACCCGATGATGCGCTTGCCCTGGCGCTGCCGCACAATCGAATCGAGGCCAACGAACGCGCCGCCGCAGATGAACAGGATGTTCGAGGTGTCGAGGCGGATGTATTCCTGCTGCGGGTGCTTGCGGCCGCCCTGGGGCGGAACGCGGGCAATGGTGCCGTCGAGAATTTTCAGGAGCGCCTGCTGCACGCCTTCGCCGGAGACGTCGCGCGTGATGGAGACGTTCTCGGTTTTGCGCGCGATCTTGTCGATCTCGTCGATGTAGATGATGCCGGTCTCGGCGCGCTTGGCGTCCATGTTGGCGGCCTGTAGCAGATACAGCAGGATGTTCTCCACGTCTTCGCCGACATAGCCGGCTTCGGTGAGCGTGGTGGCGTCGGCAATGGCGAACGGCACATCCAGCAGGCGCGCCAGAGAACGCGCGAAGAGCGTTTTGCCGCAGCCGGTGGGACCGATGAGCAGGATGTTGCTCTTCTCGATCTCGACATCGGCGAACTCCGCGTTGTCGCGCGGCTGGGTCAGGCGCTTATAGTGGTTGTGAACCGCGACCGCCAGCGACTTCTTGGTCTGATCGTGGCCGATAACGTACTGGTCGAGAAACGTTTTGATGGCGACCGGGGCGGGGACCTTCAGCGGGCGTGGCGGTGTCTTGGCTGGCTGTGCGCCGCCCTTTTCGTGCACCTCGGCGGGCGACAACGGCGGTTTATCCTGCTCCAGCAGGTCGCGGCAAATCACAACGCATTCACTGCAGATGTTCACGCCGGGGCCGGCAATCAGTCGGGTGACGGTCTGTTCTTCCTTGCCGCAGAAGGAGCAGGTGGCACGTTTTCGGGTGGTGGGTGGCATTACGTTTGGCTCCGTGGCAGGTGGCAGGTGGAGGGTGGCAGGTGGAGGGTGGAGGGAATAGGTATTAAGCTAAGAGCAATCGAGCTGATCCAACATCCAACGTCCAAAGGAAAAGCAGCCGCAACAGGCCTGTCTCGCTACGCCTTGGGCACTGCGATCTTCTTGGTCAGGACGGTATCGATCAGGCCGTAGCTCTTGGCGTCCTCGGCGGACAGGAAGTAGTCGCGCTCAGTATCCTGTGCGACGGTCTTGACGTCCTTGCCGGTATGGAATGCCAGGATCTCGGTAAGGCGGTCCTTGAGGCGCAGAATCTCCTTGGCCTGGATGCTGATATCCGTGGCCTGTCCCTCCACGCCGCCCATGGGCTGGTGGATCATGATGCGGGCGTTGGGGAGTGCGAAGCGCTTGCCTTTGCGTCCGGCGGCAAGGAGCACGGCGCCCATGCTGGCGGCCTGGCCCACGCAGTAGGTGGCCACATCGCAGGAGAGATACTGGATCGTGTCGTAGATGGCGAGCCCGGCCGTGACAGATCCGCCGGGGGAGTTCACGTAGATGGCGATGTCCTTGGCGGCATCCTGCGACTGCAGGAAGAGGAGCTGCGCGATGATCACGTTGCTCACATCGTCGTTCACGCCGGTGCCGATGAAGATGATGCGGTCCTGCAGCAGGCGCGAGTAGATGTCATACGCACGCTCGCCGCGGCCGGTGGTTTCCACTACGATGGGAACCAGCATTTGATTGGCATTCAACGCTCTCATATCGCTACCCTTTCGCACAAAATCGTTGTCATACATCACCGCACAGACTGTAGCCGACGGCGTGCCGAGATGCCAGCACGATTTTACGGGGCCTACCTGCAATTCATTGACCTTCTTGGTAGGGACGGCTTTACGCCGTCCATTGTCTGGCATTTGCGGGTAGACGGCGTAAAGCCGTCTCTACCCAAATGCAGCGGCTAGTTAATGAAGCGCAGATGCGCCCGGCTGATGAAGTCTAAAGGCAAATGGCCAAGGTGATGAAAACTTCAGCCTCCTCGTCGTCGTCCTCGTCCTCGAAGAAACCAGACGGGATCAACATCGAGGACGACGACGAAGAACGAGGACGATTACGAGAACTAGGAACCTGTCGGCAGAAGGCACCGGAACGATCCAAGGCCTAAGTCCGACAGGTTCCTAGCGCGCTTTGGCATCTGCGACCAGCAGGTCCAGGGCTTTTTCGTTGCGGATGTCGGCGGTGAGGGATTCAAAGCCGTGCCGCTCCTCGATCGTGGCGCGCAGTTTTTCCACGGGCATCCGGTATTGGGCGGCCATGGCATGCAGGCGCTGTTCCACTTCGGCTTCCGCAACCTGGACCTTCTCCTCCTCGGCAATACGGGAGAGGATGTACCGCAGGCGTACGCGGTCCTTGGACGCGGTGGCCGCGGCGCCGAGGATGGCGTCGCGATTCTTTTCGATGTCCTCGCGGGTGGCGCCGCGTTCGACGACGTCGTGCAGCATGCCGCGCATGGTCAGGTTGGTCTCTTCGGCCACCACGCTTTCCGGCAGTTCAAAATCGGTGCGCTTGAGCAGGAATTCAACGACTTCCTGCTGCTGGCGCGCCTGCTCGCGGCGCTCGGCGGTGGCAAACAGGTCCTTGCGGCTGCGCGCGCGCAGATCATCAAGGCTGGCAAAGCCGGTTTGCTGGCAGATGACCTCCTCGGCCGGCAGGATGCGATGGCGTACGCTCTTGACCTTGACGTGGTACTCGGCTTTCCGTTCGCGCAGGGCCTCCACGCGGAAATCCTTCTCGAATTTAACCGGGATGTCCTTTTCGTCGCCCGCCTTGAGCCCTTCGAGACCGAGACCGAGGCCGGGAATGAACTCCGGCGCTTCGACCTGCGCCATGAAGTCCGTGCCGGAAGCGAGGTCGGCCGCCGCGGGCACGACCTCCTGCAGCGGCTTGCCGTCGCAGGTGGCGGTGTAGTTGATGCTGACCAGGTCACCGCGAGCCGCGGGATTGCTGCCCGCATCTTCGAAACGCGCCATCATGTTGCGCAGGCGGTCAATCTGCGCATTGACCTGCTCATCCGTCACCACGGGCGTCTCGATCGTGAGCGGTATTTTCTTGTACTTGGGGAGCTTGAACTCGGGCGCGACGTCCACCAGGGCGACAAACGTAATACCGGTTTCAGGCGAGAAGATGACATCCGTCACGTCCACCACGGCTACGGCGGTAAGTTTGGCTTCCTTGATCGCCTCGCGGTAGAACCGGCCGATCAGGCGGTTGCGGGCGTCGTCGTTGATGTTCAGGCGGTAGCGGGCTTCGACGACCTGGCGCGGCGCTTTGCCGGGGCGGAAGCCCGGCAGACGTCCATGCTGAATGTATTCCTGTAAGAGCTTCTCGTAGTCCGGGCGCGTTTCCGTGGCGTCGGCCCGGATGATCAGTTTAACGCGGCAGGGGCCGCTGTTCTTGGCTTCGACTTTCATGGGAAGATGTTCCTGGTGCGTGAGCTGTTTACTTTCCTGGGTGTTCGACAATCGCCTATTCCTTGATGCCCATCAAAAATTCGGCGTTACTCTTGGTGTTCTTGAGACGTTTGATGATCATTTCCATGGATTCCACCGGCGGCACGCCATTGAGGGCGCGGCGGAGCAGCCAGGTGCGATTGAGTTCCTCGGGGTGGAGCAGCAGTTCCTCTTTGCGCGTGCCGGACTTCTCGATGTTGATGGCCGGGAAGACGCGCTTGTCCACCAGCGAGCGATCGAGGCACAACTCCATGTTGCCGGTGCCCTTGAACTCCTCGAAGATCACGTCATCCATGCGGCTGCCGGTATCTACCAGGGCGGTGGCCACAATGGTGAGGCTGCCGCCATGCTCGATATTGCGCGCCGCGCCGAAAAAGCGCTTGGGCTTGTGGAGGGCGTTGGCATCCACGCCGCCGGAGAGGATTTTGCCGCTGTGCGGCTGCACGGTGTTGTAGGCGCGGGCAAGGCGCGTGATGCTGTCGAGCAGGATGACCACATCGCGGCCGTTCTCCACCTGACGCTTGGCCATTTCGATCACCATTTCCGCGACCTGCACGTGGCGCTCCGGCGCCTCGTCGAAGGTGGAACTGAGAACATGCGCCTTGGTGTGGCGCTGCATGTCCGTGACTTCCTCGGGACGTTCGTCGATCAGCAAAACGATCAGGTAGGCCTCGGGATGATTGGCGGAGATCGAGTTGGCGATCTTCTGCAGCAGCACCGTCTTGCCGGTGCGCGGAGGCGCCACAATCAGGCCGCGTTGTCCCATGCCGATCGGCGCAAAAATATCCATCACGCGCATGGCCACTTCATCCGGCGTGGTTTCCAGCCGGATGCGCTGGTCCGGGAAGAGGGGGGTGAGGCTCTCGAAGTGGATGATCTTGCGCGCCTCGGCCGCAGGCTTGCCATTGACCAGATCCACGCGTCCGAGCGCGAAGAAGCGCTCCTTGTCCTTGGGATCCCGGATGGGGCCTTCAACCTGATCACCGGTGCGCAGGCCGAAGCGGCGCACCTGGGAAGGCGACACGTAAACATCTTCGGGGCACTGCAGGTAGTTGCTACGCGGCGACCGCAGAAAACCAAAGCCATCCGGCAGAATTTCCAGCACGCCTTGCGTGATGGCCGAACCACCCTTGTGCAGGTACCCGCGCACGAACTCATAGATGATCTCGTGCTTGCGCAGGCTGGCGACCTCGTCGGGCGGCAGGTGCGAGAGCAGCGCCTGCAGATCAGGCATCTCTTTCAGTTGCAGTTCGCCCAGCGAGACGGGCGGAAGATCGTCGCGCGGCGGCGGCGGCTGGTAGTTGTCCGGGCCTCCGTTGGGCATGCCGCTCCCCTGGAACCCTGATCCACGCGATTCGTTGCCGGCTTGCGATCCGGGCGATGGGGGGGGGTAGGGGCGGTTGTCGCGACCGCGGTGGTCACGATCCCGATCGCGGCGATCCGGCATGCGCCGGTTATTGTTATTGTTGTTGTTGCCACGGCCACGTTGAAAACGCGCGCCCCAGCGTCCGGGCGGATGGCCGGCATCCGGGCGACCGTCGGGGCGAGCGTCGGGGCGACCGTCCGGGCGACCATCTGGGCGACCTTCAGGTCGCCCTTCCTGGCGACCCTCCGGGCGGCCTTCCGGGCGACTCTCCGGGCGACCTTCCGGTCGCCCTTCCGGGCGGTGTGACGGGGGATTGTCCTGGTTGGACGGCTGATTCTCTTCGCTCATGTTGTTTTTTTCACCCATTGGTCCATCAATCTTGCCGCTGCGCACTGTAGCGCAGGCAAGTCGCCATCATTCATTACCACCAGGTTGGCGCGGCGCGCTTTTTCGGACAGCGGCAGTTGCGCTGCCACACGGGCTTGCGCCTCCGCTTCCGACAACCCGCGCGCCAGCAGACGCCGCCGTTGCTCTGCCTTGGCGCAGACAATGCAAACCACGACATCCCAGTCCTTGTCCCAACCAACCTCGAATAACAGCGGGATGATCACCACTGTTGGCCGTTTGTCAGGCGCTGACAACTGGCGTGCCAGTTCGGTCCTGACCAGGGGATGCACGATCTCCTGCAGTCGCAACCGGTCAGCTTCGTTGGCAAACACTACCCGCCCCAGACGGACACGGTCGACCCCCCCGTCCGCGGCCAGCATTTCCGGCCCAAAAGCCGCCACAATGGGCGCCACGGCCGCCCCGCCGGGGGCCTCCAGCGCATGCACGACGGCGTCCGTGTCCAGCACATGGCAGCCAAGTTCCGAGAGAAAACCAGCCAGCGTGCTTTTGCCGCAGGCGATTCCTCCTGTTAGGGCGATACGTTTCATCAAGCCGTATGAATAGAGAGCATTGAAAATAAAGATTTTGGTAAAGCACAGTCGTACAGGCAACCCGTCAGCCTGACTACGGTCCAGGATGGCAGGTGGCACACCTGCACCACAGAACATTCGTGATGGAACGCCATAACCCTGGCAATGCCGAATTCCTACTCCCGCATGCCGTCTGCTGGCGAAATCACAGGTCGAACGTCAGCGCTCGACTAGCTACAAGTCACCGGCGGGTATTGCTACGGTTTGGGTGCTTCCGTAACTGCACCACCGCCCCCATTACCCCCAATGGCCTTGGGGCTCAGGATCGGCTCCATGCTGGTCTTCACTGTCCTGCCGGCCGGATCAACCAGCCGGGCGGTCACAAAAATAAGAAGATTGCGCTTGTCTGTTTGCTCGGCCTTGCTGCGGAACAGACGGCCGATGTACGGCAGATCGCCCAGGACCGGGATCTTGTCGTCAGAGAAAATGCGGTTCTCGGTGATCATGCCGCCCATTACGACGGTGGCGCCGTTGTAGATCGAGACACTGGTCGAGATCGAACGCACCTTGAACAGCGGCTGCTCCATCGGAATGTGCGTAATAATCGGGTCGCTGGTGTCGGTCCCAGGCGTCACCACGTCATAACCATAGTCCTTCCATTGCGGCTCAGACACCACCTGCGGATTCATGGTGAGGTTGATCATCTGCCCTTCGGCGCTGACTTCCGGGACCACTTGCAGGATGACGCCTACTTCGCGCGTCTGGAAGCCGCCTGGTTCCACGCCCGGCTGCGAGGCCACGGCATTACCGGCTGTACCAGCCGCAGCCTGCCCGCCGATCACGGTGAAGGTGGTCGGATAGATGTACTCGGTGATTACCTTGATCACAGCTTCCTGGCCGGCCTTGGTAACCACCTTGGGTGCGGAGAGCAGATCCGTGTTGGAGCGCTGGCTCAACGCATGAAGGACGGTCGTAATGTCAAGCTGACCGAACACGCCCTGCAGGTTAAATAAGCTGTCGTTGGCCTGCCCGCCGATGGTGGTTCCGAGCGCTGAGCCGAGGTTGTTGTCCAGATAACGCATGCCCTGAGACATGTTGTACGGACTGGCAAACGCGTCTCTTCCGTTAAGGCTCAGGGTTCCGCCACCATACCTGCCGCTGCCAGCCGTGCCGTCGTTTCTCGTTAACTTGCCGTTCTGGTACCACTCTACACCCAGCGAATCCAGATCGACCTGCGAGACTTCAATGAAGCGTGCCTCGATCTCGATCTGACGCGGTGTGACATTCATTTCCTCAAGCACCTTTTCGAAGACTGCCAGATTCTCCGTGGTGTTGACCACGCGCAACTTGCCGATGATCGAGAGATAGGAGATCGAGGACCCGACCGGCCACGCCACACCCAGATCACCAAACAGCTTTTTGAGGTCCTGTTGCGGGCCAAGCGCTTCCGCGCTGATGGCATCCCCGCCCAGTGTGCCGCCGCCTTTTGCAGCACTCATTTCGCGCCCCAACCCGGTGGCGCGTTCGATCACATTGGGCATGACGGTATAGGAACGGGTTTCCATGGACTCATCCGTCACATTCATCGGCATGACGATCACGACATTGCCGCGTATGCGAAACTTGAAGTTGGCCACATCCCCGGTCACGATTTTCAGGGCGTCCCAAAGCGAGACAAAACGAGCGGTAAAGGTGATGTTGCCGGCGCCCCCGGGGGCGGAGGCATCCGCTGCAGTCTGGAAGGGGTCGGTCGAGGTGGGTCCGGCAGACGGTGCGGCCGTAGGTGCAACGCCCCGCAGCGCAAAGTTGACGCCGCGTTTTTCGGGCGGCAGCGCCGGATCGTCGTATTCACGACTGGTGTTCTCGAAGAACGTAATCACGTCGGTTATGCTGGCGTTGCGGAAGTTGATCTCCGGAATCACAATGGCGCGCATCTTCTGCTCGACGGACTGCTCCAGCGTGATGCCGCCCGGCAGCAGGGCCCGGCTGGAAGCCTGCCCGGCGGACGGCTCCTTGATGTCCACGGTGTCGATGGCATAACGCCGGGTGCTCCAGTTGGCCTTGACATCGCGGATCATCCGGGAGCGAATGGCATCGAACTCCGTAACCGAGATGTCGTAGGTGCGATCCCCAAGTTTTTCCATCATTTCCATGGCTTCGGTGTTGTACGGATGGTCACGCAGGATGATTTCAAGTTCCTGCCGGCTGCGGTCATACTCGCCGATAACGTAATACTGGCGTGCAATGCGCAGGTGTCGCATGACGTCGTCGCGCTCCCCCTTGTATGCGGCATCCAGCATGCGGGAGGTTTCCTTGACCGGAGCGGCTTTGGGCGGGTTTTCAATCTCCTTCTGGATCTCGGCGACCAGCTTGGGAGCATCCGCATGCCCTTTTTCGCTCGCCTGGCGCGCAATCTGGATGGCCTTCTCGCGATCCCCCTTCTTCCATACCAGCAGGGCATTCCGGTAAAGCGCTTCTCGAATGCCGAGACGGGCTTCATCCCGCGCGACCCGGGTGTCATTGTTGTCGGGAATGTACGTCTCGGCCATGATGTATTGCTTCTTGGCCTCCTCGAAATCGCCGGAGCGCAGCGCTTTGCGCGCCGCCACCAGGCTGGCCATCCCGTATTCACGCAATGCATTCTTGCGCAAACGCTCCAGGGTCACCACCTCGGACACCAGTGCTTCGCGGTTGCCGTCTCCGGCAGGTGCGACGATTGGGGCCGCGTTGGCGGCTTCCCCGGCAGTCGCGTTCGGCACAACAGCAGCCGCCGGAGCAGCGTCAGCCGCGGGGGGCGCAGTCGGAGCAGCGTCAGCCACGGGGGGCGCAGCCGGGGCGGCAACAGCCGCAGCGTCAGCCGCAGGGGCAGCAGCAGCCGCAACCGGTGCGGCAACAGCCGCAGGGGCAGCAGCAGCCGCAGCCGGGGCGGCAACAGCCGCAGGGGCCGCGGCTTCCGGTGCGTTCGCTGGCTTTGCCGCAGGTTGATCAGCTTGATTTTCCTGTTTTTCGCCTTGCGCGCAAAGCTGACAAGTAAGCAGCGATACGGAGAAAACAATGCCCAACCTTCTGGCTACATTCTTCATTGTGGGACTCCTCCGCGCCGACAACGGTTGCATCCTGCGCTTAGAACGGCTTAGGATTTACAACGACCCGATAGTTACGGTGGTCTTCTTCCCCGTGTGAATGTTTTCTAATACAACAGAAGCGGGGTTGCCGTCAACTACGAGATTCACGCCAACCTTGTATTTCTGTCCGCCCAAATCCAACTGGTTGCCGGCGCAGACATGGAATTCGGTGGTTTTATCGCCGATTGTTAGCGTCAGAACAATTTCCTGTTCCATGGCCGCGGTGGGGTCGTTATCCCGCAGCGAGAACATCTTTCCATCAGATGGACGGAACAGCTGCACCTCGTAGCAGTCCTTGTTGTACGCGCCACTCTTGGTGTCGATCACGCGTTCGACCGTCTTGGTGCAGTTGCTGTAAACCAGGCCGGTTTTGCCGATTAACTCGCCTTTTTTGATGGTCGACAACGTGCGGCGGTCCCCGTCTTTCATCATGAAATTTGGGCGTAAGCCATCCGGCATGGTGTTGGCGCCCTGGAGCACAAAGGGGAACTTGCGTACGGAAAGCTCCTTGAAGCGCAGCAGAGCCATTTGATCCGGATGGTCATTCGTGTCGCGCGGGTTGGTTCCCTCTTGATATTCCTGCTGGTTGCGGAAGCCGTCTGCATCGGCATCATCTTCGGCGCGCGACAGATCTTCCACCATGGCAAAAGTGTGTCCAAAATATTTTTTCCGCCAGGCGTCCGTCACACCCTTGCCTTCACTGTCGTGTTCGCCGGCGACCACCTGCACATCGTCCCTGGTGGGCTGTTTGGCGTGGCAAAACGGGCAGTCCGGGGCGGCGAGCAGGATTGGATACAGGCAGTCCACGCACCAGACGCGGGTTTGCGGGGTTAACAGCCCCACTTCGTTGGTGGAGATTCGCACGGTTTGCGGATGGCGCAGCGCCCAAAGTGCAGACTCGTACGGGGTCGTGGGGCGCGGCGCCAGGTTGGCGTGCAGGGGTCGCATCCGTCGCATGCCATCCTCGTAGTTGCGCTTGCGCTCTCTGCTCTCGGCGGCGGAACGGGCAAGCAGGAAAAGGGAAACCAGCAATACGATCAGCACCACGACGGCAATGGCCTTGTCGTAGTGACGGGCCAGCGAAAAATTAAAGCCTCGCTTCTGTGCCACGGGCTACACTCCCTCAAAGGTATAAACGTCAATCAGCATCCGGGTCTTCAGCAACGGCGCAATGCCGGGACCGGAAACCAGGCGTTGCGTTGGCGGTGGCGGCGGGGCGGACTTGTCGGCTTCGCCCGTCGCTTTCTCCGCCCTCGGTCGCAGTCCACGTTCCACCCGATCGATCTTGATCTCGGTGACGACAACGAATAACGGCATTTTCGCCAGCCGGTTGAGAACCTCGGCCAGAGCTTTTTCGTCCGAGGTGAATGCGATGGTGAAGTGCTGCCGGGAATAACCGCTGTCCGTATCGGTTGGCGGCGCAACGACAGCCGCCGGCGCGACGCCTCGCCGTCTGCCGGCGGAAGAGGCTTCGGCGGACTCGACCTCGAACCGTTCGCGATCGACCTGCGAAAGCTCGGTCACGCGGCTGCCAAGAATTTCGCGCACAATCGCCTCCACCATGGAAAACTGCAGTGACAGCCGCCGCACGTGTTCGGGTGCGGGGTACCCCCTGGGCAGGTACCGCTCAAACCCGAAGGCGAACCCGTCCGGCAGCATCTTGCTGCCATCAACCCTGGCCAGTTTGTGCAGCTCCTCGCTGGATTCCTGCAGCTTTGCGATGAAAATGGAGGAGCTCGGGTTGGTGGATGGCGTGGCGATGGCGCGCAGCTCCATGGTCAGCGACTGATGCCAGTTGTTCATCCAGTCGGTGTCACCGCGCAGCACCGTCATGTTGGTCAGGCAGGGGAACGGATTCTCGTTGTAAATGGCCTGCAGTTGGCTGTAGGAGCCTTTGAGCGTGGCTTTGACCGTGCTGGCCTTGGCATAGGCGCGATAGGCGGAGGCAAAACCGGCCAGGCACAGGAGGAGGACGACCCCTGCGATGATGGCAACCACAAATTTCCGTTCTCTCATGCCTCAGTCCCCGTCTGTGCGCGTCATTTTGCCGGCGGCGCCAGCGTCACCTCAACGACAAACTCATGCAGATATGTTTCCTTGGTCGAGTAGCGGTCGTTCCGTATCACCACTTCGCCGAACAGGTCTTTGCGGCTTTGCAACCGGTCGCGGAGCAGCTCGCCTGGCGTGAGCCGGCCCGTGCCGCCGGCCGCGGCGATCGCCTTGTCCAGGTCGTCCTTGAAGCCGAAGCCGGACAGGACGAGCTTGGCCACGCGCCCGTCACCCCCCCGGACAGGCTCCAGCGCGGTCAGCCACATGCCGTCTATCATGCACTCCCGCGTGCCGTTGAGGAGACGGATCCAGTCCGTGCGGTGCGGGATCAGGCCGAGCAGGTTGTCGGCGCTCTGCCGGGCCTTGTCGCGATCCTTCAGCGTCAGGAGCATGGCGTTCTCGTCGTTCTGCTTCATGCTGACCTGGCGCCGGACAAACTGCTCCTGTGCTGTGTAGTCTTCTTTGGCCTGGTGGAAGTACAGCGTCCACACCAGCAGGATCAGGAGCAGCCCCAACGCGGCCAGGCCGAAGAACGGCAGGCGATTCCGGAGGTTCTTGGCCTTGATCAGCTGCGGGGGCATCAGGTTGATTTCGACGGGACACGCCAGCGAGCGCCGCAACGCCAGCCCCACGACTTCGCCCAGGCAGGCTACATCTGCTGCGACCTGCTGCGGGTCAAGCGCCGGGCCGGCCTGCACGTTGATAAAAGGATTCAAGACGTCGATTTCCACCTGGAGCTTCTCGCGGAAGAAGGTGTCCATGTGCGGGATGACCGACGAGCCGCCCGTCAGCAGTACGCGCCCCGGGGCGGATCCGCCCTGCTGGCTGCGATAGAAGTTGATCGAGCGGTTGATCTCGGCGTGCAGGCGCGTGACCACGTTGCGCACGACCTTGGAGATGCGGTCGGCCATCTCGTCGTCGCCGGCCGAAAACACGCCGCCGAGCGCCACGAAGGCGTGCT
>SESH01036132.1_pt1 | contig 12171 bp, 11 predicted proteins | sample 3171561 | NCBI WGS metagenome assembly SESH01 (sample SAMN10866947, study PRJNA518727) | freshwater metagenome | biome: subpolar coniferous forest; feature: holomictic lake; material: water; isolation source: holomictic Lake 442 2011 16.5 m and 2014 13 m | place: Canada: near Kenora, Ontario
TCGGCGGCCATAGCGGAGCCGATGCGCCCGGAGAGCATGAGGCCGGTGATGACAGGGGCGAGCTCTCGCATCACCGCCAGTCCCTCCACCTGGGAGGCCAGCCCTTCCGCCTGGAACTGCTTGAAGCCGAAGGCCAACTGGACGGCGAACACCATGCTGACGGCGAGGCTCGTGAGGACCACCACGGGCAGCGAGTTGACACCCACAGACTGAAACTGGTTCAAGAGGTTCTTGCCATCGAAGGGACGCTTGAAAACGGCCACAAAGGTGCGCCCCGCCAGCACAGCGAAGTCTCCCGCGAGCTCGAGGGCGCCCAGCACTCGGCTGCCTGTCTTGTCGAAAAAGGCCGGGACCATGGGGCTCCGCGTGGAAATGACTAGTCTACTCCAGTCCTATCCTTCTGCCTGGAACGGAAGCGTGTGGCGCTACCCTCCCGGTTGGACTGGGCTGTGCGGCTGAGGGCCAACGCATCCGCAGGGACATCCTGCGTGATGGTGCTGCCAGCGCCGATGAGGGCCCCATCCCCAATGGTCACGGGGGCCACCAGTTGGGAGTCCGAGCCCACGAACACCTTCCGGCCGATGGTGGTCCGGTGCTTGTGCACGCCATCGTAGTTGCAGGTGATGACCCCCGCGCCGATGTTGGTGCCCTCGCCGATTTCTGTGTCGCCGAGGTAGGCCAGGTGATTGGCCTTGGCACCCCGGTGCAGCTTCGCTTTCTTGGTCTCCACGAAGTTGCCCACGTGAACGCTCTCGGCCAACTCGGTGCCTTCTCGCAGCCGGGCGAAGGGGCCGATTCTGCAGCCGGAGCCGGCCATGGTTCGCTCGATGACGCAGTAGGGACGGACCACCACGTCCTCACCCAGAACAGAATCCACGATCACCGAGCCCTGGCCGATGCGGCAGTCCCGGCCGATCCGGACGGCCCCTTCCAAGCGCACACCAGGCTCCAGGAGCACATCCTGCTCGAGCTGGACCCTTGGCCCCACCAGGGTGGAGTCAGGGTGCAGGAACGTGACCCCTTCAGTCATCCAGTGCTGCTGGATCCGTCGCTGGGCGGCGGCCTGGAGGGCGGCCTGATCCTGCCGCGAGTTCATGCCCGCCAGTTCCTCGGGGTCGCAGCACACCACGGCCACCGCAAGCTCTGCGCCCACGGCCGCGACCGCGTCTGTGAGGTAGTACTCTCGCTGGGCATTGTCATTGCGCAGACCCAGGAGGGCCTCGCGGAGGGCGGGCCAGGGCAGGGCATAGGCACCGCCGTTTACCCGGCTCACCTTCAACTGGTCGGGGCTGGCATCTTTAGCCTCTACCACCCCTGCGAGGCGGCCGTCCGCATGCTGGAGGACACGTCCGTAGGACCCCGGCGTGGGGAGATCCATGGCCAGCAACAGCGCCTCCGCCCCACAGAGGCGGGCCACCGTGGTGGGCTCGGTCAGGGGCACATCGCCACAGAGGATGACCACGCGGGTAGTGCCCAAGCGATCCAACTCGGGGATGCAGACCTGGACGGCATGGCCGGTGCCCAGGGGTTCGCCCTGATCAACAGTGGTGACTGGACAGGGCAGGAGACCCGCCACCTGCCAGGCCGCCAGAGCGGCCAGGACCTGTTCCTTGCCGTGGTGGATCACGACGACGGCACCGGCGAGGTTGGCGGGCAGGGCCCGCAGAACCCACAGCAACGAAGGGTCGCCAAGGATCGGATGCAGCACTTTGGGCAGTCGGGACTTCATGCGTGTGCCAAGCCCTGCCGCCAGGATTACCGCTACCGTGGACATGCCACCTCCCGCAACCAGCCTACATCAGGCGCCCCTCCCTCCATGCGGACGGGTCCCCCCCAATGCTTGCGAGTGGTGCTCATGCCTCGGGCGGGAGCACCCGCGCCGGCCAGGCCATCTGAGACGATCGGCCTGCCAGCCTCACCGCCAGGGCCGTGGCCTCGAGGAAATTCTGGGAATCCGCCACCCACTTGCCCGCCTTGTCAAAGGCCGTGCCATGGTCCGGGCTGGTCCGAATGAAGGGCAGGCCCAAGGTAAGGTTCACGGCCCGAGCGGGTTCCAGCAGCTTGATGGGGATGAGGCCCTGATCGTGGTAGAGCGCCACCACGAGATCAAACTCCCCTCGCGCAGCCCGGTAAAAGAGGCTGTCGGCGGGAAGGGGGCCAAAGAAGAGGGGCGTAGGCCGGTTTCCGGTGGGGCCAGCGGTGGTGGCGACCACCTCGATGCCACGCTGTCCCGAGGGTGCGGCGTGAGGCATCCGCTCGGCGGGAAACACTGCCCACCCCTCTGGAGGCCGCCCACCCTGGAAGGGGGATTGCTGGGCGCTGTAGGGACCCTCCATGGTCTGCTGAAAATCGAGGAAGGAAGCCTCGGCCTGCACCATGGCCTCCTCCAGGATCAGCTCCTCATTGCCAAAGGCGCCCTGTTCACCGGCATGGGGATTCAAGGCACAGAGGGCCACGCGGAGATCGAGCTTGCCCGTTAATTGGCTGAAGCGATCGGCAGCGAAGGCCAGGGTTTCGGCCACGGCACAGGCATCGAGGGTCTCCACCACGGACCGGAGGCTCTGGTGGACCGTGTGAAGTACCACGTTCAGGCTGGGGCTCACGAAGGCCATGCGGGTGATGGAGGCACCTGAGAGTTCCTGCAGGTACTCGGTGTGTCCTGGAATATCAAAACCAGCAAGGTGAGCTGCGGACTTGGCCATGGGCAACGTAACAAGGGCATCGGCGGAACCGTCCAGTGCCATAAGGGCGGCCACCCGGATGGCCTCCACCGTGGCCAAACCGGAGTTGGCAGAGCCTACCCCCAGCTTCAGATCGCCGCACAGAATGTCGGGGGTGGGATCCAGCCAGAGGCATTCGGCCAGAACCCTGCCCGGTGCATCGCCGACCGAAAGCACCTGGAGCCCACGGCTCTGCCCCGAGAAGGAGGTGGGAGCAGGCTGCCTGGGTTCCGCCCAGCGCCAGGCCACTCGGTTGCCCGGCAGACCATCAAGCAGGTCCACACCAGCCCGGGCGCCGACCACCGTCACATCCGTCCAGGGCTGAATAGCGGGAAGAGCCCCCAGGAGCAGTTCTGGGCCGATGCCGCAGGGATCTCCGAGGCTGATGACGATGTGAGGACGGCGGTTCATGGCATTTCCCGGGGAAGGTTCACCTGGGCTCAATCGTAAACCGGGATCTCAACCTCCGTCGGCACGGACGGCTCTTCCTTTTTTGTCGGACGACTGCGGCGAATCCTGGGCTCTTCGTCCTGCTTGTAGATGTATTTGATGTTGTGCTTGGGCACGAGCACGTTGGGTTCCTTGATCCTGTTGATCTTCAAGCAGTGCTTGTCGTACCACTCGATGATCCCGCGCACTCTCTCGTCGTCCTGGAGCACAATCACCATCGGCGTTTTGGACTGCATCTGTTTCAGATAGTAGAAGCTCTCCGCATTGGTCTGCTCGGGAGGAGCGATCTTGCGCCGCGGACTACCGAGTCCCTGGGGAGCCGTGGCGGCGGAGGGATTGACCGCCGGATTGGGATCGCCCCCAGGAGTGGTGGCGGGAGGAGCGGGCGTCAGGGCTTCGGCTCCCGGACCCTTGCTGGGGAGGCCGAGTTTGTCCTTCAATTCACTCAGGTTCGGTCGGATGAGCTTCCGATTCATGGGAATTCCTGGCCCAGAGGGCGGGTGCGAACATGTCAAAGGAATCGGGGGGTGGCCGCGTCCCCGCCAGTCTGAACAGTCGGACCCGGAGTGGGCAGGCTGCGCGCGCTGTAAGGGGATGAACCACTGTGGCAGGAGTTGATTGGAACCTGCAAGGGTGTCGGTATGGATTTGATGCTTGGAAGGTGGGAAAAGTTTACGCCTGAATGGCCTCTGACCCCAAGGAGTCTTCTTGGCTGGCGATGGGAATTATAATCTCGACAAGGGTCCCCACCAGCGGAGTGCTCTCCACCTGGATCCTCCAACCCATGGCCTCAATGAATTTGTAAACCAAGCTCATACCAAGACCTGAGCCTTCCTCGAAAGCACCGGAGAAGGGCACGAACAGGCGCTCCAACTGCTCAGGTGTCATGCCACAGCCGTTGTCGGCCAGGGAGAGATGGAGGTCTTGCCCGGCGACCCGGATCTCTAGCTGCACCGATGGCTGAGAGGTTCCCTTCACCGCCTTGCGTGCGTTGCTCAGGAGATTCATCAGCAGCCGATGGAAGCCCACTGGATCAGACCGGAAGGAGACCGGTGGCACAGGCGCCAGGGAGAGCGAAAGGGGACTGGTCCGGGGGTCCATTTCCCAACTGGAGCGGACTTCTTCGATGATCTGCGGCAGGAAGAGCAGGGACCTGGCGGAGACTTCGGGACGGGCGAAATCGAGAAAGTCCGCAAGGGTGGCAGTGACCCGCTGGGTTTCACGTTCCAGGATGCCGAGCACCCGGCCCCGGACATCCACCGGGGCATCCTCATTGCGCAGGAGTTGCACGCAACCACTGATGGAAGCGAGCGGGTTCCTGAGTTCATGGGCCAATCCGGCCGTCAGTTGGCCCGTGGCGGCCAGCCGTTCGCTAATGCGGGTGCGCTCCTCCAGGGCCTTGAGATCCGTAAGATCCTGAAAGAGGAGAATCTGGCCAGAGTCCCGGCCCGCGGCATCCCGCAGCGAAGCCAGATGCCCACCCAGGAGCCTGCGCCCGCTCTTGGGGTGTTGCAGAACCAGTTCGAACCGGTGTTCCCGGCCCTGTCTTCGGGCCGCGGGATCACCAACGGGGAAGATGTCCTGCAGGAGTGTACCCAGGGCGATGACTTGGCCGAGGATCGACTCAGCAGCCGGATTGGCGGAGGTGACGCGGGATTTCAGATCCAGGGTGATGAGGCCCGAGGGCATGGAATCCACCACGCGGCGATGAAGGGCGGACAACTCGCCCACCGTGGCTTCACTGACACTCAGGTCGGTGCGAAGGCGATCCAGGTTCCGGCGGGTGATGACCACCACCAGGGTGGCGGCGAAGACCTGCAGGGAGGCAATACCCAGCAGAAAGGGCAGTCGGCCAGCATCCGAGGGGGCGATCTCCCCGGAAAGCCCGAAGGGCGCCAGCACTCCGGTGGTGAAGCCCAGAACCACCAGCACATGAGTGATGGAGGACAGGATGCCCACCCAGACAATCTCAACGGTCCCCAGGTAGAAGGCCGAGGCGAGGACGGGAAAGATGTAAAGGGTAGAGAAGCGCTCCTGGACCACTCCCTGGTAGGCGATGACCAGGGTGACCAGGGCCAGATCCAGCAGCAGATTCCAGCGGATCCAGGCAATCCGGGGGGTGGGAAAGTACTGATCCATCGCCAGCAGGCCGCGGCCAGATTCCCAGGCGGCTTCCACCATCATGCAGAAGAGTAGGGCCAGATAGGCCGATTCTCCTGGGCCCGTGGCCCGCCCCTCCGCCGGCAGGGCAAAGTGCAAGACCAGCAAGCCGAAACTGGCGAACAGGCGGAAGGAGAGGGGCAGGAAGGGGGCGCGGGCATCTGTCGACCGCATCCGCCCCAAGGTTCTCTGGAGCATGGCTTCCATGGTGCCCGACTCTGCCATCCTATGGCCATGACCGACTCTTCCCCCTCACTCCGCGCAGCCGGTATGCGCCAGACGCTCCAGCGGGAGGGCATCCTGCGCGTGCTCAAAGGCTCAGACCGCCCCCTGACCGTGGAGGAGATCTGGGAACGGGTACCGGAGCGCCGTTCGGGCCTGCCCACGGTCTACCGCAACCTGGAACGCTTTGTGCGCGAGGGTTGGGCTGAGAGCATCCTCGGTCCGGACCAGGTTCTGCGCTTTGTCCGTTGCGACTCCCGCCGCCACCACCACCATCTCCAGTGCGAGAAGTGCGGCCGCACCTCGGAGGTGGATGCCTGCGGACTAGATGAGGCATTGAGTAAACTGGAAGCCATTTCAGGGTTTGAGATCACCCGCCATCAGCTTCAGCTCTTTGGGTGCTGCGCGGCCTGTCGTGCTGAGAGCGCCACAGATCCTGCGCCAACCAAGTTGCGGGAGGCCTCCGAAAGGTCCGTTGTGAATTTGACCGTTGACCGCAGTGCCCGCCATTGCTAGGCTTGGTGTCTCACGCGGGTGTAACTCAGTGGTAGAGTGCGACCTTGCCAAGGTCGAAGTCGTGGGTTCAAATCCCATCACCCGCTCCACCATCCGGGCCGCGCAAGCGGCCCGGTTCGCTTGAAATCACCACCTCCATTCGCAAGGCGCCGTCGCCAAGTGGTAAGGCCCGGGACTGCAAATCCCGTATACATCGGTTCGAATCCGATCGGCGCCTCCAATCTCCAGGCCCCCGCAAGGGGGCTTTTGGTTGAGGCCCTACCCGGTAGTATTGCCGGCTCCAGCGGACTGCCGAGCAGAGGCACTGCAGGTCTGGCGCGAGAACAGGAAAAGCTTCCCGGTGGACCGCCCTCCTGCCGATCGTCAAGATGGGTGCAGCGTCCTCATTCCTGCAGTCCTCATTCCTGCAGTCCTCAGCTGGGTTTCCGCACCATGGCGCTTCGCAGCCAATGGTCAGGCTCAGACATGGAAGAGTCCCTACTCTTCATCCCCGGGTGGAACACCACCGCAGCCACGGTGCAGTGCTGGCTACCAGAGTCCTTTTTTGCCAAGCACCGCTGTGGCGTCCTGGAGTGGCCGGGGCTTGGGAAAGCCGTCAAGGATCCCCTGCCGGTCACCCTGGATGCATTCCTGGACGAGCTTGGGCCTTGCCCCTGTGCCAACGACTGGTGTGCGCGGCCATCCTGCAGCCCCGGATGAGCTACCCGCAGTCCTTCCTGAACAGCCTCTTCGTCTTTGAGGTGGAGGCCGCCCTCCACTACCTCAGGATCTTCATCGCCTTCAGGAAGCGCCTTACCGCCACGGAGGGGACCAATCCTCTGGGCGGCCCGGATCTAGGTGCAGAAGATCAGGGTCAGGATCCCAACCACACTCGTGAATCTCATGCCGCTCCTTTATAGCTCAGTCCCCGCTGGAGTCGATCCAGCCACCACCCAGTACCTCGCCGTCCCGATAGAAGACAACAGCCTGCCCGGGGGCGATGGCGCGCTGGGGTTCCGCAAAAGAGACCTGGACTCGGCCATCCGACAGGGGAATCACCAGGGCCTCGGCTTCCGGGGAACGGCTCCTGATTCGGGCTTCGCAGGGCAGGGGCCCCAGGGGAGGGGATTGGATCCAGGTGAGGTCTCGGGCCACCAGGGTCCGTCCCCCAAGGTCCGCCTCGGTACCCACCCACACGGTGTTGGTGGACGGCTCCAGGCGCACCACATAGAGGGGTTCCGAATAAGCTACCCCCAGGCCCCGGCGCTGGCCCACCGTGTGTCGCCAGTAGCCCCGGTGCTGGCCCAGGACACGCCCATCTAGGTGCCGGATCTCGCCATCCCCTAGATGGGGGTCCCGGCCCTCCGCTTCCAGGAAGGCATCGTAGCGGCCGCCGGTGACGAAGCAGATGTCCTGGCTCTCGGCCTTGTCTGCCAGATGCAGACCCAGCTCGGCCCCTAACTGGCGGACCTCCAACTTCTCCAGGTGGGCCAGGGGAAAGAGGGTCTTGGCCAGGGAGGCCTGGGTGTGATGGAACAGGAAGTAGCTCTGATCCTTCAGGAGATCGGATGCCCTGTTGAGGTGCCACCGCCCGTGGGCATGGCGAATGGAGGCATAGTGGCCCGTGGCGACAAAGGAAGCCCCCATGGCCTCGGCTCGATCCATCAAAGCAGAGAATTTGATATATTGATTGCAATTAATGCATGGACTCGGGGTTTCACCGTCCAAATAGCCCTGAATAAAGCCCTCGATGACCAGCTCCCGGAAGCGGTGCTCAAAATCCATGACGAAGTGCGGAAACCCGGCCTCGACAGCCACCCTGCGGGCATCCTGGAAGTCATCAAGTGTGCAGCAGTTCCCGCTTGAAGCTGAAGCCGTCTTTTTGTCGAAGAGCTGCATGGAGATCCCGATCACTTCATGGCCTGCCCGGTGGAGAAGGGCAGCCATGACCGAGCTGTCCACACCGCCAGACATGGCCGCCAGGATGCGGTCCCCGGGACGCAGGGTGGGGTGCTCCTTCAGAGGTGCCAGGGCTCGATCCAGCAGGGTGGTCACGGGTCAGGTCCGCAGTCGCCGGAGGCGAAGCAGGGCAGTGGCGGTGAGGAGGAGAAGGGGGGTGAGGATCCCCCAATAGGCAGGAATCTCCGACGCCCGGGCAGCCCCCCCGAAGAGCGTCTGTAGTCCCAGGAAGACGAGACCTGCCACCAGGCCTGCCCCCAGGGCCTGGCCCCGGCCTTGGCGGGGGCCCGGAAAGGCGAAGGAGAGCATGGCCAGAACCAAGCAAGGACCGGCCAGCCACCCCAAAACCCGCCCCCAGAGCATGTAGGATCGTTCCGGATCTGGCGCCCATTTCTGCCAGTGGATTAGGTCCGCGGTGCGCGATTCTTCAGCGCTGGAGGCTTCCCGCAGGGCCCTGGCCGGGAAGAGGCGGTCGGCGGCAGGACCTTGCACAAAGCGCAGCTGCCCCCAGCCAAGGGCCTCCGAGTTGGAGTCTCCCAGGCGCCAGCGGAGGAGAATGGGGGCCTCGCCTGGGGCCTTCAGGGGGAACCCCCAACGCTGGTTGGCCTGCAGATGCCAGAGCACCCCTGTGGAGCCCAAGTAGAGCCAGGGACGGGACGTGGCATGCATCTCAGAGCGGTTGAGAATCTTTCGGTAAAGGTGGTTGGCACGGCTCATGGCTACCGGTGCCAGCCAGATCTGGAGGAGGAGGGTGAGCAGGGTGACCACCCCCCAGGCAAAGCGACTGCTCCAGAGCCAGCGCACCAAGCTGACTCCTCCTGCGCGGAGGGCCAGCCACTCCCGGGTTAACCCTGCTTCAGAGAGGGTGAGGAGGGTTCCCAGCAGGAAGGCCATGGGGAGAGCGACGACTAAAAACGGAGGGAGATTCCAGAACCAATACTCAATGAATACAGAGATATGGACACCATTTTTAGAAAGATCTCCCCCAAGGCTTGCGTACTCGATCAGCAGGTTCAGGACCAGCAGGGTGCCCAGGGCAGAGCCCCAATTCTTCCACCACGCCAGAGTCGCCCAGTGCCGCAGGATGCCGTGGCGAGTCCCTTTACCGTGAATCCAGCACTGGAATGCCGTCTGGGCCACCTGCAGTCGGGTCAGGAGCGGCACTAGGAAGGAGCGGAAAGGGGTCAAGAGGTGCGCCAGTCGGCCCCCAACTCGGTTCGAGTGGTGGGGTTTCAACCTTTGCCTGAGGATGAGCCAGCCTGCTCCAAGGAAGGGAAAGGGCACTAAAAGAAGTGGGTAGATCGATTTAAATTTCTCACTTATCCACATGTTTTCAAAATACTTCATTGCAAGATAATAGAGCATGATGACGCCGAGGCTCTTGATCATGGCCCCACCCCGGTAGAAGCGGGGATGGCCAAAGCCGAGGCCGATTCCGAGCAGCAAGAGCGCCGCGGCCGCAAGGGGCAGGGTGGTGCGTCGGCAGAATTCCATGGCCGCCTGGATCCTGACCTCCCGTGATCCCGTTGAGTTGAGCAACTGCAGCAGGGCATCCGAGTTCTCGTAGCGGAGGGGGGTGGGGGGCAGCAACCGGGCCCCGGAGGGGATGTTGAAGCGAAGCACCTGCCGTTCCTGGTTGAGATGGAGGACGCCGCCGCTCCCAGTGGGTTGAAAGACGGCTCCCTTGAGCCCGGTAAGATGTAGTTGTAACTCTGTGGAACCGTTTGTCTTGGCCTCTAGAGCATAGGTCATGGCATCGGCCGTGATGTGCTGCACGCCCTGAGGGGTGGACTCCATGATGTGGATCTGGCCCTCGGGAGAGACCCAGAAGGCTGTATTGGGTGAGCTGGGGGGGAACCAGGGCGGAGCTCCGGGACGGAGGAACCTAGCCTTGGCCTCCTCGGCCATCTTTATCCGAACGAACTGCTGGACACGGGCGGCTGCTGGAACCAGGAGGTGGGCGTTCAGGGTGGAAAGAACCACCAGGGCCGAAGCCATGATGAGCCAGGGCAGTGTCCAGGTCCTGCGCCCAGCGCCAAGGCCCTGGGCGGCCACCAGTTCAGAGCCTTCCATCAACTGCTGGGTCCCCAGCAGACCACCCAGCACGGCCGCCATGGGGAGCACCATGCCCAGGTTTTCCGGGAGGGAGGTGAGCAGCAGTGGTGCCAACCAGCGGAGGGGCGCCCCCTGAGAAAAGATCTCCTTGGAGATCGTGACCATCTCCCAGGACAGCAGGAGAAACCCATAGAAGAAGAGGGCCCCGAGGAAGGGGGCACCCCAGCGGCGCAGCACGTAGCGGGTCAGGACGGAGGGCAAGAGTGGCCTTCGGTTTAACTTTCGATAATGTATATTATGTAACCTTGAATAAACAGCTAATGGGCCTTTCCTTGTGTCATAAGACCTTGGCTGCCAGCAGATCATGGATGTGTAGCACGCCAGATGGTTGCCCTTCCCGGGTGGCGATGAGGAAGGTGATCTTGCGTGCCTCCATAAACCCGGCGGCTTCAATGGCCAGAGCATCCTCGCTGATGCTGGCGCCGCCAGGGGTCATGATCTGTTCCGCCCGCAGACTCAGCGGGTTCTGAGCGCTCTGCTCACAGGCTTCGAGGGCTCTTCGGAGGTCCCCATCGGTGATCACCCCCACCTGCCGTCCCGCTGCTGAGACCGTGGTCATCCCAAGACGCCCTTCAGACATGACCTTCAGTAGCGATGTAAGCGGAGCATCCCGTTGGCAGATGGGCCAATCGGTATGCATCAGGTCTTTTACCTTCAATAATTTATTGCCGAGGCTTCCGGCCGGATGGTTGAGCGCGAAAAGATCCCTCGTAAAGCCCCGCTGGGCCATGAGGGCGGCCGCCAACAGATCTCCCCAGACGAGTTGGAGGGTGGTGCTGGCCATCGGGGCGAGGTCGAGGGGACACCCTTCTCCCTGTGGCAGCTGGTAGCCGAACAGCCAGCGAGCCGCTTGCCCCAGGCTGCTGTCGGGTCGGCTGGTGATGGCGGCGAGAGGGATGCCCAGCCGGAGCAGGCTGGGTAGCAGGCGCACCAGCTCCTCGCTTTCCCCACTATTAGAGAGAGCCAGGACCGAGTCCTCGCTGGTCACCATGCCGAGATCCCCGTGGAGCGCCTCAGCGGGGTGCATGAAAAAGCTCGGACAGCCAGTCGAAGCCAGGGTGCCCGCTATCTTCTGAGCAATGAGGCCGGATTTCCCCATGCCGGTGAGGACCACTCGCCCGCCCCGATCCAGAACGATCTGAACCCAGGATTCCACGGCCTGGGGATCCCACGACTGCCTCAGTTGAGCCAGCCCCTCCCGCGCCGAGTCCAGCACGGCATTTCCGGCAGCAGACGGTCCAGTGTCCTGGTTCTCATCCTTCACTGTGCTGACTCCGATGGGATGGCAAGCAAGGTGTTCATGCTACCAGCCATTCTCCCCCTCTTCCCCCTGCCCCAGGTTGTGCTCTTCCCGGAGACCTTCCTGCCCGTTCACATCTTCGAACCTAGATACCAGGAGATGGCAGTGGAGATTCTGAACTCCCACCACCATCTGGTGGTCTCGCTCATGCGCGAGAATCCCGACCCCGGCTCTCTTGGGGAAAAGGCCCCGATCTTTGAAGTGGGCTGCCTCGCTGAAGTGGTGCGCGCCGAACCCCTCACTGGCGGAAGATGGCATCTCCTCATTCAAGGCAAGGAGCCTGTCAGGGTCCTGGAGGAGTATCCGGGCAAACCCTTCCGCCAAGCGGGTATCGAGGTGCTCGCCTTCGATGGCGCCCGACTCTGGCCAGGTCCCCACCGGCGTCGACTGATGGAGGCTATTCATTTCTATGCAGCGTCCGAAGGCATCGAAGGCCAGGTCAACGAGCTCCTGGAGCTGCCCCTGGAGGAGGTCGGGCGCCTCAACACGCTGGCCATGGCTCTCAACTTCGAGCCCACCGAGCGACAGTTCCTCCTGGAGGCCATGGACCTGTTCACGCTGGCGGACCGCCTGCTCCAGTTGCTGGATTTCGCAACGGGTGGCCGGGCCATTCAGGGCCTGTGACCCGCAGCGCTGATCCGCTTGCTACACTGACTCCGGCCCTGTAGCTCAGTGGTCAGAGCTGGCGGCTCATAACCGCTTGGTCGTGGGTTCGAACCCCACCGGGGCCACCATTCGCCAGGATTGGCG
>SESH01059978.1_pt1 | contig 12171 bp, 5 predicted proteins | sample 3171561 | NCBI WGS metagenome assembly SESH01 (sample SAMN10866947, study PRJNA518727) | freshwater metagenome | biome: subpolar coniferous forest; feature: holomictic lake; material: water; isolation source: holomictic Lake 442 2011 16.5 m and 2014 13 m | place: Canada: near Kenora, Ontario
CTTATCTACCCATCGATTTGATTCCGCTGATCGGCGCGGATCGAGAAGAAGGATTGGAACTCCGGTTGAAACATGTGGAGGGTGGCGGTCTCGCCGTCAAGGATACAATCTCCCACAACAGCGATTTCTCCGTGGTCGGTTTTCCCGCCATCATGTCCCTCAAGGCTCATGGTGGCGATCTGGTCGGAGTGGCAGCGGTTTCCGACGTTCCCCAGTTCGTACTCATCGTGCGTGCGGCGTTGCGGGATCAAATCAAGCGCATTGCGGATCTCAAGGGACGTGTCGTGGGCGTTCACACCAGCGCGGTCAACGCCAAAACCGTTGCCCAACAACTCCTCGAACTCCTGCTACAGGCCGACGGACTGCAAGCCCAGGATGCCCGGGTGATCTCCACAGGTCAGAACTGGATCAAACGAACCGCCATGCTGGATTCCGGTCAGGTGGATGCCATTGTGGCCGAAGAACCATTTGCCTCCACCCTGCTCGCGGCGGGTAAGGTTTTTTTCTTGGTCAATTTGGCGGAACCGGATACCACCCACCACATCCCCGGAACCAAGTTTCTCCATGCGGCCTTGGTAACCCGCCCTGACGTGCTGGCCAAGGATCCGGAAAAAGTCAGACGTCTGATCAACGCCCTGCGTCGATCATTACAATGGATCGCCAGCCATACCCCCCTGGAGTTGGTTGATCGGCTGCAAATCACCGAGATCCTGGAAAGGGAAAATATCCTGCTCTGTCTGAAAAAATATCCTCGTCTTTTCAGTCAGGATGCCCAATTTTCCAATCAACAAATCGAGGAGACCAATCGTTTCTTCCATACGGTCACGCCGGAATTGCAAACGATTCGCATGGAAGATCTAATTAATAATCAATGGGTTGGACGCAAGTAATGACCCGAACCGAGACCCCGTTACAGAGTCGCGTGCTGCTGCGGCAGGCGACCCTCCGGGTCGCCACCATCACCCTGGTGATGGTGGTGGTCGTGGGCCTATTGGCCCTGTGGTTCCAAGACGCGGCCATGGACAAAGCCACGGACAGGATCATGACCTCGCTGAAGCAGTTTTATGCCGAAAAAATCGTACTGTGGGAACAGGAGTGGCAGGAGCAGGCGACCACCTTCCACAATCGGCTGGAATTGCACCATATATTCGACGTTCCCGGCAGGGAGTGGGAACACCTGCGCGAGATATTGAATCAAGAAGGCAACATCCCGTTTCCGGTCATAATCATCACCGACGCCAGCCAGCGTATTCTCTTCCGGCAGGAAGAGTCACCCATGACCTTGCCTGAGCCTGAACATCTTATCAATGCAAACCAGACCCACTGGTTCGAGGATCAATCTACCGGAATACTCTACCGGTTGATCGCCCAACCCCTGTGGCTCGGTTCCCAGGGCAATGGCGAACTGATCCTGTTCATTCCCATCGAAAACGGTATGTTGTTTCACAACGCCCTGCCCTTTACGGATCTGCTGCTGCTGCACCATGGCCGGATAAACGCTAGTTCATTGGGCCATGTTTCCCCGCAGCGTGAGGATTGGCATGACGGCACGTTCTGGCAGGAAAAAAAGCGTATCGATCAATTATCCATACCCTGGGATAATCTCGCAGATCATTCCCCACGACTGGTGATTCGCTATCACAGTGAGCCCCTCTTTTCCATCAGGGAAATTCTTGTGGTGGGCCTCACGGTATTCGCCATGCTTTCTCTGCTTTTCTGGTATACGCTGGGACTTTGGATTGTCCGCCTGACCCGTCGCATCACCCTCCTGGGTTGGGTGGCACGGGCATTTTCCAATGAATCTCATCTGACTCCAGACATCAAAAACGCTCTGGACGAAGCCCGTCATCTAGGTCATGACGAGGTGGCAATCGTGGCCGATGCCATGATGTACGCCAAAGAATCCGTGGCAAGGGAACTCCAGGCAAGGGAAATCGCCCAGGTCAATCTACAAAAAATAAGCAACCACAATCAATTATTACTGGAAGCCGCTGGAGAAGGGATTTATGGATTAGATAAGGAAGGTCGCACGACCTTCATCAACCCTGCGGCGACTCGTATGATCGGTTGGAACCCTGGGGAAGTCATGGGACAAACCCTACATGACATCATGCATCACACCCACTCCGATAACACCCCGTATCCGCAGGAAGAATGCCTGGTTAACGCCGCGATCAGAACGGGGGAGATACAGCATGTCACTAATGAAATCTTCTGGCGAAAGGATCACACCCGCTTTCCCGTTGAATACGTTTCCACCCCTATCTTTGATGACGGCACAATCCTCGGTGCCGTTGTGGTCTTTCGCGACATTTCAGAGCGGATTCAAGCCGAAAAACAGGCGCAGAGCTACCTGATCTATCAAAGAATCGTCAACAGTCTGTATGAAATTTCCTATGCCAGGATATCTTTACAGGCACAGCTCGAAAGAGCCCTGGATTGTATTCTTTCGGTTCCCTGGCTGGCCATCCAGGCAAAAGGTGCCGTATTTTTGGTGAATAAACAACAGACCCCAACCCTACGGCTCACCGCCCATAGGGGGTTTGACTCCGAATTGCTCTCTTTATGCAAAAACGTCCCCTATGGGCACTGCCTTTGTGGTCGCGCCGCCCTGACCCAGACCCTCATTCACGCCCATTGCGTCGATGACCGGCATGACATCGCCTTTGATGGCATGTTGCCACATGGCCATTACTCGGTGCCCATTCTCTCCGGTGAGGATCTGCTGGGCGTTTTGACGCTGTATCTGGAATCCGGTCAGATCAGGGATCCGGAGGATGAAAACCTGATGCAGATTATTGGCAACACGCTAGGGAGCATGATCGAGCGTAAAAGATTGGAAGAATCCCTGCAAAATCAGAATTCCCTCCTGGAAGAAAAAGTCCTTGAGCGCACGACTGAATTGCAAGATTACATTGTCTCCCTGGAAAACATCCAGGCGGCGATTCACGAAGCCAATAAACAGCAGCAAGCCATCTTTGACGCCGCCACGATTGGGATTACTTTCATCAGGAATAGAGTTTTTGAGAAATGCAACCGTCGGTTCCAAGAATTGCTAGGGTACGGTCAGACCGAATTGTACGGGCAGTCGACGCGGTGTTTATACCCTGATGAGAAAAGCCATTCCGAAATCGGTCTGGCTTACGCCGATTTGGATCGTGGTGAGGTTCACCAGCGGATACAGGAGATCCGGCGCAAGGACGGATCGCTTTTTTGGTGCCATATGAGCGGCAGCGCCATTGTTCCTGGCGATTTGTCGCGGGGTACGGTCTGGACCTTGGCGGACGTGACCCGTGAGCGCGAGGCGTTGGAAGTGTTGCGGCAAGGCAAGGCTATGGCGGAATCGGCGGCGCGGATGAAAGCCGAATTCCTCGCCACCATGAGCCACGAAATCCGCACCCCCATGAATGCCATCATCGGCTTCGCCGAGGTCGTGTTTCAGGATGCGTCGCTGTCACCGTCCACCGCCGGGCACGTCCAGACAATCCTGGGCTCCGCACGCGCGCTGCTCGGCATCCTCAACGACATTCTGGACGTTTCCAAGCTGGAAAGCGGCCGCTTCTCCCTGGAAAATCGCTGTTTTAACCTGCGCAATGCCGTGGCCGGAGCCCTCCAAACCCTCGATCACCTGGTCGCCGACAAGCCGTTGACGATGACCTTTGAGCTGGATCCCACCCTGCCGATTCGGGTTATGGGCGATCCCACCCGCTTGCGCCAAGTGATCCTGAATCTGGTCGGCAACGCCGTCAAGTTTACGGAACAGGGGGGCATCCGCGTTGTGATCCGCCGGGATCCGGCACCGGATCTGCTCCATGTCACGGTCAGCGACAGCGGTATCGGCATGACCCCGGAGCAATTAACCCGGGCGTTTGACCCCTTTACCCAGGCGGATCAGTCGATTTCCCGACGCTTTGGTGGCACCGGGCTTGGCACCACCCTGTCCCGGCAGATCGTCGAATTAATGGGGGGTCGCATCTGGGTGGAGAGTCAGATCAACGTCGGATCGGCCTTTCACTTCACCGTCAGGCTGCCAGAGGCGGCGTCTCGCGAGGGGTGCCTGTACGAGGAAGAGGCCATCCGGGTGGCGGATTACCGGTCTCCCCGGCGTTTCCGGATACTGCTGGCCGAGGATCTCAAGGCCAATGCCACGCTGGTTCTGTTGCGTCTAAAACAAGTGGGCCATGAGGTCGAATGGGTCAAAAATGGCCGCGAGGCCGTTGCGGCCTGTTGCGCGGGACGGTACGACCTGGTACTCATGGATGTCATGATGCCCGAGATGGATGGTCTGGAAGCGACACGAACCATTCGTGAGAAAGAAAGGGAAAAAGGCACGGGCCGGGCGATTCCCATCCTGGCGCTGACCGCCAGTGTCATGCGCGAGGACAACGATAGATGCCAGGCCGCCGGCATGGATGCCGTCCTGGCCAAGCCCATCGATTTCGACCAGCTCCTGATGACCCTGGAGGCCATTGTCCCCCAGGGCGCAGGCCAATCCAATGACGTGATCCCGGCGGAAATGAGCCAGAGCGTCGAGGTGGATTTTACACCCCTGGCGGGGCTGGTGGATCATGAGAGGGCGCTCAGGGTCTGGCGAGATCCTGTGGCCTACGTCAAGGCGTTGATGTCTTTCGCCGCTGAACGATCCCGGGATGCCGAGGTGATCGCGGATCGGCTGGCGGAACAGCCGGATGACGCCGAATTAGCCCAAGCCCTGATCCATACCCTAAAAGGCCTGGCGGGTAACCTGACCATCACCCGGGTGGCCTGCCTGGCCACGGAACTTGAGGATCTCTTGAGAGCGAACCCGCGCCCAAACGCCACGCTCAAACTAAACGATCTGCGCCAGTCTCTGGCCGAGGCCGTGGCCGCGATTGGCCGTCTGCGGTTGCCCTGCAAGGGTTTTCCCGACCTCCCGATCACCTTGAACGTCAGAGCGATTCGGGAACTTCTGTCGGAGTTGCTGGCCGCCCTGGACGAACTCAACCCGGACAGCGTCGAGCCGCTCCTGGCTCGTTTGACCGGATATATTGCCACGACCGACCTGGTGCCCCTCCAGACCTGCCTGGCGGCCTTCGATTTCGTGGGAGCGCGACAGCAGGTTCTGATCCTGGCCGAATGTGCCGGAGTGATTTTGCCATGATGCCCCCCGTCAATCTTTTCCAGGCCAACCTGGATCTGGTGTTCTTTGTCTATGGCCTGGCCTTCTTCGCCCTGGGTCTGATTATTACCTTTCGCATCAATCGCCACAGCCATTTTGAATTGATGCGTCTTCTCTGGTGGCTGGCGGGTTTTGGGTTTGTGCATGGTGGATTGGAGTGGATCGACCTCTGGCGGATCGTCCACGGTAATTCACCCGTCCTGGCCCTGATCCGGCCCGGGATGCTGGTGCTGTCCTTCCTGTTCCTGTTCGAGTTCGGGCGCCGTTTGATCCGGGCCGCCGGGGTCGAGACACCCATGACGCGAGCCATCCTGCTCTATCTGTTCCTGATGATCGGTCTTTTGGGGGTTACGATCTTTCCCGAGCGCTCGGCCCTGGAGCTGGAGATCGCCGTGCGTTACCTGCTGGGATTTCCGGGCGCGACCCTGAGCGCCCTGGGCCTGATTCTTTATCATCGCCACAAGATGGAGCCCATTATTGACGGGAACGAGGAGTATCCCGGCTACCTCAAATCAGCCTGCGAGGTGGCTGCGGCTGGTTTTCTCGCCTATGGCCTGCTTGCGGGACTGATCGTGCCACGCGCCGCCGGATTTCCGGCCCACTGGCTCAATCACGAGACCTTCCTGGCGGCAACCGGGATACCGGTGCAACTGGCACGGGCCGGGTGTGCGGTCATTATCACAATCGCCATGGGTTTCCTGCTGCGGGTCTTTCACGCCGAGATTGTCTCTCGGCTCCGGCGTGACCAGCGCACCATGGAGATCCATGCCGAACAGCTCTGGCGGCAAGTGGTTGATCGCACCGCCTCCATGGAGCGCTCCGAGGCGCGCCTGCAACTGATTCTGGACACCAGTGCTGCGGGGATTTACGGCACCGACATCGATGGCCGGATTACCTTCGTCAACCCGGTGGCCTGCGAGATGCTGGGATATCCGGCCGGGCAACTCATTGGCCGCCATGAACACGAGACGCTTCACCACAGCCATCCCAACGGTACTCCGTATCCGCCAGGAACCTGTCCGATCCTGAAGAGCCTGACCGGGGGTGCCATTGTCCAGAACGACCGGGAGATATTCTGGTGCGCCGATGGGCGGCCCCTGTTCATTCTCTATGCCTGCCAGCCGATGCGATCCGATGGCCAGATTATCGGCTCGGTGGTGAGCTTTCTCGACATCAGCGCCCAGGTCGAGGCCGAACAAACCCTCGAGGAAATACTGGCTGAGGCCCAACGTCTGGCACGGGTCAAAAGCCAGTTTCTGGCCACCATGAGCCACGAAATCCGTACGCCTATGAACACCATCATCGGCTTTGCCGAAGTGGTGCTTCAGGATCCGGCCCTGGCACCGCAAGCTACCGGACAGGTACGGAAGATCCTTGAGTCCACCCGGGCATTGATGGGGATTCTCAACAACATCATGGATCTCTCCCGCTTGGAGAGTGGCCAGTGCGCTCTGGAAATCACCTGTTTTAACCTGCCCGACCTGCTGACCGACGCCATTCAGACCATCCGGCACCGGGCAGATAAAAAACATTTGACCATCCATCTCGAATACGACAAAGCCCTGCCGGTCTGGGTCATGGGCGACGCCAGCCGTTTGCGCCAGGTCATCCTGAACCTGCTCGGCAACGCCATCAAATTCACGGAACGGGGCGGTGTCACCCTGTTGGCACGGCCGGAAGAGACGACGCCGGATCTGTTTCATTTCACGGTCAGCGATACGGGCATCGGCATGACCCCTGAACAGCTATCTCAAGTCTTCGACCTTTTTACCCAGGGCGATCAAACCGCTTCCCGGCGCTTTGGCGGCACAGGGATTGGTGCCACCCTCTCCAAGCGGATCGTCGAATGGATGGGGGGGCGGATTTGGGTGGACAGCCAGATGGGGGCCGGTACGTTATTCCACTTCACCGTCCGGCTACCGCGATCCCAACCAGCAGAGAGAGACGCTCACGAAACCCGAGAGCCCCTCCCTCTGGCTAACCAGGCGGTCAGCGAGATCCTGGAGACGTTCGATGCCGAAGCGATCCGGCGGCTTCTGACCGAGTTATTGGCCGCCCTGAATGAGCTTAACCCGGATGCCGCCGAACCGATCCTGGCCGGCTTGGTCGGCCATATGGCCAAGAGCCACCTGGTGCCCCTCCAGAACTGTCTGGAAGCCTTTGATTTCGCGAGGGCAAGGCAGCAGGCCATAGCCCTGGCGGATCATTTTCACCTGAACCTGGAGTGACGGGTCATGTCCAAGAAAATCCTGGTCGTCGACGATGAGCCCAACAATCTTCAGTTGATTCGCCAAGTCCTGCGAAACCATTACCAGCTACTCTTCGCCACCACGGGCGAGAAGGCCCTGGAGGCCGCCACCCAGCACTGGCCCGATCTTGTACTCCTCGACATCATGATGCCAGGCATGGACGGCTACGAGGTCTGCAAACAACTCAAGGCCAACCCCGTCACGCGGGAGATTCCGGTTATTTTTGTAACCGCCATGAGCGAGGTGGAGAACGAGGCCGAGGGATTCGACGTGGGCGCGGTGGATTACATTCAAAAGCCCGTATCGGGCTCCATCCTGCTGAGAAGGGTTCAGACCCACCTGTCCCTGGTGCGGGTCAAGGAACTGGAGGACAGCCAGCGGAAGACCATCTACATGCTGGGGGAGGCGGGACACTATCACGATAACGATACGGGTCTCCACATCTGGCGCATGGCGGCCTACGCCGGTGCCATTGCGGCGGCAGCGGGCTGGCCCGAGCATCGGGTGGAACGGATTGAACTGGCTGCGGCCATGCACGATACCGGCAAAATTGGCATTCCGGATGTCATTCTCAAGGCACCTCGCCCGTTGACATCGGAAGAGTGGCGGATTATGAAGCAACACCCCGATATCGGCTTTGCCATTCTCAGCAAGAGTGATTCCCCGGTTTTTATCATGGCGGCCGAGATCGCCCTTTACCATCATGAAAAGTGGGATGGCAGTGGCTATCCTTCGGGTCTCTCGGGCAATGCCATCGCCGAATCGGCCCGGATGGTTGCCCTGGCGGATGTCTTCGACGCCTTGACCATGAAGCGTCCCTACAAGGATCCCTGGCCGGCCTCGGAGGCGCTGGCCGAGATTCGCAGGACGGCCGGCAGTCATTTTGAGCCGCGCCTAGTGGGAATATTCGTGGATATTTTCCCCCGGATCCTGAAAATCAAGGAGGAGTGGGACAAGAAGACACGGGGTTCCGTGTGATCTAAATCCGCTTAACTATTTTTGACTCGCGCACGCTCGACGATGGAATGCGTCAACCCCTTGAACACGGCGTCATGGATCGGTACCAGAGCATTCCAATAGAGGGTTCCGAGGATATTGGAAGGCTGAAAATAGCCCACGGCACTGATGCGGCTACGCTGCTCACCCAATGGGGTGAGTTCAAACTCCAAAAAACCCATTCCCGGCAACCGCATTTCCACCGCTAGGGTAAGCCGCCTGCCTGGTTCCACGGCATAGACACGATAGCAATCCAGGGTATCGCCCATCCGAATATCCTGCGGATGCGGGCGTCCACGGGTCATGCCTACCCCGCCGGCCGCCAAATCCATCAGACCGCGTAGCTGCCACAACCAGTTCTGGTAATACCATCCGCACCCGCCACCAATAGAGGTGACCTGAGTCCAGAGATTTTCAATCGGAACATCGGTCTCTTTGGTATATCCCAGTCGTTTCGAGAAGGCTCTGGAGTTCACCTGATAGCCATGAAAAGGAATGATGCCTTCAACCCAATGGGCTAGGGAAAAGCGATTGCGCTCCTGCATCAGGGCAATCTCCATGGCATCAATACAGTTTGCAAGTGGTAATGCGGTTAGGTGGTGAATGAAAGGCGCTTGCCCAGCCGTCTCGCCGACGGGATAACCCATTAATGCGATCATTTCAATCGGGATTGCAACGGCCATCAGCCACTGGGTCAAAAACTCTTCGGTGAGAACGGGGATGAGTTTTGACTGCCAGCACCACCCCTTCAGGGTAGTAAATGATCGCACCAGGGATTCCAGGGATGTGTTCTCGGGCCCCACCACGAGGAATGACTTGCCACCAAACAGATCCGGGTTTTCCATCACCCGTAACAGACACTCCATGAGGTCGTGCAACGCGATGGGACGCATTGCCGAGTACAGGCTTCTCCCAAGAAAGCTTAAATAATCATGCCGGTGGGCCAAAATCCGTACTATCTCGAATAATAGCGACTCTGCGCCCAAAATCGGTCCCACCCGCAAATCCGTCATGGTGGCGTCACCGAGAGACTCCAAAAAATTCACCGAGTCTTCCTGTCCCACCCTGGACAGAGGTTGGAGAAAAATGATATGTCGCACCCTGGTTTTTGCAGCGGCTGCCCTAAAATTTTGCTCCACCTGCCGGATTTGGTGGTCTGGGGCATGTCCCACGCCCGATACGGCGGTCAGGTAATACACCACATCCATGCCTTCCATGGCTTCGACCAGAGAACTGGGGTCAAGCGCGTCCGCGATGACCAGTTCGACATCACACCAGCTACAGGCCTCCATCGTCTCCAGACAGGGATCAGCAGCACGCACCCTATGTCCCAACGCTTGAAGACGCAACACCAGGTGCCTGCCAACATATTTGGTCGCACCAAAGACAAGGATTTTTTTACCCATAAGGCTGGCCAGCAATTGTGGAAAAATAGGTGAAATTTTTTACGAAAATATATATAATATGATTATATGCTGATAGTGTTTTATGCCTTCGCGACAGAATCCGCACCATGGGGGCAGCAGCGTCCATTCGGGGATCTACATCCTGCTGGTTTGCGGCCCCGTAGATCAAACTTGAAAGCAAGTATAGCTTCGCGTTGATTTATTAACCAAGGGTTCCTGTGTATGCTGCGTTTTCTGGGTGGAGAACGGGCGCTTTTACGGCGACTGTCAACACCTTCCCACTCCAACCTTCAGTTGCGTGACGGATCGAAGGTTGCCGTTGTGGGTGGCGGGCCGGCCGGCGCTTTTTTTAGCTATTTCTTGTTGAAGCTGGCTGCACGCCTTGATCTCAGGCTGGAGGTGGAGATTTTTGAACCTCGCTATTTCAACCACTTTGGTTCTGCCGGGTGCAATCACTGTGGCGGTGTCATTTCGGAATGGCTGGTTCAATTGCTCGCATTGGAGGGAATAAACCTTCCTCCCGACGTTGTACAGAGGGGTATTGATGCCTATATGCTGCACACCGACGTGGGTAGCGTTCGCATCGAGACACCGCTTCACGAAAAACGCATTGCCACCGTATATCGCGGGGGTGGCCCCGGAGGGTTGAAACAGGCCGATTGGAGGAGTTTCGACCAATTCTTGCTGGATCTTGCCATCAGCAAAGGCGTGCATGTCCGTCACGAATTGGTTAACGAGGTGAGTTGGCGTGATGGATATCCTCATATTACTTCCCCTGCGGGGTTAGGCAAGACCTATGACTTGCTGGTGTTGGCCAGCGGTGTCAATAGCCAGCTGCTTGAAAGAATAGAATCCTGCGGCTTCGGTTTCAGACGCCCTCGAACCGCTACGACCTTTATCAGTGAGTTTCACATCGGACAAGAGAAGATCCAGCAATCTCTCGGATCGGCCATGCATGTCTTTCTTTTGGATATACCTCGACTGAAATTTGCCGCGCTGATCCCGAAGATGGGTTTTGTGACGATGGTGCTGCTCGGCAAGAACATAGACGAGCGGCTGGTGCAGACGTTCTTGAACGCACCGGAAGTGAAAAGACTTCTCCCCCCCGGGGTCGAAGGTGATCGCCTGGCTTCCTGCCATTGTTTTCCCAACATCAATGTCGGGGGGGTCGGACAGCCCTTCGCGGATCGCCTGCTATGCATTGGTGACAGTGGTGTTGCCCGACTCTATAAGGACGGGGTTGGTAGCGCCTATCGCACCGCCAAGGCTGCGGCCAATGCGGCAATTCTCGGCGGCTTATCGACCAGTGACTTTCGTCGTCACTATTGGCCTGTATGCCGCAAAATTGCCATCGACAACACCATCGGCGCGATCGTATTCTGGGTCACCGGCATTTTCCAAAGCGTGCGATTTTTCCGTCGTGCCATGATTCGCATGACAATCGCGGAACAGGGCATGAAGGATAGGCACCGTCGTATGAGTATGACGCTTTGGGATATGTTCTCCGGCAGCGCACCTTACCTGGAGATTTTCCTTAGATGCTTAACCCTTGGGTTTCTTGCGCGCCTGACGGGAAACTTGATGTGGGCATTGGTGTTTATTGCATATAAATCCATATTTTTAGGAAAAGGTCATGAGGATTGAATCGCTGGGTACAGGCAAAGTTTATGCGAACCGGGAATACTTATTTCAGGAAGGGGATGAGTGCGAAGATATATTTCTGATCCTGCGGGGTCGGTTGGAAGTCACCCAAGGTCAGGCAGGACGGGAAGAACGGATCGCGGAGCTTGAAAACGGCGATGTCTTCGGCAAAATGGCACTGTTCCAAAAGGGGGGGAAAATCCCTTTCACCGTGCGTGCCATCGGCGAGGCTCAGGTGTTGACTGTGAACAGTCTTACCCTGAAGCACTGGATCGGGGAAGACCCCCTATTCGCCTTGAACACGGTCAGAAAACTAAACCGAACGACCCAAACCTTAAGAAACGCCATGAAAATTAACGCACTGAAAAAAAATATCAATTTTCCCGCGAGCGGAAAAGTCTACGCCAACCACGAATGTATTTTTTGCGAGGGTGATGAATCCAAGAATATATTCCTCGTCCAGCGTGGTTCTCTGGAAGTCATTCAGGGCGAAGAAGGACAAGAGGAGCGAGTCGATATGCTCAAGGTCGGCGATATCTTCGGCGTCATGGCATATTGCCAAAAAAAGCAGAAGAGTTTTTTCGCAGTGCGCGCCATTGGCGAGGCCCAAGTTTTGGCTGTGGACAAACGCACACTCATCAGTTGGATCGAAGACGATCCCATGGTTGCCATGAACATAATAAAAAGACTGGGTCAGCGTGTCCGATATTTGGATCGCAAA
>SESH01010937.1_pt1 | contig 12159 bp, 9 predicted proteins | sample 3171561 | NCBI WGS metagenome assembly SESH01 (sample SAMN10866947, study PRJNA518727) | freshwater metagenome | biome: subpolar coniferous forest; feature: holomictic lake; material: water; isolation source: holomictic Lake 442 2011 16.5 m and 2014 13 m | place: Canada: near Kenora, Ontario
TTGCTGCACCTAAAGGTGAAGCAGCAGTTAAAGAAGCTATTGAAGGCACGCTTTCAGGCATCACTGCAGCACAAGCTGAACTTAAGGCGGGTGATTTACCTGCTGCTTCAAAAACTATTCTTGAAGCGTCTCAAGCTTCAAAAGAATTTCGTTTTGAAATTACTGAGCGTCAACGTCAAAAAGCAACTGATGTATTGAAAGCTGCTCGTAAATCAGTTGATGCAGGCGATGCTGCTGCTGCAGAAGCAGGATTAGCGTCAGCTTTAAAGTCATTTTCAGAAATGAAAGCTAAATACGACGAGTCACATTAATAAAAATATGTAAAATCAGATTCAATTGCGGCCAATGCTGTAATTGAATCTGCTTACTTAAGAGTTATAGCATTAAAAATATTTATTAATACCTGTATTTAATCCACCTTAACAGGTTAATTACTTGCTAAATGTGTTAGAATTATCTCCGGCAAATATTACAATTTGTATTTTGCCAATATAATTAGAAATAACAACCACTTGAGGACTAGTAAAACATGAAAACATTGAAAAAATTCTTGCTACCTTTATTTATTGCAGCTTCTATGGGTGCTGTTTCAACTTCAGCTCTAGCCGAAACTGATGCAGGAAGAGTTACTTATCCACCTGCTGAAGCAATTGACATGGTAACCGCTAAAATACAAATTGCCATTGAAGGCATTAGCAAAGGTGCAAGTAACGACGAGGCAGCTGCTCTTATTAAGCCAGCAATTGAGTTAAGTAAAGAAATCAATGCTAATGATAAAGTAGATAATGCACGTTCAAAAGCTAATAGAAAATTGAAGTCAGCTCTGACACACGCTAAAGATTCTGCTCTACAAGAAGCTGAGCAAGAATTAAGAGATGCCAAAAAAGATTTTGAAGCTCTAAAAAGCTTGATCTAACAGCAATATAATCCTATCGGGATGCCTTTGGGTTTCCTGATAGGGTTGATTCCATCATCATCACCTATCATTTTTAGTTCTATAAGCTATGCCCGGTGGTATGAGGCGTATAACTAACAATGCACTTCATTTTTTCAAATTCTTTCCTCGGTATTTAAAAATTTAAAGCAATGACTGCTTAAGTATAATTGTCATGATTTTTTCGTTGCCAAGAAAGAGATTCAGGTAGATTTGTTGTCGGTTGGGGCTCTCCTAATCATAAGTCTTAAAAGCTGCACAACTTTAATGTTAGATCTTTTTTTCTTTTTTCAATAATTAATCCCTGCCTTTGGTAGTAAATTCATAGCCATCATCGCGTAGATAGTTTAAGTATTTAGGTTAATGAAAGTCCGATTGCAAAGACACCGTATTTTCTAAGGGTAATATTTCAGGTTATTCAAAATTTTTGGCTATACTATTAAATTGTAGAAGTAGATTAAGCGTCAATAGCTTAATCAACACGACAAAATATATTTATAGCGATATTCCATTGCGCAGTAGTAGACAAAAAGACCGATAAGGAGTATCCGCTTAATAGCTATAGCATCATATCTTCCTTGTGCCAAGATTCTCTGGGAAGAATAGCTAGTATGATAATAAGGGGTGTGCTCATTATTAAATGGTGTCTATTTTTTACTCAAAATCGCCTTAATATCTATCGGTAATAAACTCAATATTTCAAGCAGGTTTTATAACATGAAAAATAGACGACTGGACTCTTCTCAGCTATATAAACCTTGCAATGTTGAACAATTAAAATTTGATTCTACTGAAGAGCTTGAAGATATCGATATTACCGTGGGACAAGAACGAGCGGTTGATGCCATAAAGTTTGGTATTCGTATTCAGAAAAACGGTTTTAATATTTTCGCAATGGCACCCACAGGTACCGGGAAATTGACCACGGTAAGGCAGTTAGTTGAGCACGAAGCCAACCGAAAGGCCATCCCTTCAGAGTGGTGTTACGTCAATAATTTTAGCCAACCGGCCAAGCCTTCGGCTATTAAATTAATACCGGGGCAAGGTAAATATTTTAAGGAAGACATGGAGCAATTGATTGATGAGCTCAGTGTCGCAATACCAGCGGCGTTTGATGGTGATGAATACCGCTCCAGGGAAGGTGAAATTGAAAGTCAATCCCGGCAAAGGGAAATAGATGAACTAGGCCAATTACGTGATAAAGCCGCAAATGCTCATGTCATTCTTATAGAGACTCCCACCGGCTATGCTTTTTCTCCAGCCGATGAAAACAATGAAATGATTACGCCTGAGCAGTTTAATAAGCTGGATAAGGATAAACAGTATGCAATAAAAAAATCAATCATTGAGTTACAGGACGACTTAGCGAAATTGTTAAAAAATTTCCCTGCCTGGCGTAAGGAAGCCAAGCGGAAATTACAAGCCCTGAATCGTGAAGTGGCTGAACTGGCGGTCAATCATAGCGTTGATGAATTGATCGAGAAATATGCTAAACAGGAAACCATTCTTGGCTATCTGAATGATGTACAGAAAGATATTGTTGAGCATGTGCGCGATTTTATTCCGCGTAGCGAAAAAGTTCTGTCATTTATGGAGTTACCCCAAGAATTCAATCCATTTAAACGCTATCAGGTCAATTTGATGGTTGATTTTAGTCATACAAAATCTGCTCCGGTGATTTTTGAAGATCACCCCAATTACAGTAATTTGCTGGGGCGTATTGATCATCAGGCTTATATGGGGTCGTTGGTTACCGACTTCACCATGATTAAGCCTGGGGCTTTGCATAAAGCAAATGGTGGTTATCTGATACTGGATGCCAGAAAAATATTAATTCAACCTTATAGTTGGGAAACGCTTAAAAGAACCTTACAGGGGGGGGAAATACGTATTGAATCTTTGGAGCGGGCGCTCAGTTTAATAAGTACGTCATCACTGGAACCGGAACCCATCCCGTTAGACGTAAAAATCATTTTGGTAGGTGATCCGTTAATTTATTATTTATTAAGTGCTTATGATCCCGAATTTCATAATCTCTTTAAAGTAGCGGCTGATTTTGATGAATCCGTTTCCAGAGAAAGCAGCAGTCATGACTATGCGCGTTTACTGGGAACCATTGCCCGGCGCGAAAAATTAAAGCCACTTAGCCAAAATGCTGTCGCCAGGGTTATCGAGCATAGCTCCAGATTGGTAGGTGATGCAGAAAAACTGATAACTCATCTTGAAACCATTAAAGACTTATTAACAGAATCCAATTATTGGGCGGAAGATAATGGCCACACCCATATATCCAACAGTGACATACAGCAAGCCATTGATCATAAAACCCACCGGCTGGATAAAATTAGGGAAAAGCTCTACGAGCATATTGAGCGTGGTACGCTTTTAATTGATGTTGAAGGAGTCGTGATTGGCCAGATTAATGCACTGTCAGTCTTACAATTGGGGGAGTTTTCATTTGGACAGCCCTCGCGCATTACTGCAGTAACCCGCTTGGGTAGCGGAAAAGTGGTCGATATAGAGCGTGAAATTGAATTGGGCGGGGCCATTCACTCAAAAGGCGTAATGATATTGTCGAGCTTTATCGCCGCACGCTATGCCCGAAAAACAATGTTTTCAATAGCGGCCAGTTTGGTATTTGAGCAATCTTATGGCTCTGTAGAGGGTGACAGCGCATCTCTGGCTGAAGTGTGTGTTATTTTATCATCCATTGCCCAGATTCCTTTAAGACAGGATCTTGCTATCACCGGCTCAATAAACCAACTGGGGCAGGTTCAGCCGATAGGCGGCGTTAATGAAAAAATTGAGGGGTTTTTCGATATTTGTGCCAAAAAAGGTTTAACCGGGACGCAGGGCGTAATCATTCCCGCCATCAATATCAAACACTTAATGTTGCGATGGGATGTGGTTCATGCTGCTCAATCCGGTCAATTTAGCATTTATGCCGTAACAGCGGTCGATGACGCGATTGAGTTACTGACCGGTTTAGATGCAGGAATTGCCAACGAACAGGGAGCCTATCCGCTGGAATCATTTAATGGTCAGATTGAAGTCCAGTTACAGCAATTTACAATGATTAAAAAAGATTTTATGGGTAAGCCCAAAGTTGCAGTTGATAAACCTCAGTTATAATTGAGAGCTAAAATCCAATAAAACAATAAATTATTGTAGTTGCCAAACTGGATGGCGACAAAATAACAGTCAAATCCAACGTTGCGATGCTTTCTTGTTTAGGGTTCTATTTGTCAGCGACCTTAACGAGCCAGCCAGTCTTATCATCACAACCCATTTCCGCTTTTGCACTGACATCAATTCTGACATACTTCCCATTTAAGGACGCGGGTAATTTTGCTTTGACTTGGTGAAAGCTGCTATTACTTTCTACTTTAAACGGGAGTGCTTCTTTTTTAGCCATTAATTTGATGGTGCTGGGGTCTGCCCATGATGATATTTTTATAATAAATTCTGATTCGGGTGCAACTTCAATATTATCAGGCGCCTTATATTCAGTAAGATTGAAATCAGTAAAGCGTGGTTTTTTGCATTCTTTTTCTAATTCTTCAGGGCTGTAGGCGACTGCCGATCCATTAGATAAAACGACAGCAATAAAAAGTGCGGATTTAAGTAGTTTTGTTACGGTCATATTTATTCCTCAATAAAGACTGGGTGTTATTTTAATTATTAATTTATTGATACACAGGGCCACTTTAAGTATTTTTGTAATTTAATTCAACTATTTTGGTGGTATTTGAAAGCCAATGACTAAACAGTGGCAAACTTTTTTCATATCCTTCACAAAAACCGACGATGTCTTGTACAATACAATATGTATTTAAATTTAAAAGAGACAATAACATTGAGCCAAAAAAACCAAGAAAGCTTAAATTATAAAAGTGCCGGCGTTGATATTGCGGCAGGTAATGAATTAGTTGAGCGTATTAAACCCATTGCAGCTAGAACACGTACAGCAGGTGTTATGTCGGGTTTGGGCGGGTTCGGCTCAATGTTTGAATTGCCCTTGGATCGTTATAAGAACCCGATTCTGGTTTCAGGAACTGATGGCGTAGGTACTAAGCTAAAACTGGCTATAGATTTAGGCATCCATAATACGGTCGGTATCGATTTGGTTGCGATGTGCGTCAACGATATTATTGTACAAGGTGCGGAGCCGATGTTTTTTCTGGATTATTTCGCCACTGGCAAGCTGGATATTGACACGGCAGCAGCAGTAATAGACGGTATAGGCAAGGGATGTGAGTTAGCTGGCGCTGCGCTGGTGGGCGGCGAAACCGCGGAAATGCCGGGTATGTATGCTGACGGTGAGTATGATCTGGCTGGTTTTTGCGTGGGTATCGTGGAAAAAAGCAAGGTACTGGACGGCAGTAAAGTTAGTGCCGGTGATAAGCTGATTGGCATTGTCTCGTCTGGACCGCATTCTAATGGTTACTCTTTAATTAGAAAAATAATTGCCCACAGCAATTCAGCGCTTACCGATGTGTTTGGTGATAAAACCTTAGGCGTGGCTTTATTGGAGCCGACTAAAATTTATGTCAAATCGTTATTAGCCTTATTGGAAAAAGTGCCTGTTCATGCCTTTGCCCATATTACGGGCGGCGGTTTAACCGAGAATTTGCCACGCGTACTGCCGGTCGGGCTTAATGCGAATATTGACCTTTCTTCCTGGACGTTTCCTGATATTTTCTTATGGTTGCAAGAGCAGGGCAATGTATCTCAAGCGGATATGCTAACCACCTTCAATTGTGGTATCGGCATGATAGTGTGTGTTGCCGCAGAAGATGAAAAAGCAACCCTTGAAACGCTACAAGCTTTGGGTGAAACAGTTTTCGTTATTGGCGAACTGGTTGAGTCAGAAGGCAAGCCTGAAGTTAACTATATTCGTTAGTCCATTAAGCGCTCTTGCCTGGAATCGATTAATTATTTTTTAGGCAAGGGCGTATCGGTTAAATCAGGTTACACATAGCATTCTCACTGAATGCTTTAAATCTTAATAATGGCCATGCAAAAATTACCCATAACACTTTATCGTACAGCCCAGGTTAGAGAGCTTGACCGAATAGCGATACAAGAAGCAGGTATTTCCGGTTTTGAATTAATGAGCCGAGCCGGTTATGAAGTTTTTCAGTGGTTCAGGAATAAATGCCCGAATAGTCAATCAGTCGCTGTTTTTTGCGGCACGGGTAATAATGCCGGTGATGGCTACATTATCGCCATATTGGCTTTGGAAGCTGGATTGAAAGTAAGTGTTTACTGTCTTGCAAGCCCTGAAAATAGTAAAGGTGACGCGCTGACGGCTTACCAAAATTATATTCAGGCAAACGGAACGGTTCTTCCCTTTCAAGGCGATGAAAGCATTGATACTGACGTAATTGTTGATGCCTTGCTAGGCACAGGACTTGATCGGCCGGTAACGGGGCTTTATGCCCAAGCCATTCAGGTTATCAACAAGTCAGCTGCATATGTTGTTGCGGTAGACAGTCCATCGGGCTTAAATGCGGATACCGGTAATGTCCTGGGATGTGCGGTAAAAGCGGATTGCACGGTTACTTTTATTGCTTTGAAACAAGGATTATTGACTGGACACGCCGCTGATTATTGCGGTGAAATTTGTTTTGCCTCATTAGCCGTGCCGGAGACTATTTTTCAAACCATTTCCCCGTCAGCAGTTCGTGTCGTTAAAACACCGTTGCCACATCGTCAACGTTGTTCGCATAAAGGTAATTATGGGCATGTACTGATAGTGGGCGGTGATTGCGGTTATTCCGGTGCAGCAAGACTGGCCGGTGAGGCGGCTTTACGAGTGGGTGCCGGCTTGGTTAGTATCGCAACACGGTCAGAGCACGCAGGGCTAATGAACCTAAACCGGCCAGAATTGATGTGTCATGGTGTCAGTAGTGCCAAGCAGTTATCCGGTTTATTGGAAAAAGCCAGTGTCGTTGTAATAGGCCCTGGGTTGGGGCAAAGTGAGTGGGCAACAGAGCTGTTTATGGCAACTATAGTCGCTCAAAAATCGTTGATTATTGACGCGGATGGTTTAAACCTTTTAGCCGGTTTATCTATCACTAATCCTGACTGGATTTTAACGCCCCATCCGGGTGAAGCGGCAAGGTTATTAAAGTGCTCTACGACAGACATACAGCAAGATCGGTTTGCCGCTGTCCTGGCTATTCAGGCTAACTATGGCGGCGTTGCCATTCTTAAAGGTGCCGGTACATTAATTGCCTCTAAAGATCAGTGCGCCGTTTCTACGACAGGGAATCCAGGCATGGCTTCTGGAGGTATGGGAGATGTGTTGTCCGGTGTCATTGCCGGTTTACTGGCGCAAGGTTTGTCTTTACAAGATTCAGCGCAACAAGGTGTTTATAGGCACGGACAGGCGGCTGATACGGCCGCAGAAAAAGACGGTGAAAGAGGTTTGTTGGCCAGTGATTTAATGCCCTATCTCAGAGGGAGAGTGTGATGCATAAGTATTTGGAAAATGCAGAAGAAACAGAGCAATTTGGCGCAGAATTATTGATGTCTTTGCCCTCTAAAAGCCTGGTTTTTTTATACGGCGATTTAGGTGCAGGAAAAACAACAATGGTCAGAGGTTTTCTTAGAGCCGCAGGCTATCATGGCGTCGTTAAAAGCCCAACCTATACGTTAGTCGAAGAATACGTAGTAGGCGGTCGCAAAATATTTCATTTTGATTTGTATCGCGTCGTTGATCCCGAAGAATTGGAATGGATGGGCATACGGGATTATTTCGACCAGGATAGTCTCTGTTTCATTGAATGGCCTGACAACGGCAAGGGGTTTTTGCCAAAACCTGATAGAATTATCACATTAAAAATGCAAGGGCTTGCACGGTCATTAAATATGGAGTATGGTTTATAAAAAAATCACAAGGGGACTATAAAAACAACGACATACTGGCATAAATAAGCTTGTTGTCGATGGGGTGTCGATATGAGAAATTACTGCAAAATCTTATTGTTCTCTGGATTACAGTTAGTGTCTGTGTCCGGTTATGCGCAACAAATCAACGTAAATTCATTGCGTTATAGCACTAACCCAAACCAAAATCAGATAACTTTTGAGGTCACGTCATCGCCACAACATCGGGTTTTTGTTATGGATAACCCGTCTCGTTTGGTTATTGATATTAAAAATGCCCAACTAGGTCATTCATTAAATCAACCCTCGGCAGCGCATCCATTGTTTACCCGAGTCCGTACGGGCATAAAAAACGACACTGACTTAAGAGTTGTTTTTGATTTAAAAACACCGATTAGTCTAAAAAAACTCACATTAAACTCTGATAATAGCGATGATCATCGTTTAGTGATTGATTTGCTAGACAACGACTCTGTTGCCATCACAAAAAATGAAGATAAAGAAGTGGCCAAAATAGTTGCAAGTTTATCGCTTGAACCTAAAATGGTTGAAACCAAGGTAGTTGAAACTAAAGCCGTTGAGGTCAAGGCCGTTGATACCAAAGCTGTTGCCGTTAAGTCGACTGAATCTACACAAGCTAATCGCATCGTGATTGCGATTGATCCGGGGCATGGCGGGGATGATCCCGGCGCTCATGGACCTCATGGTACCGAGGAAAAAAAAGTGACCTTTGCAATGGCCAAAAAACTGGAAGCATTGATTAATGCACAGCCGGGAATGAAAGCGGTTATGGTTCGTAAAGGTGATTACTACGTAGGTCTAAGAGACCGAATGAAAATTGCCAGAACAGCCAAAGCGGATTTATTTATTTCAATACACGCCGATGCCTTCCAGGATTCCGAAGTTAAAGGTGCATCCGTTTACACCTTATCCACTAGTGGCGCCTCAAGTGAAGCCGCTCGTTGGTTGGCAGACAGTGCCAATGCCTCTGATTTGGTGGGAGTTAGTCTTAACGATAAAGAAGATGTGTTAGCATCAGTTTTGTTGGACTTATCGCAAACAGCAACCCAGGAAGCCAGCGTTAATGTTGCCAATCATGTATTAAAAAGTTTCGATAACATTTCAGAATTACATAAGGACTCCGTACAAAAAGCAGGCTTTCTGGTGTTGAAATCGCCTGATATACCGTCCATATTGGTGGAAACCGCATTTATCTCAAATGCCTCGGAAGAACAAAATTTACTGAGTAACCAGTATCAATCAAAAGTCGCTAGTGCAATTTTCAAAGGCGTACTCAGTTACTTTAGGCAATCATCACCTGTTGATAACAGAATCGCCGCCTTGGATTTGTAAGTTGTAATTTGCCGATAGGCTATTGATTGCCAACACCAATAAAATAATCTTGTCAATTAAAAACAGGCCTTCTTGTCTTGGCAAGAAGGCCTGTCATTTTACTAAACCTGACTATTCACTTTAACAAAGAATGTCTAGCCGGTAATACTGCTATCGCTAACAAAAGACATCATCTTCCCTGCCTAAAATTCAATCTTTACTGAAAAATTACCGCTATTATAAGGCGGTCAAAATTTTATGCGCGCTCCTATATCTTGATTATTTTAATCGCTATCTGCCTGAGCCATGAAGTCGTCTTTATATTATGCGCTATTTTGGGGCGTTTTTTGTTATCATAATCGCCATAATCATAACCATTTTTAAGTAAGCAGTGCTTCTCCGAGAATTGGTCTATAAATTGCTAGTATAAATATAACGCTTTTGTATCAAAACGACCGATAAAAAATTATGTATAAACGCATACTGGATCATCTTAATACCGCAATTTTATTATTTGATCATGAATTAATACTGACCTTTGTTAATACGACGGGAGAAATTCTACTGGCGGACAGTGCGCATCACTTGGTAGGTCAAAGTGCAGAGGAGTTATTTCGTTCTTCCGATCCTGCATTGCTGATTAATTTGAAGCAATCCCTGGAGATGTCAGAACCCTTGGTTGATCGAGGACTGACACTGAATCGAATGACTCATAATGTGACCGCCAGCTTTAGTGCAACTCCGTTGTTGGTTAATGAAGTGGTTAGTGAAATTCTGGTCGAGCTTCAACAGGTGGATAATCATTTACGTATTTCCAAAGAAGAGCAATTATTAACCCAACAGAATACGGCGCGATTGCTGATTAGAGGTTTGGCGCATGAAATCAAAAACCCGTTAGGTGGGTTGCGCGGTGCAGCTCAGTTGTTGGATTTGGAATTAGATGATCCAGAACTTAAAGAATATACCCAAATTATTATTGACGAATCAGATCGTCTGCAAGGGTTGATGGATAAAATGCTGGGGCCTAACAAATTGCCTAATAAAAAAGCGCTTAATATTCATGAGGTATTGGAGCGAGTCAGGCAATTGATTCAAGCGGAATCCAGCGGCAGTCTGACGATTAAAAATGATTATGACCCCAGCATTCCTGATATCTTTGCCGACAAAGATCAACTTATTCAGGCTATTTTAAATATTGCCAGAAATGCGATGCAGGCAATGGAAGGAAAAGGCAATATTATCTTTAAAACACGCATACACAGGCAGATTAATATAGGCCGTAAACGTTATAGACTGGCGGTAAAGTGCGATATTATTGATAATGGGCCGGGGGTCGATATTAATATGATGAGTCAAATATTTTATCCCATGATTACCGGTCGAGCTGAGGGCACCGGGCTGGGTTTATCCATTGCACAATCATTGATTAATCAGCATAACGGTTTGGTTGAGTGTAATAGCGAGCCAGGAAATACGGTATTTTCAATTTTTTTACCCATGGAGACTGGTAATGAGTAAGCCTGATACTGTTTGGATCATTGATGATGATAAATCCATACGCTGGGTTGTTGAGAAAGCCTTGCAAAAAGCCGGCATCATCACTCGCAGTTTTGCTTCCGGGAAAGAATTATTGTCGGCTTTACAGGGTGATTTGCCAGATGCCTTGATAACTGATATTCGTATGCCTGGCATGGATGGCTTGGAACTTTTAGATAAGGTTCAGCACAGTCACCCCAATTTACCTGTTATCGTTATGACCGCTCATTCCGATCTGGAAAGTGCGGTTTCGGCGTTTCATGGCGGTGCTTTTGAGTATTTGCCCAAGCCTTTTGATATTAAAGAAGTGGTTAATCTGGCGCAACGCGCCTGCATTCATGGACGACAACAGCAAGACGATGCGCATCGTGCTGCGGCCACTATTGAGCCTACGCCTGAAATTATAGGCGAAGCGCCGGCAATGCAAGAGGTTTTTCGGGCGATAGGCAGGCTGGCTCGTTCACACATTACGGTACTGATTAATGGCGAATCAGGAACGGGCAAGGAATTAGTGGCTAAAGCGCTGCACCGTCATAGTCCCAGAGCTAAAAATCCTTTTATTGCTTTAAATATGGCTGCTATTCCTAAAGATTTAATGGAATCAGAGCTGTTTGGGCACGAAAAAGGTGCATTTACGGGAGCGCAATTACGGCGAGCCGGTCGTTTTGAGCAAGCCAATGGCGGGACACTGTTTCTTGATGAAATAGGCGATATGCCGGCAGAATTGCAAACCCGATTATTAAGAGTACTGGCAGATGGTGAGTTTTACCCCGTTGGAGCGCACTTGGCAGTTAAAGTGGATGTGCGTATTATTGCCGCCACTCATCAGAATCTTGAGATATTGGTTGATCAAGGCCGTTTTCGGGAAGATTTATTCCATCGCTTAAATGTGATTCGTATACATATCCCGGCCTTACGCGAGCGCAAACAAGATATTCCTTTGTTGTTACGCCATTTTTTGAATCATGCCGCTGCCGAGTTGGGTGTGGAAATTAAAACCCTAAAACCTGAAGCCGAGGCATTTTTAAGTACACTTGAGTGGCCGGGAAACGTAAGGCAACTGGAAAATAGTTGTCGCTGGTTAACGGTTATGGCCTCTAGCCGAGAAGTTCATTTACATGACTTGCCACCTGAGTTACTCAATACCTCACTAGAAAAAGAGACAGTCGGAACTGATTGGGAGTCTTTACTGAGAATTTGGATAGATCAGCAGTTATTGACCAAGGAAGCTGAAGTCGCCAAACAAACCATTCCCGCCGTTGAAGCTATTTTAATTAAAGCCGCTTTAAACTTTACCCGTGGCAAGCGCCACGAAGCAGCAATTCTTTTGGGTTACGGCCGAAATACCCTGACTCGTAAAATCAAAGAATTGGGAATAGAAGAGTAATTGCAATATAACTATTTTTATCGATTAATACCCGATAAATTAAAAAAAGCCTTAAAAAATTATCACCACGAAGACA
>SESH01074684.1_pt1 | contig 12158 bp, 13 predicted proteins | sample 3171561 | NCBI WGS metagenome assembly SESH01 (sample SAMN10866947, study PRJNA518727) | freshwater metagenome | biome: subpolar coniferous forest; feature: holomictic lake; material: water; isolation source: holomictic Lake 442 2011 16.5 m and 2014 13 m | place: Canada: near Kenora, Ontario
CCTAACAACTTCTTCTACGCCGTGCCGTTGGCGTTGATTGACCGGCAAACCTGCGCCCACGCCCCGTTTGCAGTCATACGGCGGAGCTCTGCCCGCGCATCCGCCAGACGTGCAGCAAGTTCCACTTTGCCCTTCCCTCCCAACCTGACAGTGCTAATCTCGAAGCGGAAGTGGTGCTGGCCATCGTACCCATGAACGGCCATGGCGGCTCTTCAGTGGTCATCACCGGGTTGATTTCTGCATTAGCGAAATCAGCTGTCTAAATTCAACTGTTCGGGAAATGGAAATACGATTATGGATGCCGCAACCAGCATACTGACACACGACAAGGATGTTCTTCGGCGATTGGCGGAGCGGAAAGCCGAAATCGCCTCTGACCCGATAAACGCAGAACGGCGCACGGCGTGGCTGGCGTTGGACTCGGGTAAAGAGGGCCGTGTCATGGTGCTCGCCGAACATGGCGGGATCCGAGACCCGCAAAAACCGTTCACGGTCGATCGCCTGGAGTGCAGGGGCGAGTGGGCTCGCGGCGTGGAGACCGCCTTGCGCGCGGAGGCCCTATTGTTCGAGGAACTGCGGGATGATCACGTCGTGGAGCCCGTGATGAATGTCGGCTGGCAAGTGAGGGCGAGCCACTTCGGGGTGGAGCCTGTCGTTCATCAAGGTGGCGATGCGGAGCACATGGGCTCCCGGTCATGGGATCCACCCATCAAAGACCTCGATGGGGATTTTGGCAAACTTCGCCCGCGCACCTTCTGCGTGGACCGCGATGCCACGCTGGCGGAACGGCAGCGCATGGAAAACGTGTTTGCCGGGATTCTGCCCGTTCGAATGCGGGGCGGGCACTACTGGACAATGGGCCTGACGATTCAGGCAATCGACCTGATCGGACTGGAAGGGCTCATGCTCGCGATGTATGACAATCCGGAAGGGTTGCACCGCTTGATGACCTTTCTGCGCGACGACAATCTCGCGTTCTCTCGCTGGCTTGAAGGGCAGGGGCTTTACTCGCTCAACAACGAGAACGACTACATCGGATCGGGCTCCATGGGGTACACGGCCGAGTTGCCGAGGGATATCACGCGGCCAATCACCGCGCCGGTTCGGGAGCAGGACCTATGGGTTCTGCTGGAGTCCCAGGAAACGGTTGGCGTTGGACCGGAACTATTCGAGGAGTTCATCTTTCCTTACCACTCGAGCATCGCGGAGCGATTCGGAAGGACTTACTACGGCTGCTGCGAGCCGGTGAACAATCGGTGGCACATACTCAAGCGGCTGCCCAATCTGGCGCGTGTCTCGGTGTCGCCCTGGGCCGATCAGCGATTCATGGCTGAGGCACTCGAGCGCGACTACGTGTTCTCACGCAAGCCCAGTCCAACGCTTATCAGCACGAGCCGATTTGACGACGCCGCGATCCGAGATGATATCAGGCAGACTTTGAACTTGGCCCGTGATTGCCGAATTGAATTGATCATGAAGGACGTGCATACCCTGAACAACGAGCCAGAACGGTTGGCGCGCTGGGTTCAAATCGCCCGAGAAGAGATCGAGAACCATTGAAATCCCGAACCAGCCGTTGCTCGCGACGGCTGGTAGCCGCGCGAGAACGGCAACGTTCGAGGCCAGTCAGAGGCCGAATTGACAGCCGCACCGGAAATGGTATAGTAACTATACATTATGGCATTTGAGTTCGATCAGGCGAAGAGTCGCGCGAACCGAACGAAGCATGGAATCGACTTCGTGGAGGCGCAAGCGCTCTGGGACGATGTTGATCTCCTGGAGCTACCGGCGCGGACGGAGGACGAACCCAGGTGGATCGTGATCGGGCGCATCGGAACGCAGCTTTGGTCTGCGATCATCACCTATCGCAAGGAGAAGACGCGGATCATTTCCGTGCGACGCTCGCGAGAGATGGAAAGGGACCTCTATGAAAGCTAAAGCACTGGACAAGGCATTTGATGCCGGAAACGATATCAGCGGCCACTTGGATCTGGCGCGGGGAAGGCGTCTGAACCAGACACCAAAGCGGGTGAATGTCGATTTTCCGACCTGGATGATCCACTCATTGGATCGCGAGGCGAGCCGGCTGGGCGTCACGCGCCAATCGATCATCAAAGTGTGGATCTCGGAGCGTCTGCAGGCCAAGAGCGCCTGAGCACAAAAGCTCGAACCAGCAGATTCTGCCTATCGCCGCTAGCGCGGCTCATGCGGCTTTGCGACGTTGGCGATCAAAGATTGAACAGCGAGGAAGATGCCGCGATGCGAAGGAAGCCGAAAGAAGCAGCCAAACCGATGCTCGACACCTGTGCGGAAGCCCGATTCTCTCTTGGCGGCGAGATGGGGCGGCGGCTGGAGGCCGTGACCCGGCAGTGGATTCTGCCTGCGCCATACGCCAACCCCGGAATGCTGGAGATGTTCCGGCATCGCGACCGGAAGCCGTCGCACGACATGGTGCCGTGGGCCGGAGAGTTTGCGGGCAAGTATCTCACGCACGCGGTGCAGATTTGGCGAATCTGCCGCCACCCGTGCCCTTTGCCAGCGGAAATCCGCTTCGGAGTCAGCGGCCGTAGAAGGATAAGCGGGCCGAACGCGCCCTTGCTCGGTACGGCGTACCGCCGCCGCCCGAGAAAAGCACCGTTGGCTGCCAGAGTAATCATGAGGGCCAGGCCTACTGTTAGCTGCCTTCCGCCAACAGTAGGTGTGTCCCCTGGATTTAGGCCTCATTCCCATCGGGGTCGGGAGTCGTTCCGTTCCGGCTTCAGCTCGCCCGTCCCTACCAGTCCCCTTGATTGAGCCTCCTCAGCAGATTGTGAACGTTCGGCATGCAGGTGGCGAAAAACATTGTTTGGCCGGTCATATCGATGTATCTTCTTTGTAGACACAGGAGGTGAGCCATGCAAACGACGATTCGAAAGTGGGGAAACAGCCTGGCTGTGCGTATCCCCAAGGCATTCGTGAAAGAGGCTAGCGTTGCGTATGGTACGCAGGTCAATCTGTCGGTTGATGATGGGAAGATTGTGATCGATCCGCATGTCGAGCCTGAATACAGGCTCGACGACCTGCTCAAGGGAGTCACCAGGCGCAACCTTCATACTGAAGTGGACACCGGCGAGGCAGTCGGCCGGGAGGTGTGGTGATGGGCTCGTACTGTCCGAAGCGTGGAGACGTGGTCTGGATTTCGTTCAAGCCCCAGGCTGGACATGAGCAGGCCGGCCACCGGCCCGCGCTCGTTCTCTCGCCAGAACCGTACAACCGTAAGGTGGGGTTGGCGCTTCTTTGCCCCATCACGAATCAGGTCAAGGGCTATCCGTTCGAGGTTCGCGTGCCGGCTGGTCTCAAGGCAGCCGGTGTCGTTCTGTCCGATCAGGTGAAGAGCATGGATTGGAAGGCCCGCGGGGCAGCGTTCCTCTGCTGTCTTCCGGAATCCACAGTGCATCAGGTGCTGAACAAGGTCGGCACCTTGCTGGATGCTTGAACTGACAATAGTGGTATTTCTGGGCCCCCTATCGGCAGCCGCTTCGCCAACAGTAGGTGTGTCCCCTTGATTGAGGCCTCATTCCCATCGGGGTCGGTATCGGGGTCGAAAGGGGCGGAGGTTGTCAGGGAATACGGAAAGGCCTGCCTCCAACTGAGCCCGTCTGTGGCACAAGAGGACACGGCATCGGTCGCCGGTGAACGGTAACCCTACGGTCGGTAGAATCGTGCCGTGCGATGGTGGTGGAGGCCCGTGCAGGACTCTGCCGCTCTGAACTGCACCTTCTGCCTCCCACGTCCTCTGTAGGTCGAAGGCCTGGTGTCCGGGGTCAGTGGCCTCTTCCCGGCCTGCTGACCCCTTCAGGCTCAGCTCAGGCGCATGGGCATCAGCACGTACAGGAACGGCTGATCGCACTTCACCACACCCGGGCTCATCTCATCCGTCAGCTCCAGGTACACCTCGTCGTTCACGAGATGCCGCAGGGGGTCCATGAGGTATTCGGGGTTGAAGGCAACAGAAATATCCTGGCCGGAATACTTGATCGCCATGGTCTCATGCGCTTCACCGACTTCCGGCGTAGTCACACTAACCTTGAGCTTGTTCTTTGTGAAGGTAAGCTTGACGGAGTTTGACTTCTCGTTAGTCAGAATTGCCATGCGCCTTACGGCCGACAGCAGACCCTCGCGATCGATTGCCACTCGTTCAGCGGACTGGGCCGGTATCACCTGCTTGAAGTTCGGATAGCTGCCTTCGATCAGCTTGGAAATCACGAGGATATTCTCAAACTCGAATACCGTCTGGTTGCCAACAGCGCAGATCTTGAGTTGTCCCTGATCCTTCAGCGAGTGGAGTAATTCATTCACCGCCTTGCTCGGGATGATCATCTCGCTTTCGGCTTCCTTCGGAAACTCCACCTCGTGTTCCGCAAGCGCCAGCCGTCGTCCATCGGTTGCCACGACAGTCAGCTTCTCGCCGGCAAACTTCAGGTATACGCCGTTCAGGACGTACCTTGTCTCATCACTCGACGCGCTGTATGCGACATTATTCAACATCGCCTTGAACTGTCCCTGGTCAAGGACGTACGTAAACTTGCCCTTTACATCCGGCAGCCTCGGGAAATCATCATCAGCCTGCCCCATTACCTTGAAAAATGATGCCTCTGCGCGGATACTGGCGGCATTCTTGTCATCGACCTCAATCTCAACTTCCTGCCCGGCAAGCTCTTTTATGATGCTCAACAGTCGCCTGGCCGGTATTGTGGTACTTCCAACCTTCGTAACTTCCGCTTCAATCGAACACCGAACACTAACTTCCATATCCGTGGTTGTGAGCCATATCTTCTTCTCTTCCGCCCTGAGAAGAACATTGGATAGAATCGGCACGGTACTCCGGGGACTGATGATACCGTACCCAAGCTGCAGTGCATTCACCAACGATGTCTTGTCTATTTTGAATTTCATCCTGATCTAGCTCCACTGCCGTAGTTACCTGTTCGGCGAATATGTTGTACACGCAAGCTTGTTCACACGCCAACTAATAATAGTAGTTAAAGTAATTAAACCACTATCAGTATTATTATGTCTGTTGATAACACCAACAACTACCGGAAGGCAATCCTGGGATACAAAACACACGGTTCAGGATACTCATAAGTCGGAAGACAACCCGCACAAAGCCTGTTCACAGCGGATCATAACTTTTGTTATCAACAGAAAATCGAAGTAATTCACAGGCTGGTTCCAAGGGATTTTGCGACAATTTGCAGCTTCCTGCGGAACGTCTCATCCGTCTTGAGCCTGGCGTCAATGCGCTTGCAGGCATGGAGTACGGTGGCATGGGTTTTCTCGAACTCAGAGGCGATGGCCGGCAGCGAGGAATCTGTCATGCGCCGACATAGATACATCGCAACCTGCCTTGGGAGCGCAATTGCCGCGGGCCGCCGCTTGCTCGTGATATCCGTCACCCGCACGTCGTAGTGTTGTGCAACCGCCCTCTTGATCGCGTTGATGGTCAGCGAATCTTCGCGCTCCTCAGAAAGCAGGTCTTTCAGCAGGTGTTCAAGATTGGCCTGGGGCTGTTTCGTGTTTGAAAGCGCCGCATAAGAGACAACCCTGGTCAGGGCACCTTCGAGCCTGCGGACGTTCGTTCTCACCCGCTCAGCGATGAAAAGAAGCGTGTCATCAGGCAGCGATGCATTCATCTGGCGCAACTTGTTCCGAAGTATGGCGATTCTGGTTTCAAGGTCCGGCGGCTCGACCTCGGTGACCAGCCCCCATTCGAACCGGGACACCAGACGCTGCTGAAGACCGACAATCTCACTTGCCGACCTGTCGCTGGTCATTACGATCTGCTTGTGTGCGTCAAAAAGGGTGTTGAATGTGTGGAAGAATTCCTCCTGCAGGCCTTCTTTGCCGCCGAGGAAATGAATATCGTCGATTAGCAGGAGGTCGACATTGCGGTATTTGCGCCGGAACAGCACCGGCGACCGGCTCTGAAGCGCGTTGATGTACTCGTTCACAAAGGCCTCCGCCGTGATATAGCGGACAATGGCCCTTGAGTTACGGAAAACGTAGTGACCGATCGCCTGCATCAGGTGCGTCTTGCCTAGACCGCTCTTTCCGTAAATGAAAAGCGGGTTGTAGGCCCGGCCGGGGGCCTGGGCAACGGCAAGTGAAGCGGCGTGCGCAAAAGTGTTGCAGGATCCGACGATAAAACTCTCGAAGATGAACTTTTCGTTGAGAGCCGCGCCGTCGGGACTCCTCGAAGACCGGCCCGACTGGCGCTCCCTGGTGGGCTCCTTCGCTGGTGCCGGCGCGGGCTGCTGCGGTGCGATTGTGGCCGCCGGAGCGGCTTCAGGCGCATGCCGCTGCGCCTTGACCGAGAATACAACCTTCGGCTTTGTGCCGCACACGGCTGCGACAGCATCGCATATGAGTGAAAGGTAGTGCTCCTCAAGCCAGGTCTGGTAGAAATCGTTGTCCACACTCAGATGGAGCGTTTCACCGTCCAGCGACACCGCCTCAATCACGGCAATCCAACGCTGAAAGATGTCGGGATGAAGAACTTCTTTGAGATGCTTGGTTGCCTGCTCCCAAAGCGCCACAGCGTCAACAGGTGTCACGTGGGAACCCCCCGCAAATAGTCTTGTGCAATTCTCAACAGAGCCACGACCGTGTGTCGGACGGCAAAACATCCCCCACCCTTGCGTTCAGAACCGCGCGCACATCTGCGGTTCGTCAAAAGTAGGGGCGCTATCTTTCCGGAATCGCCATTGGTGCGCCCGACACACCTGGCTTGTCTCAACAGCAAAAAAAGTATTCGCCACACCATCTAATCACAAGAGCAAAACGCGAGTATCGCCAAATTCTTGGGGAATCAATACGTGGGTTATGTCCCGAAGCACACCACAACAGGTTGGGTGGGTCCGGAGGGGGTTATGGATTAAATGAAGAAATCGTTCGAATCGTTACAATAAAATGGCACCCTCGTGCGTTATACATATGTAGGGACGATAGTCTAACAACAGGAGGGGGTATCATGAAGCGTGTGTTGGCGGTAGTGATGGTTGCGGGAGTGATGGCTGGCGGGGTTGGCTTGCGGGCGGCGGAGTCTCTGCCCCAGGAGCCGCAGGGCCCGGGCGCTGGGCCTGGAATGCATGATGGGGCGCAGGGCCAGGGCAAGGGGCCCGGAGGGGCAATGGTGAGGCCGGAAGCGTTCCCTGTCATGCTTGCCGAGAGAATACTGAACAATGAAGAGAAGGCAAAGAAGCTCGGACTCACCAAGGAGCAGACCACCGCAATAAAGGAGAAATTCCTCGCCATCAAGCAGGCGGAAGTGAAGTTGAGGGCGGAAATGGAGCTTGCCGCCCTCGCGCAGGCCGCGGAAATGACCAAGGATGAAGTTTCTGAGGCGGCGATCATGGCCGCCATAGAGAAAACCGGCGGCATCAGGACGGAGCTTGCGAAGCTTGCTGCCCGCAGGATGCTTGTCCTGAAGCAGAACCTTACGGCCGAGCAGGTGAAACAGGTCAAGGAGATGCTGGCCAGCCGCTCAAAGGAGCGCAATGCAGCCGGCGCGTCCGGGCGGGCAAAGGGCGGCAAGCACGGTGATGCGAAGGGCAAAGGTGCCGACAAGAAGGGTGGATCGCCCCAGGAGGATGATGAAAAGCCCGGGGCCGATCAGGAGGATGACATCTAATCCGCAGAGGCTCAGTGGCAGGGAAGGATGTAACCGTACGGAGAGACCATGGGCCATAGACCTTGTGACAGTCGGGCTTTCAAGCAAGGTCTATGGTCTTTTTCTGGTCTGCAATGCCAGGTGAGGCGTCCCGGCGTTCTTCTACCGCTCTGACCTGACGATGTCGGCGCCGAGCGCCCGTAGCCGGCTTTCGATGTTCTCGTAGCCGCGGTCGATCATCTCAGCATTGCCGATCACCGTTTCCCCGTCGGCGCAAAGGGCGGCAAGCAACAGGGCCATGCCAGCCCTGATGTCGGGGCTCGACAGGCGCGTGCCGTGGAGCCTGGCTGGCCCGGACACAAGGACCCGGTGCGGGTCGCACTGCACAATCCGCGCCCCCATTTCGATGAGCCGGTCGACGAAATACATCCGGCTTTCGAACATCTTCTCAAAGAAAAGCATGGTGCCCGACGCCTGGGTGGCCAGTACCAGTGCCGCGCTCATGAGGTCCGATGGGAACGATGGCCATGGGCCGTCTTCGATTTTAGGGATTGCCGAGCCAAAATCCTCCCTGACATTCAGCCTGCGGCACGGCGCCATACTCAGCTTGCCTTCTGACACGGACCAGCAGACCCCGAGCTTGGCGAATGACCTGGAGATGACGAACAGGTCGTCCTCGCAGACGTCATCCACCTCGAGCTTTCCGCCGGTGAGCGCGGCTGCGGCGATGAAGCCGGCCGCGTCTATGTAGTCGGCCGCAATCCTGTGGGTCACGCCCCTGAGCGAACTGACGCCCTCTATCTGCAGGCTGTTGGTGCCGATGCCGCTGATCCTGGCGCCCATCCGGTTCAACATCAGGCAGAGGTCGCGGACGTGCGGCTCGCAGGCGGCATTGAAGATCGTTGTCGTGCCTTTCGCGAGCGAGGCAGCCATCACGGTGTTCTCCGTCGCCGTGACGCTTGCCTCGTCCAGCACTATCCTGGTGCCCCTGAGATTGCGTGCGGTGAACTGGTAGTACCCGTCGGCCTTGACGGTGATGCCGAGCTCGGCGAGGCTGTCGAAGTGGGTGTCGAGCCGGCGCCTGCCGATGACGTCGCCGCCGGGCGGATACAATGTCGCCTTGCCGTGGCGCGCGGTTATTGCGCCTGCAAACAGGATGGATGAGCGCACCTTGCCGCAGAGCGCGGCGTTGAGCCTTGTGGTCCGCAATCCGGCGGCGCAGAGTTCAACCGTATGTCCGCGCAGGTTGACATCCACGCCTATGTCCGCAAGAAGAGCGAGCATCGTGTGGACGTCGTCAATGAGTGGCAGGTTGTGGAGGCGGACGGGTTCATCCGTCAGCACGCACGCCGCAAGCATCGGCAGGGCCGCATTCTTGTTGCCTGGCGGCTTGTGATGGCCGCTGAGACGGCGGCCTCCTCGGATAATGAGCCGGGCCATGACTGATCCTCCTGTGGGCGAACAAGCGCCGCCTACCGCCCCATGACTTCTTTGGCGACGGCGACGACGTTCTCCACCGTGAAGCCGAACTTCTCGGCGAGGATGTTGCATGGCGCCGACGCGCCAAACCGGTTCATTCCGATCATGCGCCCGCGGGACCCGATGTAGCGCTCCCACCCCATCGGTGAGCCGGCTTCCACGGCGAGGCGCGCGGTGCAGGCCGCCGGCAGGACCGAATCCCTGTACGACTGCGGCTGCTTCTCGAACAGCTCCCACGAGGGCATGCTCACGACGCGGATCTTCTTCCCGGCAGCAAGCAGCTTCGCCGCATCCATGGCGAGTGGGACTTCTGATCCGCTTCCAATGAGGATAAGGTCCGGTGTGCCCGGTGCGCTTTCCCAAAGCGTGTATCCCCCCTTCTCAACCATGGAGGCGGGCGGGAATTGTTTCCTGTCGATCACCGGCAGATTCTGGCGCGTGAGCATCAGCACCGTCGGGCCGGTCTTGTTCCTCAGTGCGACCACCCAGGCAGCAGCTGTCTCTGTCGCGTCGGCCGGCCTGAGCGTGACAACATTTGGCATGCACCGGAGGCTTGCGAGTTGCTCGATGGGCTCGTGGGTCGGGCCGTCCTCGCCGACGTAGAAACTGTCGTGCGTGAAGATGTAGATCACCGGCAGCCCCATGATCGCCGAGAGCCGCACAGCGGGCCTGCAGTAGTCGAGGAAGACGAAGAACGTGGCGCCGAACGGCCGGAAACCGCCATGAAGAGCCAGGCCGTTGAGCATTGCACCCATCGCGTGTTCGCGAATGCCGAAGTGGAGGTTGCGGCCGACAAAGGAGTGCGGGCCCACGGACGGCGTGTCGGACAGCAGTGTCTTAGTGCTCGGCGCAAGGTCGGCCGAGCCGCCGACGAGGTAAGGCACGGACTTAGCCATCTTCTGCATGATGGTTCCTGACGCAACCCGGGTGGCGACAGGCTTGCTGAACTCGGGCATGCCGTCGGCGAGGTCGGCGGGGAGGGCGCCGGCGATGGCCTGCTCCCAGAGCGCGGACTTTTCCGGATACTTGGCCTTGTACGAATCGAAGAGCTTGCCCCATGCCGCCGCCTTCGCTGCGCCTTCGCTCTTCCGCTGTGCGAACAGGGAGTACACCTCGGGCGGCACGTGGAAGGACTTGTCCTCGGGCAGGCCGAGGTTCTTCTTGGACGCCTTGATCTCCTCCGCGCCCAGCGGCTCGCCGTGGGCCTTTGCGGTGTCGTGGAGGTTCGGGCTGCCCTGCGCGATGTGGGTGCGGGCGATGATCATGGTCGGCCGCGTCGTCTCGTTCCTCGCCGCGGTAAGCGCGGCATCGATCTGTTCAATGTTGTGGCCGTCGATATCGAGCACGTTCCAGCCGTATCCCTCGAAGCGCTTCCGGACGTCGTCACTGCAGGCGAGGTCGGTGGATCCCTCGATGGTGATCTTGTTCGAGTCGAATATCACCGTGAGCTTCGCGAGCTTCAGGTGACCGGCGAGGGAGAATGCCTCGTGGCTGATTCCCTCCATGAGGTCGCCGTCGCCGCAGATGACATAGGTGCGGTGATCGACGAGCGTGATGTCGGGTGCGTTGAAGCGCTCGGCGAGCATGCGCTCGGCGAGGGCCATGCCGACCGCCATTGCGCAGCCCTGGCCCAGCGGACCGGTTGTGGTTTCGACGCCGGGTGTATGGCCGAACTCGGGGTGGCCGGGCGTGCGGCTGCCCCACTGCCTGAAGGCCTTGAGCTCGCTCATCGGCAGGTCGTAGCCGGAGAGGTGAAGCATGCTGTAGAGCAGCATGGCGCCGTGGCCGCCGGAGAGCACAAACCTGTCGCGGTTAGGCCAGGCGGGATCGGCCGGGTTGTGGTTCAGATGCTTGAGGAAGAGGGTCGCCGCATAGTCGGCCGCGCCCATCGGCATGCCTGGATGGCCCGAATTCGCAGCCTGCACCCCGTCCATCGCGAGACCCCTGATCACGTTCGCCGCCAGAGCCAGATCCTTGTCCGACATATTCCCGTTCTCCTTAGTATGCTGGAACCAAAAAGCCGTGGTACGACCAAATATGACCTGTCATCTGTACCTCAATCCGGCCAGCCTGTCCAGCACCGAGCGAGTCCGGATCAGCCAAAAGGCCTTCGCCGCGGCGATTCGGATGGAGCTGGAACATGGAACGAGATGAATTGTGTTATCCGGAGGGAAACTTCGAATAGGCTGCGTGCTGAGAGGGTCTGTGACCGAATACGGACATCACGGCTATTTCATGACAACGGAGCCGGCATCTTCAGCGTTCGACGTATGGGCGTACCCACTCGAGGATCGGGGATGAATCGACTTTGTCGTCCACCGAAAGGTATCCACTGCCCGTGAACACCGGACCTTGCTCTGTAATGGTGTCCGGGAATGTATTGTCGCCTTCGAGCACGAGCGTTGCCAGCACTTCACCCGTCTGCGCTTCAAGCAGGGTGTAGGTGTGGGTCAGGTGTATGAGTTCGTAGTTGTAGTTACGAAGCAAATATGAGTAGGCCTGAGTTCTGCCCGTCTTTGTCCGAGTTTCGATCCTATTGATGAAGAGCTGAAGCTCCGGAAGAGAGTTCGCCAACCATTCAGCGGGCAGATCGTACGAATCGTAATAGCCGTAGATCTTGTGAGGTAATGTGCCGCCATGGTAAGGTGCGGCAGCCGGCACGCCCTGTCCGGACTTGAGGTCTTTCAATGCATTGTAGAATGCGACCGTTGACGGATTGGGACCACTTTCACTTTCCCCACCGCATCCGGCAAGCGCCAACAAACCAGCAACCGCAAGCAGCGATACAACCTGTTTCATGAATCCTCCTGCCAACGTCTCACAGATAATACCCTCCAAATCGAGACACTGCAACAGGAGAGACGGCGCCAATGAATTACTGCGGTGCAGGTGACAGGGGCCGCCGCGAGCTTGGGTGAGCGCCATTCGCAGGGTTCTACGTACCACCTGCCACCTCCTGCGTATTGGCCAGGGGGCTCTTCCTTTGCGTCTTTGTGCAAAGGGCCAGGCCCGTTGCGTCAACTAAGAA
>SESH01017204.1_pt1 | contig 12157 bp, 9 predicted proteins | sample 3171561 | NCBI WGS metagenome assembly SESH01 (sample SAMN10866947, study PRJNA518727) | freshwater metagenome | biome: subpolar coniferous forest; feature: holomictic lake; material: water; isolation source: holomictic Lake 442 2011 16.5 m and 2014 13 m | place: Canada: near Kenora, Ontario
GTCATTGCTTAGTAACATCAGTTCTCCATTTCTTTTAGGAATTGCGGTTGGCTATTTTGCAAAAAAAATGCTTCGCACTGCTTTATTTTTGGGTGGTGGAATGGTGGTCATATTATTTGTCGCAGAATATTACGGTGTAGTGCATATTACTGATACGCAACTTTTGCATGTGACAGATATTGCTGCCGAAGCAGCAAAAAATTCCAGTGATTTTCTACTTGATCGTTTGTCACTTTTTACCGTAAAAGGCATTAGTGCAACGGGTGGTTTTGTATTTGGTTTTAAAATGGGGTAAAAAATGCGACCCAAAGTTCAGTGACAATTAATATAATTTTTTAGAATGTGCAATACTGTATTTTTAATCGTGTTTTTATTTGGAGGTAATTTTTATGACAAAGATTGTTGAAATCAGAGCAAGAGAAATTTTAGATTCACGCGGTAATCCAACGATTGAAGCAGATGTGATTTTAGCTTCGGGCATAATTGGAAGTGCAATGGTTCCATCTGGAGCATCTACGGGAGAGCGTGAAGCGATTGAATTACGCGATGGTGATAAAGCACGTTATTTGGGCAAAGGTGTTTTGAACGCCGTGAAAAATGTACGAACTGAAATCCATGATGCAATTATTGGTATGGATACAAATGATCAAGCGGCTATCGACGAAAAAATGATTGCGCTGGATGGGACAGAAAGTAAAAGTCGTTTAGGTGCAAATGCGACCCTGGCTGTTTCAATGGCAGCGGCACGAGCGGCAGCAAATGCCAAAAAACAACCGCTTTACCGTTCATTAAATACATCGGGGGAATTCATTTTGCCAGTACCGATGATGAATATCATCAATGGTGGTTCGCACGCTGATAACAGCGTTGATTTACAAGAATTCATGATTTTACCTGTCGGCGCACCGAATTTCCGTGAAGCAATTCGTTATGGAGCAGAAGTTTTTCACAATTTGGCGAAAGTTTTAAAAAGCAAAGGCTTGGCAACAACCGTTGGCGATGAAGGAGGTTTTGCTCCCAATTTATCATCGAACGAAGAAGCAATCGAAGTCATTTTAGAAGCGATCAAACTGGCTGGTTATGAAGCAGGCAAAGATATTTATCTTGGTTTGGATGCTGCTGCTTCAGAATATTTCCACGATGGAATTTACGATTTAGCCTCTGAAAAGAAAACTTACAATTCAGCACAAATGGCAGATTTCTTTGTTGATTGGGTGAATCGTTATCCAATTATTAGTATTGAAGATGGTTTTGACGAAAACGATTGGGATGGTTGGAAATTGATGACCGAAAAATTGGGTGGCAAAATTCAATTGGTTGGTGATGATTTGTTTGTGACGAATCCCAAAATTCTGCAGCAAGGCATCGACAGAAATATCGCTAATTCAATTTTGATTAAAGTGAACCAAATCGGCACGCTAACGGAAACATTCGCAGCTGTCACAATGGCACACAAAGCAGGTTACACTGCTGTAATGTCACATCGTTCTGGTGAAACTGAAGACACTACCATTGCCGATTTGGCGGTAGCAACAGGAACAGGTCAAATCAAAACTGGTTCGTTAAGTCGTTCGGATCGTATAGCGAAATATAATCGCCTCATGCGAATTGAAGAAGAACTCGGTGATTTAGCAAAATTCGCAGGTCGTAGCGCGTTCAAAATGCTTTAAAAATGGAGTGGCGTACAAACTGAAATTTGTACGCCAATTTTTATGAAAATTATCTTTCTTATCCTCATTGTTTTAATTGCACAATTGCAATATCGACTATGGTTTGGTGACGGCAGCATTTCCCAAATTGACATCTATCAAACTCGTTTAAACGATTTAAAAATTCAAGTTGAAGAAAAAAAACACCGTAACGATATGCTTTATGCTGAAGTTTTAGATTTACGCAAAGGGCAAGAAGCCGTCGAAGAACGCGCTCGTGACGAATTAGGCATGATTAAATCGGGTGAAACTTTCATTCAAGTTATCGAATAACAAATTAAAAATTAACATGACAAAACAACGTAAAGCGGTCGCCCTTATTTCAGGCGGATTAGATTCACTTCTTGCTGTCAAAATGATTCAAGAGCAGGGCATTTACGTCGAAGGCATTAACTTTTTCACGGGTTTTTGTGTTGAAGGTCACACGCACGCAATTCGTAATAATGATAAAGAAAAAGCAAAACGCAATAACGCGCTGTGGTCAGCGGAACAGCTCGGCATAAAACTTCATATTATTGACGTTATCGACGAATACAAAGACGTGCTGATTAACCCAAAACATGGTTATGGCACAAATATGAATCCATGTTTAGATTGCAAAATTTTTATGGTTCAAAAAGCAAAGCAATGGATTCAGGAAAACGGTTTTGATTTTATCATCACAGGCGAAGTCTTGGGGCAGCGTCCGATGTCACAAACGAAATCGAAATTTCCCATCGTTGCAAAACAATCGGGGGCTGATGATTTATTAGTCCGTCCGTTATGTGGCAGAAATTTAGAGCCGACTTTGCCAGAAATTGAAGGCTGGTTAGACCGTGAAAAATTGGGTAATTTGTCAGGGCGTTCACGCAAACCACAATTTGCAATGGCGAAAGAGTTTGGTTTTGAAGATTTCGCTCAACCTGCTGGCGGATGTTGTTTTTTGACGGACAAATTTTATTCGGCGAAATTGGTCGATTTGTGGCAGTCAAATGGGCATAAGGAATACGAATTCGACGATATTATGTTGCTTAAAGTTGGGCGACATATTCGTCCCGCCCCCCATTTTAAAATCATTATTGCGCGTGATGAAGGCGAAGGGCGTTTTATGCAGGGTTATCGCAAAGAATTCATTAGCATTAATCCCGATAGCCATCGAGGTTCACTTGCCTTAATTGATGGAACGCCAACTGCCGAAGATTTAGAATTAGTTGCCAGCATTGTGGCGCGTTACGGTCAAGGCAAAAATGAAGAAATCGTCACGATGACAATTGCTCAAAAAAATGGCGACAAACGCGATTTAAACGTTAAACCTTTTCACGATGACGCGCAATTAGCCGCGTGGCAAGTTTAACTTTTTTCAACTTTTAGATTTATCAAAATGCAAGAAATCAATCCTATAAAAAACAAACTTTCTGATTTAAAAAACCGCGTCGGTGAACTTCGGGGGTATCTTTGACTTTGAAACAAAAAACGAACGTTTAACCGAAGTTTTACGCGAATTAGAAGACCCCAAAATTTGGGAAAATCCCCAACTCGCACAAGAATTAGGCAAAGAACGTGGACAATTAGAACTCGTTGTAAATGGTTTGGTTGAACTCACACGCGGTTTAGACGATGCTGAAGAATTGCTCGAAATGGCTGTTGAAGAAGGCGATTCGGACACCGTTGATATTGTTGCAAACGACGTTGAAGGTTTTGAAAAACACGTTGCCGATTTAGAATTCCGTCGTATGTTCTCTGGCAAAATGGACGCGAATAATGCCTTTTTGGATATTCAATCAGGTTCGGGTGGCACAGAAGCACAAGATTGGGCTTCGATTATTGAACGTATGTTCTTACGTTGGGGCGAACGCAAAGGTTTTAAAACTGAACTCATCGAAGAATCACAAGGCGACGTGGCAGGTATTAAAAGTGCGACGATTCGTTTTGAAGGTGAATATGCGTTTGGTTGGTTGCGAACCGAAACGGGTGTGCATCGTTTGGTTCGTAAATCACCGTTTGATTCAGGTAATCGCCGACACACGTCTTTTGCATCAGTGTTTGTTTCGCCTGAAATTGATGACGATATTGAAATTGAAATCAATCCTGCGGATATTCGCACTGACGTTTATCGTGCAAGTGGCGCAGGTGGTCAGCATATCAACAAAACCGAATCCGCTGTCCGTTTAACCCATGCACCGTCGGGAATTGTCGTGCAATGTCAAAATGACCGTTCACAACATAAAAACCGCGATACCGCGATGAAGCAGTTGAAAGCGAAATTGTACGAACTCGAAATGCGGAAACGTAACGAAGGTCAGCAACTCATCGAAGACAGCAAATCGGATATTGGTTGGGGCAGTCAAATTCGTTCGTATGTTTTGGATCAATCGCGGATTAAAGATTTACGGACGGGCGTGGAAGTTGGCAACACACAAGGCGTTTTAGATGGTGATTTAGATATTTTTATCGAAGCCAGTTTGAAAAGTGGTTTGTGATGTGTGAAAACTTAACCATTCCTGAATGGGCTTTCGCTTACGATTCACCAGCAGGGCAGGGCGATATTCGCACACTTCCCGAAGATTTTATTGTCGAAGAAACCTTGGCATTTGAACCGTCAGGCAGTGGCGAGCATACCTTTTTGCAAATTCAAAAAACAGGCGAAAATACCGAATATGTGGCGCGACAATTAGCGCGATTTGCGAATGTTCGTCAGCGTGATATTGGTTTTGCGGGTATGAAAGACCGCCATGCAATTACCACGCAATGGTTTAGCGTGTGGTTGCCAAAAGGTGATGAACCGAACTGGGAAAGTTTTGAAACGGATGGTTTTAAAATTTTGTCTGTCACGCGCCATGCTCGAAAACTAAAACGTGGCGCGTTGGCAAATAACCGTTTTGAGTTGACGATTCGGCAATGGCAAGGCGACAAAACCAAAACGATTGAACAATTAACCGTGATAAAAAATCATGGTGTGCCAAATTATTACGGTTCACAGCGTTTTGGCAATGGTGGTCAAAATGTGGTCAAAGCGTTAGCGATGTTTCAAGGTGCAAAAGTCGGACGTGAACAACGTAGTTTGTATTTGTCAGCAACACGGTCGTTTTTATTTAATCACATTTTGTCGGCGCGAATTGAACACGAAAGTTGGGCAAACGGTTTGAACGGCGACGTGGTGATGATTGACGGTTCACATAGTTGTTTTGCGTGTGAAACGATTGATGACGATATTCACGCTCGACTAACACAAAATGCTTTACATCCAACAGGCGCATTATTTGGCAAAGGTGAATCGCGTTTAACGGGTGAAGCGTTGGTTTTAGAACAAAACGAACTTGAGCTTTTTCCCGAATTAACAAAAGGTTTAATTGCTTTTGGACTTGAAAATGATCGACGGGCGTTGCGGGTAAATGTTGCAAATTTAACGTGGGAATTCGACGACACTATTCTCAAATTAAAATTCAATTTACCCGCTGGAAGTTATGCCACAGCCGTTTTGCGCGAAATAATTACCGATTAACACAATTTACTCAATACTTCCTGAGCAATCTTTTGGCGGCATAATTGTTCTTTGATTTTACATTTTTCTAGTATTTCTGCTGCCAATGATTCTGCAAATTCTGAATCACTCATTTCTGAATAATCTAATTTTTTTTCTTCCGAATTATGCACTGCGGTTAAATTAAAATAAGTTGGTGAAACTTTTTCTTCTTCTAAATGACTGATTTTTTCAAAGTTGAGTGAATTGTTAATCGGTTTAAACTCTTTTGTTTCGGGTATTTCAACCGCTTTTGTCTCTAGCGACTTTGTAAACTCGCTAAAATCTAAATCCATTTCAGCTGATTTTTCGACAGGCATTTCAAATGTTAACACTTCGGGTTCTGTTACTTTTTCGATTGAAAAATGACTAAAATCTAAATCCATTTCAGCTGATTTTTCGACAGGCATTTCAAATGTTGACGCTTCGGGTTCTGTTACTTTATCGATTGAAAAATGACTAAAATCTAAATCCATTTCAGCTGATTTTTCGACAGGTATTTCAAATGCTAATGCTTCGGGTTCTGTTACTTTATCGATTGAAAAATGACTAAAATCTAAATCCATTTCAGCTGATTTTTCAACAGGCATTTCAAATGTTGACGCTTCGGGTTCTGCTGTTTCATCGATTGAAAAACCACTAAAATCTAAATCAAAAGTTAGCTCTTTCTGTTCAGTTTCTAATAATTCGCTATTTAAAAAATCTTCAGTGGTTGATTCGCCAAAAATAATTTCTTTATCGTCTGGATTATCGAAATTCATCATGTCAAAATCAACACTATCCATTGAAAACATTTTATCAATCGACGCATCTGAAATAGCAGGCGAATTGAAAACTAAGGCTTCAGGATAAAAATCTGACGCGAGATTAGAAACTTGAGTCCAAAATTCAGGTAAATCTTTTTTGCCTAATTCAGCTAATTCAAATACAAAATTTTTAAATTCAATTTTGTTTTTTTCAGTCACATAAAGTTTCAATAATCGAAGGGCGTAATTGTGCGCGTCAGGTTGTTTGATAAATTCGTCATGTAATAATTTTTGGGCAAGCTCATGATTACCATACGAACAATAAACATCAGCTTTGTACAATATATCGTCATCACTTTGTTTATCGGCGGCGGTATTATTTGTAAAATCATTTAATCCAAATGATAGTTCTTCAAAATCAGTCGGGTACGAATCAAATTCATCATCAAACATTTTATCTAAAGAATTAGCTGTTTTTTGTTCGTTATTGTCATTCATGGTTTCGTTAACGTCACTTTCTGGAGTTTCAGGGAGAATTTCGGAGTTAGCATTTTTTGCTTTATTTCGTGTCCGTATTTGTAGCCAACCAAGAATACCTAATAACAATGAACCCGCGCCGCCTACAACGTAATAATACATATCAGTTGGAATTCCAAAATAATTTTCGGGTGTAGTGGGTGTTGTTGATGGAACTGTAGGGGCAACAATCGGTGCGGGTTGTGGTGCAACTTTTGGTGTTTCGATTGGTAGCGACTGAGGTAACACAGCAACAGTTTCTTCAGGTACGGTTGTTGATATTGCGATTGGTGAAGTTGGCGCAGTAATTTCGGGAGTTGCAGGACTAGAAACAACAGGCAAAATCACCGCAGGATTTTCTGTTACTTTTGGCGTTTTTAATGCCACCATTTCAGCATCTTTTTCAACAATGGTTTTTTGCATGACAGATACTTGTTTTTCTAATTCAACAACTTTTTGTTTGGTTGCATCAGATTCAATCGATGCTTTATTTGCGGTGATAACAGCCGCTTTTTGTGTGTGCTTAACCGTCTGAATATGACTCGATTTAGCTTTCGATTTTTTAGGTTTAACGTTTGAAAATTCAGCTGGAATTTTTAATATTTTTCCTGCAATTAAAGCGTGAGATTCGTTAGTGTAAAACGCATCAGGATTCGCGATATAAATTGCAGCCAACATTCTGTTAACGGATATATTATTTTGTTCGTTAAATTGTGCCGCAATACTCCACAAAGTTTCATTTTCGCGAACGGGTCCATAAGTTCTTTCGTCAGAAGATGAATAAGGTGTTGGTGCAGAAATAAATCGTTGTGCTAAATCCGATTTTTTTGGTGTAGATTCTGGCAAAAGTTGCGTAGATTGATACGCCGATGGTGGATCAACCAATACTGTAAATTCACGATATAACGTGCCTTTTGAACTTTTAATTTCAAGCAAAAAATCTAAAAATGGTTCTTTTAATACTTCAGTAGAACTCAGTTTTATGGCAGTTTTGCCATTTGCTGTTGTGGTTGTAAATTTTATTTTAGATAAAAATACCGTCCAAGGAATTCCTGCTTCATCGAATTTTGAATTAGATGCTAAACCGATTTGAAGGTCATTACTTTTTTCCCCTTCAGATAAAATTAAAGAAATCTCAGCTTGTAAATTTTGATTAAGTGCAGATTGCAAGTGCATTTCGCCAATACCTAGCGCGGAACTGCTGGGTGAACTGGCTAAAAAAGCAGTTGCGGCTAATGCTGTAGTCAAATAACGGACATTACTTTTTTTCATAATTGGATGCAGGATATTTTTTACCGTGAACAGAATCGGACGAAGAAGCCCTCGAATATGATTATGTACCAGCAAAATAAAAGCCAATAAATAACAACGCAATTATTTCAATAAGTTAAAAAATATACGCCAAGAATATGGCGAATCTTTGTTATCGGCTGCTCATAGTAAATAATAAATTATTCGTTGTATTTATTTACACGAAAAAAGCGCAAATTGGCGGTTAATGCTAAAATCACACATATAATTTTTACGCGCCCAATGAGTTTATTTCATGTTGTTACGACCCGCTTTACCTCACTACTTTTTTTGTGTGTATTTACTGTTTCAAAACGTGGCTTTTGCTGATGATTATTCAACATCATTGATTACTTCGCCGACAACCGTAAACCAAGAAATCATCTCGATTTTAAACACGAAACAAAATTCATTGCTGACTCGTGCCGATTTTGAATATCGAGCCGAAGATGTAGATTTACTTTATAAAACGACCAATTACACGCCGCTTTGGTTGGGAAATCCACAAAATGTAGCTGATGTTCTTGCTCTACTTTCAAATGCAGCCGCTGAAGGTTTGAAAACAGACGATTATTCAGTGATGGCATTACAGCAAAAATTGCCATTTATTCAAATGTTAAAACCCGAATCGACAGCAGATTTAGCTTTGTATGACACTGCATTGACTGTTTCTTTAGTGCGTTTTTTACATGATATTCATTATGGACGCATTAATCCGCATAGCGTTGGATTTAATATCAAGTTACGCTCACAAAAAAATATCGATTTCCCAAAAGTCATTAAAGCTGCGTTGGATGAAGGTAAAATTGCACAATTAGCACAAATGGCAGAACCTAATTTGCAACAATATCGGCAGTTGCGTTCTGCATTAGCGACGTATCGGGAACCTTTGGTTGCCTTACCATCGACGGATGAAAAGCCTCATAAAAAAGGGAAAGTTAAAAAAATTATTCACCCAATAGAGCGAATTATTAAAATTGAATTAGCAATGGAGCGTTTGCGTTGGTTGCCTGAAATGACAACAGGGCAATCAATTATCGTAAACATTCCCGCGTTTCAGTTATGGGGAATTGATTCGGCTAATCAAGAAAATACGCAGCCTTTAAATTTGAACGTAGTCGTCGGTAAAGCCTTTAAAACGCAAACACCGATTATTATGGCAGACATGAATTCCGTAGAATTTATGCCTTATTGGAATGTGCCACCCAGTATTTTGAAAAAAGAAATTATGCCGAAACTTGCCCATAATCCAGGTTATTTATCGGGACAAAATATGGAAATTATTTCACTGAAAAATGGAGGTATGCGCGTTCGGCAACGTCCTGGTGGTAGAAATGCGTTGGGTAGAATTAAATTCATTTTCCCTAATAGCGAAGGCGTTTATTTACACGATACACCGTCGAAAGCATTATTCAGTCGTCCGCGTCGTGATTTTAGTCATGGGTGTGTGCGTGTTCAAAATCCGAGTGAATTAGCGAAATTTGTATTGAGAAATCAAGATGGCTGGACACAAGATCGGATTGCTTCAACGCTTTCAAATAGTACGCATCATCAAGTTAATTTGAAAACGACAATTCCTGTTTTGTTTTTTTATACCACCGCGTTTTATGAACAAAGCGATAAATTAACATTTTACAGCGACATTTATGGACACGATGCCACGTTGTTAGCGGCATTGGCAAAAGTTCACGATGTGCCAGACTCGTCGTTTATTACTACTGAGCCTTTGCACACACCCATATTTGAACCCGATGACAGCCAGCTGTTTTCAGAGCAGCCGCCAACTCATGAACCGTTGATCCCGTAGTCATAACATCATCAACGATAGCAACGTGTTGCGCGTGAAATTTGGGGGACACCGAAAACGCATTTTTCATATTTTCGTTACGTTGTTCACCACTCAAGCCGACTTGATGCGAGGTGTCACGATGTCGTTGGCAACTATTTAAATCTAACGGTACAGACAAATTTTTAGCAAGCACGCGAGCAATTTCAATGGATTGATTAAAGCCGCGTTCACGATAACGATTTTTGTGCAACGGAACGGGAATAATGCAATCGGGAAATTCCGCCGTTTGTTTTAAATAATCCGCCAGCAAACTACCAAGTAATCGCGCACTTGGATAATGGCTGTGAAATTTGAGTTGAATAATCAAATATCGAATGATGCGATGATGCACAAACGGCGCAAGTGTTTCATCGAATGCAGGTGGATTTTCGACACAATTCGGACAAATGGCAATTTGTGAATGTGGCGCGTCAAAATCGCTCGCGCAACGATAGCAACGAGGTGTATTTTTGGGCAATTCTAAATAACACGCAGCACACAAATCTCGATGCTCAACGCCTTTGTCACCGCACAAAATACAACGTGATGGCAACAAATAAGACAGATAGTTTTGTAAAATTTTAATCATATTTTTAGGAGTTTTTGTAAATGACCAATTTAGTAATTCGCCACGATTGGCAAGCTGCCGAAGTTTTAGATTTATATGCGTTACCGTTTAACGATTTGTTATTTAAAGCGCAAACCATTCACCGCGAAAATTTTAATCCGAATGAAGTGCAAATCAGTAGTTTATTAAGTATTAAAACAGGTTCATGTTCAGAAGATTGTGGCTATTGCCCACAAAGTGCGCGTTATGAATCGGGCTTGAAATCTGAACCGTTAATGCCAATTGACGAAGTTTTAGAAGCCGCGCAACAAGCAAAATCACAAGGTGCAACTCGTTTTTGCATGGGCGCGGCGTGGCGAAAACCGAAAGATTCCGATATTGAGCGTGTTGTTGAAATGGTGCAAGGCGTAAAAGCATTGGGAATGGAAACTTGCGTCACGTTGGGAATGTTGACCGATGACCAAACGGCGCGTTTAAAAGAAGGTGGTTTGGATTATTACAATCACAATTTGGACACGTCAGAAGATTATTATTCGGAAGTCATTACGACGCGCACTTATCAAGACCGTTTAGACACGTTGGAACGGGTGCGTTTGTCAGGTATTAACGTTTGTTGCGGTGGGATTGTCGGCATGGGCGAAAGTGATTTAGACCGTGCAAATTTGTTAATTCAATTAGCGAATTTGCCGCAACATCCCGAAAGTGTACCAGTCAATATGTTAGTGCAAGTCGAAGGTACGCCGCTGATGGGAACCGAACAACTTGATCCATTGATGTTTGTTCGCACAATTGCAGTGGCGAAAATTATGATGCCAAAATCGCGTGTACGTTTGTCAGCGGGACGAAATGAAATGAGTGACGAAATGCAGGCGTTATGCTTCTTTGCGGGGGCGAATTCGATTTTTTATGGCGACAAATTACTCACCACCGATAACCCAATGACGAATCATGATTTGAGATTATTTGATCGATTAGGTTTGAAATCGGCAGGTTCGAGTTATGCGTAAACAAGTGAGTTCGTTAGCATGATTACGATGGATAATGTCAAACAGAAGATTTTTAATCGGATTACTGGCATAGCCGCTTGAATTTGGGTAGTCCCTGCAAACCAGTGCAGGTAATAAAATCAATAAGATATAAAAATAAAAATGGTGGTGACATTTTTTAAAGCCCTTAGAAATCAAGGTTCTTTAAAGTTCTGAATTGTCGTTTTTGCGTAAAATTAACCCACCTGCATTGGTTTGTGGGGACTATCTGAATTTGCTACCCGTTGCACTTATGACTTGAATCTGCACTGTAAAACTAAAGGTAAAAAATGACAACACCGACGACAGCAAACTCAAATTTAACTCAAGCTAAAAGAGCTAAAAATATGATGAAATACAACAACATCCGAGAAGAAGAACTTAAAAACAAAATTGCTCAAGATTATTTCGAGTTTTTCGATTGCACCAAAATTATCGGTAATGTCGATTTTTGCGTAACGATACGCGAAGACAAACAAAAAACACTGTTTGAGCAAGAATCCCTGTTGTGGGCAGAAGCCAAAAAAGGCGCGGCGGATATTGTCAACTCCATCGTTCAGCTCATTCTCACCATTGGCAAAGCCCGCACTTTTGATAAATTTTTGCCACCGCCTATGCTTGGCGCATTTGATGGCGAAAAAATTGCGTTTATTCCTTACAACGAAATTCACGATATTTTTTATCAAAACGACTTTAACTGGAACGTCACGCCGTCCGACCATTCCACCAAAGAATTTCAACAAATTCATGCCAAAGTCAAAACCACCATAGACCGCAAATCTCTGTTATTTAACTATCAGCAAGACGACAAAGAACTGCACCAATTCATTAAACAAAATTTTGTCGTTTGCAAACTTGGTTTAACCAAAACCAAAATCGACAAAAACAACTTCATGGTCATTTACAATAAATGGCTGCAAGCTGTGAAGCCCAGCATTGTCGTTGATTGGGATTGTGCCAAAAAAAGCGGCATTAT
>SESH01099553.1_pt1 | contig 12152 bp, 10 predicted proteins | sample 3171561 | NCBI WGS metagenome assembly SESH01 (sample SAMN10866947, study PRJNA518727) | freshwater metagenome | biome: subpolar coniferous forest; feature: holomictic lake; material: water; isolation source: holomictic Lake 442 2011 16.5 m and 2014 13 m | place: Canada: near Kenora, Ontario
AAGGTACCGAGAATCGCATCACGGTCGAACGCAAGCGCTTCAACGAAGCGGCTCAGGACTTCAACGCTTTCCGGCGCCGTTTCCCGAATGTAATCGTGGCCGGCTTTTTGGGTTTTAAGAATAAAGCCTATTTTCAGGCCGATCAAGACGCCAAAACCGTTCCTCAGGTTAAGTTTTAAGTCGCAATGGTCAAAATGGGGCCGACTTCTTTTTTCAAGAAAGTTGTCGGCCCCATTTCTTTTTTTATCCTCGTTTTCTTTCTTGGATTTTCTACCCTTTTTGCCTTAAAAGTGCCGCCGCGCGCGGACGGTTACGTGACCGATCGCGCGGGATTTTTATCTTCCTCTGAAAAAGCGCAACTCGAGGCAACGCTTCGAGCTTTCGATGCGAAAACCTCAAACCAAGTCGTGGTTGCCACCTTTCCGTCTCTTGAAGGGGAAGCTCTGGATGATTTTTCCATACGTCTTGCCGAAGCCTGGAAAGCGGGACAAAAGCGCAAGGATAACGGCGTGATTTTTCTTATCTTCAAGAACGATCGGAAGATGCGTATCGAAGTCGGCTATGGTTTGGAGGGTGTGCTGACGGATGCTCTTTCAGGTCAGATCATTAGCCGAGTGGTTGCGCCTTATTTTCGCAAAGGCGATTACTCGGGCGGGATCCTGGCCGGCACCGATGCGATCATGAAGGCCACGCAAGGCGAATTCAAAGGCGTTCCGCAGAGGCAAAGGCCGAATGCCGGAGCTAGATTGATCGTTCTTTTCGGCGTCTTTTTTCTCTTTCACCTTTTTGCCAGGGCCAATTCGAAGCGCATCGGAGGCCCGCGCGGGCGAGGCGGTTTTTTTGTGCCCATGGGGGGAGGTTTCCGGAGTGGTGGCGGTGGTTTCGGCGGGTTTAGTGGCGGTGGCGGCGGATTCGGTGGCGGTGGAGCGTCAGGAGGTTGGTGATGTCTATGGAAAGCGTAGCAGTCCTGATTTCCTTGGCTTTGAAAATAGATAGCGATCAGGGCGGTGGAGCGTCAGGAGGTTGGTAATTTTATGCGCATAGCTTATCCGATTTTTTTCTTCTCAAAAAAAGAAAAAGGACAGATCTTGGCCGCGGTCCAGGCAGCGGAAAAAAATACCTCCGGAGAGATCCGTGTGCATTTGGAATGTTATGCCCGCGGGCCCGTCTACGGCCATGCCCAGAAGGTCTTTCAGAGGATCGGGATGACGAAGACCGCTCAGCGGAACGGTGTTCTGATATTTCTTGCGACCGGGAATAAGAAGTTCGCGGTGCTGGGAGATATCGGTATCAATGAAAAAGTTCCCGACGGATTCTGGAATGATGTGGCCCAGATCATGCAGGAGCATTTCAAGCAGAATAAATTTGCCGAGGGTATTTCTGAGGCCGCGCTTCGTATCGGAGAGAAGCTGAAAAACTTTTTCCCTTATCAAATGAATGATGAGAACGAATTGCCGGATGGCATTTCCTACTAATTGAAGTGCGTAGGTAGTAGGTCGTAGGTAGTAGCTGAATCCAACCTACCCTTTACCACTTACCACGTACGGGTTTTATATGGATATCCACGATTCCTGGGAGAAAGCGCTTAAGGCCACTGAGATCGTCCGACCTCGCGTGCAACCCCTCCAGACATTTGCCGCGACGCAGATCCCTTATGTTTTTTTGGCGGAGTCCGCGGTCAATCATGGCGACACGGTCGTGCGCAAAGGGGAGGTGACGGTCGAGAAGCCCTCGATTATTTTGCCGCCGCATTTGCCGCAATTTGAAGGATTTGAATTCGACGAAAAATTTTCGGGAGTTGAGGATTACCTGACGACCTTTCTTCTGGTGCGCGGGATCCGCTTCCCTTCTATGAAATATGAGAATAGAATAGAGTCGCTCGATATTCGGGAAGAGAAACTTTCTAAAGCTGTGGAGTTTTTCTCGCATACACTCGAGCGGCAAGAGAATGTTTCAACAGGGCTTGTGATCGGCCCGGAGGATTGTTGGCAGTTCTCGGTGCTGATATTTATTTGCGGCCAGATCACACGCTCTGCGGAAGGAGATGTTCGGAATCTTTTCGATCGCTTCAAAGGATCCGGCTCCTTCTGATTTTTATTTTTTAGTATGTGACAGGTCCTGCCCGAGACTCCGTCTTGGATAGAGCCTGAACAATAAAAAGGATTTTATGAAGACAGACTACGCGTCATTTTTAGATTCGGAGTGCGGCGAGATATGGCAGAAGATCGGCGCCCAAAGGCGTGCCGGTGTGATCGTGCCGCTTTTTTCTCTCTACTCCGCAAAGAGTGTCGGGATAGGCGAATTCCCGGACCTCAAGCTGCTGATCGATTGGTGCCAAAAAACAGGTCTCTCAATCATTCAATTGCTCCCGCTCAACGATGTGGGCTTTGATTTTTGCCCGTACGATGCTCAAAGTAGCATCGCCCTGGATCCCATGTATCTTTCCCCCGTGAATCTTATCGGTTACAACATCCGGAAGTTTGCGGGGGACATCGAGGCGCTTCGTCAGAAATTTCCGATCAAAGGAGCGCGCGTAAATTATGCCTTCAAGCAAGACAAGCTAGCGCTTCTCCGAAAGATCTATGATGACCCTACGACCTCAAAAAATGAAACGGATTTTGTTAATTATTTCAAGACGCATCGGCAATGGCTCGAAAATTATGCGGCTTTCAAGATCTTGAAGGAGAAATTTGGGAATAGCGGATGGGCTGAGTGGCCCGCGGAGTTCAGGACGAGAAATGAGGAGGCGATTGAAGAGCTCGTCCGGGAAAATGAGGCGACTTTCTTTTTCCATCAGTGGCTTCAATGGCAAGCGTTTGAGCAACTTTCCCATGTAAAGACCTACGCGACCCAAAAAGGGGTTTTATTGATGGGGGATATCCCCTTTCTTGTTGCCCGGGATAGTGTCAATGTCTGGGCGCATCAGAACTATTACAAGTTGGATCTTTCCTCGGGGGCGCCTCCCGATCTCTATTTTTCAAAAGGCCAGCGGTGGGGGATGCCTCCATACAATTGGGATAACCTTGCGGCATCGAACTACGATTGTCTTCGACGGAAAGTAGGATATGCCGAATATTTTTTCCATCTTTACAGGATCGACCATTTTGTCGGGCTCTTCCGTCTCTGGACCATTGCTCTTTCAGAGCCGGAGATCTTCGCCGGAAGGAACGGGCGCTTTGATCCGCCTAATGAGTATTCTTGGAGCGAGCATGGAAAACGGATCCTGGATGTGATGATCCAAACTTCCAACATGATGCCTTGCGCCGAAGACCTTGGCGTGGTCCCGGAATGCTCTTACGAAATTCTGCAGGAATATGCAATTCCCGGTTCGGATGTCCAACGTTGGGTTCGGTATTGGGATAAAGACTATCACTTTAAGAGTGGAGAAATGTACCGAAAAAATTCAATCTCGATGCTCTCCACGCACGATACAAGCCCCTTTTGCGCCTGGTGGCAATATGAGGCCGGGACCGTGGACGAATGGTTTTTTCAGAAAAAGTGTGAGGAGGTGGGCGTTCCCTTTGAACCGATCCGAGACAGGCTATTCGATATGAAGCGCTCCCAATTTGGCCGGCTTCGATGGAAAGAAGAGGTTAGTAGTGTGGATAAACTTCTGGCGATCCTCGGGCGGAGCGGCGATGAAGCGCGACATCTTGTGGCGGCCTATCGGGCGTCCTATCCGGAGCGCTCTTTTTATTGGGAATACATAGGCCTTCCCGGGAGCCCGGACAATGATGTCTCAACGAAGTTTATGAAAATGGCGCTTGAGAGCGCGGCTCAATCTCATTCGATCTTTAGTCTCCAGCTCCTTCAAGACTGGCTTTCCTTGGCTAATTTTAAAGGAAGGGATTCCTGGGATTACCGGATCAATGTGCCGGGGACTGTGGGGGCCCACAATTGGTCCTTGCTGGCGCCTTGTCCTCTGGAAGTTCTTCAAAATCTTGGGGTCAACCCGATCATTCGCGAGATTGTGACGACTTCCCAGCGTCTTGTTGAAGCTCCATAAGAGGAATCAAATCGGTAAGAAAGGATTTTCATTCTCTTGCAACGGTGTCTTAAGGAGCGGGAATGATCATTAGCGAGTGCTTATTTCATGAGCCAACCATCGGCGGAGCCGCCCAGGGGGCCTTGTTTTTAAGCTTTTGCCGAAAAAATGCCTGACATTCAGTTTTGCCTTCCTTTGTCAAAAGCCATTTTCATTGAACCCCCCGGTTCATTTTTAGGGGAACACTATAGATTTCAGGGGAATAGCCGAAATATAGTGTGAGGTTTTTTGGCGCTAAAGTCCTCAGATGCACTGTTTTTGGACGCGCCAAGATCAAGACGAGGAGATTCATGAGCTACTATCGCATGCTGGGATTCGAAAAGGAGCCGTTCTCGACAAGTCCGGATCCAGAATTCCTTTATTTGTCGCAAGGGCATCAAGCAACGCTCACGAATGTCTTGATCGAATTGCGCTTACGGCGCGGGTTGTCCGTGGTGTTGGGGGATGTCGGTACGGGAAAGACCACGCTTTCTCGGAAGTTGATCCAAGCACTCCGGGAGCGCGGAGATTTCATAGTGCATTACGTCCTGGATCCCTGCTTTGAGAATGAATATGAATTTCTTTATTCCCTGGTCCGAAACTTTTCCATCAATGTCGATCAATATACCGGCATTCGTATTGAGGGGAGCCGCCCGAGCGTCATGGATCTCAAAGAGGCTGTGGAAAAATTTCTTTATGAGAAAACCGTTATCGGCAATAAGACCGTGGTGCTCATTGTGGACGAAGCTCAGAAGCTCAATGAATCTTCGATGGAAATGTTGCGCGTGATCCTGAATTATGAAACGAACGACACGAAGCTTTTGCAGCTGGCTCTCTTTGGGCAGTTGGAGCTTCACTCCAAGATCATGAAGATTCCGAATTTTATGGACCGGATCAGTTTCAAATACACCTTGAATCCTTTGAGTTTGGACGAAACCCGGGAGATGATCCTCTTCCGTATCCGACAGGCGAATTATTGCTCGAACGTTCGGCTCTTTCAAGATGATGCCATCGAGATGATCCATAAGATTTCCCAAGGGTATCCCCGAAAGATCACCATGCTTTGTCATCGGGCTTTGAAGCAGCTCGTGATGAAACGGAAGTGGATCGTGGATGAGGAGATCATCGAGGAGATCGTTTCTGAGGAAATGCGTGCCGGATGGCTCAGCCAGATTCCTCATTAACGCCGGAAAAGCGGCTTCTTGATCTTATTGAGGAGCCGAGCGCTCATCAGAAAGATATTGCTGCCGGGGCTAAAAAAGTTCAGCAGGGAGCTCGTTTTTCCAGCGAGGCGCTGAAAGAACGCTTTTTAAAAACATCGAATGAGTTTTACGAACGGATCAAGGCCTCCTTCGGCATCAAAGAACTGAACCGGATTTTGCGGTTTCTGGTCATCCTTTTGGCGCTGGTGTTCTTTGTGGTTCTTTTGATCGGGGTGCTGGATCTTAAGAAGGATATTGCCGGATCGATCGGAACTTCTGAGCCTAAGATGTTGGATCTTCCGCCGGTCACTGAGACCTCCAAAGAGGCCGAGCCGATTGAAAGCTGGGATCTTGGGAAAATGTTCATGCCGTATAGCAAGCGCGCTGAAGATGCCCGGAAGCTTGAAAAAGAGCAGTCTTCGAAGCTTGTGGACATGACGAAAACTCTGAAATTGACGGGGATCTCGTATAATCCCACAGACCCGAAAAAGGTTTTTTGCATGATCGAGGACGTTCAAAAGGGGATCACGACGTTTCTTCGCGAAGGGGATCCGATCGGGCTTTTGAAGGTCTCGAAGATCATGGAGGACCATGCGGTTCTTTCATTGGGTGAGGATACGGTTGAAATCCGCTGAGGTAAAGGAAGTGACAATGAAAAAGCGAAAGAAGTTTTTCAAGTTCTGCGGGGTGTTGCTTGCCGTCATGTTCGCGGTGAGCCTGCCGGGGGCCCCGACCGCTTTTCCGGAAGATAAAACGCCGCAGACGCTAGTCTCCTCCGCCAAAGAGCCCCAATCCGGTCTGGAAAAAATGATCTTCCTCGATCTCCGCGACATCAATGTCATCGATGTTTTTAAATTTATTGCGGTTCAGGGCGGGCTCAATGTGGTGACGAGCCGGAACGTTCAGGGACGATCGACCCTGCTTCTAAAAAATGTGAAGATCAAGGATGCTTTGGATATTCTGGTGATTTCCAATCAGCTCGCCTATGAGATCCGTAATGGCATTATTTACATCATGACCGAAGATGAGTACTCGCTCTCGCACGGAAAAACCTTTAATGACAATAAACGGGTTTCGATCCGCACCCTCAAAACCGCCAAGCCCAGTTATGTGCTCGCGACCTTACAATCCGTGCAGAGTGCGATCGGGAAAGTTATTATCGACGAGGACGCCGGGACGGTGGTGATGATCGATATCCCGGAGAAGCTGATGCAAATGAACAGCATCTTGGATCAAGTGGAAAGCAACATTGCCACTCAAGTAATCAAACTTCAGTTCGCGAAAGCGGAGGACGTCGCGGCGCAACTGAAGCCTCAGATCGACGGGAAAGGAGTCGGGACGGTCGCGGCGGACGTACGATCGAACCAGATCCTGATCAGTGCGTATCCCGAACGGATGGAGCAGGCTATTAAGCTCGTTAAGGCGCTCGATCGACAGACCCGGGCCGTGATGGTTGAAACACGGATTCTTCAATTGACGCTTAATCCGAAATACGCATGGGGGATCGACTGGCAAAAGGTATTCCGGCAATGGGACAATTCGAGCATCGGAAGTTCGTTCCCGATGGATGCCACAACTTCTGCGCTTGGGAAATACGGGAAGATCGCGATTGGGAGTTTTGGGACCACGGAAATTGCGGCTCAATTAAAAGCAGTCAAAGAGATCGAGGACACGAAGTTGCTTGCGAATCCACGGGTAATGATCCTGGATCGCGAGGAGGCGAAGATCAACATCGGAGATCGGATCCCGTATGTGGTGACCACCTCGACCGGGACCGGGAACAATGTTTCCGTAAGCGAAGATATCCGGTTTATTGACATCGGGCTCGTATTGGTGGTGACCCCGGTCATTAATGAAAAAGGTTTTGTGACGATGAAGATCCGCCCGGAGATCTCAAGCCAGATCGGCGAGCTGATCACGCCGACCAACAACGTGATCCCGAAAGTGAACACCACCTTCGTGGAATCCACAGTGATCATTCAAGACGGGAACTCCGTGGTTTTGGGAGGGCTCATCCGGGATGACCAAACCATAAAAAACCAGGGCATTCCTTATCTGATGGATATCCCGGTTGTGGGGCATATGTTCAAGGCGCGTAATGAGAGCTTCAAAAAAACAGAGATCGCGGTTATTATTACCCCGCACATTGTGAGCGGAGAAGAAGATTATCTCGACAAGCCGATCGCGATCAAAACGAGAAATCCCACGTCGCAGTCGGCGCGGAGTATGCCGGTAGATACCCTCAGCATGCTTGGTATAGGGGCGTTTGATGCGGGCACGAAGCAGCAAGAAAATAGCGTGGCATCCTCCCCAGCGATGATAGACGGGTCTTCGGCCCTGTTGCAAAAAGTACCGGACATTAAAAGGACGCAGCAATGAATAAGATTTCCTTCAAATTAAGTTCGCGGTTTTTCGGGCTAATAATGCTTGCCGTTTTTCTAAACTCCAATACAAATATGGCTTTTGCAGCCAAGGCGAAAGAGAAAGAGCCTGCTGCGGCAGGCCCCACGACTCCCGAGGGGCAGAATGTCGAAAAAATAATTTACACCCTGAATGAAACCTTGAAAGAAAATCGCAGGGTCCGTCAAAATATGCGGGATCTCCAGGACTCATTTGAGAAGCTTACGGCGGAGAAGAACGAGCTTGCGTCAGAGGTTCAACTCGCGCGCGGCGGCGTGGCCACTAAAGAGCGCGAGATTAGCTCTCAGTCTGATGCGTTGAAGGGCGAACTTGACGCATCTCGCAAGGAGATCGAAAAGTTGGAGAGTGGAACCCTGGAGACGGCGGTCAGGCATCAGGAGATCGCGGCGAAGAATCAAGAGCTGAAGGAGACCAACGATAAACTGAAAGGGCTTTTGAACCAGTCGGTGCTTGAGCCGGAGCGCAGTCGGATCCTCGACCTTGCCAAAAGGAATGAAGCGGGCGTCAATAATTCGGTGAATATGGTGGCCGGGGTAAATTCGGAAAATCTAAGCCTGAAGGATCAGCTGGTTGGGGCCTGTTTTGATCTTGGAAATGTATACTACGATCTTGGGCGCTATGACGATTCGATCGTTCAGTATAAAAAAGCCCTCCGCCTGAATCCGAAATTGGCATGGGCCTATCATAATCTTGCAATTATTTACGACTATCACTTAGCGCAACAAGACGAGGCAAGGACTTATTATCAACAATATCTGAATCTAAAGCCTCCGAGTGAAGAGGCCAAAAAAATCCGGATGCGGCTCTGGGATCTGAATCAATTGTCTCGCATTGAGCCCGATGCGCCGCTTAAAAAAGATTTTGAGGAGCTTCAGAAAGCTCCGTAACTCGTTTTAATAGTTACAGTTACGGCTAATAACCCTGCTGCAAATAGCGAGAATTTACCCCACTCATACCCCTTTTTTCTCCTTTTAGTGTGTTTGATCTTTAGGGTCATTTTGATCTAGAACTTTCCAAGCTTTTTAACCCACCGTGTATTGATGAAAATCCCTCTTATTTCCCCTACACGAAAGATAAATACATGCTATAATTATTATGTAAGTGACTTAGCCATTTGAGGTTAAGTTAAAACGCTCAGTCACGCATCGAAGAAGTCTGAAAACCGCGCGCCATTCGCCCATGATGCGCAAAACAGAGATCGGTTCAGTTGATGCCAAGAGCTTTTTCAAGGAAATTTAGTGTTTATAGTCTCTTCTGCTACAAGGAGTTAGGCGGGGGGAGAAGTTGGAAGGTTCTCTTGCCACTTGCGCTTCTTGTTCTCTCCTTTCCTTTTACGGCTCTCGCGAATAATACTCTCATTTCTAAGGTGGTCGTGGCTGATCAGGATTCCGAGGCCCATACCGCAAAAATCGGTCTCAATATTTCCTGGGACAATTCTTGGTCCGACACCACCAATCACGATGCGGTTTGGATCTTCGCAAAATATTCCACGGATTCCGGATCTACCTGGCACCATGCGAAGCTCAAGACTTCAGGAATCAATCCCGCCGGTTTTGACCCAGGCACCGGGACTGCCATCGACCTTGTTGTCCCCGGCGATCTTGCGGGTTGTTTTATCCGCCGGGCAAGCGCGGGGACGGGGACTGTCTCCAACAGCGGTGTCCAACTGGTTTGGGATTATGCCGCGAATGGTTTGAGTGACGCGGATGCGCGTGCGACGTCGACGCGGGTCAGAGTTTTTGCGATTGAAATGGTCTATATTCCTCAAGGGGCGTTCTATGCGGGTTCCGGAGGAACAGAATCGAACAGTTTTACAGACGGGTCTTGGGACAACGGGGATACGATCCCCTACCAGGTCACTTCCGAAGCAGCGCTTACTATCAACGTCGGCGAGGGGAATCTTTGGTCGAACGGCGGTTCGAGCGGGATCGGCGGCTCGGGACCGCTCGCGGCAGCATTCCCTAAAGGCTATGCTCCTTTTTATCTGATGAAATACAAGATTTCGGAAGGGCAGTGGGTTGATTTTTTTAATACGCTGACTGTAACTCAGAAAGCCACGCGCGATATCACAGCAGCCTCCGGAAAAAACAGCGATGGAGTGGTGAACCGGAATACGATCTTTTGGGAATCTGGAAATGCAAAGTCAACGCGTCCAGACCGCGCCTGCGGCTATCTCTCATGGATGGATCTCGCGGCCTACACGGACTGGGCCGGTTTGAGGCCGATGACGGAACTTGAATTTGAAAAAGCCTGTCGCGGAACGCTTTCTCCTGTTGCGGAAGAATATGCCTGGGGCAGCACCAGCATTAAACCGCCCTCGGCCAGTGGGATCTCGGGGTCTGAAACCGGTGGGGAAACGATCACGACGAGCGGCGCCAATGCTTTGTATAACAACATCAGTTTTACAGGCGTCACCGAGGCCGGCACTGGTCCTCTTCGGGTGGGCATTTTTTCAACGGCTTCCACCACGGAACGCGCTGCGGCGGGAGCGGGTTATTACGGCAACGCGGATCTTTCTGGAAATGTTTGGGAGCGTGTCGTGACCGTTGGAAATTCAGAGGGTCGCGGGTTTAACGGGGTTCATGGAGATGGCGGATTGACTCCCGACGGCGATGCCAATGAATCCTGGCCAGGATTGAGCGATGCGGTGGGGAGTGGTTTGAAAGGCGGAGGTTGGTCCACCACAGATGTCGCAAGGCTTGCGGTTTCCGATCGCGATCAAACAGCCACCGCGGATGCAGCCCGTGGAGCCGATTATGGCGGGCGTTCTGCCAGGACCGCGCCATGATTACCATTCATCAAAATACTCAAACCGGAAATCATGACAGTCTTGACTTTTCTTTTCTTTTGCTCAAAGGTAGCCAGGACTGCCCCAATTTCAGAGTTTCTGAAATTGATAAGCGTTGGGACAGTCCTGACTACCAATCTGAAAAAGCAATGAAAGTCAGGACGCCATGAGCTTCCTTTCCTTTTTCCATAAAAAGAATTCTGGTTACAAGAGCATTGTCTGGTTTGTGACCGTTCTTTTCTTTTTGGGGACGAACACAGGTGATGCCGCGATCTACACCGGCGGTTCCGGAGACGGCTCTGCCTCTTCGGAAGGTGGCGTGTCGGTGCCCACCCACCTCGTCTTTACGACCCATCCGGGAAACCAGGTCGTCGGGCAGACGTTTTCGAGAGCTCCTGTTGTGGAGATTTTGGACGGGAATGATGAGTTGGTTGCGGATGCCACGAACACGGTCACGCTGGCTCTTTCGAACAATCCTTCGGGCGCCACACTTAGCGGGACCATTTCCGTGGATGCCGTCGCGGGCGTGGCAGATTTCTCAGGAAAGGGTTTGTATATAAATAAGGCGGGCGAGATGTACGCGTTGCAGGCAAGCGCCGCCGACCTTACCCCTGCCACGTCTGATACCTTCGATGTTGAGGATCACCATACCTACGTGATGACAGTCGTGACTTATAGCGGGAGCGGAAGTACTTTTACGGTCAAAAGCTGGTACGAGAATGATGTATCCCGTGAGATCGTGTCGGGGATGGTCAGCTGCACGTACACGGGTCTTTCTGGCACCGTCGGCACGACGACTTACAGCAACGGAGTATTCACGACATCGTGGATTCCTACCGATGTGAATGCTTCCTATCTAGTTACAACCACGATTAATGATGGAGCTAACGATCATAATAGCACGTATGTTCTTACCCCCTCTTTGGCAGGTTCGATGGCTGCGGACGTTTCTGGGATCAGGTCGGATGTAACGTCGATCAAATCAAAAACGGATGAAATGAATTGGACGGACATTGAAGCGATCAAGATCGCGGTCGGAGCTAACCAGTCCGAGACCTTGTACAAAAAGGCGGGGGATATTTTGATCTCGGTGGCCAAGGCAAACTGGGATGACTTGAAGGTGATGTCGGATGCCCGGGTGAACTGGAATGATCTTGCGCTGATGACTTCGCAGGGGCTGAACTGGGATGATGTTCGAACTCTGACAAGGGCCGGTATCCGTTGGTCGGAGATCATGTCGCTTAGCAAGGCCAGTATCAACTGGCTAGATCTGCAAGCACTGACGGAGGCGGGAGTGAACTGGAAAGACATCGGGCGTTTGGCAAAGGCCGGGGTCAACTGGGAAGATATCGGGGCGTTAACGGCTGTGGGCGTGAATTGGTCCGATCTCTCGAAGATGAGCAAAGCAAAAGTCAACTGGAACGGGATCGAGGCTCTTTCGGTTTCCGGAGTGAATTGGAGCGGTATTGAAGCCCTGTCCGTGGCCGGAACGAACTGGCTCGATGTGGGACGGATGTCTAAGAGCGGGATCAACTGGGACGATCTTAATATGATGTCGAAGGCCGGCGTGAACTGGCTGGATATGGGAGCGCTCTCAAAAACAGGCGTGAACTGGACGGACCTCAATGCTTTTTCGAAAGCGGGAGTCAACTGGACGGATCTGAATGTGTTGTCGAAAGCCGGCGTGAACTGGCTGGATATGGGAGCGCTCTCAAAA
>SESH01053921.1_pt1 | contig 12141 bp, 8 predicted proteins | sample 3171561 | NCBI WGS metagenome assembly SESH01 (sample SAMN10866947, study PRJNA518727) | freshwater metagenome | biome: subpolar coniferous forest; feature: holomictic lake; material: water; isolation source: holomictic Lake 442 2011 16.5 m and 2014 13 m | place: Canada: near Kenora, Ontario
GTCCACGCGTCTCGGAACGGGCTGGAACAGCACGGACGCCGAACGTAGACGGCGTCACTCCATCACCATCCAGGACCTCTAGGCCTTTTTCAGTAAATTCAATCGTCAAATGTGTTCGGGATATTCCCATATCCCCAAGGATTTGGATTTCGCTAGACGGGCTTCTTCTAGACAGGCTTCTTCCTATGGTTATGGAAGAGCGCGTCTTAGAACTCCCACGAGTTAATATAAGTTCTTTGATGATCTGTCCCTTACTAGTTTTCGCTCGAATCAGAACATCTTTTTTAGTCCCTCGGATCGGTTCGATCTCAACGACAAAATAAACAGATCCATCGGGGCTGCTCAAAAGCTCGAGACGAAGCGGCGCAACGGGTAACGCTGTCTCCCTACCCTTGATGCTTTGATCCAGATCAACCGCAAGTCCGATAACTTTTGCCGCTGCGGCAAGCGCTTCACGCTCGGTTTTGAAATATCCATTATTAGGTCCGGACACCCGGTCGCGCGCAATGTCCGGTCCCGTCCTGGGGTTCGCTATCACAGCATATTGATTGTCACCCATCTTAACAACAAGCTCCCGGGGATCCGTAATGTCCTGAACTTCAATCTCTTCTGTGATCCGCTTCATAGCAGGCTGAGCCGGTCTCACCATAACTCTGGAAGGTGTAACAGTCACTCGCTGAGGCTGAATTGAAGGAGCTGTTGGTCTTCCCCGGCGATCGAGAAGGTCACTAAACCATCCGATGACGCCATCAAAAACACCTTGGGCCCAAGCTTCATAAGAACCCCAGACCGCCGCGATAACTGCCACCACGACCAAAAGGAGAACAACGAAAGGATCGCTGATCGCAGAGGTCAAGGCGGACGGCTGGAACTCGCTGACCGCCGCACGCGTGCTATTAACAGCATTCATGACCGGCACAACAGCGTAGCCGATCAATGCCCCGACCGCGGTTGAACCCGCCTGAACCATAAACTTATTCGAAACTTTCGGAAAAGCTAAGGTAAGAAAATTTCCGATGATAAAACCGATCGCTCCACCCGCAAAAGCCCCAACCGTCGGCTTCTGCATCATCTGCTTAACTGGCTGGTCTAGAGAAGGCCATCCCGGGAACACTTCAGCTCCCCGATTCACACCTGCCTGCGCTGTGGACGTTGCTGCCAAAAAGAGCGCCGTGACCGCACCGAAGATTCTTCCAAAAAATCCGCGAATGCCCGCTTGCCGCACCACCGGCTTCTGAACAGCATTGAGAATCGAACCGAGTTTTCCAGCGACGCGTTGGCGAGCAGTTTCTCCCGTTCTCCAGTGCGTCAGACCTCCGTCGAGCACCGGAAATTTTTTCTGACTGCTCAAATCCGCAAGAAGAGCTTTCATTTCATCCGGATTCGTACTCACTAAATCACGGAGATCGGCCTCGGCTTTTTTCGACACAGCCTGCTCCTCAGACTCATTGCTCGCAGTCGAAAGTAATTCAATCACTCCATTTTCATTGAATAAATTAGCAGGCGTTGTCACTGAAACCGGAGCAGTCACGGGCGGCTGTACCTCTGCCAAAACTCCGGTCCATAACGCATAACGTTCTGAAACGAGTTGGGCCTCCTGCAACTCCAGCCGCTCCCGTTCATCCTCCAGTGCAGCAATATCAGAAGCAAGCGCCTGAAGACTCGCTGCCGCACTTTCTCCCGGTGCCTGACCGGCAAGCGTTCTTACGATCACGGCGGCCGCCTCATATTTCCTATCCAACTCCCAGACGGTCGTTGCCCACCGAGATTGTCCATCCATGATCTGCTGCGTCAAGGCAACCAATTGTCCGAGGCGCTGTGCTTCCGCCCCTTGCGCTTTCGCAGCTGCTCGAGTCCATTGATCCCGGCTATCGCGTACATCTTGTTTGCCAAGTTGATAGGCTCGTTTTGTGTCCGCCAGAGATTCCCTCGTTGTACGCAACCAACCGGCATTCAACAATTGCGAATATACGGAATCCGCATTCCTCGCCTCGGAGCGGGCGGCCGTTTCTTGATAAGCTTTGTCGATAGCAACGGGATCACTCAAAAATCCCACATACTGGTCCCAGGCGGTATTCACATCAGTTGGAGTCGCCATTCGCCCTAACACACCAACAAGAGCATCCGCCAAAACAGCATCTTTCCATTGCCGGCCCTGTTCATACTGGCCCGCCAATTTTCCGGAAAGGTTATCCTGAAGAAGCCGTTCAAAAGCCGGATCGTACATGGTTCGAACTCGGCGGTCGGCTAAAGCAAGCCGTGCTATCTCATCACCCCAAGCCTTTGCGTCCGCACTCACCTCGACGGGGGCAATGAGAGCAGCTCCGGGAAGGACACCGCTCGTGATTGGTCCTGTGACGACAGAAACCGTGTTGTCGAGAATGATTGGGCTTTCCTGAGCACCGACTGCAGGCGTGACAGGACGGGCTTGATCAAGAGGAATGCGGGTGATTTCACCGCGTTTTGTTCCCATGACTCGCGGAATGATCTTGTACACCGGCCGACCGTCTTTGCTTTCTCTGGTCGCCTTGACATCGATCGAAAGCGCAATCCCGGCATCAACGGCTCTTTTCGAAGCATTGAAAAGCATGACCGCTTCACCCAGCTTCACTTCAAAATTTTTCGTAACGGTAGCTAAATCACGCGCGATTCGTTCGGAGGGCAACACTCCCAAGCGGATCCATTCTTCGATTGGCAAAGCATTCAAGGCATTCTCGAGATAGGACACACTAAAAGGAAAATTCTCGTTCTGGAGCATGATCTTTTGATACAAATTCTCATTCGACTTCTCCGAAAGACGCGGAGTGACGATGCCGTAGCTGATGGAATTTTCGCGGAAAAGGTCGCTCATGCCGTCGGTGTGGAAACCTCCGGTGATCAGGATCGCCTTGGTGATCTTGCGATCCGTCATGGCGGTCTGCATCTGTTTATAGAAGATAGCTTCACGTTGATGAGCAAAATCATAAAACTCGAGGCCGGCGGTGAAAAGTTCGTCCATCTTGCCGGAGAAGGCTTTCGGCATGACCTGCTGATCTTTCTGAACAGCGACATCCCCGGAGGCGATGACGGCATCTTTCAGCCGCGAAACAAGTGAGGGAACGGCGATGCGATCTTTGGCAGCAACGGCCTGACGCCACTGGGTACGGTTAAGCTCAAGATGAAGAAGCTTACGCAAAAGCTCACCATCCCTATAAAGGGCCAGAAGTGCCTTCTGCTGAGGCTCCTTGGCTAAGGTATCGAGCATCTGCGTAAAAAGATATTCGATCTCCTCGAAAAGAACCTTGGGGTCCAATTCTGATCGGAGAGTGACGTAACCGGCAAAAAGGCTGAATGCAGGATAATCGCTAAACTTAAAACCCTTCGGTCCGGCCTCTGCGGCAAGACGTTCCAGTACCTCGCGCGGCGAAACTTCCGTAGCCGACTTCCCTACGGCAATACTTCCTTCATTGAAATTTTCAAGAGTCGCGAGAAGCTCTTTGGAAACGCCTTTCCCCCGAAGCCAATTGATAAGTTTGGCCTGCTCTTCCTGACCCTTCGCTTTATTCATTTCTTTTTCCAATTGCTGGATGACCAGGAGGCGAGAGATCTGCGGCCAGCCGACCTGTGCGAAAAGACTTTCGAGGTCGACATTCAGGATCTTTTTGGATTTCACCGTAAGGCTTTTGACAAAAGGCATGAAATCGCGACGGCCCTGCTCGAAACGTTTCCAGTCGGCGATCAGCTCACGGGTTTCGGGAGTGAAAGTCTTGGACGCAACGCGATCAAGCTTGGTATCAAATCCTTTGAAGAAACGGGTAACGTCCGTCTCGGCGCCGAAAACTATTTTCAGAGCCTCGTAATTGGCTTTATATAAGGAAGCTTGTTCGATGCCAAGAGCTTCGATATTCTTGTCGGCTTCCATCATGTAGAGTTCGGCGCCGGTGAGTTCCCCCTGTTTGGCGAGTTCATCGCAGAGCTTGAGGTTGCGTTCCTGGTCCGGAAAGAGGCGCAGATAATCGGGATCGAGTTTCTCGGATGCCCCTTCCACGAAGATGGTCTTGAAACCGTATTTCTTATTCATGTAGCCCAATAGCTGCTTGATCTTCATCTGGGCTTGGTAATTGGCGTGGGCGTTCTGGATATGAAGAATGAATTGCGGGTTAGCTCCTGCAGGCGCTTCATAGAGCGCATCCACGGTACCGAGTTCCGCAGGGATATCAATGCTGAGATAGGAAGGTAGCTCACGCTGGCCGGCCATTTCGATTCCTGCACCAGGAGCCGCTGAGACACACTGCGTCGTCAGAAAAAAGAATAAGGTGAAAGCCGCAACCGCCCTGAGCCCCTTATTCATTCTAAAGCCTCCTTAAAAATTTATTTTGTTAACGCTTTTTAAAATTATAATAAAACTTAAAGAAATGTAACACATAGAACGAATAATTCAAGGGTTAAACAGACATTTCTATTAAAAAAATTTCAGGATCTTTAAATGACGTAACCTCTTCAGCTGTATTGGAATAAGGATTTTTCATGGTCAAGCAGGCCTGTTTTCCTGAAATTCAATGCCAAAACCGAGCTGCTCCTTGCGGATCTCCTTACGGCGGATCTTCCCCGCCACATGGTATTCCTCAGGGAAATTGGCGCTCGGGAATATATGAATCTCCACAGGAAGATTCTCGATCGGTTCGATTGCAATGATCTTTGCCGCCGTCTCGAGATTCAAATATTCGACAAATAGGCCACCCTGGCTGATATTAGTGACAATAGCTTTCGTGATAACAAGCTCGTTCTCGGCGCTCGTGATCCGAAGCTCGACGGGGATGGCAACATGCATACGATGATTTCTCCGGCCATCCAGCTGAAAACCGAGCGACTCCTTTGGAGTTTTAGCCCCCTTATCAAGGTACCTCTTATCCGGGTCCTTGTCATAAAGGAATGGCCCAAAGCTTTCCGCAACCTCCTTCTCATCCGCACAGATATCCACCTTCCCCGAGAAGCAATTCTCCTCGAGAAAACTAGCCATATCGGGGGATGCGCCATAGAGAGCGCTGTGCTTAGGACGGATGCAAACGGTCAGAAGTCTGCGGAGCCCGATCGTGTCCAGGGGACCCGCCTCCTTAAAATTCAAAATGATCTGATGAAAGTGGTGGCGCCGGATACTCTTCTGGATCTTCCAGGCAACCTCTTGAACCGTTTCGAAAGTCGGCTCGCCTTTCAAATCAAATACCGCAACCCCTCCGATCTCGCGTGTCGAATAATGAAACTTGCTCATAGCATTCTCCGTTTTCTGGAGCGCTCTGTTCGGCGAAGTTCCCGGTGTAGCTTCGGTGACATATAACCCGAAAGGATATCGCCTTGATGAATCACGCAAAACGTGAGAGGTCCGCCCCGGCCGTTCATTTTTGCATTTCGAATTCCGTATAGATCGTGGGTCATTTTCGCATCTCCTTTGATTCAGTATTTATATCATTTTTAAAACTACTTTTATTACTTCCTAATAAAAACATAACCTCATCACGCTCTATTGTCAATAGCTTGACTCATTTTATTTGTTTTTCATGCTTACAATAACATTTACTAGCAATATATAAATAAATATGCGCCATTTTAGCACGATTATAAGCCGAACCGAGCAATGGTCCCCTCAAGAAGCTAGTAGGCCTGGCGCCCCAGATAAGCCCAAGCTCCGGCCAGAATACAACTAATGAGAGTATACTAAATATTGATTAATAATCAATATTTAATATAGATATAGCCACTATTAGACCACACGCCAGGAGAGATAAACCATCTTCAAGGGGGGCCAGGGGAAGGGAAAACCTGAAAGGAGCAAGCGGAACTATCAACAAAGACCAGATCAATGGCAACCCCACCCTCTTATTTACAATCAGAGCTAGGGCTGATAATACTTGGCGGGCTTGGAAAGATATTCCTGGTTGATTTTTTTGCCGGGATGATCATGCGGATAAATATAGGCTTTTCCGTGCTCCTGGCCCATAGCTCCCTGATAGGCCGAGGAGCGGAGATGCTGAGGAACCTGCTCCGTTTTCTGACTCTGAACATCTTCCGTCGCACGCTCAATGGCCATATAGCTGGCGTTACTCTTGGGAGCAAGCGCGAGGTAAGTCACAACTTGAGCGAGGATGATGCGCGCCTCCGGCATCCCGACAAATTCAACAGCTGTAAATCCGCTCGTCGCAAGGATCAAAGCCTGAGGGTCGGCATTTCCGATGTCTTCACTTGCAAAAATCACAAGGCGCCGAACAATGAACCGTGGGTCCTCCCCCGCGTAAAGCATTTTCGCGAGCCAATAGATCGCGGCATTCACATCCGAGCCGCGAAGACTTTTAATGAAGGCGCTAATAGTATCGTAATGAAAATCTTCGTCCCAGTCATACTGAACGATCTTTTTTTGACACGATTCTTCTGCCACGGCTGCTGTGAAGTGAATGAGCCCCTTTTCATCCGGAGGCGTTGTCATCGCGCCAACATCAAGCGCATTCAAGGCCCGGCGCGCATCGCCCGAGGCCTGCCGCGCAATATGCTCAAGCGCCGCCGGCTCGATCTCAAGCTTGAGATTCCCGAGACCACGATCCTTATCGCTTAGGGCCCGCTTCATGATCCGGATCAAATGGGATTCGTCGTGAGGCTTAAGCTCGCAAACGATCGAACGGGAAAGAAGCGGTCCCCGTATCGCGAATGACGGATTCTGGGTTGTAGCTCCAATCAGAATGATGACACCCGATTCCACATCAGGCATCAAAATGTCCTGCTGGGCTTTATTAAAACGGTGGATCTCGTCAATAAAAAGGACGGTCTTGCGTTTGGAGTGGCGCAAAAGCTTGCGAGCTTCCTCCTGGATCTTGCGCATCTCGGCAACATTGGAGAGAACCGCGTTGATCGAAATATAGCGCGCTGAGGTGGTTCTGGCGATCACAAGAGCAAGCGTCGTCTTGCCGGTACCCGGAGGTCCATAAAGAATAAGCGAGGACAGGCGATCAGACTCAAGCGTCCTGCGAAGCAGCTTGCCGGGCCCGAGAAGATGTTCCTGGCCGATGATCTCATCGATTGTGGCGGGCCGCATCCTGACCGCAAGCGGCGCGTCTGGTGGCACTTGAAGAGAGGCTTCGACTTCGGACTGGGAAAACAACTCATCGGATGGATCGCTATTTTTCATGACTTGGCGGCAATAAAACGAAAGTTTCTAGGCGGCGCAACGGACAACGCGCAACGCACAACGTAAAAAACCCGCCGCAAATCCGTTGCGCGTTGTGCGTTGAGCGTTGCGCGAACAGATTAGGCCTGAAAAACGGCTTGGTACTTCTGGACAAGCGTTTGGGCGATCTTCTCGTGCACTTTCTGGACCTCGTCGGAAACAAGCGTTCGCTCGAGAGATTGGTACACGACTCGAAAGGCAAGATTTTTGCATCCTTCGGGGACGCGCTTCCCTCGAAAAAGATCGAAAAGTTCCACCTCTCGAATAAGTCCCTGCCCCAAACCGCGGATCTCCCCCATCAGGTCCCCGCTTTTGACAGCGTCCTTCACAACGATCGAGAGGTCCCGTTCAATCGCTGGATATTTTGGCCATTCTTTGAAAGTGCGGACCTTCTGCGCCGGCGCGATAAGTTTTTCAAGTGAGATCTCCGCATAATAGACGGGTTCTTTCAGACCCCACTTCTCAAGAAGCTCCTGGGAAACTTGCCCCATGAAAGCGAGCGGCGTCTGCCATGTCCGAAGCTCTTCAGCCGTCCCTTCCACAAAATAACTTTTTTGAGTTTTCGCGACACATAGATCCGCGCATCCCGCGTTTTTCAGGATCGACTCAACATACCCTTTAAGATCATAGAGCGTCACCGCGCGCGCCACATCCAACCACGATTGGGCCGCTTTTTTTCCACAAAGCGCGATCGCGCAAATTCGTTCTTCTACCGGATGCTTATGTGCGTCCGTCATGGAGTATATATTCGCGATCTCGAACACCGGGATAGAATCCGCCCCCGCGTTCACGTTTTTCTGGATCACCGTCAAAAGGCTTGTGACCATCGTCGGCCGCATCCAATGCAAGCCGTGCTGGAGCGGGTTCACGATCTGAACGGCCTCTTTAAGATCTTTTGCGGCATCAAGCCCGTCCTCGGAAATAAGACTGAAAGTGACTGTTTCACAAAGCCCCGCACCGCTTAAGAATTGACGGATCTTACGCTCAAGAACGAGACGCGGTGATTCCACGACGGTGAGCGGCTCCCTCACAGGCAAGGTCTCGGGAATATTTTCGTAACCATAGATCCGCGCGATCTCTTCCACAAGATCCACCGGTCTTGTGAGGTCCGGACGGAATGACGGAATACCCACGGTCCAGACCCCCTCAGAATGTTGTTTCACATGAAGACCAAGACGACCGAGGATGAGCGCGATTTGACTGGGCTTGATCTCAACCCCAAGGATCGATTTCACTTCATCGCCCCGCAGCTGGATGGTTTTGACCGCAAGCTGAGGTTTTTCGCCGGCCTTGATCACCGCACTGATATGACGTGGCTTGGCATATTTCTGGATCAGCGCAAGCGCCCGGCTCCGGCCAAGATCCACACCTTCCGGGTCCACACGTCTCTCGAAGCGGTAGGAGGAATCTGATGAGAGCTGATGCGTACGAGAGGTCTTGCGAACGCGACCGGGATTGAAGAACGCGGATTCAAGAAAGACATTACGCGTTTTATCACTGATCTCGGAATCTTTTCCGCCCATCACGCCGGCCAAGGCCACAGCACGATCGCTATCCGCGATCAGAAGATCCTCGGGCTTGAGCTCGATCTCGGCGCCGTTAATAAGCATGAATTTCTCACCCTGCTTAGGCTTCCGAACCACGATCTCTTTTCCCCGGATCAGGTCCGCGTCGAACGCATGGAGCGGCTGTCCGACTTCCAGGAGCACATAATTTGTGATATCAACGATGAGATTGATGCTCCGTATTCCGCAGGCCAGAAGACGGTTCACAATAAAATCAGGCGTTTTGGTCTCCGTGATCCCTTCGATCAGAACACCCGTATAATACGGACAACCGGCCGCGTCCTTGATCAGGATCTTCCAGCCCGGAGGCGGCGTCCGGCCCACTTCGGAATCGACCACAGGATTTTTCAGGGAAAGATTTTCAACTGCCGCGATCTCCCGCGCCACTCCCCAATGGGAGAGCCAATCGGGCCGGTTCGACGTGATCTCGATCTCAAAAAGCGTGTCAGAGGGATGCGTCAGAACTTCGCACTTCTTGACCTCAAGACCGGCCAGCGTCAAGCGCTCCGCGGTCCGAGTGACTGGCGGCGCAAGTTCCACAAAATCCTTCAACCAATTCGTGCTGACTTTCACCCCGTTAGATCTCCCCGTGTTCTAGATTTCTATTTATCAACACACCAAGCCTACCCATAGCCTTATTACGTTTAAAATCGAAACAAGATCTAACGGGGTTCATGAAAATTGTCTCAGAAAGCGAAGATCGTTCTCGTAAAAATGACGGATATCGTTGATCCCATGGCGAAGCATCGCGATGCGCTCGACACCAAGCCCAAAAGCGAAACCCTTGACGGTATGCTTGTCATACCCCACTTCATCAAAAACGTTGGGGTCGACACTGCCCGCGCCCAGGATCTCCAGCCATCCTTTGCCCCACTGGATATCGATCTCAACACTCGGCTCCGTGAACGGAAAGAAATGGGGGCGAAAGCGTATCTTGGTCTGAGAACCGAAGAGTTCACGCAAGAAAAGGTGCAGCACACCCTTGAGATCGCTAAAAGTCACACGATCATCCACCATCAGTCCTTCGATCTGATGGAACATGAACGAATGACTCGCATCCACGGTATCGGGACGATACACACGACCCGGGGCAATGATCTTAAGCGGCGGCTTTCGCTCTTTCATCACCCGGATCTGAACCGTGGAGGTTTGGGAACGCAGCAACTGTCCGTGCGTCGTATAAAAAGTGTCGAAGGCATCACGCGAAGGATGATCAAGCGGGATATTGAGGGCGGTAAAATTATGGAATTCGGTCTCGATCTCCGGACCCTCCACGGTTTCAAAGCCCATGCGGCCGAAGACTCCCGTGATCTCTTGGATCGTTTGCTGAAGAAGATGAATACTGCCTTGCGGGGGTCGAATCCCGGGAAGTGTTTCGTCAAATATTTCTGAGGGAGCTCCCCCTTTGGGGGACTTTTTCCGGAATTCCTCGACCGAGGACTCCAGCCACTGCTTCACGCGGTTGAGTTCCGCGCCCACAGATTTTTTTTCGTCGGGAGCAACGCCGCCAAGCAACTTAAAAAGGTCGGTCAGCTTCCCTTTTTTACCGAGATAAGCCACACGAAAGAGCTCGGCCTTTTCCATGGAATCGACACGGGAAAGGTCTTCACGGGCTTCCTGTTCAATGCGGCTGATCTGGTCTTTCATCGGGGCACCGTTTCACATATCCGGCTTGCATGAGACAAACCGGATATGTGGGTGGCGGATCCTAGGAATTCTTGACAGTTTTGACGAGCTTCACGATCTCTTGGAAGGTCTTCTCATCCCGCGCCGCGATCTCCGCGAGCGATTTCCGGTTCAGACGGATCTTCGCCTTAAGAAGCGCGTTAATGAAACGGGAATACGACATTCCACCGGCCCGGCACGCCGCGTTGATACGAGCATTCCAAAGCGCGCGAAAATGGCGCTTACGCTGCTTGCGGTCCCGGGTAGCGAAGGCCATCGCGCGAGCGACGGTCTCTTTCGCGGTCCGGAGCAATTTGCCGCGTCCGCCTACGAAACCCTTGGCGCGTTTGAATATTTTCTTCTTCCGTTTTTTTGAAGATACTGCATGTGTTGTTCTTGGCATAAAGCACTCCTTTTCTTGACTCGTACCGCCTGTAGATTGATGTTATAGGTTAGCGGTACGCTGCTGTTAACCCATCCAATTAAATTTAAAACGATGCTAACTCAAACCGCCCTCCGAGAAGCTTACACGTCGTATGGCATGCTCATCTTGATCGCCCTGACATGCATCTTTTCGACCTTCAGCTTGTTCCGGGACTGACGTTTTGATTTCGGGCTACGATCGGTCATCATATGACGGCGCTTGGTTTTGTTAGCCATGACCTTCCCGGTCTTGGTGATGCGGTAACGCTTACTCATGGCTTTTTTAGTTTTTATCTTTGGCATAATATTTCCTTTATCCTGTTAGCACCGTGTCATTTTAAATTTTAAGGGTACACGGTACAATACTGCGAACCCTTAAAATCAAATAGAACGCAGTATTAGTCTGTCTTCGCCGGCGGAGCCATAGGGCTCACCGGGACTGTTGATGAAGCGGCTACCACTTCTTTTTTCTTCACGGGCGCAATCCTGCTTAAATAGAGCATGATCGCCTTTCCTTCCAACCCGTCATTCCGTTCAATCATCGCGATATCCGCGAGGTCCTGAACAAATCGAGCCACAAGCTTACGTCCCTTGTCCACATACACGATCTCGCGACCCCGGAAGAAAACCACGAGCTTGACCTTGTCTCCCTGCTCAATGAACCGGCGCGCATTACGGAGCTTGGTCTGGTAGTCGTTTTCGCCGATCTTCGTGGTCATCTTGACCTCTTTAATATCGATCGTCTTCTGCTTCTTTCGGGATTCTTTTTCCTTCTTGCCGAGCGTGTAAAGATATTTCCCGAGATCCATGATACGGCATACCGGAGGAACGGTCGTTCCTGCGACTTCAACCAGATCCAATCCTGCCTCCTGAGCCTTCAGAAGACCTTCCTGCGGCGTCAGGATACCGAATTGTTCCCCGGCAGCTCCGATCAACCGGATCTGCGCTGCGCGAATGCGCTCATTAGCACGAACTTTTTGTGGACTGAGTGACAATGCTCCTCCTTGTGGGTTTAAGATTACTTCTTTTGCGCGATCTCTTGCTTGATCCGCTCGATCATCGCATTCACGGCCTGGGCTCCCAGGTCCTGACGCCCGCGCATGCGGACCGCGATCTGTTCCGTTTCCATTTCTTTATCCCCCACCACAAAAACATAAGGGATCTTCATCATTTCCGCTTCACGGATCTTATAACCGATCTTCTCAGTCCGAAGATCCGATTCGACGCGAAAGCCTTCCTTCTTAAGCTTTTCGACCAGTTTCTGGACATACTCATTATGCCGCTCCGCGATCGTCA
>SESH01042760.1_pt1 | contig 12140 bp, 10 predicted proteins | sample 3171561 | NCBI WGS metagenome assembly SESH01 (sample SAMN10866947, study PRJNA518727) | freshwater metagenome | biome: subpolar coniferous forest; feature: holomictic lake; material: water; isolation source: holomictic Lake 442 2011 16.5 m and 2014 13 m | place: Canada: near Kenora, Ontario
AGCGCACACCCCGCCAGTCCTCGACTGGTACCGCACCCCGATCCCGTCGGACGTCTTCAAGCGACTGCACCAGCGCAGCGACGCGAAAGCCTTCGCCCAGGCGGGCGGCTTTCTGGCGGTCTACGCCGCCACGGCGACACTCGCCTTCCTCTCGTGGCGGCTGCACCAGCCGTGGTTCGTCACGGTGCCGCTGGTGTTCCTGCACGGGATGGTGGCGAGCTTTCTGGTCAACGGCATGCACGAGCTGGGACACGGGACCGTGTTCCGGACCAAGGCCCTCAATGAGTTTTTCCTCCGGCTGGTGTCCTTTCTCGGCTGGAACCACCCGGACCTCTTCAGCGCGAGCCACCAGCGGCACCATCGCTACACGCTCCATCCGCCCGATGACCAGGAGGTCGTGCTGCCGGTGAAGCTGATGCTGCGGCATTTTCTCGAGCAGGGATTCATCAATCCCCGCGGCTTCAAGTGGGTGTTTCTCTACACCCTGCGCATCGCCTGCGGCCGCTTTGAGGGCGGCTGGGAGCTGTGGTGCTACCCGCCGGAGCAGCCGCAGCTGCGCCGCGCGCCGATCCGCTGGGCGCGCGTGGTGCTGGCGGGCCATGTGCTGCTCGCGGCGGTGTCGCTGTCCTTCGGACTGTGGATGATTCCGGTGCTGCTCTCGCTGACCCCGGCCTACGGCGCCTGGCTGTTTTTCCTCTGCAACAACACGCAGCACGTCGGCCTGCAGGACAAGGTCCCGGATTTCCGCCGCTGCTGCCGCACCGTGATTCTGAACCCCGTGGTGAGCTTTCTGTACTGGGAGATGAACTATCACATGGAGCACCACATGTATGCCGCGGTGCCCTGCTACCACCTGAAGCAGCTGCATGCGGCCATCCGGGCCGACGTGCCGCCCCCGCACGCCGGCCTCGTCGCCGTCTGGCGGCACATCATCGCAGTCCTGCGCCGTCAGGAGCAGGAACCCTCCTACCAGTACCTCGCGCCCTTGCCCGAGCCCGGGACGCGTTGAGCCCGGCGCCGCCGCGACCGGGGGCTGTGGGGACCGGGCGGCAGCGGCCCGCCCTAGGACGCCGCCAAGAAAAAGCCCCGGATGAAATCATCCGGGGCCGAAGGTTTGGCGGCGGCGGGGCGCGCTTACGTGGAGGCGAGGTAGTCGGCCACGCCCTGGTTGGTCGGCTTCATGCCCTTCTTGCCCCGGCTCCAGTTGGCCGGGCAGACCTCGCCGTGCTGCTCGAAGAACTGCAGCGCATCAACCATGCGGAGGGCCTCGTCGACGTTCCGCCCGAGCGGCAGGTCGTTGATGAGCTGGTGGCGGACCACCCCCTTGAGATCGATCAGGAACAGGCCGCGGTACGCGATCAGGTCGCCGGTCGCGGTGAACGGGTCGCCCGGACGGCTGCCGGCCTGCAGTTCGCCCGCCAGCACGCCGTAGGCGGAGGAGATGGTCTTGTTGGTGTCGGCCACGATCGGGTAGGTGACGCCGCCGATGCCGCCCTTGTCCTTCGGGACCTGCAGCCAGCCCCAGTGGGACTGCTCGGTATCGGTCGAGCACGCGACCACGGCGGTCTTGCGGGCGGTGAACTCGGGCAGCGCGGCCTGGAAGGCGTGCAGCTCGCTGGGGCAGACAAACGTGAAGTCCTTCGGGTAAAAGAAGAACACCACGTGGCTCTTGCCGAGATAGCGCGTCAGGGAGAAGTCGTGGACGACTTCCCCGTTGACGACGGCGTTGGCGTTGAAGGTGGGGGCGGATTTTCCGACGAGGATGGGCATGGGAGGGAGGGGGTGAGTTCACGGTAGGAGAGCCAAAAACTTGGCTATGGCAAGTGCCGGCAGGGGGTGGGGAAAAGGAAAATTCGCCCGGGCCGCGATCGGGCGGAGAGTCCGGGCTGGCCAAACCCGGGGTCTCACGCACAAGACTGCGTCCTGCCCACCCCCATGACCCCCTACCGCCCCTTCGCTCGCGCGCTGCCCGTCTGGCCGCAAAAACTCACCGGCCGGATGAACACCTGGCTGAGCTTCCATGCCAGCGTCCCGCTGGCCGCCGGCCGCGGGGCCACGCTGCGGCTCGCGGCGGCCCAGGCCTACCGGGTGTGGGTGAACGGCCAGCTGGCGGGGCGCGGTCCCGCGCGCACGGCCCATCACCATGCCCGCGTGGACGAATGGCCGGTGCAGGCGGATGCCGCCGGCACCCTCGCCGTGATCATCGAGGTGATGGGTTACGGGATCCCGACGTTCTGCTCGACCCACGAACCCGCCTTTTGCTGCGCCGAACTCATCGTGGGGCGGCGGCCCGTGGCGTGGACGGCCCCCCGCGGCGGCGGCTTTGCCGCCGAGCAGCGCACCGAGCGCGTCCAGCGCGCCGAGCGCTACAGCTACCAGCGCGCCTTCGTCGAGGGCTACCGGATCGGCGCCGCCGGCCTCACCTGGCGCGTCCCCGGCTATGCGCCGGCCCGTCCGCTGGCGGTGGCCCGCGTGAAGCACCGCCGCACCTGGCTGGCGCGCGGCGTCGCCTATCCCGACCTGTCCGTCCTTTCCCCCCGCCCGGCCGCCGTGCGGGGCCGGGCGCTCCCGTACCGCGCCGCGCTCGCCGCCAAGGCGCAGAAGTTCCCCAATCTGTTCGAGGTGCCCAAGACCTGCGCCGGTTACCCGCTGGACCAGGTCGAGTGGCCGCTGTTCCAGACGCTGGCCGGCACCCCGTTTCGCACGACCGGCCCGGCCCGGCTCCGGGCCGGCGCCGCGACGCCGCTGCGGGCGAAGGAATGGATCCGGGCGGATTTTGGCGCGGACTGCACGGGTTTCCCGGCCCTGCGCATGAAGGCGGCCAAGGCGACGCGCCTGCTGCTGGTGTTCGACGAGATCCTGGTGGACGACCAGGTGAAGTTCAACCGCTCCGGCTGTGTGAACGCGCTCTGGCTGGAACTGGCGGCGGGGGCGGAGATCGATTTCGAGGCGTTCGAGCCGTACACGTTTCGCTATCTGCAGGTGCTGGTCTGGACCGGGGCGGCCGAGGTGTCGGACCTGCGGCTCCGCCACTACATCAATGGGGAGGCGTTGCGGCCCGCGCCGGCGGGGCTGGAGCCGGCCGCCGCGCAGGTGCGGGCCGCCGCCCTCGCCACCTACCGCCAGAACGCGCTGGATATCTTCATGGACTGCCCGGCCCGCGAGCGGGCGGGCTGGCTGTGCGACAGCCTGTTCACCGCGCGCGCCGAGTGGCACCTGACCGGGGACAACGTCATCGAGCGGGCCTTTCTTGAAAACTATCTGGTGCCGCCCGGGTTTGCCGGCCTGCCGCGGGGCATGGTGCCGATGTGTTACCCGGCGGAGCCGCTGCAACTGCAGTTCATCCCGAACTGGGCGATGTTTCTCGTCGTGCAGCTGGACGAGGCCCGGCGCCTGCGGCGCCTGCCCTCGGCCTGGCAGCCGCTGGTCGAGCGGCGCGTGCGCGGGCTCGTGCAGTATTTCCGCCGCTTCGAGAACGACCTCGGCCTCCTGGAAAAGCTGGAAAGCTGGGTCTTTGTCGAGTGGTCCAAGGCCAACGAGTTCGTGCAGGACGTGAACTTCCCGAGCAACATGCTCTATGCGATGACCCTGCGCGCGGCGGCGCGGCTGCTGGACGATCCGCGGCTCGCGGCCCAGGCGGACCGGATCGATGCGACGGTCCGGGCGATGGCGTGGCGCGACGGGCGGTTTGTGGACAACGCCGTGCGCGACAAGCAGGGCCGGCTCGCGGTGACCGACCATGCGAGCGAAGCGTGCCAGTACTACGCCTTCTTCACCGGACTGGCGTCACCCCGGCGGGAGGCGGCGCTGTGGCGCCGGCTCGTGCGCGCGGACTACGGCACGCTCTATCCGGCGAATGTCTTCGTCGGCAAAATCATGCGCTTCGAGCTGCTGATCGCGAATGGCGAGCTGGCGGCGGCCCGCCGCGAACTGCTCAAGAGCTACGTGCCGATGGCCCGCGCCACCGGCACGCTGTGGGAGCTGTTTGAGAAGCACGTGAGCTGCAACCACGGCTTCACCTCGTACATTGCGATGCTGATCGACCAGCTGGCCGCCGCGCGCCGGTGACGCGGCCGGCTCAGCTGGCCGGGTGCCAGCCGGGCGCGGGCCAGTTGTAGATGTAGCGCGGGTCGGGGATGGTCCAGGAGACAGAGCGGGCGTGCCGTCGCTGGACGCCGGGCAGGCCCGCGAGCCGGTCCGCGAGGGCGCTCCACGCGTATTCAACGGTGACCTCAATCGGCCCGGGGAGCCGCCAGACTTGGGCGCTGGCCCGGCGACCGATGGCTTGCGCCACCTCGCGGCGGAGACGCGCGCGAACCTCGGCGACGGGATACAGTTCGCAGGTGGCCCAGCCGGTGCCACGTTTTGTCGGGGTGGCGGCGACCCATGGAAACAGGCGGTGTGCCTCGGCGCAGAGCGCCTCGTCACCGGAGACATGCAGCAGGGGCACCCCAAAGGCCCCGGCGTGGAGCGCGAACTGGCTCAGCTCGCCATGTTCCTCGCCATTGATGCAATACCGGCAGATTTCCTTCGGACATTGGGTGTGGTCGAGAAATCCACCGAGGGTGCCGGCCATGGCGTGCTGGCCGACCATCACGGCGCCGGCAGTGGCCTCATCCAGGCCGGACAGCCGGATGGGGCGGTCGTGCTCGAGGCGCCGGGGCGACGCCCGCGGATCCAATACCACCCGGGTGAAGGCCAACTGGCGGTTGCGGCCGTGGCCGTCCCAGACCACCACCTCGGTCGCTCCCGCATCAAAACAGCCGGCGACGGTGGCATTGGTGTCGGCGGCGAGTTGCGCGAGTCCGTGGGCATAGGCGGGGTCCTCGTCATGCGTGGCGTAGCATTGCTCCCAGTCGTCCACGCCGGCGAGGCCCTCCATGTCGGTGACAATGCAGATTTTCACGGGGTGTGAGGTTCTGTTTACACCAAACAGCCGCTCTGGCGAGCGTGGGTCGGCGCGGGGCCGGGTCGGGGCGCCCGACCGGCATGCGGGCGGCCCAAGACGCTGGGCCTGGAACGGACCCTGACGGGGTCATCCGTGGAGCGAGGGGTGGGCGTTCCCCCCTCCAGGTGCTGGTCGTCAGCGCCAGTATCCCTGCACGTAGACGTAGCCGCCGCCCCGGTGCATCCAATGGGGGGGGACGTACGCCTGGTAGCGCCGGTGCGGCGGGCGCGCCCAGCAACCCGGGACCCAAGCGTAGCGATAGCCGTCGTAGGTCCAATAGCCCTGCACCCACACGGTGTCGGAGGCCGGGCGGGCGATCACGACGTCTGGCCGCAGCGGCGGCGCCGGCGGGGGCTGGGCGACCACCACCTGGGTTGTGGCCTGGGACTCGGAGGTGTAGAGCGTGCCGCGCTGGTGGTCGAGGCTGTTGCCCAGGGTGCCACCCGCGATGCCGCCGGCGAGGGCGCCGATGGCCGCGCCGGACGCGCCATTGTGGCTGCCGCTGTTGTTGCCGATGATGGCGCCGGTCAGCGCGCCAAGGGCGGCACCGCCGATCACGCCTTGCTGGGTGTTCGGCCCGGTGCCCACACAGCCCGCGAGGAGGCTGGCCAGGGCCAGAGAGGGGAGGAGGCGTTGGTAGGTTTTCATGAGGTCGGGAATGAGACGCGTGAAAAGCCGCGCGGGTTCCATTGGATTGAATGACGCTGGCGGCGGGAAAAGGTGACGGCCCTGGCGTTTTTTGCAGGCTCGCCATGAACCCGGCCGCCCCAAAACATGCCCGCATGAGTCCTTCGTCAGCCCGCAAGCCCGCCACCGGCTTCATTTTCGTCACGCTCGTGCTCTCCATCGTCGGGTTTGGGCTGCTCATCCCGGTAATGCCCCGGCTCATCAAGGAGTTCCAGGGGGGCGACTTCACGAGCGGTTCCTATTCCCTCGGCTGGATCGTCAGCATCTACGCGCTGATGCAGTTCATCTGTTCGCCCATCCTCGGCTCGCTGTCCGACCGTTTTGGCCGCCGTCCCATCATTCTCATCGCGACGGCGGGTTCGGCGATCGACTACGTGATCATGGCCTGCGCGCCGTCGCTGGCCTGGTTCTTCGTCGCCCGCATCATCGCCGGGTCCACCGCGGGCGTCCTCGCCACCGCCAATGCCTACATCGCGGACGTCACCCCGCCGGAGAAGCGGGCCCAGTCGTTCGGCCTGCTCGGCGCCGCGTTTGGCATTGGCTTTGTCATCGGCCCGGTCCTCGGCGGATTCCTCGGGCAGTACTCCCTCCGCCTGCCCTTCTGGTTTGCCGCGGGCTGTGCGGCGCTGAACTGGCTGTACGGCTACTTTGTGCTGCCTGAGTCGCTGCAGCCGGAGAATCGCCGCGAGTTCTCCTGGAAGCGCGCCAATCCGGTTGGCGCCCTGCTCGCGCTGAAGCGTTTTCCTGCCGTGCTGGGGCTGGTCGAGTGCTACTTCATCATGACGCTGGCCCAGGTCATGTTGCAGACCACGTGGGCGCTCTACACCGAGAAGCGCTACGGCTGGAATCCGCTGCACATCGGGCTGTCGCTGATGTTTGTCGGGGTCGCGACCGGGGCGGTGCAGGCCACGCTGGTCAAGCGGATCGTGCCCAAGCTGGGCGACACGCGGGCGGTGATCATCGGCATGTGCATTTCCCTGCTCGCGTACATCGGCTACGGCCTCGCGCCCTACGGCTGGACGCTCTATGCCGTGGTCTGCTTCGGGGCCTTCGCCGGCATCGCCGGGCCCGCCCTCCAGTCCTACACCACCAAGCACATTCCCGCCGACGAGCAGGGGGCGGTGCAGGGCGTGTTTGCCGGGCTGGCCAGCCTCGCGGGTATTCCCGGCCCGTTCATCGCCTCCCACAGTTTTGGCTGGGCCATCGCGCCGGAGCGCTCGTTCCACCTGCCCGGCATCGCGTTTTTTGAGGCCGCGGCCTTGTCCGCGGTTGCCCTCTACCTCGCGCTGCGCAGCTTCCGGCGCGACCTCGCGGCGCCGGCGGTCACCCCGGTCAGCCCGGCGTGAGGGCCGGCCGGGTCAGCGGCCCACGGCCTGCATCATCGCCGCGGGGTACCGCAGCCCGGCGGCGGCGTTGGGCGGGAACAGGGCGGACAGCTGCGCGAGTTCGGCCGCGGTCAGGGTGACCTCCAGGGCGCCGAGATTCTCGTCCAGATAGGTGCGCCGCTTGGTCCCGGGGATGGGCACGATGTCGCCGCCTTGGGCGAGGACCCAGGCCAGCGCCAGCTGCCCGGGGGTGCAGCCCTTGGCTGCGGCGAGCTGCCCGACGCGCTGGACCAGCGCGAGGTTGTGCGGGAAATTGTCGCCCTGAAAACGGGGAGAAATCCGGCGGTAGTCATCGGCGGCCAAGTCCTCGATCCGCTGGATCCGGCCGGTGAGAAAACCGCGCCCGAGCGGGCTGTAGGCGACGAAGCCGATGCCCAGCTCGCGGCAGGCGGCCAGGGCGCCGTCCTCGGCTTCCCGGGTCCAGAGCGAGTATTCCATCTGCAGCGCGGTGATGGGGTGGACCGCGTGGGCGCGCCGCAGGGTGGCGGCGCCGGCCTCGGAGAGTCCGAGGTGGCGGACCTTGCCCGCCCGCACCAGCCCGGCCATGGCGCCGACCGTGTCCTCGATCGGGGTGTGGGGGTCGACGCGGTGCTGGTAGTAGAGGTCGATGACGTCGACGCCGAGGCGGCGCAGGCTCGCCTCACAGGCGGCGCGCACGTATTCGGGCCGGCCGTTGATGCCGCGGACGGTGGCGTCGCTCCGGCTGCGCACGATGCCGAACTTGGTGGCGAGAAAGACCGACGGGCGCGGTCGGCCGGCCAGCGCCCGGGCGATGAGCTCCTCGTTGTCGCCGAAGCCGTACATGTCGGCGGTGTCGAGGAAGGTCAGGCCGCGGTCGAGGGCGTGGTGGATCGTGGCGATGGACTCGGCGTCGTTGCGGGCGCCGTAGAAATCCGACATGCCCATGCAGCCGAGGCCGAGGGCGGAGACGAGGGGGCCGTTTTTTCCGAGGGAGCGTGGCGACATGCCCGGAAGATGGGCCGTGGGCGGCACAAAGTAAAATCCTGCGGCGGGAAAAGGGCCGCGGGCGCCGGCCGGTTCCGGGCTGGCGGTGCCGCCCCGCGGTCCTAGGATCGGGGCATGATGAAACTCATGACTTGGGGGCGTGGCTTGGCGGGGCTGGCCGCGCTGGCAGCGGGGCTCGCGGCGGCGGAGCCGAAGGCCGGGGAGCTGGCGGCGGACATCGAGGCGTGGCGGGCACAGCGGACCGCGCAGCTGGTCAAGCCGGACGGCTGGCTGACGCTGATCGGGCTGCATTTTCTCTCGCCGGGCGAGAACACCGTCGGTACGGCCGCGGACAACGCCGTGGTGCTGGCGAAGGGGCCGGCGCACCTCGGCTCCATCTTGCTGGCGCCGGATGGCCGGATGAAGGCGCGGTTCAACCCCGGCCTCAATGTCCAGGTGGATGGCGCCGACGCCCTGGGGGCGGACCTGCAGGACGACACCCACGGGCCCTCGACGCTGGTGACCTGCGGCACGGTCAGTTTTCTGGCGATCGAGCGCGGGGGCCGGAAGGCGCTGCGGGTCAAGGACAGCGCGGCGGAGCGCCGCACGCAGTTTCTGGGGATCGACTATTTCCCGATCGACCCGACCTGGCGGATCGAGGCGGACTGGGTGCCGTTTGACCAGCCGCGGGAGGTGCCCATCCGGAACATCCTCGGCCACGTGTCGCCGGCGATGATCCTCGGCCAGGCGGTGTTCACGCGGGAGGGGCGGCGGTGGGCGCTGCTGCCGATCCAGGAACATCCGGACGGGGTGCTCTTTTTTGTGATCTCGGACCTGACCAGCGGGCAGCAGACCTATGCCGCGGCCCGTTTTCTCTATGCGGCCCCGCCGGTCGACGGCAAGGTCGTGCTCGATTTCAACAAGGCGCAGAATCCCCCGTGTGCGTTCACGCCGTTCGCCACCTGTCCCCTGCCGCCCAAGGAGAACCAGCTGCCCATCGCCGTGACCGCGGGCGAAAAGAGCTACCGCGGCCACCAGGAGTGACGGGGTCAGCCCGGCCCGGCCCCGTGGTGGGCGGCATGGGCGGCATGGGCGGCGTAGGCGGCGGTGTCGGCGAGCATGGCGTCAAGGGTGGCGGTGAGGGGTTCGAGCCGGACAAGTCCGGAGAAAACGGCCTTGTCGCCGATCGCGTCCGTCAGCACGAACGCCGGTCGCTGGCTGATCTGGTGGGCGAAAAACTCTTGGGTGCTCGCGTCGACCCGGGCCTTTACCGCGGCTGATTCGGCGGCGGCCCGCAGTTTCCGGGGGTTGATTCGGCCAGCCTGGGCGGCGACGGCCACGGCGACGGCCAGGTCGCCGACTTTCCGGCCCTCGCGGACGGCGGCCTGTGCGATCGCCCGGCGAATCTCGTCGCCCTCGAACCCGAAGTCGCGCCCGGCCTCGGCGACAAGGTTGGGCGCCGGGTAGACGCCCTTGCGCGCAGCCTCGAACCAGCCGGAGTTGAGCATGAACGGCGAACGCATCACGGTACCGCCGCTCCGCCGGTAAAACCAGTCGCACTGTTCCCGCGAGGCCGGAAAATCCCCGGGATTCATCAGGGCAATCCGCCATTCAAACTGCACCCGGTCCCCGTAGCGGGTCTTGAGGGCATCCCACGTTGGCTCCACCCAGGTGCACCACGAGGAAAGGACCTCAAGGTAGTAGGTGATTTTCATGGGCAGCAGCGCAACGTCCACCCCGCGCGGCGTCGATGCAAATTCCACCGAGGCCCGGGTCGCGGGCCCGCCGGCTTTGCGGCGGCGCGTCCCGCCCGCCGCGCGACCCTTCTTTGCGGCGGGCCGGCAATTTCGCTTGTCACGCCGCGCGGCACCGGGACGCTGTGCGCCAGAAACTTACCCATGGCCCAAGCCTATACCGAAGCCAGCATCAAGACCCTCAGCTCCCTCGAGCATATCCGCCTGCGCCCCGGCATGTACATCGGGCGGCTGGGCAACGGTCAGCACGCGGAGGACGGCATCTACGTCCTGCTCAAGGAGACCGTGGACAACTCGATCGACGAATTCATGATGGGGCAGGGCCGGAAGATCGAGGTCGAGCTGGTCGACCGGACGGTGCGCGTGCGGGACTACGGCCGCGGCATTCCCCTCGGCAAGCTGGTGGACTGCGTCTCGATCATCAACACGGGCGCCAAGTACGACAGCGAGACGTTCCAGAAGGCGGTCGGCCTCAACGGCGTCGGCCAGAAGGCGGTGAACGCCCTCTCGGTCTCGTACCGGGCCCAGGCCTTCCGCGAGGGCGAGACCCGGACGGCCGAATTCGTGCAGGGCAAGCTCAAGAAGGAGTCGAAGGTCACCAAGAGCGACGAGCGCAACGGCACGCTGGTCGAGTTCACGCCGGACACCGCGCTCTTCGGCGCCGACTTCAAGTACCGCCTCGAGTTCATCGAGGACATGCTCTGGAACTACGCCTTCCTCAACCGCGGGCTCACGCTCACGCTGAACGGCCAGCCCTTCAAGTCGGAGCACGGCCTGAAGGACCTGCTGACCAAGGAGCTCAGCGGCGAGCCGCTCTATCCCATCATCCACCTGGAGGGCGAGGACATCGAGGTCGCGTTCACCCACGGCAACCACTACGGCGAGGAGTACTGGTCCTTCGTCAACGGCCAGCACACCACCATGGGCGGCACCCACCTCGCCGCGTTCCGCGAGGCGCTGGTCGACACGATCCGCAACCACTTCAAGAAGGACTACGACGCCGCCGACGTCCGCCAGGCGATCGACGCCGCCCTGGTGGTGCGCGTGCAGGAGCCCGTCTTCGAGTCCCAGACCAAGACCAAGCTGGGCTCGAACGACCTCGGCCCGAACGGCCCGTCGATCCGCGAATTTGTCGGCAAGTTCATGCAGCAGTCGCTCGACACGTACCTGCACAAGCACCGGGAGACGGCCGAGATCATCAAGCAGAAGATCGAGGCGAACGAGCACGAGCGGAAGGAGCTGGCCGGCATCCGCAGCCTCGCCCGCGAGCGCGCCAAGAAGGCCTCGCTTCACAACCGCAAGCTCCGCGACTGCCGGCTCCACCTCGGCGACCGCCACGAGCGCGCGGAGGACAGCACGCTGTTCATCGTCGAGGGCGACTCCGCCGCCGGCTCACTCACGGCTACGCGCGACGTGCAGACGCAGGCCGTGTTCGCCCTGAAGGGCAAGCCGCTCAACACCTACGGGCTGTCGAAGAAGGTCATCTACGAGAACGAGGAATTCCACCTCCTGCAGTCGGCCCTGAACATCGAGGACGGCCTCGACGGCCTGCGCTACAACCAGATCGTCATCGCCACCGACGCCGACGTGGACGGCATGCACATCCGCCTGCTGCTGCTCTCGTTTTTCCTGCAGTTCTTCCCCGACGTCATCCGCAACAACCACCTCTTCATCCTCCAGACGCCGCTGTTCCGCGTCCGCAACAAGAAGGTGACGCGGTACTGCTATTCCGAGGCGGAGAAGCAGGCGGCCGTCGCCGAGCTCGGCGCCAGCCATGAGATCACGCGGTTCAAGGGGCTGGGGGAAATCTCCGCCGGCGAGTTCAAGGACTTCATCGGCGAGAACATCCGCCTCGACCCGGTGAACCTCCACCACCTCTACAGCAGCGACGAGCTCCTGTCCTTCTTCATGGGCAAGAACACGCCGGAGCGCCAGGACTTCATCATCGCCAATCTCCGTGTGGAGAAGGACCTGGTGGAGGCCCGACCCTGATGAACGCACGCCGCGACGCCGAGGCGCCGGGGGACCTGAATGAATTTCGGGTCGGATCGCTGACGGACCGAGTCCGCGGCCGTTTCCTCCCTCGCGGTCCGCGCGCCTCGGCGTAAGCCCCTCTCTTTTCCGCCATGGCCAAGAAAAAATCTTCCAAGCAGAACGACCAACCGGAGCTGCCGCTCGGCGGTGCTGAGACGCCCGCCCCGGAGGCCGTTGTGACTCCAAAGCCCGGTCCGGCCGAGGCGGGCCCGCCGCCGGCCGCCCCCGCGGAGCTGCCGCCGGCCCCGAAGCGGAAGAAGGGCGAAAAGGTCCAGGACGAGCAGGCCCCGCTCGCGCAGAGCTACCGCAACTGGTTTCTCGACTACGCCAGCTACGTCATCCTCGACCGCGCGGTCCCGCACATCGACGACGGCCTGAAGCCCGTGC
>SESH01065417.1_pt1 | contig 12138 bp, 10 predicted proteins | sample 3171561 | NCBI WGS metagenome assembly SESH01 (sample SAMN10866947, study PRJNA518727) | freshwater metagenome | biome: subpolar coniferous forest; feature: holomictic lake; material: water; isolation source: holomictic Lake 442 2011 16.5 m and 2014 13 m | place: Canada: near Kenora, Ontario
CCGCGCTGCCGCATGGCCTGCGCTCGATCGAGGAGACCGCGATGAAGGAACTTTCCGCGCCGGACATCGCGACGGCGCGCCGCGCGCTGGAGAACCCGACCGAGGAACTTCGCGGCCACGGCCGCCGGCTCGTGCGCGCGCTGACCCGCCACCTCAAGCCCGCGGTGGACTACTTTGAAATGCAGACCGGCCAGCCGATCGGCGCGCTCTTCTGCGCGCATCTGCCGGCGAATCTCGCCTGGCTGGAGGAGGCGCTTTGCGCCGCAGTGGATCTGGAATTTCTCTCGCCGGACTTCAAGACGTGGATGCCTTCCGTCGAACTGGCGCTTCCCCCGGAGACCCCGCTGCCTAGCCGGTCCTGGTTCCAACCGCTGTGCCTCGTCGGCCAGCTCGCCCCCGTCCCCACCGCCCATGAGCCAAAGCCGTGACCTCAACGCGGCGATGCCGCATTGGCATCTCGACTGCCGCATCGAGTCGGAACTGCCCGAGGATAATGTCGTTGGCACACGGTTTCTGATCAACGTGCTGTTCGGCGCCGCGGCTGTCGCGGCGATGCTGTTTGCCGGCTGGCTCAGCTACCTCGATCTCACGATCCGCCGCCAGATCGGCGACTGGGAGTTGCGCATCAAGGGCAACCGGGCCGAGGTGCTCGACATCAAGCGCATGCAGGGCGATTACAGCGTGGCGTCCGCGAAGATCGATGAGGCCTACCGCCTGATCAAGCCGCAGCTCCACGTTTACGATTTCCTCGCGAATCTCGGTCGCACGCGGCCGCAGCCCATCGCGATCGAGTCCATCGAGTGGAACGAGGCGGCGATCATCGTCCACGGCAATCTCCGCGAGGCCCCCCAGACCGCCTTCCTGCTGCTCGGCGCCTATGTGAAGGCGCTCAAGAAGGAGGAAAAAATGGCGGCGATCTTCGAGGAGATCAGCCTCTCCAACTCGAAGCGGGCGGACAGCGGTGCCGGCGCGGAACGCACCGAAAGCGATCTGATCAACTTTGAGATCACGTTTCGGTTCAAGGGGAAGAAAGCATGAACGCGCAACTCGCCGCCTTCCTCGCCTTCTTGCGCCGCTTCCCGTTCGCGTCGGTGTGCGTCCTGCTGACGGTGGTGTTCGGCGTGGGTGCCTGGTTCCTGTCGCAGGATGTCGACGAACAGGAACTCGCCCGGCAGGACCGGGCCAAGGAGGGCGATGCGATGCTCGAATTGCTCGTGGGCGGCACGGCCCAGCGTCAGGAACTCGCGATCGTGCAGGAGGCCGCGCGCCGCATCGACGAAAACCTCATCATCGAAACCAACCAGGCCGACAACAACTGGTACTTCTACAAGTTCGAGGACATGACCAAGGCGCGCTTGATGGAGATCAACCAGCAGAGCGCGTCGGGCAACGACAACTCGTCGCTCTTCAAGCGGATTCCCTGGACGTTGCGCGTGGTCGGCACCTACGAGCAGGTCACCAGCTATCTCCTCGCACTCGAGACCGGCCCGCGGTTGGCCAACGTCACGGCCTTCTCCCTTTCGCGGAATTCGGCCACTTCGGGCACGCTGTCCCTGGAGCTGAACCTCGAATTGCTCGGAAAGAAATGAACGCCTTCCGTCGCTGCCTCCTGCTTGCCTGGCTCGCCGCCGTGACTGCGGCGGCCGCCGCGCAGACGGAGCCCAAGCCATCCGCCGCCAAGTCGGGTGCCAGCGCCGACCCGAAGGCGCCGGCCACCGTCACGGTTGAGATCGCGCCGGATCCTGCGGCCGCGCCCAAGTCGGACAAGGAAAAGGCCGCGCCCGGCACCGCCAACGCGCCCACCCCGGCGGCCAACAAATTTCGGATGCCGCCGCCCATCAGCCGCGGACCCTCCGCTCCGGTTCCGATCTCCCCGCGGTTTCTTCAGGTGCGCGCCCGCATCGAAGCCCTTTTCGCGCAGCGCAACAGCCCGCCGCCCGGTCCTGACGAGCGCAGCAATCCGTTTCGGCCGCCCGGTGCCGCCGCCGCGGTCGAACCGGTCGCCACCCCGGATGGCGTGATGGTGCCGGTGTCGGGCAACCACGATCTCAGTCTGCTCCAGCAGGCGGTTGCCACGATCAAGGTGAAGGGAATGGTCCAGCGCGGCAAGGTGCTCCAACTTGTGATCAACTCCGGACCCGGCAAGGACGGCACCTACAAACAGGGTGATGTCGTCAACGTGAACCTGAGTCCTGAGGCGGTCCCGCTGCGCGTCCACGATATCACGCGCAACAGCGTCACCTTCCGGCTCAACGGCGCCGAGATGACGCTCCGATTCTGACGTCCGATACGGACTCGGGCAGTTGAGCGCCCTGAGTTGAGGGTTGAGAGCCCAGGCATCGAAGCAGGCTCACGACGCCGAGGGCTTGAGATCGGAATTCACCGTTTCGTTTTTCTCTCAACTCTCCGCACTCAACGCTCAACTGAGATTTCTTGGCTACGGCGTCACGTCTTCCTTCGCCGGCGCACCCACCGGCGTCGTGCGCCAGTTGAACGCGATGGTCAGCGCCCGGAAAATAAACGTCACGGCCATGGCCGCGATGGCGGCCACCGTGCTCGTCTGCTCGAGCGTGACGGCGAGAAACACAAAGGTGACCGCGCCGGCCAGTGCCACCAGGACGTAGAATTGCCCCGGCTTGAACACGAGCGGCTCCTCGCCGGTGAGGATGTCGCGCAGCAGGCCGCCGCCGGCTGCGTTGATCACACCTACGAGCACCGTGGCTGGCACCGCGAGACCCGCCGTCAGCGCCTTCTCCGTGCCGAAGGCCGCGTAGGCGCCGAGCCCGAGCGCGTCGACGACGGCGATCAGACGGTGAACTCGCTTCACGCGGTTCCCGAACACCGCGCCCACGATCGTCGCGCCGGCAATGAGTTCAATGTAGCGCGGGTCGGTGAGGAGCGGCGTGGGCGCTCCGCCGGGGATGAACACGCCGTCGCGAATCAGTCCGCCGCCGATGCCGGAGGCGAGGGCGAGGAAGAAGATGCCGACGATGTCGTAGCCGCGCTTGATCGCGGCCAGCGCCCCGGTGAGCGCGAAGGCAAACGTGGCGCCAAGATCGAACCAGACCGGAAGATGGAAGACCGCCGATGACATCGGGGGCCGAGCTTCACCGGCTCAACGCGCGACGTAAAGCCCCGCCACGCCGACCACCGCCAGCACCGCGCCGAGGAAATAAAGCGGCCGCGGCCAGGTGCGCTCAAGCAACGCCGCCAGCGGGATCGTCGCAAGCGGCGAGGTCGCCACGATGGGCTGCACGATTCCGGCGGGCGTCGTGCTCAGCGCCCACTGGTAGCACGTCACGCCAAGCACGGGACCGGTCAGGACATTCGCGAGCACCCACGGCCAGGTTTCGCCGAGCGTGAAGTACGCCTTTTCTTTTTTCATCGCCCGCGCGAACCACCAGGCGATGGCGGCGACGACGAGCCCGCCCAACGCGCGTTGATACGCGGTCGTCGCCGGATCCGGATGCAGCTGCGCGGCCGCCGCCACCGCGAACGCTTTTCGACTCAACACCGCGCCGACGCCCTGGCCGAACGCCGACACCAGCGCCCACCTGATGCCGTTGAGCAATTCGGCGCGCGGCTTCTCCGGCAGACTGCGGGGTAGCAGTCCCAGGGTCACTCCCGCCATCGTGAGCAGCACGCAGGCGAGTTGCGCCGCGGTCAGGCGCGTGCCGAGCCACAGCCATTCTGCCAGCGCGGCGACGAGCACCGCGCCACACTGGACGACCAACATCGCGAGGCTTGAGCCGAGTCGCGGCAGCGCCTGGAACATCGCCACGCCGCCGAGGCCGAAGCCGGCGAGCCCGCTCACAAAAAACCAGCCGAACGCGCCGCCGCCCACGCCGAGCCCGGCGACGTGCGCCCACATCCCCAGGATAATCACCGCCAGCAGCAGCCGGTAGAAATTGGCGAGCGTGCTGCCCAGTTGTTGCGCGGCCCGGTTCGCGAACACCGCGGTGAGCGCAAAGCAGAGCGTGGTGCCGATCGCGCCAATCATGTCCGTGTTCCTCCAGCAGCGCTGGGCCGAAAGCAACCCATTGGGTTACTTGCGGAATCCGGTCCGCACGGTGGGCGAGGGGTCATTGTTTCCATTCGAGGCCGATGGTTAGACTCCGGCCGAGGCCGGGGAGGAAGATGGCCGTGGCGGCGGGATTGCGCACGAGATCGAGCACGCCGGCGGTGCTCGCGATGGAGCGGCGGTCGAAAATATTCCGCACCTCGACGAACGTGGTCCAGCCCTGGCTGGTGCGCCAGCCGGCGCGGACGTGCGCGAGCGTGCGGCCGCCGTAAGTCATCCGACCGGCATGATCGACCGGCGTGCGTCCATCCGTGTGATCGAGCCCGACGGCTCCAAACATCCCGCCGGCGCGCTCCAGCAGGAGTTCCGCCGACCCGAGAAAAGGAGGCATCCCCGCGAGCCGGTTGCGGCCGAATACCGCGTCGTGCGCAAAAACAAACTGGGTCCACGTCGCGTTCACGGCGAGCGTGAGCCGGTTCGCGCCGTTGAGCAGCCGCCAGCGGGCCGAGGCCTCGACGCCCGCGTGCCGGGTGGGACTCGCGTTGACGGCGCCGAGGGCGGAGCCCTTCGCGTCCGCGAGGCGGAGAATTTCATCCGTCCAATCGGCGCGATAGCCGGTGAGATCCCAGGCGAGGGCGGCGCGCTGACCCCGCGCGCCGAGCTCCCAGGTGGTGGCGCACTGGTTGCGGAGCACCTGGCTGCGACGCGACAGATTCGGGTAGGCGCCGCTGACCAGGAGCAAGTCGTCAAAAGTCGGGGGCTCGACCGCCCGCGAGACGCCACCGTAAAACGCGAGATCATGGCCGGGCATCCAGCGCACGGTCGCCTGTGGGACGGTGGTGCCTAAGCCCAGTCGTTGCGTGGTGTGGGCGGGCTCCAGGCGATCAACGATATCACGACGCGCGGCGACGCGCGCGACGGCCAGCGTGGCGGAAATCGATCGCGTCAGGGCGATTTGGTCTTCGAGTGCGAGGGAGGAGGTCGTGGCGGAGAGTCCGTCGCGGCCAAAGAGCGCGCCGACGGTGCCGCTGTCGTTGCGAAAGCGGCGCAGTTCGCGCCAGCCGCGGGTGGCGTGGGCGGTGACGCGGGCCTGCTGCTGGACCCCGGCGATGGTGAAACGATGGGTGAGCGAAACCCGCAGCGCGGCATCGTCGCTGCGCGAGAAACTCGTGCCGTTGGCTTGAAGCTGCTGAAAGCGGTCGTCGGTGCGCGCGAACGAGAGTCCCGCTTCGAGTTCCTGCTCGGGATGGCGTGAAACGAACTCTGCCGCAGCGCGCCACAACTCCGATTCCCGCGACGGGCGGTCGCGCAGCGCGTCACCCGAGACGCTGCGTGGTGTGACGGTTGCGGCAGCGAGCGTGAGTGGACCGGGAATATCGTACTTGGGGCGGGCGTGGTAAAGGTTGACCGACGCCTCGCCGCCGCGGGCCAGCGCGCGGCGCAGGCCCGCGGCGAAGGCGAAACGTTCCTGAGTGTTGAGCGGGCGGTAGCCGTCTTGGCGGGCGAACGACAGCGCGGCATGCGCACGGGTGTCGCCGCGGGTGAGCACGGTGCTTGCACGCGCGCGCCAAGCGCCGAATGAGCCGGCTTCGATGCGCCAGGCGGAGGCGCCGTTGCTTTCACTCCGCAAGTCAAATGCGCCGCCGAGCGCGGCGGGCGCGGCGCGCCAGGCGTCGAGTCCGCGTTGCACCGCGATGGTGGCGCCGAGTTGCGGGTCGAACAGCGCGACGTTGAACGATCCGTCGGCAAGGCCGAGGGGCAGGCCGTCGAGGAGCAGGGCAATGCCGCGGCTCACCGGGGCGCTTTGCAGGCCGGAGCCGCGCAACGAGAGCTTGGGGGGTTCGAACCCGCCGTGACTTTCCAGCATGATCACGCCGGGCACGCGGCCGAGCGCGTCGGCCAGCGTGGCGATCGCCCGGCCCGACCACGCGTCGCGCGCGAGCAGCGCCGAGGCGGGCGGCGCCGGTGCCTTGGGTTGGAGGCTGGTTTCCTCGACGATCCAGGGGGCGAGGAGCAGCGGACCATCGGCCTCCGTGGCCGCCGCGACGTTGAGGAGGAAGCCGAAAATCGCGGTGACGACGACGCGCCCGAAGCGTGGCAAAAAGAAAAGGCCCGCACCCGGCGCCGAAACGTCTGCGACCGGATGCGGGCGATCACTAATTCCACTGTAACTACAAACAAATCGCGGCCGGTCTGTACGACGGACGCACCGTCGGCCACGGGCCGGCGCGTCCGAAAGCAGGCCCACCGGGGCGGGCGGGTGGAGGCGGAAAGCCGCGGGAAGCGAAAGGCGCATGGCGGTTCACCGTTTGTAGAGCGGACGCGCGGTGTAGCGCGTGTGCAGCAGGTGGTGCGATTTCGCGCTGAGCGGCTTCTCCAGGAAATCCTGGTAAAGCCGGATCACCTCGGGGTTTTCGTGCGAGTGCCGGACGGCGCAATCGCGGTCGTCCTGATACAAACCGGCAATGCGCAGCTTGCGGCGCTCGTTGTCGACCCCGTAGGGCTGGCCGCCGCCGCCGATGCAGCCGCCGGGGCACGCCATCACCTCGATGAAGTGATACGGCGTGTCCTGGCCGGCCTTGCGCGCCGCGCGCACGCGATCCAGCACGGCCTCCACATTCGCGAGACCGTGGGCGACGGCGACGCGCACCTCGGTCCCGTTGATCTGGATCGAACCCTCCTTGACGCCCTGCAAGCCGCGGACGGCCTCGAGTTCCACTTTCTCCAGCTTTTTGCCGGTCGCGTAAAAGTACGCGGTGCGGACCGCCGCCTCCATCACGCCGCCGGTCGCGCCGAAGATCGTGCCAGCGCCGGAGTAGCCGCCGAGCAGTGAGTCGGCGTCGGCATCGGGCAGGTTGATGAAGTCGATGCCCGACTGCTTGATCATCCGCGCGAGCTCACGCGTGGTGAGGGCGACATCGACGTCCTTGTGGCCGGACGCATACATCTCCTCGGTGCGCGACAGTTCATACTTCTTCGCGGTGCACGGCATGATCGAGACCATGTAGATCTTCGCCGGATCGAGGCCGAGTTTCTGGGCGTAGTAGGTCTTCGCGAGGACGCCCAGCATTTGCTGCGGCGACTTGGCGGTGGAGAAGTTGTCGATGAAGTCCCAGTGGCTCTTCTCCATGTGGTCCGTCCACGACGGGCAGCACGAGGTGATGAGCGGCAGCGCGCCGCGCTTGTGCGCGAAACGCTCGATGAACTCGCTCGCCTCCTCGACGATCGTGACGTCGGCGGAGAAGTTCGTGTCGAACACCGCCGTGAAACCCAGCCGCCGCAGCGCGCTGTAGAGTTTCTTCGTCAGGTTGGTGCCGGGGGGCAACCCGAACGCCTCGCCGACGGTCACGCGCACGCTCGGCGCGATCTGCACGACGCAGATTTTTTCCGGGTCGTGAAGCGCGGTCCAGACCAAGCCGGTCTCGTCCTTCTCGACGATCGCGCCGGTCGGGCAATGCGCGGAGCACTGGCCGCATTTCACGCATGGCGACTCGTTCAGCAGGATGTCGCCCGCGGGGGCCATGCGGGTGTTGATGCCGCGGTCGAGGAAGGACAGCGCCCAGACGTTCTGCACCTCCTGGCAGACCTGCACGCAGCGGCCGCATTTGATGCACTTCGTGAAGTCGATGACGATGGAGTCGGTCGACGTATCGGGCGGGACGTCGTGGACGTAGCGTTTGATCTGCTCCTGGTGGATGTTGAAGTCGGCGGCGAGCGTCTGGAGTTCGCACTCGCCGTTGCGGCCGCAGGTGAGGCAGGCGGCGGGATGGTTGGAGAGGATGAGTTCGAGCGTGGAGCGGCGCACGTCGACGATGTCGCGGTCGTGGGTGGTGATTTCCATCCCGGCCTCGAGCGGCGTGCAGCACGCGCGAATCATCTTGTTGCTGCCCTTGTTCCGCACGATGCAGATGCCGCAGGCGGCGGTGGGCAGGAGATCCCGGTGTTTGCAGAGCGTGGGAATCTTCACCTGCACGCGGCGGGCGGCTTCGAGGATGCTGGTGCCCTCGGGAACTTCGACGGGCAGGTCGTTGATGTGAGCAATGATCATGGCGTGCCCTCCTTGACTGACGTTGCGACCGGTGGTGCGACCCGGGTGGCCGGGGCTGGTGGGGCGGCGGCGCGACCGACCTTGCGCGCATAACTGGGCCCGCCCTCGATGAAGGCCTGATACTCCTCATCGAAGTAGCGGAGCGTGGACAGCACCGGGTTGGGCGCGGTCTGCCCGAGGCCGCAAAGCGATGCCTTTTGCATGGCCGTGCAGATCCGGCGAATGGTCACAATATCCTCGGGCGCACCCCGGCCCCGCGAGATGCGCTCGAGAACTTGCAGCATCTGGTAGCCGCCGATCCGGCACGGGGCGCATTTGCCGCAGGACTCGTCGACGCAGAACTTCAGGTAAAACTTGGCCACCTCGACCATGGAATCGGTCTGGTCCATCACGAGCATGCCGCCGGAGCCCATGATCGAGCCGAGTTGTTGGAGCGTCTCGTAGCTCACCGGCGTCTCCAAATGCTTCTCGGGAATCACGCCGCCGGACGGGCCGCCAGTTTGGACGGCCTTGATCGCGCGGTCGTCGAGCACCCCGCCGCAGACATCGTAGACGATCTGGTGCAGCGTCGTGCCCATCGGCACCTCGACCAGTTGGGCGTTCTTCACCTTGCCGGTGACGGCGAACACCTTGGTGCCCTTCGACGCCGCGGTGCCGAACGCGGCATACCACGCCCCGCCCTCGAGGAGGATCGCGGGAATGTTCGCGAGAGTCTCGACGTTGTTGATCGCCGTGGGCATGCCCCACAGGCCGCGCACAGACGGATAGGGCGGGCGCGGACTCGGGCTGCCGCGCTTGCCCTCGATCGAGGCGATGAGCGCGGTTTCCTCGCCGCACACGAACGCCCCCGCCCCGAGGCGGATCTTGGCGTTGAACGAGAAGTTGCTGCCGAGAACCTTCTCCCCGAGCAGACCGGCTTCGCGCGCCTGCGCGATGGCGCGTTCGACGCGCTCGACCGCTTTGGGATATTCCGCGCGGATGTAGAAGTAGCCCTTGCTCGCACCCATCGCGTAGCCGGCGATGATCATGCCCTCCAGCACGGTGTGCGGATCGCTCTCCAGGACGCTGCGGTCCATGAACGCGCCCGGATCGCCCTCGTCGCCGTTGCAAATCACGTAGCGCTGCGCCGCGGGCTGGGCGCGCGTAAGCTGCCATTTCATCCACGTGGGGAAGCCCGCGCCGCCGCGACCGCGCAGGCCGCTCTGCTTCATCTCGTCGAGGACCTGCTCCGGCGTCTGCTCGAACAGCACCCGCCGCAGCGCCTGGTAGCCTTGCGCGTGGCGCAGGTAATCATCGAGGCTGTCGGGATCGATCTCGCCGCAGTGCCGCAGCACGATGCGCACCTGCGGATCCGGGGCCTGCCACAGCAAATCGTCGAGCACCTTGCCGGCTTCGATGGAGTCGGCCGCAATGCGCGCGACGTCGGGCGCGAGGACGTTGGCGTAGGTGACGGCGGACGGGAGCAGCTGCACGGCGACGCCCTCGTCATAGAGGCCGAGGTCGAGCGCGCGCACCACCTGCACGCGGTCGCCGAGCCCGCGGCGCTTCAGTTCCTCGATGAGCGAGAACTGGAAAAACTGCGTCTTGCTGCCGGCGTCGGCGCCGGTGTCGCGCACCAGCACATGGGTGACCGGTTCCTTCAGGGTGAGCCCGCGGCGGCGGGTGGCGATGACGTGGTCATCGACAAGTTTTCCGCCGACCACATGATCCTGCATGATGGCGGTGGCAATTTCCGGAGACACGCGGCCATACAGCACGCGCGGCAGCCCGCCGGCCTTCACCTCGACAAGCGGATCCGCAAACGAATAACCGACCGAGCCGACGCGCAGGACCGGGAGCGAGAGGCGGAGCTCATCGCGCTTGCGGTTGATTTCCGCCAGCGCCACATCGGCGCCGGCCGCGATGCCGCCCGTGTCCAACTGAACGCGGATCCACTCGGGGGCGTCGGGCGCGGGCTGACGCCACGCCGCGAGATCGGATGCAGTAAGCGGCTTCATGATTTCTTGCCTCCCGCCGGTTGAATGGTTTCGAGGATGCCTGGAATCTCCGAAGGTTTGACCCGGCCGTAGGTCTTGCCGTCGACGACCATGGCGGGCGACATGCCGCAGCAGCCGATGCAGCGCACGACCCCGAGATGATACTTGCGGTCGGTCGTGGTCTGCCCCTCGGCGACGCCGAGCCGCGTGCGCAGCTCGCCGAGCAGTTCGCCCGCGCCCTTCAGATAGCAGGCGGTGCCGTTGCAGACCGTGACGTCGTGCTGGGCGGGCGGTTGCAGTTTGAAGTAGTGGTAGAACGTGATGACCTCGTAGATCCGGGCGAGCTTCACCCCGAGTTCGCGCGAAAGCTCCATCGCGACCTCGCGCGGCACATAGCCGTGCTGGTTTTGGATCGCATGGAGGATCATGATGAGGTTGCCCTCCTCGTCGCGCCATTGGGCGACGTGCTTCTGGACGTCGCGGCGGAGCGTGGTGTCGAGCTTGCCCTGGATGCGGCGGAGGCGCTCGAGCTTGATTTCAATCAGCCGGGTCAGCTCCTCCGAGAGTTCTCGCGGGACGAAACCGTGCCGGCGTTCGGTGTCCTCGAGCAACGAGAGGAGGGCGGACTCGTCGCTGTGGGCGAGATCCGGACCCTTTGGGCTGTTACCTGCCGGCGGAAAAGGCGTGGCCGTTTTCATGGCTTTGGCCTGAGTATCGCGCGAAGGCGCACGAGCGACTCACCGCCGCTTGGTCAAAACGCGGCGTATTTGGTGCGCAGGGATTGCCCGGCCTTCAGTAAGCGAAGAACAATTCCTGCAGTGCCCCAATTTCGCGCGTCCGGGCGAGACCGAGCATGAGGAGCACGCGGGCCTTCTGCGGATTCAATTCATCGGCGACGATGAAGCCAAGGCGGTCGTCATCGATCTCGATGTTGCGCTCGACCACGCCACCGCCCGTGCGCGAGCTGCGCACGATGGCGACGCCGTTCTTCGCCGCCTCGGCGGCCGCGGCCAACGCAGGGGCGGAAAGATTGCCGTCGCCCACGCCCGCGAGCACGAGTCCGCGCGCGCCGGCCTTCACCGCCGCATCGATCAGCTCCCGGCCCATGCCGGCGTACCCGTAGACGATGTCGACCCGGGGCAGGGCAGTTGGGGATTGGGGTGGGAGCGAGCTTGCTCGCGACTTCGAGGCCTGAGAGTCGCGAGCAAGCTCGCTCCCACGACTGACCGGTGCCGCAGGAGCGGCTAGGGAAAATTCACTCGACGCCGTGTGCCGCCGCACCGGCGCCGCGTAGAAATGGATGCGACCGGTGTTGACGAGTCCGGCGAGGCCACGGTGCCCGCTGTTGAAGGTGCCGACCTGCGTCGTGTTGGTCTTCGTGATCTCGCGGGCGAAGTGGATCTCGTCGTTCGCCACGACGAGCACACCGCGACCCCGGGCGTCCGGATGCGCGGCGACGGCCACGGCGTTGTAGAGGTTCATCGGGCCGTCCGCGCTGATCGCGGTCGCGGGCCGCATCGCGCCGACGAGCACGACCGGCTTTTCGGAGCGCACGACGAGGTTCAGAAAGAATGCCGTCTCCTCCATGGTGTCGGTGCCGTGGGTGATCACGACGCCGGCGATGCTCGCCTCGGTGAGCGCGGCGGAGGTGCACGCCGCGAGCTTGCGCCAGGTGAACTCATCCATGTCCTGCGAACCGATGGCGGCGACCTGCTCGACGTCGAGCCGCGCGAGTTCGCGGACCTGTGGCACGGCGGCGATCAGCGCGTCGACGGAAAACGCCGCCGCCTGGTAACCGCGGGCGCCCTTGACCTGGGCGCCGGCTATGGTGCCGCCGGTGGCGAGCAGCCGCACGCGGGGCAGGGCGGGGGAGGAAGAGCGGGCCATGCCGCCAGACTGCAGCGATCAGCTCGCGATGTCGCGGCGAAAAAAAAGAAGCCCGCCACAAGGGCGGGCTTCTCGAGAGTTATTCTATTGCCTGAAACGGTCTACTTGCCCGGGAAGGCGGCGCTGCTGCTCTTGTCGTCGTCCTTCTTGGACTCGCTCTTAACTTCGTCCTTCTTGTCGTCGCTGTCCTTGCCGTTCTTGTTGAA
>SESH01035358.1_pt1 | contig 12126 bp, 7 predicted proteins | sample 3171561 | NCBI WGS metagenome assembly SESH01 (sample SAMN10866947, study PRJNA518727) | freshwater metagenome | biome: subpolar coniferous forest; feature: holomictic lake; material: water; isolation source: holomictic Lake 442 2011 16.5 m and 2014 13 m | place: Canada: near Kenora, Ontario
GCTCCTGCGCCAGGCGCTCCTGCTTCTGCTCCAGCCAGGCACTGTAATTGCCCTTGTAGGGCATTCCCGCGCCACGATCCAGTTCCAGAATCCACTCAGCAGCATTGTCAAGAAAATAGCGATCATGGGTGATCGCCACCACTGTGCCAGGGTAACGCAACAAGAACTGCTCAAGCCAGTCGACCGATTCGGCGTCCAGGTGATTGGTCGGCTCGTCCAGCAAAAGCATATCGGGTTTGGACAACAGCAATCGGCACAAGGCAACGCGCCGTTTTTCGCCTCCTGAGAGCACACCAATCGTGACGTCCCAGGGTGGCAGGCGCAGCGCGTCAGCCGCAATTTCAAGTTGATGCTCGGAATCGGCTCCAGCACTGCCTATGATGGCTTCCATCTTGGCCTGCTCATCAGCCAAGGCGTCAAAATCAGCGTCTTCCTCACCGTACGCCGCATAAATCTCTTCCAAGCGGTTCTTTGCTGCCAGCAGATCGCCCATACCCGCTTCCACGCTTTCACGCACGGTCTGCGCCGGGTCCAACTGCGGTTCCTGAGGCAGGTAGCCGATATTGAGGCCAGCCATCGGAATCGCTTCGCCTTCAAACTCCTTGTCGACACCAGCCATGATCTTGAGCAGCGTCGACTTCCCCGAACCATTGGTTCCCAACACGCCAATCTTGGCGCCAGGAAAGAAGCTAAGTGAGATATCTTTGAGAATGAAGCGCTTCGGCGGAATGATCTTGCCGAGGCGATTCATGGAAAATACGTATTGAGCCATTGAATTTGCGGGGAGTCGCTGAATGTAAAACCAGCATTATCGACCCATCGCCTCGGCACAGCCTTTTGGGCAGTGCGTTTGTGTCAAGGCGAGGCAAGAGCTGTAGATTCGGCGGGGAGCCTGTCCTGAAGCCTACGCAGGACCGCTGAAAAACGTGCCGCATCAGTTTGCGGTCTTTTCAAGACATGAAGGGCACTTACGACAGATCGCAGAAATCCCTCCAACTCTGGGTCATCGTCAGACTCGAAGCACCGAGCCCGGATAACAAGCCAGTCCAGAACCTGGCGGGCCGGATGTTGATGATCAGTGAAAAAGCGCGGGTCTGACCCAGCTATTGCCAACAGCGCAGGTTCCAGTTCGGCTGCAAGACCACGCACCCTGGGCAACAATCGCTCGTCCTGAGCAAGCTTGTCCAACATCAGGCGAACCACTTCCTCCCCCAACTGTCTGCTCAATTGCCTGAGTCTTGCCTGTTCCGCCAACATCTCCTGTTCCGGTTCTTCGCGCGTGACTGCAAGCTCGTCCAACTGGTTTTCCCGTTGCCGCAATCTTCGCATCATCGGTTTGATCAATTTCAATTCTTGCAGCGCCACATAAGAGAATGGAACGGTGGGCAGGAAGTCCTGTCCACTGCCGCCGAAGCCACTCTGCGCCCCACCGGCTAGCAACCTTCGCAGTCGATCAAACGTGATTACTGTCCGACCTACAGAACTGTTGCCTCCTCTTCCAGCCGCCGAACTTTCACCACTCAGCGAGTTTCCCACCGGCCAGGACGGCTCCACGCCATACGAACGCAACCAGTCGCAGATTTCAAGATAGAACTGTTGCAGTTTGACGCCTAACAGACCTGCGGTGGGGATGAGCAAAGCAGCGCGGATGTCCGGGTCCGGCACAAACTGCTTCAAACACACGACCAGAGCCTGAACAAAAGCTTCGACCTTCAGCGGATTCAGAGACGGCTGAACCGTTGTCCATCCGGAAACACTGCTGACCAAGGCATCAAGTGCGGGCAGCACATCTTCAACGCCACGGGACACTTCCTGCAATGCCAGCGCAAACTCGATGCTGGCATCCATCTGCTCGTTGCTGAGCAGTTCCAGGTCGGCAAAACTCGCCATGGGTCTGATTGCCATGTCTCTTGAACTGCTGCCATAGACGCAGAGTTTCAGTTGCACAACAAAGGTCTCGATCACCAAGGAAGTTTCGCAACATAGCAAATCCGTTACTGCCTGACTCAGGGCAACCGGACGGGAAAACGCGCTGTTGAATGTCGTCCTGCTCGCCGCCGTGGCAAGACCGTCAAGCACGTCGCGCATCAGAATATCTGCCAGCGGCAAGACTGCTTCGATGCAGTCATGCAAGCTTGGGCGAGAACTGTTCTGTTCACTGGTAACGCCGATCCGGCGAAACTCGAATCTATTCATCAAACGCCTTCCAACCGCTTACAAGTTCATGATCGTCGGCGTCATTCTCTCAGTTGAAATCGCTCCTGAACAGCTTGTTAACAGATTGTTTCCAATGTCTACAAGACTGACCTGAAATCTTACAATTCAACGCCCATTTTTCACGTAGGAAGGCCAGCCCGCGACCAAGCGCTAGTACTCGAGACTATAGGCATAGCGTCCTACTTTGAGTTCTTGACGAAAAATCAGAACCGAACGGTAGGCATCAACACGTTTGAGTTCGGGAATCGGCAAGTTTCCCTCGATTGCCTTGATTGACTTCGGAAGGATATCCATTACGGGGTGCGCGACAAAAAATGTGACGCCCTTCACGTTACCGGGGGCACGTACATCAAAGACAAGACTCCTGCCGCCGCCTTTGACTGGTCTGTAAACCACGCGATCACGGCTCCGCCACCAGTCGGCTATTTCGTGGCCAGAAGCGGTCCAGATGCCATCACGATATTGCTGCAAGCGCTTAAGGTAAGGGGGCGTGATTTTGGTCATCAATTCTCCGACTTCGTAATTTTGCGAGTGAACTGACAAAACCCCTAAAGCCCCCGCTTCGCGAAAATAGTCAAAATCCAGCAGAATCAGTTCTTCGGCCTTGGCGGTATTCAACCTCAGACCCAGATAGTTCAAGTCATCCATCTGGGTGCGTGGCAACCCAACCATCACGTCTTCCGTGTTGAGTCCGGGCTCCGACTCTGAAAAAAATGGGAGTCTCCCTTCCGACGCTGAGGGTCCGGTCACGTTGTAGCGGACTCCCAATTTACGCAGAATCTTTTCCGTATTCGAGTCCCAAGACTCGGTCGGCGCTCGAAAACCCGTGACGGCCGCCAGCGCTCGGGTGCCCACGGTGTCGCGCATCTCTGTCACCATGACGTTCAAACGCTTGTTCTGAGCATCGACGGTCTTGCCCTTGAAACCAACGTGAACTTCTCCGTGGTACCCAATCTCATGCTGTTCCGACAATTTCTCAACAGCCGGTCTGTGCTGCCTGGCAACACTCGTCAAGGAATAGAAGGTACCACGCAGATTATTCGAAGTAAGGTCACGGGAAAAGTCAAACGCATTCGAATACTTGTCTTCTGAGTCCATCTCCACCAGTTGCGCGGACGAATTGCCGTTCGGCCAGGCCCCCTTGTAGATACTGGTCTCATGCTTAAGCCAAGCCATGACCGAATCGATCAAATTGGGTATCTCGATTCGTTCGTCGTATTCCCAACTGGACTCCGAAAATCCAAAGTAGACTCGCCGTGAATCTTTTTTCTCAAGATAGGCAATCGCTCCATTGCTATCTTTTGGCGCCGGGTAACGTTCCCAACTGAAATAGCGTGCCGCCAGGGTAGGAGATTCCACACGTATCGGTGTCTCAGCCACCTCACCCAGGAAAATACGCTGTCCTGCGGGCACTCCCCACGTCATGGGACCATCTCCGAACGGGTTCAGGAATCGAGTCGTCCTTTCGGTGTTGTCATCCGACATTACCTTGCCGTTCACCTTCATTTGTAGCAGGCCTTCAATGAAACCGTAGCCAGCCCATTGCCCTCGGCCATCGCGCACACCGGTACCCCACGTCACCAAAATACTGCCGCCTGAGTCAGCAAAAAGTGTGATCGCCTTTCGCTCCTGCTCATCCAGCAGCGCAGCCGACCCCAATACCAGAACGCCCGGCTTGAGTCCGGCTATCAAATTGGCTCTGGAAATTTCATGGAATGCTTTTCCATAAGGTCGAAAATATTCGCGCCAACGCTGCTTCAAGCTGTCATAACTCGCGCCATTGGCGCCAAAGAAGGCAGATGTGATGGGACTGGAATACAAATAGACGGACTCCAGCGCCACGGGTGTAGCGGCGCTCGCTGCATGAACCCAGTTCGTCAGGCACAGCAGAACACTCGAGATGATCCGCCAAAAATTCCGACTCAAAGCAAGTCGCTGTAGAAAATTTACCACCATGCTTGAAGATCCTTTTACCTAGACTGATCCGAGAAAACAGGCTTCCAATCAGCGTCAAGCAAACGAACAGGAGCTATTGGTTCTGCTGCCAATTCCTCAAACCGGGGTCTGAAGTCAAGGTAGCCTTGAACCCAGTTAAACGTGGCTTTCTGATTCAATATTCCTAGCGGCGCCACAAACACCGCTACCGGCTTCCTGTCCGTCTTGAAAGTCAGGCGAATCGTGTCATGCACAAAGCGGGCGACAGTGTCATAGAGCGAGTACAAGCCATCTTTCGGATTCTGACCGCTGTGTGACACCAACACCCAAGCTGAACCAGCGGCCATCAGCAGCGACAACACAGCAATCCCCAACCAGGCCTTCGGTGATGCAAGGTGAATCAATCGGTAGAAAACAGAACCCTGTCGCATGAACACGCCCATCCTTTGCGCCTGCTTGGCGCCGTCCCTAATCACAGAAATGGAACACCGCGAGCCATGCGCGCAATTATGACGCCTGCCAAGTGCCAGGCAGCACCCCTTATCCGGCACACTCGCAGACTTCAAGCATGATTTCCCGGACCGTGCGACAATACACGCCATTGCGGAGCTTCAGTTGCCCGCAATACCAGCACCTTGCTGGGAACAGTGCCTCGCGCAACTGTTCCACCTTTGTATCCCATCTGCCTTTGACTGACTCGGCGCTGCTAGCGCTGAGACAGGCCGATGCCATAGCGCCCAGGATTGGCGCCAAACTATGAACTTTGAAGAACTCAATCTGGCTCCGGCCATTGTCAAGGCCGTGCTCGAGCAAGGCTACGAAACCCCCACTGCCATTCAGGCGCAGGCCATTCCCGCCGTGCTGGCCGGCCACGACCTGCTCGGAGGTGCGCAGACTGGAACCGGCAAGACCGCCGCTTTCGTACTGCCCATGCTGCACAAACTCAGCGCGGGCGAGGCGCCAAAGAACAAGTTTGGCGGCACAGGGATTCGTGCCTTGGTCCTGACTCCGACACGCGAACTTGCAGCGCAGGTGGAAGAGTCTGTGCAAACCTACGGCAAATATCTGGATCTGACTTCAACGGTGGTGTTCGGCGGTGTCGGCATGAACCCCCAGATCAGCCGGGTCAAGAAGGGTGTCGATATCTTGGTGGCGACCCCGGGTCGTCTGCTGGACCTGTTGCAACAAGGCGTACTGGACCTGACTCAAGTCCAGATTCTGGTGCTTGACGAAGCCGACCGCATGCTCGATATGGGGTTCATCCATGACGTCAAGAAAGTGTTGGCGGTGGTACCCCGCGACAAGCAAAGTTTGCTTTTTTCAGCCACTTTCAGTGAAGAAATCCGGGATTTGGCCGCAACCCTGCTGAAGAGCCCGTTGAGCATTCAGGTGACTCCTGGCAACACAACCGTCCAACGCATCACGCAAATCATTCACCCAGTCGGACGTGGCAAAAAGAAAGCACTGTTGGCGCACATCATCCAGCAGCACAACTGGAGTCAGGTTCTCGTGTTCACGCGAACCAAGTTTGGCGCCAACAACGTCGCCGAATTTCTGGTCAAGAATGGCATCAATGCGATGGCCTTGCACGGTAACAAAAGTCAGGCGGCGCGCACCCAGGCACTGGCTGGTTTCAAGAGCGGCGAGATTCGCGCCCTGGTGGCAACTGACATAGCTGCTCGTGGCATCGACATCGATGATCTGCCACACGTCGTGAACTATGAAATACCCAACGTCAGCGAAGACTATGTCCACCGTATTGGCCGCACCGGTCGTGCCGGCGCAGACGGCCAGGCCGTCAATCTTGTTTGTCTGGACGAAGAAGGTTTCATGCAGGCCATCGAGCGCTTCACCAAACAAGCCATTCCGGTTGAAATTGTGGAAGGTTTCATGCCAGAGCCAGGGGAAAAGGCCGAACCCATTGCGATGGGTCGCCAAACCATTTGGGGCGGTGCGGGCAAACCTCCGAGCCGCGACGTCATGCAAGCTGCCGGCAGGGCAGCCCGCACCGAGATGATGCAAAGAGTGCGCGAGGGCAAGTCAACGCAGGGTGAACGAGGTGGCAACAGCGGCAACAGACGAAGCACCAGCAGCAACGCGGGTGGGCAACGCAATGCTCCCCAACGCAGCCATAACCCGCTTGGCAACCAGTCACCTTCCCGTTCCACTCAGAGTCAACCAGACCCAATGCGAACCAGCGTTGATATGATGGCCGAACGAGGCGCCCGCCGCGGTGGCGGCTTTGGCGGCGGCAATCGCAGCGGAGCTGGCTATGCCGGATCTACTGGCCGCTCTGGCGGTGGGACAGGTGGTTTTGGAGGCGGTGGCAACGGTTCGCGCGGACCCGGGGGCTCCCGCGGCTCCTTTAACCGCTAAGCATCGCAACAACGGTTTACCTCGATCGCAGACCAGCAGACTGGCCGCCATCGAGCGTTTTCACTGGTCGCAACAACCAGGCCGGCCGGGCTCCGCTACCGACTGCCAAGCCTACGGCCCAGAAGACCACCTTGACGCCGACCACAGCGCCGGTCGTCCCAAACAAGAGCGGCATCACGACACTCGAAGCGTTGATTGCCATCAGGCGCAGTCCCAGCGCTTCACCGTGGCGCGCCTCTGGCGTAATCTGATGCAGCGTGCTCATGATCATCGGTTGCACGGAACCCAGCGCCAGTCCAAGAAAAACTGAGCACGTCCCCATGGCCAAGGCCGAGACCATCAGAGGGTAGGCCGCAAAAAGCCCCGCCGTAAGCAGCATGGCGCTACTCACCACAACCCATTCGTGAACCCGAGACGCAACAAATGGCAAGACGATCCGGATCAGCGTCGCCGCGAGCGCAAATGCGCCCAGAATCGCGCCGATCTGGGACGCACTAAAACCCCGCTCATGGCCCAGCACCGGCACGACAAAGGTATGGACATCCCAACAAGATGAGAGCAGCCAGTTCACCAACATCAGCCGTCGCATGAGGGGCTCGCGCAGCAAGTCCAGTGTCCTGCCGTGCTTGGCGCCTGCCAACTGCATCACCGGTGGCAATTCGACCGTAGGGCGCACCCAGAACCAGGTAGCGAGTGGCAGCAAGGCCATGAACAGGAATGCGGCCCGAAACCCGCTGTGATCAATCAACAGACCCACCGTCAGTGGGCCAAGAAAATTCGATACTGCCGGCCCGATAGCAAGCCAACTGAACACCCGCTTCAACTCCGTCGCATTTTGTGCCGCACGTCCGACATGGCGTTGCAGCGAGATGGAAGCCACGCCCGTAGCACCGCCGGTCATCAGGGCACTCAGGCACAAGACAGGAAATACGGGAAAAGCAAACGCCAGACCAGCACCGGCGGATGCGACCGTCACGCACCAGCCAACCGGGCGCTTGAGTCCATGCCGGTCCGCATAACGTCCGGCTGGCAAAGCCAAAAACACCTGGGTCAGAGCGAATAAAGCCAGCAAGAAGCCGACAGCCATGGCACTGTATCCGTCGCGCAGTGCCATCAGGGGCGCAGCCATGCGCATGCCGGCCATACTGGCATGCAGGCATACATGACCAGCGATCAGGCGTGCCAACGCGAATCGTGGCACTGGCGAATCAGCCGATGCGGGGCTCACGCCTGCTCCGAATCCCGCTCAGCGTCGAAATCCTTGTCCACCGGAATCAGTACCTGCACCTGCGTCTCTGACAGCGACTCCACTTGCTTGAGCGCACGCCCCATGGCTCGACTTCGCGTCTCTGCACTGTCCAGCGTCTTGAGTACGGTCTCAGTCTGTGACTTTACTTTCGCCAGCACATCGCCAAACTTGCCAAATTCCGTCTTCACCGCGCCCAGCACCTGCCACACCTCGCTTGATCGCTTCTCCAGCGCCAAGGTGCGAAAGCCCATCTGCAGCGAGCTCAGCATAGCCAGCAGCGTCGTCGGTCCAGCCAAAGTAATGCGATGTTCCCGTTGCAGAGCCTGCATCAACCCGGGGCGCCGCAACACCTCCGCATAGAGACCTTCCGTCGGCAAGAACAATATTGCAAAGTCGGTTGTGTAAGGCGGCTCCACGTACTTGTCGGCGATGGAACGTGCTTCCAGTCGGATCCGCAACTCCAGCGCTTTGCCTGCCGCCTCGGCGCCCGCTCCATCAGCGTTGCCCTGCGCTTCCAGCAGCCGCTCGTAGTCTTCATTCGGAAATTTGGCATCAATCGGCAGCCACAGCGGTGCACCCTGCTCGGACTTGCCAGGCAGCTTGATGGCAAAGTCCACCACGTTCTTGCTGCCGGGTCGGGTCGCAACCTGGGCAGCGTACTGGTCTGCCACCAATACCTGCTCGAGCAGCGAAGCCAGTTGAGCTTCGCCAAAAATGCCCCTGGCCTTTACGTTCGTCAACAAATGCTTCAGGTCACCAACGCCCTGAGCCAGTGTCTGCATCTCGCCCAGTCCCTTGTGTACCTGTTCCAGACGGTCTGCCACCTGCTTGAAACTCTCACCCAACCGTGCCTGCAGCGTGGTCTGCAACTTTTCATCGACGGTCGCACGCATTTCGTCAAGCTTGCCGGCATTGCTTGCCAACAGTTGCGCCAGCTGAGCCTCCAGCGTTTGCCGCACCTCACTCATGCGCCTGGCATTGGATTCACTCAGGGACTGCAACTGCAAGCTCAAGGTGTCAGACAGGGATTTTTGCAACAGGCCGAGTTGTTGTCCGAAAGCGTCAAGCTGTACATTTTGAGTGCGTGCACCTTCGGCGCCCTGCTGCACCAGAGACTGCTGAAAAGTCGCCAGATTTTGCGTCAACTCCTGCCGGCCTGCACGTGCCGATTCTCCGATCTCACGGCGCAACTCGCGTTCCAGTCGCTCCATCTGCTCACTGGCACGCTGCTCGGTCGCCGAAGCCAGTTCGGCACCGGGTCTGCGCGCCACGAGCCAACCGAGCAAAGCACAGTTGAGTGCGCCAAGCAACAGCACCAGCCACAACAAAACATCATTCAAAACAGCATCCTCCAGAACGCTATTGTTGTTCAAAAAAAAAGCCCCGCAAAGCGAGGCCTTTCGGGGCGAAAAATTCGGCTGATTACAGCTTCTGCATCGCCATAAAGGAGTCGAAACGACTCTCGGCAAAACGGAACCACGCCACCTGATCGCGCTGGAATGCGCGCAAATCTGCATAGATCTTCTTCCATTCGGGGCTCTTGGCATCGTTCTCCGCGAACACCTCCATGGAGGCCTTGAACGAGGCATCCAGCACCGCTTGCGAGAACGGCAGCACCTTGGTCTTGGCAGCAACCAGCTGCTTCAAAGCAGTCGGGTTCAGAGCGTCGTACTTGGCCAGCATGTCAGAACTTGCCAGGGCCGAAGCAGCATCCACAATCGCCTTGTATTCGGGTGACAACGCATCAAACGCCTTCTGGTTGATGAAGAAATCAACCTCCGGACCACCTTCCCACCAGCCTGGATAGTAATAAAACGGCGCCACCTTGTTGAAGCCGAGCTTCTGATCATCATAAGGTCCTACCCATTCCGCTGCATCAATCGTTCCTTTTTCCAGCGCCTGGTAAATTTCGCCGCCGGGAATGCTTTGCGGCACGGCACCAAGTTTTTGCATGACCTGACCAATCAGGCCACCACCCAAACGCATTTTCATGCCCTTGAAATCGGCAATCGACTTGATCTCCTTGCGGAACCAGCCACCCATCTGGGTACCGGTATTGCCACCGGCGAAACTGAGCATGCCGTAGGCAGCATAAAACTCGTTCATCAACTTGCGCCCATTGCCATGCATCATCCAGGCGGTCATCTGACGAGCATTCAGACCGAAGGGGACAGCTGAACCCAAGGCAAAAGCGGGGTTTTTGCCATAGAAATAGTAGGGAACCGTATGACACATTTCAACGGTGGCGTTCTGCACGCCATCCACCACACCAAACGGCGGCAGCAACTCGCCGCCCGCATGCACCGAGATTTCGAACTTGCCGCCCGACATGGCTTTAACAGCCTTGGCGAATACCTCGGCCCCGCCATAAATGGTGTCAAGCGATTTTGGAAAACTTGACGCCAGACGCCACCGGATATTTGCGCCCTGAGCGTGCACAGCAGGTGCCGCACCGGCAGCAAGAATACTGGCAATCCCAGCGTTTTTAATTACGGAACGACGATCCATGAGCTTCACTCCAATAGTTGTTGATTAAATACCCCGCCATGCCAGCAGGCACAGCGACGACCGACTACAGTCACCCAGCATTGTAGAAACCATCTGCGACCCCAATGGTGGGGGTTTTCCCTTGCGGGGCAGACCGCCAATAAACAAGTACTCAGGCAACTGCTTTGAGGGCTGCTCGTCCTGACTCGATCAATGGCCCGAAGCGCTGGCGGATCGAAGCTTCAATGCCCTTAGCGTCAAGCCCTTGCAGGGACAGCAGTTTACTCACATCCCCATGTTCAATGAATTCATCGCGCAAGCCCAACTGCAGCAGTGGTTTGACCATGCCAGCTGCCTGCAGCGCCTCGCTGACTGCACTGCCCGCTCCGCCCATGACTGCCCCCTCCTCTATACTGACCAGCGCTTCATGCTCAGCGGCAATCTTGAGCAACAGTTCGGTATCAAGCGGCTTGACCCAACGCATGTTGACCACCGTCGCGCCCAGTGCCTCAGCCGCCACGAGCGCCGGGTAAAGCAATGTGCCAAAGGCCAGAATGGCAATGCCTTTTCCCAGGCGCTTCAACTGCCCCTTGCCGAAGGGCAAAGATTCCAATCCACCCTGCACAGCCACACCAGCACCCGAGCCGCGCGGATAGCGCACAGCCACCGGATGATTCTGCTCAAAGGCACAAGTCAGCAACTGTCGACACTCGTTCTCATCGGCCGGGCAGGCAAGGCTCATGTTCGGAATACAACGCAGAAAAGCAATGTCGTAGGCACCTGCATGCGTCGCGCCATCTGCGCCGACCAAACCTGCGCGATCCAGCGCAAATACCACCGGCAGGTTTTGCAGCGCCACATCGTGAACCAGTTGGTCATAGGCCCGCTGCAAGAAAGTCGAATAGATGGCGACGACCGGCTTGAGTCCCTCACAGGCCAGACCGGCGGCAAAAGTCACAGCATGCTGTTCCGCGATACCGACATCAAAATAGCGCTGCGGAAACTGCTTTTCAAATTCAACCATGCCCGATCCCTCACGCATGGCAGGCGTAATACCCACCAGTCGCACATCCCGCGCCGCCATGTCGCACAGCCATTCCCCGAAGACCTGGGTAAAAGTCAGCTTAGGCGGTGTACTGGGCTGCTGCAGACCGATCATCGGGTCAAACTTGCCTGGGCCGTGATAGGCCACCGGATCTGCTTCAGCCAACTTGTAGCCCTGCCCCTTTTTCGTCACCACATGCAGGAATTGCGGTCCCTTGAGGTGTTTGATGTTTTCGAGCGTCGGAATCAGGGAGTCAAGGTCATGGCCATCGATGGGACCGATGTAATTGAAACCGAATTTTTCGAACAGGGTAGCCGGCACCACCATACCTTTGGCGTGTTCCTCTATGCGTTTGGCCAGTTCGAACAGCGGCGGAGCCCCCTTCAATACCGTCTTGCCGGCGTTCTTGGCTGCGGCGTAAAACTGCCCGCTCAGGAGTTTGGCCAGATAGCGATTAAGCGCGCCCACCGGTGGACTGATGCTCATGTCGTTGTCGTTGAGTATCACCAGCAGATTGGTATCAGCGACTCCAGCGTTGTTCAGCGCTTCAAAAGCCATGCCGGCAGTCAAGGCACCGTCGCCAATCACCGCGATCACATGACGCTCTTCGCCCTTGATCCTGGCTGCCAGCGCCATCCCCAAGGCTGCTGAAATCGAGGTGCTGGAATGCGCCGTCCCGAAATCATCGTATTCACTTTCCGCTCTTTGAGGGAACCCGCTCAAACCACCGAACTGGCGCAGCGAACCCATGCGATCGCGCCGGCCGGTAAGAATCTTGTGCGGGTAAGTTTGGTGACCGACGTCCCAAACCATACGA
>SESH01023790.1_pt1 | contig 12119 bp, 10 predicted proteins | sample 3171561 | NCBI WGS metagenome assembly SESH01 (sample SAMN10866947, study PRJNA518727) | freshwater metagenome | biome: subpolar coniferous forest; feature: holomictic lake; material: water; isolation source: holomictic Lake 442 2011 16.5 m and 2014 13 m | place: Canada: near Kenora, Ontario
GGGCACTCACCTCCCGCTGGGTGCGGTCCAGGGCGTATTCCTCCATCGCCCCGGAGGCGGAAAACAGGAAGAGCAGGAGCACTGCCTCGCCCCAGGCGCCGATGAACATGGCGCCGATCGCCACCGCCAGCATCAGGAAGTGGATGTCGATCTCGCGTTTTTTAAGATTCCCCCAGGTGTCCACCGCCGCGTCCCAGCCCCCGGTGACCAGACCCAGCAGGAAAAAGCCGCGGGCCAGCCAGGGCAGGCCTGGGGCAAAGTATAGGGCGATATATCCGGCGATTCCTGCACCGCCGCAGATGGCGGCCAACACCGCCAGGGTGCGCCATTCCTGGTCCTCGGGCGTCGGCTCGGCCTTGATCTCCGGCCATTCCATCTCGCGCCACAGCCACAGGCTTTCCGCGGTCGCGCAGGTGTCGCGGCCGAGGACAATCGCCCCGCCTTCCTGTTTCAGGGAGTAACCGCCCGGCGTGGCCTGGGCTGGTTTGGCGGCGGCCTTGGCCGCCAGCTTCGCTTCAACGGCCACGATGGTCGCGGCCAGCTTCGCCTCGAGGTCCGCCAGATGCACCGGGTTGATGGTCGCAACCGATACCTTGCGCGCCACCGGATCGACACGCACGGCGCGAACCTCCGGTTGATCGCGCAGAAAGCGCACCAGCTCCTCGGTCCAATTTTGGTCAGCGGCAGTGGGAACGGACATATTAAGCAAATGATGCGTCGAATGGTCCGGCCCGCAAATTGATTTGCTGCGCGAGGAAATTGATTTGCTGCGCATCGATTAACCCGCTCTTTGGCGCCCATGATTGGGCTGAATGATGACGGCCATCTCCCGGCGGAAGCCGGGCCCAAGCCGACCCGGATGCGCGAACTGACCTCGGAGATATTTTCCGAGGTCGGGCAGCTGTGCGCAGCCCTCCAACTCGAGCATCGCCCGGAGCAGGCGCAGATGGCCTCCGCCGTGGCGGCGGCCCTGCGGGAGGACCAGAATCTCCTGTTCGAGGCCGGCACCGGGGTCGGCAAGTCCCTCGCCTACCTGATACCCGGTATCATCCACGCCGTCGATCAAGGCCGCCAGCTGATCGTCTCCACGCACACTATTTCCCTGCAGGAGCAGATCCAGCAGCAGGATCTGCCAATCTGCCGCCGCGTCTTTCAGGCCGCGCCGGCGCTGGCCCGCTATACGGACTTTCGCTCCACGGTGCTGGTTGGCAAATCCAACTACCTGTGCCCCACGCGCCTGGGCCATGCGCTCGCCGACCGTACCACGCTGTTTGCCGATGCGGATTATGATGAGCTGCAGCGCATCGCCGCATGGGCCGGCACCACGACGACCGGCTTGCGGCACGAACTCAAGCCGCCGCCCCGGCCGGAAGTGTGGGACGCCGTCAGTGCCGACTCCTCCGCGTGTGCCCGCAAACACTGCGATGCGGAAAAATGCCACTACCAGCGCGCGCGGGTCCGGCTGCGCACCGCCCAGGTGATCATCGTCAACCATGCGCTGCTTTTTGCCCTCATCAATGCCGGTGGCGCCCCGTCGCATGCCGCCGGCTCGGAAACCCGCGGGGTGCTGTTTCCGGACGACTTCCTGGTCCTCGACGAGGCCCATACCGTGCCGGAGGTGGCGACGGACAATTTCGGCCTTTCCCTCAGCAGCTACAGCCTGGATCGGGCCCTCAAGTATCTCTTCAACCCCCGCACAAAGCGCGGGCTGTTGCGCAAGCATGGGGGACCGGCCGCACAGCAACTGGTCCTTGATGCGCTCGACGCCTCGCAGCTTTTTTTCAACTTCATCGCCGACAAGATGCTGACCCCCCGCCCCGTGGTGCGCCTGCGGGAACCCAACCCGGCCGAACCGGTCCTCGACGGGCCGCTCGGCGCCCTCCACCGGTTGCTCGGCAAGCTGGGGGACAAGCTAGAGGATGGCCGCGAGCATGACGAGATGCTGGAGCAGCAGCAGCGCATCAAGGGCCTGCAGGCCGGCCTGAACGAATGGCTCACGCTCGGCGACAAGGGTCACGTGTATTGGGCGGAACGCAGCGGGCGGAAGCAGACCATCGTGGCCCTGCGCAGCGCTCCCCTCGATGTGGCGCCCGAGCTGCGGAAGCACCTTTTCGGCTGCGGGACGAGCGTGGTGTGCACCAGCGCGACCCTGGCCATGGGCGGCAGCATCGAGCCGCTCGCCGCCCGCATGGGGGCGGAGGGCGCGGAGGCGGTCGCCGTGCAGTCACCCTTTGATTTCGAGCGCAACATGCGGGTCTACGTCGCCGCCGATGTGCCCCTCCCTTCACCCCAGGAGGCGCGGCTCGCCCTCGACACGCTGGTGGACTATATCCGTTTCTGCACCGCGAAGGTGTCAGGGGGCTCGCTGGTGCTGTTTACCAGTTACTCCGACATGCGGGCCGTGGCCATGGCGCTGGAACCGGAGTGGCGCCAGGCCCGCCGGCCGTTCCTGATGCAGGGCGCCGATCTCTCCCGGACCGAACTCACCCGCCAGATGCGGTCACTCGGCAACGCGGTGCTCTTTGGAACCGACAGTTTCTGGACCGGGGTGGACGTGCCCGGCACGGCCCTGGCCCAGGTGATCATCACCCGGCTGCCCTTCGACCCGCCGACGCATCCCATCACCGAGGCCAAGTGCGAGCATATCCGGGAGGAGGGCGGAAACCCCTTCAACGAGCTCACCCTGCCGGATGCCCTGATCAAGTTTCGTCAGGGCATCGGCCGCCTGATCCGCAACAAAACCGACCGGGGCGTGATCACCATTCTCGATTCGCGGGTCCTGGCCAAAGCCTATGGCCGGGAATTCCTCGGCTCCCTTCCGGTGACCGAGCACGAGCGCCTGACAAAAGAAAACCGCGAAAGTGTTTTTCGGCCTTTCCCTTGAGCCCGCGCTGCCTGTAGTCTGGCCGTCTAAATGAAGTTGCGCTCCTCTGCCCTATCCCACGTCGGTCACATCCGCCCCGAAAACGAGGATAGTTTTCTCTGTAATGAAGCGCTGCACCTCTACGGCGTCGCCGACGGGATCGGCGGCCTTCCCGCCGGCGCCCAGGCCAGCCAGCTGACCATGGCCACGCTGGAAAAAATGATCCGGGACTACCGCCCCGGGGAGAAGTTTGACTACGATCTGATTCTCACCGAGGTCAACCAGCGCGTCTTCAACCTTGGCCGGATTCTCAGCCCCCAATTCGGCATCGGCTCCACCCTCACCTTCGCGCATCTCATCGGGATCAAGCTGCACGTGACCCATGTCGGCGACTCCGGCGCGCTGCGCCTGCGCAGCAACGTCCTGGAACCGCTGACCCGCGATCACAACGTGGAGAACGAAATGAAGGACCGGGCCGCCCGCGGGGAGCCCATGGGCCTGCTGATGGAAAACCGCAACGCCCTCACCCGCTGCATCGGCCAGCCGCCGCCCATCGAGGGCGATCTCCAGGCGCACACCGTGCTGCCCCACGACCGCTATCTGCTCGCGACGGATGGGATCACCCGATTTGTCAGCCACGTGGAAATGACCAAGATCATGCGGGAAGCCAGTGAGCCCGCCGACGCGGCGGCCCAGCTGATCGCCCAAGCCAACGATCGCGGCGGACTCGACAACGCTACGGCCGTGGTGCTGTTTTTCGACTGAGGGGCGCGGCCGGTTGAGAGTTGAGGGTTGAGAGTCTTGGAAACCATGCATTTTTCGGATTGGGTGAATCGTATCCGAGCTCTCAACTCTCATCCCTCAACTCTCAACCATACATGAGCCGTTCCGCCCAGTTCGCCGCACTTGTGGCCCAGCAGCCGGAGAATGAGCTCTTCCGTTTCAGCCTCGCGCAAGCGCTCTTGAGCGAAGGCCAGGCCGATGCCGCGACCGAGCACCTGATCGCCTGCGCCAAACAGAAGCCCGACTGGATGATGCCGCGCATTTTGCTCGGCAAGGCCCTGCTCGGCATGGGCCGCCCCGCCGAGGCTCGCCCCTGGCTCGAGCAGGCGCTGCAACTCGCCCTCGCGCAGGATCACGAAGACCCGGCGAACGAACTGAAGGCGCTGCTCGCCGATCTGTAGGAGCGGCTTTACGCCGCGATTAAACCAAGCAATCGCGGCGTAAAGCCGCTCCTACAGCAAGAATCCGCCCTACCGGCCCCAAAGCGGCGACGGATACTTTCCGGCCGAGACCAGAGCCCCCACCGCCGCCTGGGCGGCGGCCAGATCCTCGCGGTACGTGATGCCGAACCAAGCGTCCACGCTCCGCAGCAGGGTCACATTTGCCGCGCGGCTTTCGTTCAGGGCACTGATGGCGGTGGGCAAATAGAATTCCGCCTTGGGGTCGGCGGAGCACCGCTGGAGAAAATCCGCGAAGAGTTTCTCCAGCTGCGGGAAGACGGCCGGAGTGAATCCCCAGAAATTCATTGAGACGAGTTCGGCCCCCGTCAGCACCCGCGCGGATCCATCCGGCCCGGGATAAGTGCCGCCGGTGGCGGACTTCGCAATCCTGGTGATCTCGGTGATGTGCTGGAGCCGGCCTTGGGCATCGGTCGCGCAAAGGCCGCGGCTGACCGTGCCAAACTCCGAGAGCGTTTGCTTCAGCGGGTAGCCCACCATCGCGTAGTCCGCCCGGGTGGTGTCGGCTTGGTTGAAATGGGCGGCCAGTGCCGCATAGCCGGAAGCGCCATAAAAATCATCGGCATTGATGACGGCAAAAGGCCGACGAACCGCTTCCCGGGCCACCAGTACCGCGTGCCCCGTACCCCACGGCTTGGTCCGCGCCGGGGGAACCTGACGGCCCGGCAGGTTGGATTGGATTTCCTGAAATACGTACTCCACGTCGATCCGCGACTCCAGTCGACGGCCGATGCCGGCGCGGAAATCGGCCTCGATATCCTTGCGGATAACCAGGACGAGGCGGTCGAATCCGGCGCGCAGGGCATCGTAGATGGAATACTCGATAATCAGTTCCCCCGCCGGCCCAACCGGCTGCACCTGCTTGAGGCCGCCGAAGCGGCTGCCGATGCCGGCGGCAAGAATAACCAGGTCATAGGAGCTCTTGGGCATGGGCTTACCCTGCTTCGACCGGTCGGCGCAGCGCAAGCCGGGAATAATCCCGGGACCAGCCGGTAGATATATCTGGTACGCAAATGCTGTTGCCAGAGTGGAAATAAGGGTCCCACCCTGCAGCCGTGCGTGAATTTTTCCGCAAGGCTCGTTCCGACAACCTGACTACCCAACTGGACGCATTGGTGCTCCGGATCCTGACCCGTCCGCCGGCCAGCCGGCTGGTTCGCATAATGATTGTGGTCCTCTACGTCATGGGTCTGGGCTACATCGATTATTTATCGGGGCCGGCGTTTTATCTGCAGGTATTTTATCTGGTGCCAATTTTACTGGCCCTGGCTTGGCTGGGACTTTTCCCAGCGTTTCTAACTTCCGTTTTTTCGATCCTGGTGCGGGTTGGCGGTGATTATCTTACGGGGGCCGGGTACACCCGCCGTCCGACCCTGATCTGGAACTCGCTGGGGTTTCTGGCTACTTACATGGTCGTGGCCTGGGCGCTGGATTCATTGCTGAAACTCCGGCGCGAATTGGAGATGCGGGTCACGGCGCGGACCGCCGCGCTGGCCACGGAAATCCTGGCCAGGGAGCAACTCCAGCGCGAGTTGGTGGAAATCAGCGAGCGCGAGCGCCGCATCATCGGCAACGATCTCCACGACGGACTCGGTCAGCATCTCACGGCCATGGCCTTTGCAGCCGAGGTGCTGGTCCACCAACTCAGCCCCGACGACCGGCAGGCCCATGAAACTGCCCATAAAATCGTCACACTGGCCAAAGAGGGCATCCTGCAATCCCGTCAACTGGCGCGAGGCCTGCTTCTGACGGCCATCGAGCCCGGTCGCCTCAGCCAGGAATTGGAGGAATTGACGGCCAGCGTGCAAAGCCAGTCGGGGGTACGCTGCCATTTCGCTTCCCAGTCGCCCCACTTGGTCCACGACAGCACCACGGCCTCGCACCTCTTCCGCATCGCCGAGGAAGCCATGCGCAACTCGATCCGCCATGGCCAACCCACCGCCCTGAATGTGAGCCTGTCCAACCTGGACCAGTCCCTTTTGCTTGAAATCACCGACAACGGCTCCGGGTTGCCGGCTGCGCCCAGGAAAAAAACCAGCATCGGCCTGCGGGTCATGGAGCACCGGGCCAAACTGATCGGCGGTGATTTCCGGGTTGAATCCATCCCGGGCAAAGGCACCTCCATCCATTGCCGGGTACCCTTGCTGCCACGCTCCCTCCCGGTGCCCGTCATATGAAGGGACCCCGGAAGCGGATTTTTATCGTCGATGACCACACTCTGGTCCGGGAGTGGCTGGCAACGCTCCTGGCGCAGGAAGCGGATTTCGAGATTTGCGGGCAGGCCGATACCGCCGCCGCCGCCCTCGCCGGCATGAGCGCCCGGCCGCCCGCCCTCGCCATTGTCGATTTGTCGCTGAAGAGTGGCTCCGGCCTCGACTTGATCAAGGATCTGGTCCGCCACTGTCCCACGACCCAGATTGTCGTGCTGTCGATGCACGAGGAACTCTATTTTATCGAACGGGCTTTTCGGGCCGGGGCGCGGGGGTATGTCACCAAGCGCGAATCGACCCACCGGATCGTCGAGGCTATTCGCACGGTGCTGGCCGGACAGGTCTATGCGAACGCCGACACGCTCGCCCAATTGACCGAGCGGATGGTGGGCTACTCGGCGGCCAAGCAACCTGGCAGCGTGGAATTGCTCAGCGACCGGGAGTTGGAGGTTTTCCGTCGACTGGGCGAAGGCCAGAGCACGCGCAAAATTGCCACGGAAACCAACCTGAGCATCAAGACCGTGCAGGCTTACAGTGCCCGCATCAAAGAGAAGCTCGGCATCGCGAATGTCAGCGAGCTGGTGCGCGATGCCGTGCGCTGGGTTGAGCTTCAGCGGAAAAAATAGCTTACCAAGGGTCTGCGCACCGGCGGACAACGGTCGTGTAGGGCGAAGTCCTACATGCATATCGTATGCCGCCTAGTAGCGAGTGATAGAGGGATAATATACCGTCCCGGCCGCCCAACGTGGCCTGCCGCCTCATTGGATTATCCCCCAAGACCTCCATGCGCATCCTTCACGCTATTTTTTCCTCCCGTATCGCCGGTTCCGAACGCTATGCCATCGACTTGGCCAATCGCCAGGCGGCGGGTGGACATGAAGTGCATGTGGCCGGTGGCAGTTCTTCCCCTCTGCGCCACGAGCTGGCCGCTCCGGTCCGCTACCATGGGTTCAATTCGTTTTTCCGCCGCCTGCGCCTCCGCCGCCTGGTCGCACAGCTCGAGCCCGACATTTGCCATGGGCATCTGAGCGGAGCCTGCAAAGCGCTCGGTGGGCTGGCAAAACACCATCAAACGGTGGCCACCCTCCATATTGGCTATAAAGCCCACCAGCATGCTCGCCTGGATGGGCTCATCTGCGTCAACCGCGCCCAAGGCGCCCGTCTTGCGGGCTATCGCGGGACGTCTCGCGTCATTCCCAACTGGCTGCCGCTTCCCCCGGCGGAGCACGACCAAGCTGGTCTGCGCGAGGAACTCCGACTCAGTGATGACGTTTTCCTGGTTGGGGCCGTCGGTCGGCTCCATCCGAGCAAGGGCATGGATGTGCTGATCCGGGCCTTCCGCGCCAGCGCCCCAGCCCAAGCCGCACTCGTGATTCTCGGGGACGGGCCGCAGCGGGGTGAACTCGAACATTTACGGCAAAACGACCCGCGGATTCACCTCCTGGGTTTTCGCCCTGATGTCCATCACTGCCTGCGCGATCTGGACCTCTTCATCTCGCCATCCCGCGAGGAATCCTTCGGCCTGGCCATTGTTGAAGCCATGAGCGCGGGCCTGCCGATCATCGCCACGGCGGCGGAAGGTCCGGCTGAGTTTCTGCGGGACCAGCCCGTCATGCTCGTGCCGCCCGGCTCCCTCGGCGCCCTCACCGAAGCGATCACCGCCGCCCACATCCGGTTCGCCGCCGATGGGCTGCCTCACGTCGGCTATGATTTGAGCCTGTTTGACGCGAAGGCCCGACTGGCGAACATCACTGACTTCTATGTGACGGTGATTGAAGCCAAGCAACGGGTCCGCGTCCAAGTTGATGAACCCATAGCGGTGACCACGTGAGCCTGCGTCCGCGTTCGGATTTTTGGCAGGCTGGCATTTTGCCGGTGCCGATCAGGTCACTCCTTGATCCTACCGCCCTGTCGGCCCTGCGCCAGCAAGTCGTCTGGTTGCCCGATCCAGGTACCTGGCGCTACCTCGCCGACCCTTTCGGCGTGCAGCGGGGGAACGCCACCCATGTCTTCGTCGAGGCTTTTGATTACCGGACAAAGCACGCGGTGATTGAGCATCATGAATTCGGCCCAGGCCTGGTCTGGCGGCAGAAAACCACCGCCCTCGCCCGCCCGTTTCACCTCTCCTATCCGTATCTGGTCGAGCAGGACGGCGAGGTGTTCATGATCCCGGAGAGTCAAAGAAACAACGAGGTGGCATTGTACCGGGCGCGACAATTTCCGGATGATTGGGTGCGGGAGACTGCCCTCCTACCTGGCTTGCCTGGCGCCGAGGCATCTGTCCTGCAGCATGAAGGCCGCTGGTGGATGTTCTTCACCCTGGTCGGCCCTCAGGCCCGGGACCAAAGGGAACTCCATGCCGCCTATGCCGATCGTCTGACCGGCCCGTGGAAGACCTGTGACCAGAATCCGATTCTCGTGGATCGCGCCGGAGCACGTCCCGGTGGGACCCCCTTTGTCGGTCCGGACGGACGGGTGGTGCTGCCGGTACAGGATTGCAGCGCGACCTATGGCGGCGCACTGCGCTTTCTCCACTTTACCACCCTGGATCCCCGGCACATCACCGTGGAGCACCTCCCGGGACGACTGACGGGTGATCTCATCTCCGCCACCCATCACGATGGGCTGCATACGTTATCGGCCTGTGGCAACCTAACCTTGCTCGATGCCAAGAAGATTGACCGCTCGTGGAGTCGACTCGCAATTAATGCCCGCCGCCGACTGAGCCGACTGGCCTCAAGCTAAATTGGATCAGTCGGTACGTGCCGATTGTTCCGTCGTGGTGACCCGCTTGGATGGGTTTGGGCATGGGGATTCTTACTATCCTTATATCCAGTTCTGGGGCTCATTGAGCCTTGGGGATCTCATACCAATCATTGAACGGTTTTGGACTTAAGGTAGGGACGGACCGCCGGGCCGTCCGCGATTGTCTCTATGGCGCGCCCAGCGGTCGCGCCCTACCACCTGAAATCCAAATGCTCATAGTAATTGGTATCATGCCGACTTTGGTCTGCAGGCTATCTCGACATGGCCATGTTCTCGGCCTAGGAATGAAGCATCATGCGGATCGAAAAATGGTACCTCGATTGTGTGACCCCCACCGGGGCGGGCATCATCGGGTATTCGGCCAGGGTCAGCGCCGGACCGCTCGCCGTGCGTCTGTCGGAAACAGTGCAGTGGCCCGCAGATGAGGCCGTGAGGCACCAGTGCACCGCACTCGGTGGTGCGCTTCCGGTGGAATCCGCTGACGGTCTGGCCTGGAACAACGTGGCTGTTGCCGCCCAAGGCACCTGGCAGCCGATCCGCTCCGGTATTCCGACGGAAATTCTGCATGAGGAATCCGCCGGTCGCATTGAGTGGACCTGCCTGTACCCGGCTGCCCGCGCCAGCGTCAGCGCCGGGAGCACGCAATACGACGGGCTTGGTTATGCCGAGCGGCTGGTATTGACGCTGTCCCTGACGAGGCTTCCCCTGCGCGAATTGCACTGGGGACGTTTCATCACAGAAACACAAAGCTTCGTCTGGATAAGGTGGCGCGGACCCGTGGAGCGAAGCTGGTGCTTTCACAATGGCCAGGCGGTGGTCGCCACGCAATTGGGGCGCACCGTGTCATGGCCCGGGCATACGTTGGAACTCGCACCCGGTGTGATTCTCCGGTCCGGCCCTATCAGCTACAACCCCAGCCGCCAAAACCGCTGGGTTCATCAACTCATGCCCTCGGTGATTCGGCGCCTGGACGAGACCAAGTGGTGCAGCGCCGGCACCCTGACCGATGCCACGGGGCTCGAGCATTCCGGCTGGGCCATCCACGAGGTGGTTATCTTCCCATGAAAATCCTCCTGGGAAAACTGGTCTACGGCCTGACGTTTTGTGTGGTACTGCCCGCATTGCTGTATGGGTGGGCCCAAGCACTCGGGGCGAAATATCCGACCCTGCCCATGGTGAGCAGTCCAGCCGCAGGCCTGCTCCTCATGGCGGCAGGCGGCAGCCTGCTGGTCCGGGGCATGTGGGAACTATGGACACTGGGCGGAGGCCTGCCGATGAACGCCTTTCCGCCGGAACGATTCGTGACCCGTGGGCTCTACGGTTGGCTGCCCCACCCAATTTATTGCGGCTTTGCCCTACTGATGTTCGGCCTGTTCTGCAGTGCGGGCATGCCCGCGGGCATCTGGATTGTTTCACCGGTTCTCTGGCTTGGCACCATAACGCTGCTGGTCGGCTATGAGCGTCAGCAGATTCTTGAGCGATTTGGCCCGATCAACCAGCCCGCCAGGTTGGCTCTGCCACCCGCCAGCCCCTCTGCCCCAAGCTGGTGGCATCGTGCCTCCGCCTATTGGCTGATTCTCGGCCCCTGGCTGGTCGGTTATCAGGGCATCGCTGGCCTGCTCAGGAATCGGACTGGGTACGAAACCTTTCTTCCACTGGAGCTGCCGTGGCCGGTCATCGAATGGACAGCCGCACTGTATATCGGAACGTACCTCTGGGTCGCACTGGCTCCGCTGGCGGCAACCTCCCAGCGAACGCTGCGACTTTTCATCCGGGATGGATGCATCGGCTCAATTTTTATCGGTTGGTGTTTTCTGGTTCTGCCGCTGACCGCCACGCCGCGTCCTTTTGTGGGAACAACCTTTCTGGGTCAGGTCCTGCAATTTGATCGCGTGCATGACACAAACTTCTGCGCCTTTCCCGCCTTCCACGTATTCTGGCCGCTGCTGGCCGCCCGATTGTGGACTCAACGATTGTCTGCTCCGCTGGCTTACGGGCTCGCCGGCTTGATGGGGGTGAGCTGCGTGACAACTGGTATGCATTCGCTGCTCGATGCCCTGGGAGGTCTGGCCGTTTTTCTCGCGGTCGATCATCTCGAAGCACTCTGGTCTAGGCTGCTGCGCTTGACCGAGAATGTGGCAAATTCATGGCACGACTGGCGGTTCGGCAGTATCCGCATCATCAACCATGGGGGCTATGTTGCACTGGCCGCCGGCGCAGGCGTCTGGCTGGTGGGCTGTCTGCTTGGGCCCGAACTCACGCCCGCCATCGTGATCGTCTCCTTATGCAGTTTGCTGGGCGCGGGCATCTGGGCCCAGCTGTTGGAATCGTCGTCGGGGCTTTCGCGGCCGTTTGGCTATTACGGCAGTGTTTTTGGCGGAATCCTCGGGGTGGTGGCCGTGCAATTCTGGCAGGGCCAAGGCTGGATGCTGCTGGCGGGCTTTTTCACCGCCGCTCCGGTGATTCAGGCCACCGGACGGATCCGTTGTCTCGTCCAGGGTTGCTGTCATGGCCGACCCAGTCCGGAGCACCTCGGTATTCACTACCACCACCCGCTTTCGCGGGTATGCAAGCTGGCCCACTGGTCCGGGCGCCCCCTTCATCCGACCCCCTTGTACTCGATGATGGGCAACGCGGTGATTCTCGGCTGCCTGCTGCGGCTCTGGTTTGCCGGCGCCGATCTGCCCTTCATCGCGGGCACCTATCTCATCCTGAGCGCCTGTGCTCGATTCATGGAGGAAGGCTATCGGGGTGAGCCGCAGACAGCTCGATTCGGCGGCTTGGCCATTTATCAATGGCTGGCCGTGTTGTTTGTGGTCGGTGGGGCTTGCTGCACCATCCTTCGCGGCCCGGCAGCACCACCCAGCGGGACTCATATCTGGCAACCCCTCCAATATGCTGTGCCTTTCGGCCTGTTGGTCTGGTTCGCCATGGGTGTGGATTTCCCCGAATCTCGTCGGCGTTTTTCCCGGCTGGCTTGACTGTCCAAAATAACGGCACTCGTCAGTCACAGCGAAATTGGTGCCAGGGGCGAGGATT
>SESH01039837.1_pt1 | contig 12111 bp, 11 predicted proteins | sample 3171561 | NCBI WGS metagenome assembly SESH01 (sample SAMN10866947, study PRJNA518727) | freshwater metagenome | biome: subpolar coniferous forest; feature: holomictic lake; material: water; isolation source: holomictic Lake 442 2011 16.5 m and 2014 13 m | place: Canada: near Kenora, Ontario
GCAGGCGCCGAAACCCAGATCTGCCAGTTCAAGCAGGTCCATATCCAACTCATCGAGCGTGTCGGAACCCACGATGCCGAGGGAGGCCACGCCTGCAGCCACATAGCGAGGGAGATCCGCGCCCTTGAGCAGCAGCGCCGCCACGCCAGGCGTGGCGGTGGGGATGCGCAGCACACGGGACTTCAGGGCTTCGGCATCCAGAGCCAGGGGCGTGCCCACCAGCTTGGGGACCAGTTCGTCGCCCAGGCGGCCCTTGGGGAAGGCGATGAGGAGCGATGCAGCGGTCATCGGGGTTCCTCGAAGAGGTCGGGCCGGGTTTCGGCCAAGTCCAGGAGGCGCGACAGGCGAACACAGAAGCCCGCGGCCTGCCAGGGTCGGCCCAGGTCCGGAAAGAGGCGGTCGTAGCGACCGCCGGCGGCCAGTTCTTGCTGGGCGCCGGGAGCCCAGAGGCGCAGCGTGGGGCCCGTGTAAAAGCCGAGGCCCGCCACATCGGCAAGGTCCACGCGCAGCTCCAGGTTGGGTGGCAGCAGGGGCAGCAGGGCGCGCACCGTGCGTTCCATGTGCTCCCGTTCCTCCTTCAGCAACTCGGCATAGGGGCTGGCCGCGAGGGCGGCCAGGGTGCCGGGGCCATCCAGCTCAGCAAGCAGTGCCTCGGCGTGGGTCGCCAGTCGCACGGCGGCGGGATGGCCAGCCAGGGCCTGGATCACCCGGTGGGGTGCGCGCCGGGACAGGGCCGCCACCACGGCGTCCGCGAGATCCTTGGGCAGTCCTTCCGCTTCGAGGGGACGGCGGACCAGGGCGGCGTTGCCCAGGTGGAGGATGGCGCTCTTGAGACCGAGGACGCCCGGAATGGCCATGAAGAGCTGGGCCAGTTCCAGGTCAGCTTCGGAGGAGTCCTCTGCGGAGGCCTGGATGCGCTCACAGCCGACTTCGAAGCGCTCCACTGCCTCCCAGGGCTGCCCGGGACGGCGGAAGACGGCACCGGCATAGGAGACGCGGGGCGGCGGATCTGGAAACCCCCGCGTCAGGAGGCTGGCCAGGGCCACCGTGAAGTCCCAGCGGAGGGCCACCAGATCATCACCGTCGAAGAAGCGCAGGACCCCTTCCGGGGGCGCTTCACGCAGGACCAGGGAGGGGTGTAATTCGCGATAGCCATGGGCCTCGAACAGCCCCATGAGGAGCCCCTCCCAGCGGCGGAGTCGCGCCGCAGAGCTGAAGTGCAGATCCGGAAAGTGCGGGGTGCGGACGGGCATCAGGCGGGCCCTCCAAAACGGTCTGCATGGCGGTGCTGGAGCACCTCCACCACCTCCAGCAGACTGGCGCCCCGCTCCAGCAGCAGGAGATCCAGGTGGAAGAGCAGGTCCGCAGCCTCGCCGAGGAAGGCCTCGCGGTCGTCATTCTTGGCGGCGAGGATCACCTCGCCTGCTTCCTCCACCACCTTCTTGGCGATGCGGTCCACTCCCTGGGCAAAGAGCTTCTGCGTGTAGCTGCCGTTGAGGTCCGCGGCGGTCTTGCGGCTGGCCAGTAGCTGCTCCAGGCGGCCCAGCCAGGGCAGGGTGGCGGGCCAAGGCTCGCCGTCAAAGCAGCTGTCGGTGCCCCGGTGGCAGCTGGGTCCTTCCGGATCCGCCAGGATGAGGAGGGCATCCGCATCGCAGTCGGGCCGGATCTGGATGAGCTTCAGGCGATTGCCGCTGGTTTCGCCCTTGACCCAGAGGGCTTGCCGGGAGCGGCTCCAGAAGGTGACATAGCCCGTTTCCAGAGTGAGGTGGAGGGCTTCCCGGTTGAGCCAGGCCACCATGCGGACTTCGCCGCTGGGGCTTTGCACGATGCCCGGAATCAGGCCATCGGAATCGAAGCGAAGGGTGTCAGGGTTCATGTCAGATCCGGATGGAGAGGCCGTTTTCAGCCAGGTAGGCCTTCAGGCGAGGGATGGGCAGAAGGTTCTCGTGGAAGAGGGTGGCGGCCAGCACCGCATCGGCCCCGTGGTGGAGGGCCTCGAGGAAGTGGCGCTCGCGGCCGGCACCGCCGGAGGCGATGAGGGGGATGGGCAGCTTCGAGGCCCAGTCCAGGAGGTCCAGGTCGAAGCCATCGCCGGTGCCGTCCCGGTCCATGGAGGTGAGCAGGATCTCGCCCGCACCCAGGTCATTAAGCGCCCAGAGCCAGTCCTGGGCGGACCGTGCCGTGGGCTCGGTGCCGCCTTTGAGAAACACGCGCCAGCCAAGCTCGGCGTCGCGTTTGACATCCACGGCGGCCACCACGCACTGGCGGCCAAAGGCATCAGCCAGCTCCGTGACCAGGGCCGGCCGCAGGGAGGCGGCACTGTTGACGGCCACCTTGTCGGCACCGGCCCGCAGCAGACTCCGGGCGTCCTCCACTCGGGCCACGCCACCGCCCACGGTGAAGGGAATACTCAGCTCGTGGGCCACCTCGCGCACCCAGGACTCCCGGGTGCCGCGCTGCTCCAGCGAGGCGGCGATGTCGAGAAAGACCAGCTCGTCCGCCCCATCGGCGTCATAGCGCCGGGCCAGCTCCACGGGGTGTCCGATGTCACGGAGGCCCTGGAACTGCACTCCCTTCACGACCCGGCCCTGCTTCACGTCGAGACAGGGGACGACGCGCTTGGCCGGCATCAGGACCTCCCTTCGAGGGCGGTCCGGGTGCGCAGGTCTTCCAGGGAGACAAAGCCCTCCATGAGGGCCTTGCCGCTGATGATGCCCACCACCCCCGGGATGCTCCGCAGGGGCTCCAGGTCTGTGATGGCCTTGAGGCCGCCGGAGGCCTGCACCTGGAAGCCAGCCTTCGCCACGAAGGCTGCGGCCTCCAGACCCGGGCCCTCCAGGGTGCCGTCCCGGCTCACGTCTGTCACCAGAGCCCGCTTGAAGCCCAGGCCGAGGAGGCTCTTGAAGACCTCCTCCGAGGCGGTGGCGCTGGGGGCTTGCCAGCCCCGGGTGACGATGCGTTCGCCCTTGAGGTCCAGGGCGGCGATGACATGGGTGCGGGAGAGGCCCGCCAGAGCCGTGGGGTTCTCCACTGCCAGGGTGCCCACCACTGCATCGAAGCCCATGCCTAGGACCTCTTCCACGGAGCGGCGGTCCCGGAGACCGCCCCCCAGCTGGAAGCGGATGCCGGGATAGGTGGAGGGGAAGGCCGTGAAGCGGCCCTGGAGCGGCTTCCCGAAGGCGCCGTCGAGGTCCACCAGGTGGATGCGCTGAGCGCCGGCCTCGACCAGCAGCTCCACCCAGGCCTCCGGGGTGAAGTCATAGAAGGTGGCCTGGCGTGGATCACCATGGCGGAGGCGAACCAGACGGCCCTGCAGGAGGTCAAGGCTGGGGATCAGTTGCATGACGGCTCCGGAGCGGTGGCAGGGACGCCCATCCAGGTCAGGGCCGAGCGCAGTAGCTGCTGGCCAAAGGCACCGGACTTTTCGGGGTGGGGCTGGAAGCCGAGGACCTTGCCGCGGGCTTCCACGGCGGCAAAGGGGCGGCCATGCTCGGCCACGTAGACCGTGCCGGCACCCGGTTCCAGGGCGTAGCTATGGACAAAATAGAGCCAGTCCCCGTGGGCCTCGGGCAGACCCGGGTGAGCGCCATGGCTGCTGACTCGACTCCAGCCCATGTGGGGCACCTTCACGCCGGGACCCAGGCGCCGCACGAGGCCGGGCACGAGGCCCAGGCCCGACGTCCGGGGGGCCTCCTCGCTACCTTCGGCCAGCAGTTGCAAGCCCAGACAGATGCCCAGCAGGGGCCGGCCCTCGGCCACAAAGCCAGGAATGGCGCCCCACCAGCCGCGCTCCACCAGGGACCTGCGGGCGGCCTCGAAGTGGCCCACGCCCGGCAGGATGATGGGGCCGCGGTCGGCGGCCAGATCCGGGGTGGTGGCCCGCCGATGTTTTAAGCCAAGGCGGTCGAGGGCCCCCTCCAGCGAGGCCAGGTTGCCGGCATCGTAGTCGATGAGGGTGATGGGTACGGAGGGGCTCATGTGGTGAGGGTTCCCTTGGTGGACGGGATGCCGCTGCCCTCGATGCGGGTGGCCTGGCGCAGGGCCCGGGCCAGGGCTTTGAAGAGGGCTTCCACCTTGTGGTGGGTGTTCAGCCCCCGCACCAGATCAGCGTGGATGGCCAGGCCTCCCCGGGTGGCCAGAGCGATGAAGAACTCCCGGACCATCTCCACCTGAAAGCCATCGCCCAGAATGACTGGAGGCAGGTCGGCGTGGAACTCGCACCAGGGGCGGCCGGAGAGGTCCACCACTACCCGGGCCAGGGCCTCGTCCAGAGGCACATAGGCATGGGCAAAGCGGGTGAGGCCGACGCGCTCGCCCAGGGCCTCCTTCAGGGCCTCGCCCAGGCAGAGACCCACATCCTCCACAAGGTGGTGGCTGTCCACGGGCAGGTCACCCCGGGCCTCGATATCGAGCCCGAAACCGCCGTGCTTGGCTAGCTGCATCAGCATGTGGTCGAAGTACGCCAGGCCAGTGTGGATGCGGGTTTCGCCCCCATCCAGGCCGAGGCTCAGGTTGACTTCAGTTTCGGCGGTGGCGCGGCGCAGCGTGGCGGTCCTCATGACGGCTCCTTGGTCAGCATCGACAGAATGTCTCGCAGGTTGGCGGCCTGGAGGTCCCCTGGTTCGGCAAAGCGGGACCGGTCCGGGCCCAGGGCGGCAAAGCGCCAGGTGAGCTCTGGGCGCAGGGCAGCGGCGCTCTTCAGGCAGGCCGCGTCATCGATGGTATCCCCAGCAAAGAGGATCTCCTCAGCGCGGAAGGCATCCGCCAGCTGCAGCAGGCCCGCGGGTTCGGGCTTACGGAGGTGCGGTGCGGCGTCGCAGACCGCTGGTAGAGAGAAACCGAGCACCTGCCAGGCCAGGATAAGTTCCTCGGGGGGGCGGCCGGTGAGGACCGCCAACTCCCAGCCCGTGCCCTGCAGTTCGGGCAGAGAGGCGAGGGGCCGCTCCAAGCGGATGGTCTCGGTGTAGTGCTTCTGCACCACGGCCTGGGCACTTGGTTCGAGGGCCTGAATGCGGGCTTCCAGGGCCGGGAAGCCAGTGCCTCCGGCGGCCTCGATGATCGGCTGGAGATCCACGTCCCCGAAGGCTTCGGCCAGGGCCAGAGCGCCCGCGGTGAGGCGGAAGTCGTTGTTGAAGCCACCCAGGCGCTTGAAGGCGCGGAAGGATCCATCAGACCAGGGCAGGGCAGGACGTAGCTCGGCGAGGGTGCGGGCGACGGCCTCCAGGAAGCTGCGGTCGGCATCGATGAGGACGCCATCGATGTCCAGCGCCAGCAAGCGCCGCCGAGGCCGAGGGGCGGGTTCGGGGAGGCTGGCCCCCAGGGCTGTGGCCACCCGGGTGGTGGCCTCCTCGGTGCCGAGGCTGACCCGGGCCGCATCGGTGCCCGGCAACCGGCGCACCCACAGTCCCGCGGCGGCCAGTGCCTCTGAGGGATCCGGTGAGACATGCAGGAAATTGCCAGCGCTGGGGGCGGCGCGGTGGGTGGTCAATGCCGCCGAGAGGCGCTCCCTGCGCGGGGGGATCCCGCGCACAGCGGCTTCGAAGTCACCGGCGAAATCGAGGGCGATATCCAGGGCCTCCAGGCTGGCGGCAGGCAGGGAGTAGGGCAGCTGCAGGGTGGCGAGTCTGGTGACCAGCGCGGGGTCGCCCACCAGATAGCCAAGGCGCCAGGCGGCAGAGGCCAGGGCTTTGCTGAAGGTGCGCAGCAGGAACACATTCGGATAGCGGTCCACGGCCAGGCGGTGGGTGGCGGGGGCGAAGTCGGCATAGGCTTCATCCAGCACCACCAGGGGCGGGTCCGGGCGGGCGGCCGCCGCCGCCAGGAGGGGCTCCAGGGCCTCCGGTGCCAACCAGGCGCCGGTGGGATTGTTCGGGAGGGTGAGCCAGAGCTGGCGGCAATCCAGGGCTGCGAACCAGGGCTCCAGGGGAAACCCCGTGCCCTGGGGGACCGGCCGCACGCGGCCGCCGTGGCGGCGCACCAGCAGGGGATAGAGGCTGAAGCCCGGATCGGGAATGGCCACCGTCTGGTTGGGCGCCAGGCCCGCCATGGCCACCAGATCCAGCAGGGCGCCGGAGGAGGGGCCCAGCAACAGGCCACCCTCTGGGGCACCCAATCGCTGCCGCAGGCGCTCGGTGAGCTCGGCCTGCCGCTCGGGGTAGAGGTGGAAGGGCAGCTCCCGCAGTCGCGCCAGCAGCGCCGCCCGCGCTGCTTCAGGCCAGTCGGCGGCGCCCTCGTTCATGTGCAACCGCAGGCCCTTCGGTGCCTCGTCGGGGCGCTGATAGGCCGGCAGGTTGGACAGGTCGGGGCGCAGGAGCGGCATCGGGACTCGGCAAGAGGGTAGAGGGAGAAGGCTTCTTTCGGGGGGAAAGGAGGATGGCGCTGGAGGCTGCAGCCGCTAAGTATTGGGCTGGGCGCGGAGGGCGGCGCTGCGACCGTGATGGGTGAGCCCCTCAGCTTCTGCCAGCCGCTCCACCCAGGGGGCCATCGCGGCGGCGTCGGCCGGTGCGAGGCACAGCAGGCTCTGCCGCTTGAGGAAGGTGGCCACGCCCAGGGGACTGGAGTAGCGGGCACTGCGGTCTGTGGGCAGCACATGGTTCGGGCCTGCGCCATAGTCGCCGAAAGCCTCGGCGCTGGCGCTGCCGATGAAGACCGCGCCGGCGGTGGTGAGGGCGGGCAGCCAGGCCTCGGGATCACCGACGCAGAGCTCCAGATGCTCTGGTGCCCAGGCCTGGGCAAGGGCGATGGCCAGGTCCCGGTCCGCGCACACCAGCCGGCCGTGGGTGCTCAGGCTCTGCTCGAGGATGTTGCGGCGGGGTGAGGTCCCCACGCGGGCCTGGAGCTCCGCCGCCACGGCCTGGAGGAGGTTGCGGTCCGCGCTGACCAGCACCGCCGCTGCATCGGGATCGTGCTCGGCCTGGGCCAGCAGATCCTCAGCAAGCCAGGCGGGATTGCCGGTGGCATCCGCCAGCACCAGGAGCTCCGTGGGGCCCGCCAGGGAATCAATGCCGCAGGTGCCGATCAGCTGCCGCTTGGCTTCCGCCACGTAGCGGTTCCCGGGGCCAGCAATGAGATCCACGGCGGGCTCACAGAAGGCCAGCCAGCCCAGGGCCTGGGCACCGCCAAAGGGATAGAGCTCCGACAGGCCCAATTCTGCAGCGCAGGCCAGCACCAGGGGATCCACGCCCCAGGCTCCGGGCAGGGTGGCCTGGGGCTTGGGTGGCGTGACCCCCACAATGCGGCCGACTCCAGCGATCTGGGCGGGGATGACGGTCATGGCCAGGGTGGATGGGTAAAAGGCCCGGCCGCCGGGAATGTAGACACCGGCCGTTTGCAGGGGACACCAGCGCTCGCCCACGGTGCCGCCGCCGGGCAGGGGTAGTGCCAGATCGCGAAGGCAGCCGCGCTGCCCCACGGCAAAGGCTCGGATGCGAGCGATCATTTCGCGTAGAGCTGCCATCAAGCTCGGCTGTTGCTGATCCAGCTCCAGGCGAGCCTGCTGCATCACCGCAACGGGGATGCGGGTAGCGGCTGGCTCCAGCTGCACACCATCCAGCCGGGCGGTCCAGTCCAGCACCGCCTTCAGCCCGTCTTGGCGAACCTCCGCCAGGATGGCCGCCACGGCCTTCTGGGTTGCAGCCTCAGTCTCCCCGCTCCTGGCCAATGCGGCCACCCACCCGGGCAGTTCTGCCCGGTTCGTCAGGTCATTGATGGGGATGAAGTAACACCTATGCACCTCAGGGGTGAAGAGACCAGTCTGCCAGCTTCAGGCAGGATCGCAACTGGAGATGCAGTTGGAATGCGGATCAGGCGGGCTGGGCCACGAGTGGACGGAAGAAGGAGCGCACATTCGCAGGCTTGGCGTTCTCGGTCCACTCCCAGCAGCCAGGATCTGCAAGGATGGCCTGGGTCAGGGCCACATGCAGGGCATGGCCAGCGGCGTGTGCTTCCACGAGGCCCAGCAGGGGGGCACCGAGGAGGGCCAGATCACCCACCAGATCCAGCATCTTGTGGCGCACAGCCTCGTCTTCAAAGCGCAGAGATTCGTTCAGAGGGCCGTCCGCTCCGAAGACCACAGCATTGTCCAGGCTGCCGCCGAGGGCCAGGCCACGGGCACGCATCTGATCGACTTCCTGGGCCAGGCAGAAGGTCCGGGCCGAACCGAGCTCGCGCCGATACTTCTCGGGGGTCAGGCTCAGCTCGCGGCTCTGGCGACCCAAGGAGGGGATGGGGAAGTCGATGACATAGCGGAGGCGCAGGCCATCGAAGGGCAGGACGCGGATCCAGCGGTCCCCATTCCGGATCTCCACGGGCCGGGTGATCTTCATGAAACGGCGGCGGCCTTCGAGGGACTGGATGCCGACCTGCAAAATGGCCTCGACCCAGGGAGCGGCGCTGCCATCAAGAATGGGCAGTTCTTCGGCATCAACCTCGATGCGCAGATGTTCGACTTCCAGGCCGGTCAGGGCCGAAAGCAGGTGCTCGATGGTCTGCAGCCGGACACCGTCCTTCACCAGGGTGGTGGACAACACCAGATCGCCGGCCAGTTCGGCCCGGGCGGGGAGTTCGATGCCGCTGGGGGTATGGACAAAGACGAGTCCCGTGGGGGAGGTGACCGGGACCAGGCGCACGGTGCAGGGGCGGTTGCCGTGCAGACCATGACCCGAGATCTGGATCTCGTGGCTCAGGGTCTGGGGCGTGGCGCTGCGGGGCATGGTTTATCCTCGAGCCCAATCAAGCCATTCTCATGCCAATTAATAACTATTTTATTCCCAATAATAAGAAAAAATAAAAACCCCCCGTTTGTGGCCCTCTCCACCACACCCTGTGGTTGGCGGAGCAGGCCACCTCAGCGGGGGCGGGCGCGCTCCCAGTCCTCTGGCGTCGTGATCTTGAGGTTGGAACTGGGACTAGGGATGAGTTTCACGGAGAGACCCAGGCGCTCGAGCAGGGCCACATCATCCGTGCCATTGAAGTTTGCTTCGTGGGCAGCCTGAAAGGCCTTGAGCCAGGTGCCGAGGCGGGCGATCTGGGGGGTCTGGGCCCGGAAGAACTCCTCTCGGGGTTCCGTACGCAGAACCCGCCCGAGGGGGTTCACCCGTTTAAGGGTGTCCGTGCAGGGTTCGCCCAGCAGGACCCCATCGTAGCGGTTGAGAGCCTCCAGAGCTTCCCAGAGTGGGGCGGCTGGCGGGAAGGGGCGCACAGCATCGTGGATCAGGACAGGTGCAAGGGGGTGGTGCGGCAGGGCCCGGAGGGCCTTCCCCACGGATTCCTGACGGGTGTCGCCGCCCTGTACCACCGCGCAGGGCACGCTGAAGGTCCAGCTGCGGGTTTCTTCCAGGTGGGCTTCCGGAACCGCCAAGGCAATGCCAGCCAAGGGGGGCATGCCAGGAGCCAAGAAGGCTTCCACCGTCACCTGCAAGAGGGGGCGGCCTTCCCAGTCCCGGAACTGCTTGGGCAGGCCGCCGCCCATCCGCAGACCCCGACCTCCTGCTGGAATCACCAGGAAGGGACGCTGGGATTCAGAATTGGCGGGTGACAAAGGGTTCCACTCCGCGGTCCTTGAGGAGCTTCGAGATCTGCTCGGAGGCCTTTTCAGCGTCTTGTCGGCTGGAGTAGCTGCCCACCCGGACTCGTTTCACGGACAGCGTCCCCTGGGTAGGGGCTGCCTGCAGGGTGACCACGCCAAAGGTGTTTTCAAGTTCGCGTGTAAGTTTCTCAATATTCTTAGGATCAGAAAGCGATGCCACCTGCACCACGAAAGGATTGCTACCATCTGGCCCCAGTTCCAGGGCCATGGGCAAGCCCATGGCATCCACAGACCGAAGGCGGATCCTGGAGGTACCCTTGCCGATGAAACCCAGATCCTCGGCACCGCGCTTGGAGAGGTCAAGGATCCGCTCCTTGACGAAGGGGCCGCGGTCGTTCACCCGGAAGACAGCGCGCTTCCGATTCTCCAGGTTTTCGACCTCAACGAAGCTGCCCAGCGGGAGGGTCCGGTGGGCACAGGTGTACTGCTCGGGATCGAATATTTCACCGTTGGCGGTAGGTCTGCCAGAGAAACCATCGCCATTGCCTCCATACCAGCTGGCCGAACCCTCTTCGATATAGGGTTGAGCACCAACGGTCCTGGAGCCTTCCCTGGGGCCAGAAAAAGGCAGGGGAAGGGATCCCGGGGGACGGGTGCAGTGCAGGGTGAAGCTGAGGATCAGTGCCGCCGACACCCTGGGGGTGCTCCAGCGCATCAAGCGGAGAAAGCCACCCTTGCCAGGTACCACCGGAATCGGAGGATCGAAGGCAATGTGGATCTCATGGATCCACAATGTACATGCCTTGCTCCAATTGGTAGGATGGAAGGGTGAAAGCAATCGGACTCCGCAAAGATCATTGGCCAGAAATGAAGGGGCCAGCTCATATACATATCAAGTATGGGTGAGTTCTGATCGTTTGTAAAGAGCCGCGAAGTTTGATATTGATATATTCAATAATTGTTAGCTTTAGATAGGCTACTGTCGGTCGGGGATCTGAGCCACCCGGAAGGCCTTTGGTCGGTTCCCCTCTGCATGGAAGGGGGGGGGCAGGCTGCGAGTGGCCTCCTTGGCGGCAGCTTCCGAGCCATAAGAACCGAGGTAGACCTGGTAGCAGGTCCGCCCATCGAGCATGACCATGGGCACGATGAATAAGTCCGGGTCCCGGCCCTTCAGGAGGTCGGCAGCATACTGGATGGTAGAGGCCTGGCAGGCGATTTCCAGCCGCAGGGACCAGCGACCCTGCAGGGCCTTACGCTGGAGGGCACCCTGGGCGATGGCCCGGTTCATGTCGCCCTGCTGGATGGCCTGGAGGCGGTCTGCTGCAGAAGGAGCCGTGGTGGGCTCGGGCTTGGAAGGAACCGCGGCCGGCACGGGCTTGGGGGCCGCTGGTTCCGGTTCGGGCTTCCGCTCGGGTTCGGCCTTGGGGGTGGGCTCCGGGCTGTGGGCAGCGGGCTTGGGGGGCGCTGGAGCGGTCGTTGCAGTCGGGGCGGGGACCTGGGCGCGAGGTCCCTTCAGGACTGAGATCACTGCCCAGATGCCACCGCAGACCACCAGAACAGCAAGCAGGGCCAGGGGTGCCCGGGAAGGTGTCGAAGGAGTGGGTTCGGGGGCCGGGGTAGCCTCCTCCTTTGGGGTGGTGCTCCCCTCCCCATCGTGATGGATGGGCAGGGCGAGGTCTTTGTGGGGGATGGTGGTCAGGTCCAGCACCAGGGTGTCTTCCAACTCATCCTCGGCATCGAGTTGGTCGAGTGCCTCGGGCTGGGGCTCCAACTGGGGCGTGGGGTGCTCGCTGGCGTGGATGGCTGTGAACAGATCGGGGTTAGGCACCGTCAGTGGTTCGGGCAGGGGCGGCGTGATGATGGGCTCGGGGGGTTCCAGGGCGGCCTCCAGGGCCTTGCGATCCAGAGGGGGGAGCTCGTGGAGGCGCGCCCAGCCCATTTCCCTGAGGAACAGGACGAAGGCGCCAAGCCGAAAGGGTTCCACCCCGGATTCCCGGCTCAGTTCCATCAGGGTCCGGCTTCCATCTAGCAGGTCCGGCAGTCGGCTGAGGTCCGGGGGGAAGGTCAGTTCCTGGTGGCGTCGGCCTTCGAGGACCACCACCTGATTGAGGGGCCCGAGTTCCTCCAGCACCAGCTCGCGGTCCTTCAGGTTCAGGACTCCAGCTAGCAGCATGGCCGAGGTATCGAAGGGCAGACGCACCGTGTTGGCATCCAGCTCCTTGGCCTCAAAGGACGAATTTTCCTGGGTCTCTGCAATGCTGGACCAAACCACCCGCTCCACCTGGGCTCGGGCCACGTCCAGCAGGTCCCGCTGGGTGATGAAGCCCATTTCAATGAGGTTCTTGCCGATGGACATGGCCGGGTTGAGGTTGGACATGGCGTAGTCCAGCTGGGCCTGGGTGATCTTGCCCCGCTCTACCATGAGATGGGTCAGGCGGTCCTGGGGGTGGGTGCTGGTGGCGAAGACGATCCCCCCGCCCTCGAGGAACACCGTCCGGAGGGGCTCCCGCCCCAGTCGCCAGAGGCCCGTATCGAGGGCCCGGTGGCGGGCAAAGAGATCCTTGAAGGCCAGAAGGTTCATGTGA